>JACCDS010654096.1_pt1 | contig 18316 bp, 18 predicted proteins | sample 7446441 | NCBI WGS metagenome assembly JACCDS01 (sample SAMN15323445, study PRJNA562643) | freshwater metagenome | isolation source: river surface water | place: USA:Blue River Watershed | collected 2017-08-17
CACTATTCAGTCGCCATTCATGTGAGAAGAGGTGATATAGTAATTGGTCAAGAAAACAAAAACCCCAATTTAATGATGCGTTGGCAAAACAATACCTATTTCAGCAATGTATTGACCAACTATTTAAAAACACTTCAAACAGAAAAAGAGATTGCCATTTATCTTTTTTCACAAGGTGAAGAAAGTGATTTTGAAGATTTTAAACATTTTCCCAATTTACACTTTTGCTTAGATATGAATGCACAAGATTCATTTCTACACATGGTTTATGCTGACTGCCTTATTACAAGTAAAAGTTCATTTTCCTACAAACCGGCTCTTTTGAATAAAGGAACAAAGGTTTGCCCTAAAGACTTTTGGCATGGATATCCAACAGCTAATGATTGGATACTTGCAGAAAATGATGGGGAATTAATTCATAAAGCTCTATCAATATAAAAATGAACAAATACCAAATCTTTGCTCTTAAAAGCTTGCGTAAAATTTACGGATATATATTCAACTCCCAAAAAAAAGCAAAAGCCGAATGTATTCAAGATGCTGATAAGGCCTCTCAGATTATATATGACACATTGATAGCGGATAAACCTTGTATGATTGGTCGCTTTGGAGCTAATGAATTAAACGCCTTAATAAATTATCAAGGGGTAGCCAATAAAAATAGATCCATATTAAAATATGTTAGAGGAGAACAGTATGGTTGGTGGTGGAATGATGGTATAATTAAACTGTTACATGAAGCTGCTGGTTTTTTTCCACCAACAATAGTCAAAATCGAACAGTTTTCAGAATTACTACTGCATGATATACCAGAGCTTGACATTTTAGGTTCTTGGATTACAAGTGAAAAAAAATTTAAAACTGAATTAAAAAATTCAGAAAAAGTTCACATTAGATTACTTGAGCCATTTTGGAGTATAAACCCTTGGACAAGAGCATTAGAAGGGAAAAAGATATTGATTGTAAATCCTTTTGTTGAAGAAATCAAATTTCAATATGATAGAAAAGAAAAGTTATTTACTCGTCAAATACTTCCGGATTTTGAATTAATTACATATCGACCAGTATTAAGTTTAGCTAAAAATTCAACATCTTTTAAAGATTGGTTTGAAGCTTTAGATTTTATGAAATTAGAAATCGATAAAATAGATTTCGATATTGCACTGATAGGTTGTGGTGCTTATGGTTTTCATTTGGGAGCCCATGTTAAAAGAACAGGTAAAAAAGCGGTACACCTTGGTGGAGTATTACAATTGTTATTTGGTATCAAAGGTAATCGCTGGGAAGATCCTAATTATGGGGTTAAAGAATGGGGTATCCCTTACGGTTCCTATACTAATTTGATGAATGAGAACTGGATTCGACCAGGCATAGATAATAAACCAAAAAATGCTAAATTAGTTGAAGGGGCTTGTTATTGGTAATTAATTATGATGGCAATTAAGAAATATATATTAAGATTAATTTTTTATCCATTTGGTGTTATTAAAGAACTACACCGATCAGGAATAAATGGATCAAGAGATATTTTGAATAGTAAACGATTCAAAGGTGTAATAATTGATAATGGTGTTTGTATCGATGATCAAAGTAAAATAGCTTCGAATGGACACATTTTAGAAAACTGTGTTATTAATCATTCCTCAATAAACAGTTATTCCTATATTGGTAAAGGCTGTATCTTACAGTATGCAACTATAGGTAAATTTTGTTCTATAGGAAGCGATGTTTGTATCGGTTTGGGTACACATCCGATAGACAATTTTTCGACATCACCTCTTTTTTATAGAAAAAAAAACACGCTAAATATTAAATTAGTACATCAAGACCTAGAATTTAATGAATATAAACCAATTATAATTGGCCATGATGTCTGGATTGGAACTAGAGCACTAATAATGGATGGTGTGAATATTGGCAGCGGTGCAATTATTGCAGCAAATTCTGTAGTAACGAAAGATGTGCCACCATATTCAATTGTGGGTGGTTCACCTGCAAAAATAATTAGATATAGATTTGACGAAGCAAAAATCTCCAATTTACTTAACTCTAATTGGTGGGAAATGGATTTATTAGAAATAAAGAAAAAACTAATTGATTTTTAAAAATGAAATACATTTCGGTTTTATTCAAAGCGATTAGAAAAGGATTTAAATTATCCTATTCTTGGATCTTTACACCATTTTCAAAATTAATATTTTATTTAAACGGTGTAAAATTTGGAAATCAATTAAAAGTGAATGGTTTTTTGAAAGTTTTGGTTACTAGAAGAGGAAAAGTCAACCTAGGTAATAATTTGACAATTAATAGTGGTACTAATCACAATGTAATTGGACGACCGCAAATGACAACTTTTTGGGTCGAAGGAAAATTGACTATAGGAAATAGTGTAGGAATGAGTTCTACAGCAATAATTTGTAATCATTATATAGAAATTGGAGATTTTGTAACAATTGGTGGTAATACCGTAATATATGATACTGATTTTCATTCTCTTGATCCAGAGATCAGGAAAATTAAGGGATTAGATAAAATAAATGCTAAGCATGGTAAGGTAACAATCAAAGAGAATGTATTTATTGGCGCTCATTCAACAATACTTAAGGGGGTAACTATTGGCTCTAATTCTGTAATTGGTGCTTGTTCTTTAGTTACAAAAGATGTCCCCGATAATGAAATTTGGGCTGGAAATCCTGCTAAGTTTATTAAAAAAATACTATAAATTAAAAGATTAAATTGATAAAAATACAATATAAAACTCTAGCTTTTCTGTTTGTTTTATTAACCGTGATTTCTGTTAATCCATGGTCAAGCTTACCCATTGGTAACACAACAACATCTTGGATTATTTATTTAATAATAACCATTTTGTTATTAAAATTAAATCTACCTTTAAATAAAAACAAAAAAGATGAAACGCTCCTTTATCTAAAATTATACATATATTGGATTATAATTTGCATCATAAGAGGTGTTTTCGTTGCTGATAATTATTGGGATTTAAAAAGCTTAATTACTAATGGTTTTGGATTACTTATAATTGTTGCAGTTTATGCGTTCAGAAATATTCGTTTGGTACAATATATTCTTCAAAATTGGCTTAAAATCGCATTACCTATTTTTTTAATTATGTTATTTTTTGTTGATAGCATTGCTTATGGTTATTATTTAATTCCAATTAGTTTCTTAGCATTATTTTTTCCAGTCCTGCCGAAAAAATGGAAAATAATTGTTTTTGGTATTTCTGTTTTCGTGATTTTCATTGATTTATCTGCACGTAGTAATGTGATTAAATTTTTGGTTCCATTACTTTTTTCATTTTTGATTTATTTAAATGGGTTATTGCGTTTTAAATTATTGAAAATATCTTATATTTTATTCTTCGTTATTCCTCTTGTGTTATTTTCTCTTGCTGCAACTAATAATTTTAATGTATTTAATATGGATGATTATATTGAAGGAGAATATGTTCAGACAAAAATCATAAATGGTGAGATTACAAAAGAAAAACTGAAGGCTGATACAAGAACATTCCTTTATAAAGAAGTAATTGTTTCAGCTATTAAACATAATTATGTAATGTTTGGACGAACACCTGCTAGTGGAAATGATTCTGATTTGTTTGGATATCAATTCGCTGAAGCAATTAAAACAAAACGTTATATTCGCTACAAAAATGAAGTTTCTATATTAAATATTTTTACTTGGACTGGTATCGTTGGTGTTGTTTTATATTTTCTTGTTTTTTTTAAGGCAGCCAAATTAGCGATTTTTCAAAGCAGCAATACATTTTCAAAAATTTTGGGTCTCTATGTTTCTTTCAGGTGGGTATATGCATGGGTGGAAGATTTTAATAATTTTGATATAATGAATATTATGCTTTGGATTACCGTAGCATTATGTTATTCACCGCATTTTAGGAATATGTCAGATGGTGCAATTAGAAAGTGGATTCAAGCATTATTTTCTCCAAAGAAACATGTTTCTTATCCATTGAAAATAAAGCGTAATTTTTGACAATGATTTACAGAAAAACTTATTACTTCCTTTTCAAATTACAAATAAAATTCTTTAGAGTGGATTCAAAGTTTGTATGAGAAATAAGTTCCAAACAATTAGGCTTTTAGTGACTCAATATAATAGTTGAATGAAGAATAAATTTGAACAATTCGGAAAAGAAATCTTTGAAAATGTACAAAAATTTCCTTTTGGAAGTTTAAGCAAACGCGAACTGGAAATTTTAGTGCTTAAAGCTGCTATTGATTCAGGATTGATTGAAGAACATCCAGTTAATGTTGCTGCTAGTTTCAGATTATCGATAACAAAGTCTAATGGATATTTAACCGATATAAGTTTGCGAAATCCAATTATTCAAGATAAGACTGCACTACTTGAAATAATAAAATTACTGCCTGCAAATGAAATTATATCTACCGATTTACATCTTTCCATACCTATAAATAACGCTAGTTTGAGAATATGGTTGGAAAGAAAAGTTTCTCTAATAGGTTTGAATCCAGGTGAAAGCTTAAGAAGGGATATCTTCAAAATTACTCCTACTGGATTATATAAAATTTTAGCCAATTCGGAAGGTATTATATCTCCTAAAGACGCTATTGATAAATTATCTCATGAGTTTGGCAATCAAATTTGGTTTAATGAAGCTAAACGGAATTGGAACCCTAAAACTACATGGAGAGAGATATTGACAACAACATCTGAAATAAGTTCGATAGCTTCCTCTTTTACAACGTTAATCCCGTTTTTAAGTAAAATAATTTTGTAACTCAGTTTATTTTATTAATGATTCATTTACCCACCATAGCCGTACTTATTACCTGTCACAACAGGAAAGACAAGACAATAATGTGCCTTTCGCATTTATATTTTCAGAAAGGATTGAATGAAAATTTTCAAATGGAGGTGTTTTTAGTGGACGATGGTTCAACTGATGGTACATCAGAAGCGATTCAAGTTGAATTTCCTGATGTAAATGTTATTCAAGGCAATGGAAATTTATATTGGAATAGAGGAATGCGTTTGGCTTGGGAAACTGCTGCTTCTTCAAAAGAGCTTGATTATTACTTGTGGTTGAATGATGATACGTTTTTATTCGAGGATGCTTTGATTAATTTAATAGATTCAGCTCGATCAAAATATAATCAAACTGCTATTATCGGTAATACTATTTCTGACCAAAAAAAAGTAATTTCTTATGGTGGAAATACAATTGATGGTAAGCGCATAATTCCAAATGGACAACTACAGGAAGCTTACAGTTTCAATGGAAATGTTGTTTTAATACCTAAATTTGTTTTTCAAATTGTTGGATTATTAGACAAACGCTATCCCCATGCAATTGGAGATTTTGATTATGGATTGCGTATGAGAGGATTTAATTTGAAGTCTTATGTAACAAAAGACTTTGTGGGGTCATGTGAAGAAAATGAAAAATTACCAATTTGGTGTTGTCATTCAGTTTCATTAAAAAATAGAATTAAAAATTTGTACTCTCCGCTGGGGAATAGTCATCCTTATTATTATTTCTTGTTTGAACGAATTCATTATGGGATCTTAACCGCAATTAAACATTTTTTAACGATTCATCTTAGATTATTTTTCCCAAGACTATGGAAGTAAATGAAGAATATATTTTTCAAATAAATTCACAGGAAGTATTAAATAAATTTCAAGAGGACAATTATTTAATAGAATATTGCATAGATGATTGCGATCAAAATTTATGTGTAATCTATTTTAGTAGTAATGATTTGTATTATCCTAATACACCTGCCGCTTTTAGCAATTCTATTTTGGAAAAGAACAAATTTGAATGGAAAAGAAACCAATTCCCTAGGGCAAAGAAACACATATTTATTCGGGATATCAGAAAACAATGGTATATCGGAGGTATTAATTCAAAAATAGATAGTCCAAATAAATTAGCCGATTTTTTAAAAAGAGAAACTGAAAGTTATAAGGTATTTACAATAGGAAGTTCGGCGGGTGGTTATGCGGCTATATTATTTGGTAGCTTATTGAATGTAAATCGAGTTTATGCTTTTAATGCTCAACTAAACCTAAATGTGACTATGAAAGTTTCAAATCCTTTTACAGATCCTATTTTGTTTGAAAAGGCGAATGATGACCAAATCGTTTCATATTTTGATTTATCACATTTCATTCTCAATTTAACTGAATGTTATTATTTTCAATCTTGCCAATCACAAATGGATATAGACCAATACAACGGAATTAGTTCTAAAGCAAAAAATGCAATAAATCTAATTCGTTTTAAAACAACAAATCACGGGTTTCCTGTTTTAAGAGTTAACCTTCCATATATACTATCTTTTGATAAAAATCAGTTAGATGAGATGGTTAACAAAACCTATCATCCAATAGTTTTTTCAATTCGCTTAATTGGAATTTCAAAAACGATACAATTTGTTATGAAGGCACTATTAAATTGGTTTAATAAAAAGCGATTAGAAAATCATTTCAGTGAAAATAAATTAAAATCACGAAGTTTAAAATAAATAAAAATGAGCAATGATCTGACGAAGTTAACACATAAATTATTAAAAAAAATAGTTTATCCCCAACAATTGGAAATTGACATATCTTCAAATATAATTAGAGATGAATTAGAAAAAAACAAACCTTCGATGATAGCACGTTTTGGATCTACAGAAATAAAAGCAGTTATATTTCCATATTTGCCATTTTTCATTCGTCCTTTTTTAAAGAAAATAGTTTTAAACGCTATGAATACTAATGCTGGTTTTTTTCCAAGTAACTCAGATTCTATCAAAAAATTTTCAAAATTGATGATAGAAGACATGAAATTATTGGATGTATTGGGAAGCTGGCGTCTTGAAGAAAGATTTATTAAAAAACATTATCCCAAATCAAAACAGGTGGTTCTTAATTCGCTAGAACCTTACTTGCATACAAACCCTTATTCAAAATTGCTAGAAAATAAAAAAATACTCGTGATTCATCCTTTTAACAAAACTATTGAAAGACAATATAATAACAAAAGAGAATTTTTATTTTCTGATGAAAGAGTACTTCCTGTATTCAAATCGCTTGAGACCATCAAAGCAGTTCAAACCATTGCTGGAAATGCAACTAGTTTTAATGATTGGTTTGAGGCATTAGAGTATATGAAATCTGAAATTGATAAAAAGGATTTTGATATAGCAATTATTGGATGTGGTGCTTATGGTTTTCCATTGGCAGCACATGTTAAGCGTATAGGCAAAAAAGCAATTCATTTAGGTGGTGCAACTCAAATGTTATTTGGTGTTAAGGGGAAAAGATGGATTGAAAATCCAAAATTCACAAGTATAATAAACGAACACTTTGTTTTTCCATCCAAAGAGGATCAGGTTGTAGATGCTGAAAAAGTTGAAAATGGTTGCTATTGGTAATATATGATGAATCTCGCTCCAATCGTTCTCTTTACCTACAAACGTCTCGATACACTTGAATTGACTATCGATGCCCTAAAAAAAAATTATCTCGCAAAGGATTCTGTTTTAATCATCTTTTCTGATGCTTCAAAAGATGAAAAGGATCGAATGTCTGTTGAAAAAGTTCGAGCGTACTTGCAAACGATTGACGGATTTAAATCAGTCCAAATTCACAAAGCTAATGTGAATAAGGGACTGGCAAATTCGATTATTGCCGGGGTAAGTGAAGTTTTTAAAACTTATAAATCAGTAATTGTATTGGAAGATGATCTGGTTAGTAGCCCAAATTTTTTGGACTATATGAATGATGCTTTGATTTTTTATTTTAATAATCCACGAATATTTTCGATTACAGGGTTTAGTATCCCGATTAAAACAAATACTGCTTATGATGTTTATTTTACTAATCGTTCATCCAGTTGGGGTTGGGCTATTTGGAAGAACAGATGGGAAACTATAGATTGGGAAGTATCAGATTATAAATTCTTTAAAAATGATATAATTCAACGGAATTTATTCAATAAAATGGGAACAGATATGGCTTCTATGTTAGATAGTCAAATGAAAGGTAATCTCAACTCATGGGCAATTCGTTGGTGTTATCATCAATTTAAATATGGATTGTACTCAGTTCATCCTTTTGAATCTAAAATAGACAATGTAGGCTTTTCACCAGAAGCTAGTAATACGAAAGAAAAATATAATAGATATAAAACAACTTTAGATGTTGGAACAAAATTAAACTTTCATTTTTCTAAGGATATCAAATTAGAGATGCATGTTATTAATCAGTTCATTAAACCTTTTTCTTTAGTATCTAGAATGAAGTATAAAATTTTTAATTTATTCTCATAATTTGAACCCTAAAATACTCTTCATTTTGCACCTTCCACCACCTATACACGGTGCAGCCATGGTGGGTAAATTCATTCAAGAAAGTGTAGTCATCAATAAAGAATTAAATTGCCGTTATGTCAATCTTAGTACTTCTCGTTCAATTGATGAAATTGGTAAAGGAGGTGTGGCGAAATGGTGGCGGTATATGGGTATTTTAGTTCAAACCTTTTGGAATTTAGTTGTGTTTCGTCCAGTGATAGTTTACCTAACATTAACAGCTAAAGGAAGCGGTTTTTACAAAGATGCATTACTAGCACTTCTAATCAAGGCTTTTGGGTTTAAAGTAGTTTACCATTTCCATAACAAGGGAGTAAGTGAACGTCAGAGTTTTAAATTAGATAATTGGCTCTATAAAAAAGTATTTAAAAATGCAGAAATTATTCTGCTATCTAAACATTTGTACCCAGATATTCAGAAATATGTAGCGGAAGAGCAAGTACGTTATTGCCCCAATGGTATACCAGATGCTTTTTCGAGTATGCCAATAAAAAGACAAAGCGAAGAAAATACAAAAGTCATTATTCTTTTTCTCTCCAATCTCATAGCATCCAAGGGTCTTTTTGTTTTATTGGATGCTTGCGCCGTCTTGCAGCAAAAGAACATCCCTTTTGAGTGTGTTTTTGTCGGCGGAACAGGTGATGTTTCCGAAGAACAATTTACTGAAAAAGTTAAGGAATTGAAATTAGAACAGCAGGTTTTTTATGCTGGTAAAAAGTATGGAGATGATAAGATTCTTGCATTTAAAAATGCAGATATTTTTGCATTCCCAACTTATTATCATAATGAAACATTTGGTTTAGTAAATTTGGAAGCGATGCAAAATAGCTTACCAGTAATCTCGACAAATGAGGGTGGTATATCTGATGTTATAGTAAACGGGATTACAGGTTTTCTAGTACCTAAAAGAGATGTACACGCTTTAGCAGAAAAATTAGAGCTTTTAATTAATAATAAAGAACTCAGAACAAGTATGGGTATAGCTGGAAGAAAGAAATACGAGGCAGAATTTACCCTATCGAGTTTTGAAAAAAGATTCACCAATATACTCCATCAAATTAGCTAAGCTTCAATTATCATTATTTATTTTAAATGCTCCACTCACCCGTTCCATTATTGGGTTATGGTATTTCTGAGTTTATTCCAGAATTGGGTAATGAAATTCAGACCATCATCAACACCATCAACCCGCATTCGTATTGCGTAGCAAAAACAGATACTCAATTTCAGCAAGCTTTGCGTTCCTCGGATGTATTATTGCCAGATGGTATTGGTATTGTCTATGCCGTCAAATGGTTAGCAGGAAAAAGGATTCGCAAGATTGCAGGTTCAGATCTTCATACCCACTTAATTCAAAAAGCAAACCAAGAGGGATTGAAAATCTTTTACTTGGGAGCGAGTCAAAATACGCTTCAGAAGATTCAGAGTCGCTTAGCTAAAGAGCAACCAAACTGTACAGCAGGTTTTTATAGTCCCCCCTTCAAAGCGGAGTTTAGCCAAGAAGAAAACACAGAAATGATCGCTGCTATCAATTCTTTTGCACCAGATATCCTGTTTGTAGGCATGACTGCTCCCAAACAAGAGAAGTGGGTTCATGCGCATAAATCTCACGTTAATGCACGTATGATCTGTTCCATAGGAGCAGTTTTTGATTTTTATGCAGGAACGGTAAAACGGCCTTCTGCTTTCTGGATTAATTTAGGCTTAGAATGGCTACCTAGACTCATAAAAGAACCCAAGAGATTGTTTAAGAGAAATTTTGTATCTACCCCTCTTTTTATAAGGGATGTTGTATTGTTAAAATTAAAATAACATAAAAAATAGATTTAATCTTAACCAGATGTATTTACCATTATTACTTGAATTAATCATTATGGGAAATTATAAAATTAGAGGTGTTCACCACCATCTAAGGGATCGTACTAATGTCAAAAGGTAAAGGTTTGTAAATATGAAATTCAATCGTTGTTACCTCAATACAATATCTGTTTGTGAAGTTTCCTCTGTACAGTCCTTGATTGAGGCTGCCTATAAATACAAGCAAGTTTTACTGCCTGTTAACGAGCGTATAGTATTGGATAGTTATAGGCAAAATACTAAAATTTTTGAAGAAAGTATTCCCTATCCTCAAGATCAAGCGGCAGTATTAGTTTTAAAAAAAGAAGGATGTAGGAACTCTATAGTAATTGATTCGTATGTTTTGTGGTGGCAAATTATGGAAACCTACAGTGCTACTTCTCGTTTTTACTTGATAGGAGACAACAAGGAAGTATTGCAATCAGTAGTTGCTATTGTGAGAGAAAAGTTCAAGACTATTGATTGTAAATTTGTTGTTGTTGGGAATCATTTACCCACTAGTTATAGAACTATAGTTGCTCAGTTGAGGGAGTATAATCCTGATTTTGTTTTTATTGCCTCCTCTCAAAGAGATACTAAATTACTTCATTTGTCTTTGCTTCGATTGAAAACCAAGCATCATGCAGTCTATATCGCAGTGGAGAATAGTTTTGAAAAATTGATCCATGGCTATACAATGCATCAGGAAAAAATAGGGTATGCCCCATTCAATAAATGCCACAATAGTATTGACGATAACCTTAATTTAAAAACTCCATTTTTAAGTATAAAAACTATTTTTTTAATGCTATGGAAACAAATTAAATTATTCCGATTCAAACTGCTTTTGCGGTTAAATCTCATTTAACTATGCTAATATAGTGTCAAAATAGAAGTATAACCCTTTTGCAGTACCTATTTTGCTGCCGACATTGCCTATAATTCATTTGTATGTAATTATCATAAACAAATTACATCCAACAGATTTTTAATAATAACCATTACACCTAATAAACATAATGAATTACCATGAATAAACTATTTTATGTTGCAGTTGTGGCTGCAGTAGTATTCCAATCCTGTGCTTTTAAAAAAGACATTCTCTATTTGCAGGATGTGGCACAATTAAATGGAAAGCCTATTGAAAGGGAAGAGCCTTTGGTTCAACCCAACGATATTTTGCAAATTACGGTGGGCTCTTTAGTGCCTGAAGCAGCGAGCCCCTACAATAATGTTGCGTCCCGAAACACTACAGCGGTGGCTAATTCGCCGGAAGTAATGAAATTGCAAGGGTATTTGGTAAGTCCCACAGGAACTATTGAATTTCCTGTTTTGGGTACTCTTTGGGTTCAAGACTTATCCATTGGAGCCATAGAATCGGCAATAAAGAAACGGTTAGTAGAGGGGGGGCATTTAATGAATCCAACCGTAGCGGTGCGGGTTTTGAATGCCAAGGTGACGGTATTGGGCGAGGTAAATAAACCTGGAACCTATACTTTTACAGAGCAATCGCTGTCTATTCCACAAGCCTTGGGGTATGCGGGCGATTTAACGATTAATGGGGATCGAAAAGAGGTAGTATTGATACGCGAATCCAATGGAATCAGAACGGTGAAAAAAATCAATTTGACTCAATCCAATTGGATGACCGATCCTACACTGCAAATTCGGCAAAATGACGTTCTAGTGGTTCATCCAAATGTTCAAAAAATCAAAACCGCAGGCCTGGTGGGTAATACAGGAACGATACTTACCATTGCCTCCTTACTACTCAGTTCCATAATTCTAATAACACGTTAATACCATGCAAAATATGCAAAATGACTTCTTTGAAGGCTATGAGGAGGAAGAGAGAATCAATTATAGAGAGCTAGTCGGAAAATACCTTCGGTATTGGCCTTGGTTTGTACTCTCGGTGGTACTGGCATTTACCATTGCGGTACTATTTTTACGATATACCGATGTGATCTACAAAACCGAAGCTAAGGTGAAAATCTTGAGTGATGAAAATAAATCCAATATTTCGTTGGATATCTCTAAATTATTGAATGCATCCAATGTGAATTTAGAAAATGAGATAGCTCTTTTTAAATCCTATAATTTAGCGGAAAAAGTAGTTCAAAACTTAAATTTGAATGTCACTTATTTCACATCGGGAAGGGTGCGTGCCAAACAAGTATTTGATACGCCTTTTGTTGTAAAATATGCGTTCCATTCCAATCAATTTGTCCGTGATTTGGATTATTCGATAACCATTACGGCTACAGGTTATGCATTAGAAGATAATGTTTCAGGCAAGACATTAACTACCAAAGGCTTTTTTTTGTCACATGCTTCCTCAGATTTTCCCATAGTGATCTATCCCAATGCACAATCGAAAAATAAGTTGTTACAAAATGTAGAGTATCGTATACGCATAACTTCGGTGGCCAAAACGGCTAAAGAATTAAGTGCCGCTCTAGAAGTAGAAGCAGATGGTAAAGAAAGTGATATCATTTTACTTTCTATACAACATCCTGATGCGAAACAAGCACAAAAAATAATTAACAATTTGATTCGGGTTTTTGAGGAAGATGGAGTGAAAGACAATCAATTGGTGTCTAAACGAACCATTCAGTTTGTGGATGAACGTTTTAAATACATTCGCAAAGAATTAAGTGAAATAGAGAATACCAAAAAAAATTATAAAAAAGAAAACAATCTAAGTTTTGTAGAAGGGGATGCTGCTTCGAGTATTCAGCTAAAATCAGCCAAAGAGCAAGCCTTGTTTGAAGTTGAAACGCAGTTGCTATTAGCCAAAATGCTCAAAGAAAACCTAAGTACACAGCAAAATTTTGAATTACTTCCAGCTAATATTGGTATTCAAAACGCGAATGTCAATGATTTAGTAGATCGATTCAATACAAGCGTATTGGAATTGGATAAGGTAAGATCTAGTGCTGGGGCAAACAATCCTGCAGTCCAACTAGGTTTGAAACAATTGGCTGAACAGAGAAAGAACATTATCAATTCGGTGAATAGCTATTACAAACAATTGCAAACGACCAAAAGCCAAAGTGCGATAGCAGAGCGAACCGCTGTAGGTTCCTTTGAAAGTTTACCCGAAAAAGAAAGAGTATTGCGTGACATTGATCGCCAACAAAACCTAAAAGAAAGCTTGTATTTGTTGTTGTTGCAAAAAAGAGAAGAGTCGTCCATTAACTTGGCGATTACCCAGCCTAATACTAAAATAATTGATTATGCTATTACAGATGATATTCCTGTTTTTCCCAAAAAGAAAATAGTCTTCTTGGCGGCATTATTACTAGGTTTATTAGTGCCTTATGGGATTATTTACTTGATTATATTATTTGACAATAAAATTTACATGGCCACTGATGTGGAAAAAATAAATAAAGTAGTTCCAATTTTAGCAGAATTGCCAACGTTCATGAAAGGTTCTGAATTTGAAGAAAAAGAATCTTTGGTTCAAAATCTGGAAGCTTTTAGAACCTTGGCCCATAATGCCGAGTTTGTAACGCCTTATTCAGAAAGTAAATTAGGAAAAATATTCTTTGTTACCTCGGCGATTAAGGGAGAAGGGAAAACATTTGTTGCTTATAACCTTGCTAATGCCTATGCGCATTTGAACAAAAAAATATTAATTGTAGGTTGTGATCTCAGAAACCCACAGTTGCACAAACATATAGAAGAATCAAGAAAGTCTAACAAAGGTTTAACTAATTATTTACACGATGGTACCATCAGTTGGCAAGAATTAATTTTGAAAAAACAAGTGGATGAATATGCATTTGATGTCTTGTTAGCAGGAGATATTCCGCCTAATCCTACCTTGCTATTGTCTTCTGAACGATTCGAAAAATTGATTAATGAAACCAAAGCAATATATGACATTATTATTTTTGATACGCCTCCTACACTATTAGTCACAGATTCATTAATTATTTCAAAATATGCGGATACCACTATTTATGTAACTCGCTCCGGTAAAACAGAGAAAGAATTGATTCACTATTCGACTAAGTTACACCTCGACAAAAAAATTACCAATATGGGCTATGTAGTCAATGATATCCATTTCAAAAGAAGTTATGGATATGGTTACGGCTACAATTATAACTACAGTTACAATTATGGCTATGGTTATGGTTACGGTCGTGATGTTGAAAAAACATCTTGGTTGACTCAGCTTACCGATTTGGTAGTTAAAAAAAGGAGAAAGTAAAAAAGGAGATTATTATTAATGTTGGGAAAAGGGAGTGGTTATTTTTATAATCACTCCTTTTTTATTTTATAAAAATCGGTTGTTGTTTTCTAACAAATCAATCAACTTGTTTCGGTTCACATATTCTAAGGCTGTGTTTTTGAGGCGCTCGATATGTTGGGTGTGATGAATATCGGTTCCAGTACAATCATAAAAATCATTGTCCAATAGTTGCTTGGTACATTGAAGAATAGACTTACTGTAATACCCTGTGAGGGATAATAAATTCATTTGGAAATCTACTCCAAAATCTTTTAATTTTTCGAATTTTTTGATGTCGTTATGAAAGTATAGATAACGTTCTGGATGAGCAATAATTATTCTATAATCTTTAATTTTTAATTCAAACAGCAATTCGTACAAATTCATTGGACAAGTAAAAAGATTAAGTTCTACTAATAGATAATTATCTTTTAAACACAATAGAGGTTCAGTAGTAGCACGAGCTATTAAGGCAGGGTCCAGCATATACTCACTCGCACATCTTACAATGAAATTGTTGTCAATTGATTCCTTGGATAGACTTTCAAAAGCAGCTTGGATATCCTGAGTAGTATTGTCCCATCTGCCTAAAAAGGTGTGAGGTGTTGCGATAGCCTTGCTGATTCCTAGTTCTTTCATTCCGGTGATTAATGCGTTAGTTTCATTAATACTTGCAGCTCCATCATCAATTCCCGGTAATAGATGGTTGTGTATGTCAATATAATTACTAGGTAATAGCTCTTTTAAAAGTGGCTTTGATTTGAGGAATGAAAACATAATTGGTTGGATTACTACTTTTGAAAAAAGTTAAAATATAATGTAAAAACAATGTTACTACCTAAAATTTGTTTTGCACAACAATGTAAGAGTTTTTTTATCCTTATAAGTGGTTTATTGCGACTGTTTTTTAGTTTTGGCTTTTTGAAAAAAAAATAATTTTGTTATGATTATTAAACTAATGTTATTTATTGGATTACGCTCTATTTTGAAATTTTACGATAAAATAACTTTTTTTGAGAGTGATGATTGTGATTGGATAAGGATGAAAAAATGAAGTTATCCATTAGATAATGTAAAAAATATTACAAAAATGCAAAAAGGGATAACATCTTTTTTTACAACTGGTTTTTTTAGTAAAATGGTTTCTGTACAAACTATTAATTCCATTTTATTTTATATTTCGTTAGTTGGAATGGTGTCTATAATTTATTTACTTTCAGTTTTAAAATAAAAAAATAAATCATTAGTTAATAAAATAATGAATGGTTTCGTAAGGGCGATGTATAATTTGTTACGTTTTCATACTCCGTAACATGTCCGTTTATTGGAATAAAAATTTATATAAAAGTACAAATTAAGAATGTAAAAATGGTCTATAGATAGAACAAATCCCGTTTGATTTTTGGGTAATTTAGAGGTTTTATCTTGGTCTCTTGGAAAAACTTAATAGTATACTATGAAGCTTCATTAATAAATTGTTCATCGTTTACATACTAACCATTGAAATATTGTGCGTCTAAATAGGATGTTTTGTGTAATTATATAAATCCACAAAAAAAACTTCATGATTTATCCAAAAATTATTGGTGCGGCTAGTTTGCGATTTATAGTCAATAATTACGTTTGTGTTTCATGAGTTGGAACTAAAAAACATTGATCAGTTTAACATTTCCAAAAATGTTTTTTCTACTTTTACACATTTAATCACAATAGTTTGTCTAAATAATCTATTTAAGTGACAAATACGTAATACAAATTGGTTTTGGTATGATTTACTAAGTTATTTTTGTGTTAGTTTTAATTTTAAGAATTTAGATCCCTCGTCTTTTTGAAGAAATGCCCATTCCCCTTACCTGCATTTTTCTACCAATTTCTATAATTAAATTATATTGCGAGGAAATATGAAAGTACTTAATGCTATCAAAAGATTAATTTCTATATCTGTTAGTTTGAAAACACCACTATTTAAAAGAAAATACTTTGTTTTCATAGCATTGTTCTTTTTTACATGTCAGCTCAATGCGGCAACACTCTATTTTAATAATATATATAAGGCATCGGGTTCAGGATATGCCACTTCTACACAGTCTTTGACTTCAATTTCTGGAATCTCAGGGTCAAGTTTTAGTTTCACTACTGCAATACCAACAGCAACTAGTTTTAATACAGGGAGTGATGCAAGAGGAATTTTGTCTTATGTTAATAGTAGTGGTCAAAAAATATCCCTATATGGTATTATATCTAGACAGAATAAATCAGGAAGTACTACATTAGGTGTTAATTTTATTACAACAGATTCAAATTATAGTGTTTCTGGAACCGCTGAGGCATATCTTTTGGTGATGCCTGGCAAAGAGTCTTCTTATGCAAATGGGAACAATGTTTCTACCTCCTCAGATCCTATAGGTGCAGTATTAGATGATGTACTAACAGCTCAATCAAGCAGTCCAATTATTTCGATTACAAATCCCACAGTTGTTGAAAATTCAGGATATGCAACATTTGTAATTTCGTTATCAAACGCTGCTAATGCAGCAGTATCATTTACACCTTCGCTAGCAAGCGTAACCGCTACATTAAATTCAGATTATACTAGTTCTATTCAATATTACAATACCTCGAACTCGACTTGGACTTCTATAAGTTCCTCTGTAACAATCGCTCAAAACGTTTTAAGTATACAAATTAGAGTTCCTATTCTTGATAATTCGATTTCTGAACAAATAGAGACATTTAATTTAGCAACAGGAACAATAACTGGTGGTAATGTGTTAAATAATTATGGAGCAACAGGAATAGGAACCATTACAGATGATGATAAAATTTTCGTAACAGGAAGTTTGAGTCCATTTACTTCTTGTACTGGATCGGTTTCGGCTAGTCAAACGATTGCTGTTAATGGAACAAATTTAGAAGGAAATATTAGTATTTCGGTTCCAACAGGTTATGAAATATCACTTTCGTCTTCCAGTGGTTATGCTTCTAGTTTGGTTTTAACACAGAGTGGAGGGGTTGTAAACGCGACCACAGTATATGTTCGTCTTACAAATTCAGCTACAGGGACACCTTCAGGAAATATTAGTCTATCATCAACGAATGCTTTAACTCAGAATATTGCTGTAACAGGTACAGTAAATGCGAAGCCAACAGCCCCAACAATAAGTGTTACTTCTCAACCTACATGTTCAGTTGGAACGGGAACTATCACAGTAAGTTCAAGTATCTCAGGATTATCATTTAGTATAGATGGATCGGATTACAGTAATACTACAGGAGTATTTACAGGACTGGCACCAGGAGGTTATACTGTTACCGCTAAGAATGCATCATCATGTGTATCTTCGGCCTCAACAAGTGTTACGATCAATGCACAACCAGTTACTCCAACAGCCCCAACAATCAGTGTTACTTCTCAACCTACATGTTCAGTTGGGACAGGAACTATCACAGTAAGTTCAAGTATCTCAGGATTATCATTTAGTATAGATGGATCGGATTACAGTAATACTTCAGGAGTATTTACAGGACTGGCACCAGGAGGTTATACTGTTACCGCTAAGAATGCATCATCATGTGTATCTTCGGCCTCAACAAGTGTTACAATCAATGCACAACCAGTTACTCCAACAGCCCCTACATCAGGAGGGAATCAAACGGTTTGTGAAACTAATCCTATTCAAACGCTAACAGCAACTGCAACAGGAAGCACAGTGACTTGGTATACTGCTGTCACAGGAGGTACTTTAGTTGCGAATCCAATTTTGAATACAGTTGGAACAATTACATATTATGCTGAGAATTCAAATGGTAGTTGTGCGAGTTTAACACGAACTCCGGTGGTGTTGACTATCAATGCAGCTCC
>JACCDS010782297.1_pt1 | contig 18316 bp, 16 predicted proteins | sample 7446441 | NCBI WGS metagenome assembly JACCDS01 (sample SAMN15323445, study PRJNA562643) | freshwater metagenome | isolation source: river surface water | place: USA:Blue River Watershed | collected 2017-08-17
CGCTGCAGCCCTGGCGATGGGCGCCGGTGTGGCCGGTGCGGGGGCCTGCGTGACGGCGCCGGTCGAGTCGGTCAAGGCGGCGCTGGAAGTGGGGGCTGCCCGCCGCAAGGCCCGATCCGCCTGGGGGCGGGCGGTCCTTGCCCGTCAGCGTATGCAGGTCGATGTGCAGGCCGATGCCTCGGTCCCTGCCGGCGCGGCACGGTCAGGCCACTGGCTGGAATACCGCCATGCCCTGGAGTCCTGGGCCGCGACGCGGCGCTGTTTTCGCGGCGATGCGTCGCAGATACAGCAGCGCGCCGACCGCTGGGTCCGCGAACGTGACGCACTGAAGGCAGCCGGCGTCCCTTCAGCCCCGGCCCGCCGCCGCCGCCAGCGGCTGGACCGGCGGCTGGAGGCGCTGGCCTTTCTGGGGGCGCAGCGCGTGTCGCAGCTGCGTTCGGGGGCGGTCACCACCGAAAAACGACTCAAAGAGGGCATCACCGTGACCCGGGCCGGCACCGGCCTGCTCACGCAGCTGGCCCAGGTCGGGCTGCAGGCCGCCGGGCAGGCCGCCGCGCTGGTGGTCGGGGCAGCCAGCGCGGTGGTGCTGCCGGTGCTGCTGCTGGCCGAGGGGCTGTTCGGATCGGTGGAGGCCACGCAGCTCATCGACCGCGCGCTGGCGGGGCAGCGGCAGCTGTGCGACCGCCAGCAGCGGACCCGTCTGGCCGCATCGACCGCGCCCCTGGCCAACGCACCGGGTGCCTCGCCGGCCGGGTTGTTTCGCCTCGGGCTGGGCGGGTTGCACGCTGCGTTTGAGGGGCAGCAGCGGGCCCTGCGGCATGAACGGCTGCATGCCGGGCGCAAGCGACTGCGCAGCGCGGCCTACACCGTGCTGGCGCCGGTGGCGCTCGGGGTCGGTGTGGCGGCGCTGGTGGCGGCCAGCTTCACACCGGCGGGCATCGCGGTGGTGGCGCTGGTGGGCGGCGTGGCGCTGGCGTATGCCATCAGCCAGGCCGTTTTCGCCCGCCAGCAGCAGGTGCACGACCGCCGGGTGCGCAGCCACCAGCAAGACCACGCCGACCTCTGCCGGCGCGAGCCTGCCGGGGCCCGCCGGGGTGCGCTGCTGAAGACGGATCGCCTCTGGGCCGACAACGAATACCTGGCGGTCGATGTGCTGGTGCAGGCCCTGGTGCTGGCGGCGCACCGCCCCGGTGCAGACCGGGCGCTGCTGGCCGACGTGCTGGCCCACCGGCTCGGCTTCGGCGCCGACTGGGCCGATCGCGTGCTGGCCCTGGCCGGTGCCACCCCGCCGGACGCGGCGCCCGCCGACCCCGGTTTCCGCCTGCTGTGCGAAGCCCTGCAGCGCCAGTTCGGACTGCCGATTCCCAAAGCCCGCCGCCTGGGCGCCGCCGGCTGAGGGGGTTCGGCCGACCCCCGGCACGGCAGGGGCTGCCGACTTATCATGTCGGGTTGCCCTGACGGGGCCGGATGCCGGCCCGGACCGCCTTGAACCAGAACCTGCCTCCCGACCTGAAACTGCCCGAATCCTCCGTCAGCCCGGCTGCGCGCCGGGCGGCCGGCCTCGAGGCGGCGGCCCTGCGCTCGGCCGTTCTGTCGGTGCGCGGTGCGCGCACCCACAACCTCAAGAACATCGATCTCGACATCCCCAAGCATTCGCTGGTGGTCATCACCGGGCTGTCCGGGTCGGGCAAGTCCAGCCTGGCCTTCGACACCCTGTATGCCGAGGGCCAGCGCCGCTATGTGGAGAGCCTCTCGGCCTACGCACGGCAGTTCCTGCAACTGATGGACAAGCCCGATGTCGACCTGATCGAAGGCCTGTCGCCGGCCATTGCCATCGAGCAGAAGGCCACCAGCCACAACCCGCGCTCCACCGTGGGCACCGTCACCGAGATCCACGACTACCTGCGCCTGCTGTTTGCCCGCGCCGGCACGCCGCATTGCCCGGAGCACGACCTGCCGCTGGCCGCGCAGAGCGTGGCCCAGATGGTCGATACCGTCCTGGCCCTGCCTGAAGGCACCCGGCTGATGGTGCTGGCCCCGGTGGCGCAGGAACGCAAGGGCGAATTCGCCGACCTGTTTGCCGACATGCAGGCGCGCGGCTATGTGCGCTTCCGCATCGATGGTCAGGTGGTCGAGGCCGATGCCCTGCCCGCCCTCAAGAAGAACGAGAAGCACAGCATCGACGTCGTCATCGACCGCATCAAGGTGCGCGCGGCCGAGGCCGATGACGGCCCCAACCCGCTGCGCCAGCGGCTGGCCGAAAGTTTCGAGGCGGCGCTGCGGCTGGCCGACGGTCGCGCCCTGACGGTCGACATGGACACCGCCGCCGAGCAGCGCTTCTCGGCCCGCTTCGCCTGCCCGCTGTGCAGCTACACCGTGGGTGAACTCGAACCCCGGCTGTTCTCGTTCAACTCCCCGGTGGGCGCCTGCCCCAGCTGCGACGGCCTGGGCCACACCGAGTTCTTCGACCCGGCCCGCGTGGTGGCCTTCCCGTCGCTCAGCCTGGCCAGCGGCGCCATCAAGGGCTGGGACCGGCGCAACGGCTATTACTTCGCGCTGATCGAGAGCCTGGCCGCGCACTACGGCTTCGACGCAGAAGCGCCCTGGGAGTCCCTGCCCGAACGGGTGCGCCAGGTGCTGCTGCATGGCTCGGGCGACGAGCTGATCAAGTTCGGTTACGTGCTGGAGAGCGGCGAGAAGGCCGGCAAGCGGGTGGTCAAGCAGCACGCCTTCGAGGGCATCGTCACCAACTTCGCCCGGCGCTGGCGCGAAACCGACAGCCCGGCGGTGCGGGAAGAACTGGCCCGCTACCGCGCCATCCAGCCTTGCCCCGAGTGCAGCGGCACCCGCCTGCGGCGCGAGGCGCGGCACGTGTTCGTCGGCGATGGCGTGCAGCGGCGGGCCATCTTCGACATCGGCCGCATCACCCTGGGCGACGCCCTGGCCTATTTCGAGCGGCTGCACCTGCCGGGCGCGCGGGGCGACATCGCGGCCCGCGTCATCAACGAGATCCGCCAGCGGCTGAGCTTCCTCAACGATGTCGGCCTGAACTACCTCAGCCTGGACCGCAGCGCGGACACCCTGTCCGGCGGCGAGGCGCAGCGCATCCGGCTGGCCAGCCAGATCGGCAGCGGCCTGACCGGCGTGATGTACGTGCTCGACGAGCCCAGCATCGGCCTGCACCAGCGCGACAACGACCGGCTGATCGCCACCCTGCAGCACCTGCGCGACCTGGGCAACACGGTGCTGGTGGTGGAGCACGACGAAGACATGATCCGTGTGGCCGACCACGTCATCGACATGGGTCCGGGCGCCGGTGTGCATGGGGGCCGCGTGATGGCCCAGGGCACCTGCGAACAGGTCATGGCGCACCCCGGCTCGCTCACCGGGCAGTACCTCAGCGGCACCCGAGCCATTGCAGTTCCCGCGCGCCGCACGCCCTGGCTGCCGGTGGTCAAGGCCGCGGCGGCCGAGCCCGTGCCGGTCTTCAAGCCCCGTTTCCCGCCCAGCCCGGCCGCCGAACGCCGTGCCGCCCGCCAGGCGGCCCACGAGGCCACCTTGGGAGACCTGCAGGCCATCCGCGTGGTCAATGCCACCGGGCACAGCCTGAAGGGCGTGAGCGTGGCGTTCCCGGTCGGCCTGCTGACCTGCGTGACCGGCGTCTCCGGGTCGGGCAAGTCGACCCTGGTGAACGACACGCTGTACGCGGCCGTGGCCCGCACCCTGTACCGCTCACACGACGAGCCAGCCCCGCACGAGGCGGTGGAAGGCATCGAGCATTTCGACAAGGTCATCAACGTCGACCAGAGCCCCATCGGCCGCACGCCGCGCAGCAACCCGGCCACCTACACCGGCCTGTTCACCGGCATCCGCGAGCTGCTGGCCGAGGTGCCCACCGCCCGCGAGCGCGGCTACGGCCCTGGGCGTTTCAGCTTCAACGTGGGGTCCTCGGGCGGTGGGGGCCGCTGCGAGGCCTGCCAGGGCGACGGCGTGGTCAAGGTCGAAATGCACTTCCTGCCCGACGTTTACGTGCCCTGCGAGGTCTGCGGCGGCGCCCGCTACAACCGCGAGACCCTGGAGGTGCTCTACAAGGGGCTGAACATCGCCCAGATCCTGGCCCTGACGGTGGAGCAGGCACACGACTTCTTCAGTGCCGTGCCCACCCTGCGGCGCAAGCTGCAGACGCTGCTGGATGTCGGCCTGAGCTACATCCAGCTCGGGCAGGCGGCCACCACGCTGTCGGGCGGCGAGGCGCAACGGCGCAAGCTGGCCCTGGAGCTGTCCAAGCGCGACACCGGCCGCACCCTCTACATCCTGGACGAGCCCACCACCGGCCTGCACTTTGCCGACATCGAACTGCTGCTCAAGGTACTGCACCAGCTGCGCGACGCCGGCAACACCATCGTCGTCATCGAGCACAACCTGGACGTCATCAAGACCGCCGACTGGGTGATCGACATGGGACCGGAAGGCGGCTCCGGCGGTGGCAGCGTGGTCGCGCAAGGCACGCCGGAAGAGGTGGCGGCCTGCCCGGCCAGCCACACCGGGCGTTATCTGGCGCGGTTGCTGAAGCCCTGATCTCCCTGCAATAGTGCCGGGTGCATCTGGTGCAGACGCTGGCGCAACAGGTGCTCCAGGCGATCTGCCTGCAGCCGACATTCATCGACCATTTCCGGCGTGACGCCGTCGCCCGTGTAGTCGTTGGCATTCCGCTTTCGGCGCAGGGCGTCCAGCAGGACCCATGTGGTGTTGTCGATGTCCAGGGTGAGTGGCAGCGACTGGATCAGCGTGACATGGTGACCAGGCTCGCTGGTCGACGGGCGAAAGCCGCTGACCATCATGGCGGCCAGAGCGCACTGCATCACGGCTTTGTACGCAGCATCGAATCGCGTTTCGTCGCTGACGCTGGTCTGCCCGGCGTCGCGAAGATTCCGTTCAACGGCGGCCAGCAGGCGCTGCACCTCCACCGCCGTCGGGGCGTGGGGCTTCAGCCTCCCGATCCGCCACAAGTTCTGCAAGGTCATGTTCGTTGCCCTTGAGCCAAATCCGGGATCCTGCGACCACGCTGCGCGCAAAGCCATCGCCTGCAGACCAGCGGCGGATGAATTCGGGCAGCGGCATGGGCGTCGGGTTCACTTCTCGCCCCAGCGGCTCTGCCGTGTCGGCCAGAGCCAGAGTGACATCGGCAAAACCGGCGGAGCCCAGGACCATCACATCGACATCGCTGCCGGCATGTGCCGTTCCGTCGGCCATGGATCCGTAGACGAAGGCCAGATCCACGGAGTCGCCGAGTGGGTCCAGCGCCTGTCGGAGCACATCGGCCAGTCCGGCGGTCTTGCGCAAAAGGCCTGCGAGCTCGGCAAAAACGGGGGATCGGCGGTCGGCCTGGTAGGTCACCTGCCGGCCCGACACCTGGCGGGTGAGGAGACCCAGATCGGCCAGCGCCCGCAGGTCGCGGTGCAGCGACCCAGGACTCGTCTGCACCACCCGGGCCAGTTCCCGAACGTGCAAGGCCCGCTCCGGGTGAAGCAGCAAGGCGCTCAGGACGCGGGACCGCGTGGGCCCGAGCAGGTGTTCAGCGAGGGACTTCATGTTCCCGATTTTGCTTCATTTGAAGCAATTTCGGGAACAAAGATGAAGGACTGAGCCGCCTCAGAGGTTGCCCAGGTCCTCGATCGCGTCGATCACCATGCTGGTGCCCACGGCGATCAGCAGGATGTCGGCGGCCACCCGCACGTACTTGTGGCCAGCCGGCGGTGTGCCCAGGCGCACCGACACGCTGGACGGGACCGGGTAATACACCACGTCGGGCGGCAGCGCGTAGCCCCGGCGCCAGGCCTTGGCCTGCCCCGGTGGCAGGCAGCCATTCCCTTTTTTGGCCAGGCCCGGCGGGCATTTGCCGGCGCGGAACTGGGGCTGGTAATAGTCCACCGCGACCCGTCGCTGGCTGTCGTTGAAATAGCCGCCGATCTGGATGTTGACCGACACGCCGGAGCTGGAACGTTCGCCGGAGCGGTAGACCTCACGTCGGTCGTCGCGGCGGTCATCGTCCCGATCGCCACGGTGTTTGCCGCCTTTGTCCTTGTCGCGTTTTTCATGGCGGTCGTCGTCGCGTCCGCCGCCCGCATGGTCCGGTTTGCCGGCCCAGCCGGCGGTGGTGGTCAGTGCCATCACCAGCGCCAGGGCGCCGATCCGCAGCAAAGAGAGCTTCATGAGTTACCCCTGAGAAATGATTTGGAGAGAATTGTGGCCCGACCGACACCCCCCAGCGTAACCGGACGTACCCTGACCGACATGCCCACCGAGACCGAACTCAAGCTGGCCCTGCACCCCGACGACCTGCCCGCGCTGCTGTCCCACCCGGTGCTGGCCGGTGCTGCCTGGGAGCGGCAGCCGATGGCGGCGGTGTATTTCGACACCCCGTCGCTGGATCTGCGGCGCTCCCGCATGGCGGTGCGCAGCCGGCGGGTGGGGCGCCGCACCTGGCTCACCGTCAAGACCGCCGGCAGCTCGGTGGGTGGCCTGTCGCGGCGGGGTGAATGGGAGGCGCCGGCCCCGCCGGGCGAGCCGGACTTTGCGGCCATCGTCGACGACCCGGCCCTGGCCGCCCACCTGCGCGAGCTGGCGCCCGCGCTGCAGCCGGCCTTCCGGACCGATTTCCTGCGCCGCCGGGTGGTGCTGCTGCATGGCGGTGCCCGCATCGAGGTGGCGCTGGACCAGGGGCAGATCGTCGCCGGCGCGCCGCCGCGCCAGGAGCCGATCCTGGAGCTGGAGCTCGAATTGCTCGACGGCCCGGTGGACGCGCTGCTCGATCTGGCCCACACGTTGGCCCTGGGGCCGGGTGGCCGCCGGGAGTCCGCGCTGCGGCTGTGGCCGGTGCAGCGCAGCAAGGCCGAGCGGGGTCATGCGCTGCAGGCGGGCGAGTCCCCGGCGCCGGCGCGGGCCGAGGCCCTGACGCTGGACCCGGACCTGTCGCCGGTGGGTGCCTGGCGGCAGACCATGCTGGCGGCCCTGACGCACCTGCAGGCCAACGAGGCCGGCATCCGGGCGGCGGCCGATCAGGGCCGGTTGCCGGATGCCGAGTGCATCCACCAGGCCCGGGTGGCCCTGCGCCGCCTGCGCAGTGCCCTGCGGCTGTTTGCGCCGGTGCTGCCGGGTCGGTTCACCGCCCACTGGCTGTCGGTGTGGGGCGACCTGGCCCGCGCCCTGGGGCCTGCCCGCGAGGCCGATGTGCGGATGGTCTGGCTGCTGCCGGCCATGACCGGGCTGGGGCTGGGCGAGGAGGAGCAGGCGCCGCTGCTGGCCCATGCGCGGGCCGAGCAGCGGGCGGCCCATGCCGGGGCGGTGGCTGCGCTGACGAAGCCGACCTTCGGTGCGGACCTGCAGGCCTTCCTGCGCGCCGTGCTGGCCATGCCCGAACGCGCATCCGATGCCGCCCGGCTGCCGCGCTGGGCCCGCCAGCGCCTGTGGCGCTCGCACCGCCGGCTTCAAGCGGCTGCCCGCGAGGCGCTGGACGCCGGGCCCGAGGGCCGGCACCGGCTGCGGCTGGCGGTCAAGCGCCAGCGCTATGCCATGGAGTTCCTGGCCGATCTGCTGCCGTCGCGCCGGGGCCGACGCAGCATGGCGGCGCTGTCCGATGCCCAGTCGGTGCTGGGCGACCTGAACGACATGGACGTGGCACGGCAATGGCTCTCCGGCCTGCCGCCCGACCTGGCGCCACAGGCCGTGGCACAGCTGTCCGGCTGGGTCGACGCCGAGACCGCCCGCCGGCTGCAGGGGCTGGAGGCGGTCGAGCGCGCGCTGGTCGTCACGCCCTGGCGCGACGACGCCTGAATCAAGCCCGGGCCGACGGCCGCTCGGCCACCCGGTCGCGCCAGGCCTGCAGCGCGTGCAGGCCTTCATCGGCCGGCTTGAAGCGGGCCAGCCGCGCGAATTCCACCGTGCAGAAGGCGGTGATGTCGGCGATGGTGAAGCGCTCACCCGCCACCCAGGGCTGGCGCTGCAGCTCGGCGTCCAGCCAGCGGGCGGTGTCGAGCGCCTTGTCGCGCTGCGAGGCGCCGAAGTCGGGGAACTGCGGTTGTTCCAGCGGCGCCAGCCCGGGGTGGGTGTGGCGGATGCACTGGGCCATGGGCAGCATGAAGTACCACTCGACCCGGCGGTCGGCCATCTCGATGAAGGCGCGCTCGTCGCTGTTGCGGCCCATCAGGTCGGGTTCGGGCCAGCGGCCTTCGAGCCAGCTGCAGATGGCGCGGGTCTCGGTCAGCACGCGGCCGTCGGGCAGCTCCAGGGCGGGCACTTTCGCCAGCGGGCTGCGGGCGCGGAAGGCGTCGCTGCGGTGCTCCTGCGCATTCAGGTCGACGGCCACCTCCGGGATGCCGGTGATGCCTTTCTCGGCGATGAACATCTGCACCCGGCGCGGGTTCGGGGCGCGCGGGGCGATGTACAGGCGCAGGTCGGCTGGATTCATGGTGTGTCCTTGCGGCGGCCGGCGCCGGTCTCGACCATGCGGCGGGCTTCTTCGGAAAAACGCCGGGCGGCTTCGTCGCCGTCGCGGGTCAGGTCCACCTTCGACGGTGGCTGCTCGATGCCGCGCTGCACCGCCGGCCGGGCCCGGATGGCATCGCGCCAGCGTTTGAGGTGGGGCAGGTCATCGATCTCCACGCCGGACCACCGGTGGGTGCGCACCCAGGCCCAGTTCGCGATGTCGGCGATGGAGTAGTCGCCGGCCAGCCATTCGTGCTGCGCCAGGTGCGAATCGAGCACGCCGAACAGGCGCCGCGTCTCGCCCTGGTAGCGGTCGATGGCGGCGGGGATCTTCTCGGGGAAGTAGCGGAAGAACACGTTGGCCTGGCCCATCATCGGACCGATGCCCCCCATCTGGAACATCAGCCACTGCAGCACCTGCGAACGGCCCCGCGCATCGGCCGGCATCAGGCGGCCGGTCTTCTCGGCCAGGTAGATCAGGATGGCGCCGGACTCGAACACGGTGAAGTCGCCGCCGCCGGGGCCTTCGTGGTCGACGATCACCGGGATGCGTCCGTTCGGGTTCAGCGCCAGAAAGGCCGGCTGCTTCTGCTCGCCCGCCGCCAGGTCGATGACCTTCACCGTGTAAGGCAGGCCCAGCTCTTCCAGCGCCATCGAGATCTTGTGCCCGTTGGGCGTGGCGGCGGTGTGCAGGGTGATCATGGGCAGGCGGCCTCCAGTTCGTCGCGGGTGCGTTGCGCCACGCTGCGCGCGGCGGCGGCGAAGTCGTCACCGGCGGAGGCGTACAGGATCGCGCGGGATGAATTGACCGCGATCAGGCCGGCCGGCGAACCGGTCTGCTCACGCAGCCCGGCGCGCACCGTGGCCGTGGCATCGCCACCCTGCGCGCCCACGCCCGGAATCAGCAGCGGCAGCGACGGCGCCAGTTCGCGCACCCGCTGGATTTCAGCCGGGTAGGTGGCGCCCACCACCAGCCCGAGCTGGCCATTCAGGTTCCACGGCCCCTGGGCGAGCTGCGCGATGTGCTCGTACACCCGGGGCTGGCCATCGACCGACGCCAGGCGCTGGTTCTGCAGGTCGTCGCCGCCGGGGTTGGAGGTGCGGCAGAGCAGGAAGGCGCCCTTGCCATGGCGCTTCAGGTAGGGCTCGACCGAGTCGAAGCCCATGAAGGGCGATAGCGTCACCGCGTCGGCGCCGAAGCGCTCGAAGGCCTCGATCGCGTATTGCTCGGCGGTGCTGCCGATGTCGCCGCGCTTGGCGTCCAGGATCACCGGCACCTGCGGCGCCACCTGGCGGATGTGGGCAACCAGGCGCTCCAGCTGGTCTTCGGCCCGGTGCGCCGCGAAATACGCGATCTGCGGCTTGAACGCCATGGCGAGGTCGGCGGTGGCCTCCACGATGGCGGCGCAGAACGAAAAGATGTCGGCCGGGCGGCCCCGGTGGGCGGCCGGGAAGCGCGAGGGTTCGGGGTCCAGGCCCACGCACAGCAGGGACCGGTTCTGGCGCCGCGCGCCGTGCAGCATGTCGAGGAAGGTCATGCAATCGATTCTAGGGGGCCACTACACTGCGCCCCCATGTCCGTGCTCAGCCGACGCCAGCTGGTGCTGCTGGTCCTCATCACCGTGGTCTGGGGCTTCAACTGGCCCATCATGAAATACGGCGTCACCGGCTACGCGCCGCTGACCTTCCGCACCCTGTCCATGTGGCTGGGGCTGCCGGTGCTGGCCGCCTTCGTGGTGTGGCGTGGTGTGCCGCTGCGGGTGGGGCGCGAGCACTGGCGCGATCTGGCCTGGCTCACTGTGTTCAACATGCTGGTGTGGCATGTGCTGGCCATCCTGGCGGTGCAGTCGCTCTCCAGCGGGCGGGCCGCCATCCTGGGCTACACCATGCCGGTGTTCTCGGCGGTGCTGGGGGCGGTGTGGTTCGGGCAGCGCCTGCCGTTGCGGGCCTGGGGCGGCGTGGCGGCTGCGGCACTGGGCGTGGTGCTGCTGCTGTGGCACGAGTTCACCACCCTGAGCGGCCGGCCGCTGGGCGTGGCCCTGATGCTGGTGGCCGCCGCCACCTGGGCCGTCGGCACCCAGATGATGCGACGCACCACCATCCCCGCGCCGACCCTGGCGCTGTCGTTCTGGATGACGCTGATCACCACGCTGTGGATGACGCTGCTCTCGATCCTGTTCGAGCGCGGGCAGTGGGCCTGGCCCACGCCGGGCGTGTGGGGTGCGGTGGTCTACAACGCGCTGGGCGTGTTCGCCTTCGCGCAGGTGGCCTGGCTGATGCTGGCCCGCGACCTGCCGCCCATTGCCTCCACCCTGTCGGTGATGTTCATTCCGGTGCTGGGCGTGATGGCCGGCGCGGTGCTGCTGAATGAAGCCCTGCACTGGCAGGACTGGGCAGCGGTGGCCCTGATCATGCTGGCCATCGCGACCGTCTTGTGGCCCGCGCGGCCGGTGGCTCAGTCCAGCGGCTGATCCAGCGCCAGGCAGAGGTCGGCCCAGGCCTTGGCCTTGTCGGCCGGGTTGCGCAGCAGGTAGGCCGGGTGGTAGGTGACGATCACCGGCACGCCTTCGTAGCGGTGCACCCGGCCGCGCAACTTGCCGATGGGTTCGGTGGTGCGCAGCAGCGACTGCACCGCAAAGCGCCCCATGGCAATGATGAGTTTCGGCTGCACCAGCGCCACCTGCCGGGCCAGGAAGGGTTCGCAGCGCTGCACTTCTTCCGGCGCCGGATTGCGGTTGGCCGGCGGGCGGCACTTCAGCACATTGGCAATGAAGACGCCACCGGCCAGGTCGGTACCGCGGTCGCGACCGGTGGCCCGCAGCATGGCGTCCAGCAGCTGGCCGGCCGGGCCCACGAAGGGTTCGCCCTGCCGGTCTTCCTGCTCGCCGGGCGCCTCGCCGACGATCATCCAGCGGGCCTGTTCGTGGCCGGTACCGAACACCGTCTGGCGCCGGCTGGCGCACAGGCCGCAGGCTTCGCACGCGGCCACGGCCTGGCGCAGGCCGGCCCAGTCGAGGCCGGCCACGGCGGTGGTGTCGACCGGCCGGGGCATCGCCGGTGCGGGTGTCGGTGTCGGTGCCGGGGCCAGTGTTGGCGCCGGTGCGGGCACAGCGGGGGCGGGCGCTGTGGGTTCGGGTGCGGAAACGGTCAGCGGCGCGGGTTCGGGTGCGGGCGCGGCTGCCGGAGCAGACGCCGGTGTCCAGACCTTGACGCCCATCTCGTCGAGCATGGCGCGCTGGCGCGCATCGAGTTCGCGCACCCAGCTCATGGCGCCTCCGTGGTCCGCCGGGCCACCAGGTTCAGGCTCATCACCACCGCGTCCTCGCGCCTCTGATGGGCCAGCGGGTAGTAACCGCGCCGCAGGCCGACCTCGGCAAAACCGTAACGGCCATACAGGCTGCGCGCTGCCGCGTTGCTCTGGCGCACCTCCAGCCAGAGCCACTGCGCGCCTTGCCCGCGCGACCACAGCGCCAGCGCGTCGAGCATGAAGCGGGCCCAGCCCTGCCGCTGGTGGGCCGGTGCCACGGTGATGTTGAGCAGGTGCACCTCGTCCACGCCCGACATGGCCACCAGGTAGCCCAGCAGCAGCCGGCCATCGTGCCGCACCGGCAGGTGCCGGTCCTGTGGCAGCGGTTCGGCCAGCAGCATCACCGAGGGGTGGCCGGACTGGAGCGAGTCGAGAAAGTTGCGCCGCGTCCAGGGGTGGGCATAGGCGCTGGTCTCGACCGCGTGCACCGCGTCCAGATCGGCGGCCGTCATGGGGGCGAAGGTGAGTCGGCGCTGGGCCTGGCCGGTACCGGCGGACACCACCACACCCTCGGGCGCCGGCCACAGGCCGGTGGCCCAGCCGGGCAGGCCAGAGGCGGCTGTGTCTGCGCTGGCCGCCGCCGTCGCGACGCCGGTTTCGGGCGCCGAGGTGTTCATGGTGTCGCCCCGCTGGCCAGTTCTCGTTCGGCGGTGGTGCGGGCAACCTTGTCCCGCACATACATCGGCACCGCGGCGTGGGCGGGAATGGCCTCGCCGCGCAGCCAGGCGCCCGGCGCCAGCCGCAGCAGCGCTGCCGCCGACGGCACCGCCGACAGCCACCGGTGGGTCTGCTGCAGCGCGGCCAGCGGCGGGCTGGCCGAGCCGAACACATTGCCGGCGAGCAGAGGCGTTTCGCCGGGAAGCGAATCGGCCAGCCAGTCGGCCAGCTGCGCCGGCGCACACAGCCGTGGGGGCTGGCGCTCGGTCCAGCCGCCGTCCAGGCGCTGCCAGGCCGCCACATACAGCTCGTCCATGCGGGCATCGAGCACGGTGGCCACCGGGCCGTGGTGGTCGGTCGGCGTGGCGGTCTCGGCCAGGGCGAGCAGGGTGTCGATGGCCAGCACCGGCAGGCCGTCCGGGTGGGCGGTGCTGCGGGTGCCGTAGGCCAGGCCCTGGGCCACCGCGCAGGCGGTGCGCAGCCCGGTGAAGGAGCCCGGTCCGCGCGCGAAGGCAATGGCGGACAGGTCGGCCAGCGTGCAGCCCGCCTGGGTCAGCAGCCGGCGCACCGCCGGCAGCAGGCTGGTGGAAGATTGCGGCCCGCCCGGCCCGGTGTGCTCGGCCACGGCATCGCCCGGCCGGCCGCTGCCCAGCGCCACCGACAAGGTGTCGGTGCTGCATTCGATGGCCAGGAATCGGGGGGGTGATGCGGCGGGCATCGGGGAATTATCGGCCACGCCCGCCGACCGCCGGCCGATAATGCCCCGGTGACCCGAGCCTCCCGCCCCTCCCCCGCCCTTGCCGGTTTTCCCCGCGCTGCGGCCCTCCTGCTGGCGCTGGCCGCCCTCAGCCTGCCGGCCTGCGCCCAGCGCGTGGCGCCCGCCGATCCCTTGCCCCCGACCGTGAGCCGCGCGCTGCAGCGGGCCCAGGTGCCGGCCTCGGCCCTGTCGGCCTATGTGGTGGCCCTGGACGACCGAGGCGATGTGCGGCTGCGCCACCAGGCCGGCGAACCGGTGAACCCGGCCTCGGTCATGAAGCTGGTCACCTCGTATGCGGCGCTCGACCTGCTGGGCAGCACCCACACCTGGACCACCCGTTTCCTCACCGACGGCGTGATCGACAACGGTGCCCTGCGCGGCAACCTGTATGTGCGCGGTGGCGGCGATCCCAAGCTGGTCATCGAGCGGCTGCAGGAGGCCTATGCCGCGCTGCAGGCCCAGGGGGTGAACGTCATCCTGGGCGACCTGGTGCTGGACCACAGCGCCTTCGACCTGCCCGAGATCGATCCCGGCGCCTTCGACGGCGAGGCCCTGCGGCCGTACAACGCCAGCCCGGACGCGCTGCTGTTCAACTTCAAGTCGGTCATCCTGAAGTTCCAGCCCGACCCGGCGGCCGGCGTGGCCCGGGTGGTCAGCGAGCCGCCGATGGCCGGACTCGCCATCGACGCCACCGTGCCGCTGGCGCCCGGACGCTGCAGCGACTGGCGCGGCGGCCTCGGTGCCCGGTTCGACGACCCCGACAGCATCCGCTTCACCGGCCGTTACCCCGCCGCCTGCGGCGAGCTGGCCTGGCCGGTGGCCTACCAGCAACCGGGAACGTACGCCGTGCGTGCCTTCGAGGGCGCGTGGCGGGCCATGGGCGGGCTGCTCACCGGTCAGGCCCGCAGCGGCCTCACGCCGCCGCAGGCCCGCCTGCTGCACGAGGCGCGCTCGCTGCCGCTGGCCGACATCCTGATCGACGTCAACCAGTGGAGCAACAACGTCATGGCCCAGCAGGTGTTCCTGTCGCTGGGCGACGTGCCGCTGGCGCCCGAAGCCGGCGCGCCGGCCGGCCGGCGCAGCAGTTTCGAGCGGGCCCGTGCGGTGGTGGGCCAGTGGTGGCAGCGCACCTTCGGCCCCAGGGTGGCCGCCCCGGTGCTGGAGAACGGTTCCGGCCTGTCGCGGGTGGAACGCATCACGCCCGAGGCGCTGGCGGTGCTGCTGCGCCATGCGGCCCGCCATGCCCAGGCGCAGCCCTTCGTGCAGTCGCTGGCGGTGGCCGGCGTGAGCGGCACCGCAGCGCGCATCGCACGCGACCCGCGCAGCCCGGCCTACGGCAATGCCTTCCTCAAGACCGGCACGCTGCGCGACGTGACCGGCCTGGCCGGCTATGTGAACGCGGCCAACGGCTCGCGCTACGCCGTGGTCGGTTTCGTCAACCACCCCAATGCCGGCGCAGCGCGGCCGGCGCTGGAAGCGCTGGTGGAGTGGGTGGCCGCCCAGCCCGACTGAGCGCGGGCGGTGGCCGATCGATCACAGATGTGATCCGGCCTGGGACCGGACAAACCCGGGTGACATACCCCCATAGGTTTACCTAGCATGGGATTTTTCGCACGGGCGTGCGGAAATCTTCAACTTCCTTCCTATCTGCGGGAGATCCCATGTTCCAGCGTTCCGGTGTCGTGGCGGCCCTCATGGCTGCATTCGTGTTGACCGCCTGCGGCGGCGGCGGTCCCTCGGTGTCGGCGGTCAAGGTGGCGGGCGACAGCCTGGCCGACAGCGGTACCTTCGGCATCAAGTTCACGGTGCAGGGCAATCCGATCTGGACCGAACTGGTGGCCGATGCGGTCGGCGCGCCCGACCTCTGTGCGCGCTATGCGGCCACCTCGGCCACCACGGTCGTCCTCAATCCGAACGCCACCGGCTGCACCAGTTACGCCGTGGGCGGGGCGCGCATCAACCCGCCGGGCGGGGTGGCGGCCGACACCTCGCCGCTCTCGGTGGTGCAGCAGCTCAAGACCCTGGCGTCCGAGCAGCCGCTCAAGGCCGATGAAATGCTGCTGGTGGATGGCGGTGGCAACGACGTGGCCGATCTGGTCACGGCTTACCTGACGGCGGGTGCGCCGCCTGCCGGCGACGGCGGCGTCGCCTACGCTGGATTGCTGGGCGAGCTGCTCACGCCGGCCGAGGTGGGCGCCAACCTGGCCAACCCGCTGGCCGCCGGCACGCTCTACATGACCCGTCTGGCCGATCTGCTGGCCGACACGCTGGACCAGCATGCCCTGCAGCGGGGTGCCCGTCGCGTGGTGGTGGTGAACGTGCCGGACGTCACCGTGACGCCGCGCTTCCTGGGCACGCTGCAGTTCATCGCAGCGCAAGGACCGACCGGCCCGGCCACGGCCGCCGCCGTCAAAGGGCTGGCCGGCGCCTGGGTGAAGGCCTTCAACGATCGGATCCATGCCCGCCTGGGCAAGAAGCCGCAGGTGGTCATCGTGGACTTCAACCGCCTGCTGACCCAGTGGGTCACGACCCCGGCCGCCTTCGGCCTGACCAACGTGACCACGCCCGCCTGCCCCGGCCCGATCGCCACCTGCACCACCGCGAGCCTGAATGCCTTCTACGGCAACGAGAGCTGGCGCAGCTACGTGTTCTCCGACAACTTCCACGGCACGCCCAAAACCAACGAACTGGTGGCCGACGCGGTGCTGGACGCCGTCATGGCCAAAGGGCCGCGCGGCTGGAAGTGAGGCGGGAAGCCTTGGGCCTCAGGCGGCGGCGCGGCTGAGCCGGTCGCGCACGCCGTCCCATTCGGTCAGGGGCGGCGGGGTCTCGACCCAGATCAGCCGCACGCCGGTGGCATCGAGCTCGCGCAGCACCGCGAACAGTTCGTGCGCGCAGGCGGCGGCATCGGCCGGCATGGTCTGCAGCTTCACGCCCGGCCCGGCGCGCAGGCGGGTGCGGGCATAGACCGCGATGTGCCGGGCATCCTTGCCCAGTACGTCCAGCGCGGTCTGCAGCATCTTCCCGTCCATCAGCCGCACCTTGGCCGTCGGGGCGTAGTGCGAGGCCAGCGTGCCGGAGGCGCGCGGGGCGGCTTCGTCGCGCGGGCGCACCGGCTGGCCGCAGGCGGCCTGCGACTGCTCCGGCGTGATCATCCCGGGCCGCATCAGCACCGGGTGGCCGCGCGAAGCATCGACGATGGTCGACTCGATGCCCACCGGGCAGGCGCCGCCGTCCAGGATGAGCAGGGCGTCGTCACCCAGGGCGGCGAACTCATCGGCCACATGGGCTGCCGTGGTCGGGCTGACCCGGCCGAAACGGTTGGCACTCGGCGCCGCCACGCCGCGCACGCCGCGCTGCCCGGCTTCCCTCAGCAGGGCCTGGGCCACCGGGTGCGACGGGCAGCGCAGGCCGACCGAGTCCTGACCGCCGGCCGCCACGGCGGCCACATCGGGCCGGCGCGGCAGGATCAGGGTCAGCGGCCCGGGCCAGAAGGCCTCCATGAGCCGCAGCGCAAAGGCCGGTATGTCGCGGGCATAGTGGTCGACCGCGCTGCGCCAGCCACCCGGCGTGTCGCCCGGCGCCAGATGCACGATGAGCGGGTGGTCGGCCGGCCGGCCCTTGGCGGCGAAGATGGCCCGGACCGCGCTGGCGTTGTCGGCGTCGGCACCCAGGCCGTACACGGTTTCGGTCGGCAGGCCCACCAGCGAACCCTCGGCCAGCCGTTGTGCGGCCTGTCCGATGGCCGACGGGTCGCGGGCGTCGAGCAGCAGCGGCATGTCGGCAGGTGCGGGCTTCAGCCGTCCAGGCCGGGCAGGCCCAGCAGGGCCAGCACCTTCGCGGCGGTCTCGCGCACCTCGGCCACCGTGGTGCCGGTGATGTTGAGGTGACCCATCTTGCGGCCGTGCCGCGCACTCAGCTTGCCGTACAGGTGCAGGTGGGTGCCGGGCAGGGCCAGCACCTGCGCCCACGGGGGCGACACCGGCTGTTCGCTGCGCTGGGCGCGCACGCCATTCGGTTCGAACCAGAGGTCGCCCAGCAGGTTGACCATGATGGCCGGGCTGTGCTGGCGGGGGGCCGGCAGCGGCAGGCCGGCCAGGGCCCGCACCTGGGCCTCGAACTGCGACAGGTCGCAGGCGTCCTGGGTGTAGTGGCCGCTGTTGTGCGGGCGCGGCGCCATCTCGTTGACCACCAGGGTCGGTGCGCCGTCCGGGCCGTCGACGATGAAGAATTCCACGCACAGCACGCCCACATAGCCCAGCTCGTGGGCGATGGCCATGGTGGCCTGCTGGGCGCGCTGCGCCAGTGCGGCATCGAGCGCACCTTCGTGCACTTCGGTCAGGGCCAGGATGCCGTCGCGGTGGGTGTTCTTCTGCACCGGGAAGCTCACGCACTGGCCGTCGGCGCCGCGCGCCACGATGACCGAGCACTCGGCCTTCAGCGGCAGCAGCTTCTCCAGCACGCAGGGCACGCGGCCGAGCTGGTCCCACGCAGCGGCCAGGGCCGCGCGGTCGGCCACACGGATCTGACCCTTGCCGTCGTAACCCATGCGCGAGGTCTTGAGGATGCCCGGCAGCAGGTCGGCCGGCGCTGCGGCCAGCAGCTCGGGCGTCTCGATGGCGGCATAGGGCGCGGGCTGCACGCCGCTGGTGGGCGCGCTGCGCACGAAGTGGGCCTTCTCGCGCACCCGGTCCTGGGCGGTGGCGACGCACTGCGACGACGGCGCCACCGGCCGGTGCGCGCCCAGCGTGAACAGGGCGCCGGCCGGCACGTTCTCGAATTCGGTGGTGATGGCCTCGCAGCGCTGCATCAGCTGGGCCAGACCCTGCTCGTCGTCGTAGGGTGTCTGGATGTGGAAGTGGCTGATCAGGCCGGCCGGGCTGGCCGGGTCCGGGTCGAGCACGGCGGTGAAGTAGCCCATGGCCTGCGCGGCCTGCACGAACATGCGGCCGAGCTGGCCGCCCCCCATGACGCCCAGCGTGATCTGCTGGCCGGTGCCCGACATCGAGCCGGGGAGCAAGGTTTTCATCATGGCGTGTTCAGAGCGGAAGGGTCATGGCGCGGGCGTCGGCCGTCTGGCGCGCCCGGAAGGCCAGCAGCTGCTCGCGCAG
>JACCDS012452929.1_pt1 | contig 18310 bp, 20 predicted proteins | sample 7446441 | NCBI WGS metagenome assembly JACCDS01 (sample SAMN15323445, study PRJNA562643) | freshwater metagenome | isolation source: river surface water | place: USA:Blue River Watershed | collected 2017-08-17
CTTGCTGCGGCTTTGGCCTTGGCAAACACTGCGTTTGCCAGCCAAACATGCGATTTCAATGCAGCCACTGAAGTTTATCGCGCCCTTGAGAAGAGCGATAGGGAAGTGCGCGGGCAATACTGGGATGACCTTCAAGCGAAGCGGGCGGAAGAGAAAAAGCGGGGCGAAACACTAACGGATGCCGAACTGGTGGAACTCGGTGCGCCATTACGCAATGTGGACAATCAGAACCAAACCACGCTTGATGAACTGGTTGCTGCGTGCGGCTGGCCCACTTCAAACGTGGCCACGTAAATGGCAACGCCCGGTTCAGCAAATCGGGCGCGGGGCTGTTCTGGTTGCCCTACTGCACAGGCCAGGCCAGGTCAGGCAGGATTGACGTTTACGTTAACGTCGGATAACCGTATAATGTGGCACCAGAATTGCCGCCCGATTGCGCCGTTCGATTGCTCCGTACAATTGTCCGGTTCGGCCAATCGGTTCTGCTTGGATTTAGCGCCATTCCACCCAATAACCAGCCCGAAGAGGACCCTCATGTTACATTTGCCCGGCTTGACCTTTGACCATGGCGAAGACATCGCCGCCCTGCGCGAAACGGTACAACAATTTGCCGCTGCCGAAATTGCCCCGCGCGCCTTTGACATTGACCGCAATGATCAGTTTCCAATGGATTTGTGGAAAAAGCTGGGTGATCTGGGGGTGTTGGGCATTACCGTTTCCGAAGAATATGGCGGGGCCGACATGGGCTATCTGGCCCATATCGTCGCCATGGAAGAAATCTCGCGCGCCTCGGCCTCGGTTGGGCTGTCCTATGGGGCGCACTCAAACCTGTGTGTCAATCAAATCAAGCGCAACGGCACACCAGAACAAAAAGCCAAATACCTGCCCAAGTTAATTAGCGGCGATTATATTGGCGCACTGGCCATGTCGGAACCGAATGCCGGCTCTGATGTGGTATCGATGAAATTGCGCGCCGACTGGAAGGGTGACCGCTGGGTCTTGAATGGCACCAAAATGTGGATTACCAACGGGCCGGATGCCGATGTGCTGGTGGTGTATGCCAAAAACGATCTGGAAGCCGGGCCGCGTGGCATGACCGCGTTTTTGATCGAAAAAGGCTTCAAGGGTTTTTCGATTGCGCAAAAACTGGACAAACTCGGCATGCGTGGTTCACACACCGGCGAGCTGGTGTTTCAGGATTGCGAAGTGCCAGCCGAAAACGTGCTGGGTGGGCTGGGCAAGGGCGTGAATGTGTTGATGTCTGGCCTCGATTTTGAACGCACCGTGTTGTCCGGCGGGCCGCTTGGTATTATGCAGGCATGCATGGATGTGGTGGTGCCTTATGTGCATGAGCGCAAGCAGTTTGGCCAGCCGATTGGTGAATTCCAACTCATGCAAGGCAAGTTGGCCGATATGTATTCAACCATGATGGCGTGCAAGGCCTATGTATATGCCGTCGGTCAGGCCTGTGACCGTGCCACAACGCCGGAAGCCATCCGTGCCCTGCGCAAGGATGCGGCTGGCGCAATTTTGTATTCAGCAGAAAAAGCCACCTGGATGGCTGGCGAAGCGATCCAAACCCTGGGTGGCAATGGCTACATCAATGAATACCCGGTTGGCCGCCTGTGGCGCGATGCCAAGCTGTATGAAATCGGGGCCGGTACCAGCGAAATTAGGCGCATGTTGATCGGGCGTGAACTTTTTGCTGAAACCAAATAAGCCGCAGCGGGAAGGCGCAAGTATGGAACAGAACGAATTCATGTTGCATTGCGATATAAATTCGTTAAACTAAGTACTTTGCCTTTCAGCGAGATGTGCCATGCCCCATACCGCCTTCCCCAAGTTACTCAAATCGCAAATCGCGTTTGATCTGGCGCGCTCGATCCTTGATGGCTTTGACAAGCACTACAGCCTGTTTCGCGCCGCCAGCAAACAGGCCAAAATACATTTTGAACAAGCCAGTTGGCAACAAGCCCAGGTGGCGGCGCGCGAGCGTATTGAGTTTTACGACAAGCGGGTGGCCGAATGCGTGCAAACGCTGGAAGATGATTATGACCAGCTTGAACTAACCGACGAAGTGTGGCGTGAAATGAAGCTGCACTACATCGGTTTGCTAACCGACCACAAACAACCGGAGTTGGCTGAAACATTTTTCAACTCGGTCTGCTGCAACGTGCTGCATCGCACGTATTTTCATAACGAATTCATCTTTGTCCGGCCCGTGGTTTCCACCGAATACATCGAAACCGCCGAAGTTTTGCCGACCTACCGCGTGTATTATCCCAAACTCGATGGCATGCGCTTTGCCATTCGCCGCATCGTTACCAATTTCCAGTTGCAACGCCCGTTTGCCAACCTTGACCGGGATGTGATGCGGGTCGAAGCGCGCCTGATCGAGTTGTTTGGCAACAATCCAGTCGAGCCAAATTATCAGGTTCAGGTCTTGACCAGCCTGTTTTACCGCAACAAGGGTGCCTACATTGTTGGCAAGGGCATCAATGGCAATACCGAATACCCATTTGTCGTGCCGATTTTGCACGACAAAGAGGGCAAGCTGTATCTGGATGCGGTATTGTTTGATCCGGAACAGATCACCGTGTTGTTTTCATTTACCCGCGCCTACTTTTTGGTTGATATGGAAGTGCCCTCGGCCTATGTGCAATTTTTGCGCACCATGCTGCCGAAAAAACCGAGAAGTGAAATCTACGCCATTCTCGGCCTGCACAAGCAGGGCAAAACCCTGTTCTATCGCGACTATTTGCAGCATCTGCGCCATTCTTCCGATAGTTTTGCGATTGCGCCCGGCATTCGCGGACTGGTGATGATGGTATTTGCCCTGCCCTCGTTCCCGTATGTGTTCAAACTGATCAAGGACGTGATTCCACCGCCCAAGGAAACCTCGCGCGCCCAGATCATGGAAAAATACCTGCTGGTGAAACACCATGACCGGGTCGGGCGGATGGCCGATACGCTCGAATACTCCAACGTTGCCTTCCCGCGCGCGCGCTTTTGCGAAGAACTGCTAACCGAACTGAAACAGGTCGCGCCCTCGCAAGTGGAAGAAGAAGGCGATGAAATCATCATCAAGCACCTGTACATCGAACGGCGCATGATTCCGCTCAATATCTGGCTCTCGGACGCCGAAGAGAGCGGCAATCTGGCCGCGCTGGAACACGGGGTCATCGAATACGGCAAAGCGATCAAGGAACTGGTAGCGGCCAATATTTTCCCCGGCGACATGCTGTACAAAAACTTTGGCGTAACAAGGCACCGGCGCGTGGTGTTTTACGATTACGACGAAATCGAATACATCAGCGACTGCAACTTCCGCGCCATTCCAGAGGCGCGCAATGAAGAAGATGAAATGTCGTCCGAACCCTGGTATTCGATCGCCAAAAACGATGTCTTTCCCGAACAGTTTGGCACCTTTTTGCTAGGCAATAAGAACATCCGGCAATGCTTTATGAAACACCACGCCGACCTGCTCGATGCCCGCTTTTGGCAGCAACGCAAACAACGAATTTTGGATGGGCAACTGGAAGACGTGTTTCCCTACCCACAAGAGGTGCGCTTTTGCAACCGGCCCACCAGTTAATTTTTATTTTCGTACCGTAAAGGAAAAATCATGAATGATCCGATTGTTATCGTAGGCGCAGCCCGTACCCCGATGGGCGCATTTCAGGGCGATTTCGCCTCCCTCACCGCCAGCGATCTGGGTGCCGTAGCGATCAAGGCCGCGGTTGAGCGCGCCGGGGTCAAGCCGGAACAGGTGGAGCACGTGTACTTTGGCAACTGCCTGATGGCAGGTCAAGGTCAGGCACCCGCCCGTCAGGCGGCAATCAAAGCCGGTTTGCCGCTCTCAACCGGGGCCGTTACGCTCTCGAAAATGTGTGGTTCGGCGATGCAGGCCGCGATTTTCGCCTACGACGGCTTGATGGCTGGCAGTGCCGAAGTGATGGTGGTGGGCGGCATGGAATCGATGACCAATGCCCCGTACCTGATTCCCAAGGCACGCGGCGGCTACCGCATCGGCCATGGCATGATGCTGGACCACATGATGGTGGACGGTCTGGAAGACGCCTATTCACGCGTCGATGGCGGTGGTGGCCGCTCCATGGGCACCTTTGCCGAAGATTGCGCCGCCAAATACGGCTTTACCCGCGAAGCCCAGGATGCGTTTGCGATTGAATCGGTCAAGCGTGCGCAAGTGGCAGAAAAAGAAGGCTGCTTTGCTTGGGAAATCGCACCGGTCACGCTCAAGGGCAAGGCTGGTGACGTGGTAGTGAGCAAGGACGAAGGCCCGCAAAAAGCCAAGCTCGACAAAATCCCGAGCCTAAGACCGGCGTTCAAAAAAGACGGCACGGTTACCGCTGCTTCCTCGTCTTCGATCAATGATGGCGCAGCCGCGCTGGTGATGATGCGCGAATCAACCGCCAAGAAACTCGGTTGCACCGTCATCGCCAAACTGCTGGCGCACGCCACCCACGCCCACGAACCGGGCTGGTTCACCACTGCCCCGGTCGGCGCGATTGAAAAGCTGTATAAAAAAGTCGGCTGGAGCACCGCTGATGTTGACCTGTTTGAAGTCAACGAAGCGTTTGCCGTGGTGCCGATGGCCGCCATGCACGATTTGGCGATTCCGCACAGCAAGCTCAACATTCATGGCGGTGCCTGCACGCTGGGCCACCCGATTGGTGCCTCCGGTGCCCGCATCATCGTCAGCCTGATTGGTGCCTTGAAGCGTACCGGTGGCAAGAAGGGCGTGGCCTCGCTGTGCATCGGTGGTGGCGAAGGAACCGCTGTTGCGATTGAATTGGTGTAAGCCTTGGGTCAAGCGGTCGGCAAAGTGCTGCCGCTTGACCAAACTCTGGCGCAGGCAAGCCACGCTTGCGCCTGATTTACCGAAGCACCCTCATACCAGCCGCAAACCGCACGAAAAAATCTAATAAATACCCAACCCAACGAGGAATAACATGCCCACCGCATTGATCATCGGCGCATCGCGCGGCATTGGCCGCGAATTGACGCAACAATACCGTGCTGCCAACTGGCGCGTACTGGCCACTGCCCGCAAAAATGACGATCTGGCCGCCCTCACCGCACAGGGTGCCGAGGCGATCACGCTCGATGTCACCAATGCCGAATCGATTGCCGGTTTTGGCGCGAAACTCGATGGTACACGGCTAGACCTTGCCATTCTCAATGCCGGGGTATATGGCCCGCAGGATGATGGCTGCCCAAGCCAAGCCGATTTTGATGCCGTGATGCACGCCAATGTGCTGGCCGCGTTTCGCCTGCTGCCGCTGCTCGGGCCACTGGTAGCCAGTACCGGCGGCAAACTGGCGGTGATGTCATCGATCATGGCTTCGATTGGCTCACGCAGCTACTCGACCGCCAGCCTGTACCGCGCCAGCAAGGCCGCGCTCAATTCGGTGCTGAAAGACATCAGCCTGATCCACGGCCCGAAAGACGGCAAACCGGGCGCAATCTGTGTTGCCCTGCATCCGGGCTGGGTCAAAACCGATATGGGCGGGCCAAACGCTGACATGGAAGTCGAACACAGCGCACGCGATTTGCGCGCCACCCTGGAACGTCTGACCGCTGCCGACAATGGCAGTTTTCTCAACCACGATGGCCAGCCTTTGAGCTGGTAAGAACATGATCCTAACCGAACAACACCAAATGATCCGCGACGCCGTGCGCGCCTATGCTCAAGAAAAACTGGTTCCCAACGCCGCGCGCTGGGACAAAGAACACCACTTCCCGCAAGCTGAACTGAAAGAGTTGGCCGCGCTTGGCGCGTTTGGCGTGGCAGTGCCGGAAGAATTGGGCGGGGCGGGCATGGATTACCTGTCGCTGTCCCTGGTATTGGAAGAAATTGCCGCTGGCGATGGCGGCACCTCGACCATTATTTCGGTCAACAATTGCCCGGTGTGCTCAATCGCCATGATGTATGCCAACGATGCGCAAAAACAGCAATGGCTGCGCCCGCTGGCACAAGGGGAGATGCTCGGTGCGTTTTGCCTGACCGAGCCGCACACCGGCAGCGACGCCGCCGCCCTGCGCACCAGTGCCACCCGGGGCGTTGACGCCGATGGCGATTTTTATGTATTAAACGGCGTCAAACAATTCATTACCAGCGGCAAATATGCTGATGTGGCGATTGTGATGGCGGTAACCGACAAGGCGGCGGGCAAAAAAGGCATCAGCGCATTTTGGGTGCCGACCAACACCCCCGGCTACACGGTGGCGCGGCTGGAAGGGAAAATGGGTCAGCATTCATCGGACACCGCGCAAATCCTGTTTGAAAACTGCCGCATTCCGGCAGCAAACCTGATCGGGCAAGAAGGGCAGGGCTACAAGATTGCATTGTCTGGCCTGGAAGGCGGGCGGATCGGCATTGCCTCGCAATCGGTTGGCATGGCACGCGCCGCGTTTGAGGCGGCATTGCTGTACTCGAAACAGCGCGAGAGCTTTGGCCAGCCGATTTTTGAACATCAGGCGGTGCAATTCAAACTGGCCGACATGGCGACCCAACTCGAAGCGGCCCGGCAACTAATCTGGCATGCCGCCAGCCTGAAAGACGCGGGCCTGCCGTGCCTGAAGGAAGCGGCAATGGCCAAGCTGTTTGCCTCCGAGATGGCCGAACGGGTGTGCTCAGACGCGATTCAGATTCATGGCGGCTATGGCTATGTGGATGACTTTCCGGTCGAGCGGATTTATCGCGATGTGCGGGTGTGCCAGATTTATGAGGGCAGCAGTGATATTCAAAAGATTTTGATTGGGCGGGCGCTGGCTGGGTAAGAGCGCACGAATTGCGTATAATGAAACGGTGACCTGCCGGTTTTGAACACGGTTGGTTGTCGTATCCGCTATCGCATCCATGTTGGCAATGGGAGATTGGGCATATGCTAATCGCAAGTACCTTCAACAAAGGGGGGTTGGAAAAACCACCTTGGCCGTCCATGTAATTGGCATATTGCAGGATAGGACGGGTGAACGTAACTTGTTGGTCGACTGCGTGGATCAAGCCGATGCCTATTATTTCTTTGCGAGAAGAGAACCAAACCGTGCCTTAGATTTAATGCAAATATCTGACAAGCTGTCGGTTATCAACAATCCGGGACTGGTAGCGCTGCGCAAGATTGTTGATCTGGAGGAATACGACAACATCGTAATTGATGTCAACAGCCCGGCCAGGGACACAGTCAAGGTCGTGTTGGACAACGATCCAGACATGGTTTTGCTGCCGGTCAACGATCAAGCCTTGGGTATGCATAACCTGAAAACCACGGTTGGCGTGATTGCGGCAATCGAACAGCGCACAGGGTATCGAATGCGCTCGGTGGTCGTGCCATTGGGTATTGATGTCGATATTATTGAGGACCAACTGGCGGAACTCGTTTCACAACCAAAAAATTTGGCGCTGTCAGGGCCAATTGCACGGCACGCGGATGCCTTTGCGTTTGCCTTGCAAAGTGGCCGGTTTGTTTGGGATGTCGATTCGCGGCTAAAGTATGTTCGCGATATTTTGGCCGCCGCGCTTTTGTAATTGGAGTCATCATGGAAAATACCGGTTTGGTAGTCCCAGGGTTTGCTGTGGCACAGGCATTGGCGAGTGGCCGAGAAAGAGATGGCACAGACTTTTCCGAATTAAGCCAAGTTTTACACTTTAGCAGTCAACACTTGGAAAAAATCGACTCGTTGATGCGCCGTTTAGGGGTTTCCAGGCGAACTATTATCAATATGGCCATTAAATATGCGGTGGAGGTGGCGCACGAGGTCAATCCCGATGCCCTGCTCGCTGTCAAAGGGTTCCCCCGGCAAGTCGGCAACAATGCCATCAGGCATGAGATTACCGCCGACGTGCGATCACTAATTGAAATGCATGATATTGGCAAATATTGCAATCAGTTTGCCATTTTCGGCCTAAACAAATTGCATGCCAAGTTGGCGCGCAAACCTGCGTTACGACGCAATCCGATCAAAGCATCGTTGACTCGATGACTTACCCATTTAAGGTGGTTCGCGCCCTGATTGATGGCATATTAACCGCAGACAATCATACCAAGCAGGAATTGGGGCGGCGCTTTGCGTTTTTGTTGGGATTTACCCCCGGTCCGCGTGGCGCGGATGACGGCGTTGACGGCCTGCTGGTACGGGATGACAGGAAGATTCACTTTCAAAGCAAGCTTTCACGCACGCCACTGGACAAGGACGAGGCGCGCAAGTATTACTCTGACATCGAATATCATGGTGCAACCGCCAGCATCATGTTGGCAGGGAATGGCTACAAGGACACCTTCAAGACAAGGCTGTTTGGTCACCCGGGCGCAGATGGGCGGGAGATTCACTTGCTGGTATTGGAAGACGTAATTTGCAGCAGTCAATCCTATCAAGCGGCATTGCTTACTCTGCCGGAACTGGTGCATTTGAACGAGGTAAACTGGGACGACTATCGCCCTTGATTTTTTTGCCATGCAGAATGGGAGCACTCGGGCATGCATCGGTGCCAGTGGTGTATCCATGCCTTATTTCCGATTAAACCGGCGCAATTCCTGAACCACTACATTCGCGCTTTTGCGATTACGAGCGCCGGGCGGTTCATCGGCCAGCAACCGTTCCGGGTTCATGGCCAGTGCCCGCGCCGCCACAAAATCATGGCGAACCAGCTTGGTTTCCCTGGGTTAGGCCAGGGGCAAACTTGGCCTTATGCGGGGTTTGCCGAGCAATTCCCCCAAACCACCTGTTGAACCAGCGACACAGCTCGCGCCTTGCCCTGCCTTTTTGCCCATTGCGTTGCGAAATGCTGCTATTTTCGGACGTAATTTTTCATCGACTGTTATACAATCCACTTAGTGGCCGCCGCTTACCGTCGGTTAGTCCAACCCGGTTTATCCGCCGCGACAGCTACGCTGCTCATTCTTGCGTCTGGGGACGGCAGATAAACGCGATTCGTTATCAACCCGCACCTCGGAGGTCTGCCCCATGAACCCGTCCAACCCGGATCAATCGTTTGCCGGTTCCATTCCGCAATTCTATGAGCAGTACCTCGTCCCGCTCATCTTCGCGCCCTATGCCAAGGAGATGGCTACCCGCGTCGCCGCGCTCCACCCGTCCAGCGTGCTGGAGGTCGCGGCAGGCACCGGCGTTGGTACGCGCGAACTGGCTATCGCACTGCCCGCCGCAACATCGATCATCGCGACTGATCTAAACCAACCGATGCTCGACCACGCTGCTGTAATCGGTACCGCTCGGCCAGTCGAATGGCGCCAGGCCGATGCGATGAAGCTTCCGTTTCCCGATAAAACCTTTGACGTCGTGGTTTGCCAGTTCGGGCTCATGTTCTTTCTCGACAAGGTCCTCGCAATATCGGAAGCACACCGTGTGCTTCGTCCGGGCGGAACACTCATCTTCAACGCATGGGATCGGATCGAGCAAAACGACTTTGCCAACATCGTGACCGATGCCATGGCCGAAATGTTCCCTGCCGATCCGCCCCGATTTTTGGCCCGAATACCTTTTGGCTACCATGATCAGGTAACCATCGGCGGCGATCTGGCGCAGGGTGGCTTCACTACGCCAGCAACATTCGATACCGTCGCCAGACTCAGCGGCGCGGACTCGCCGCGTAGCGCCGCAGTCGCGTTTTGTCAGGGCACGCCGCTGCGCAATGAGATCGTAGCGCGTGACGCCACCGCACTCGAAGCGGCAACCAACCAGGCCGAGGCAGTGCTTGCAAGGCGATTCGGTTCAGGTAAGATCGAAGGCCGTATTCAGGCGCATATCGTGTCAGTGGTTCGCTAGCCGTGCCGAAGGACGCGCGTTAAGGACGTGCGTTAACGAATAAGCATACAAGGCCAGTTGGATTCATTCATAGGCCAATACGGGGGGGGCGCAAGCTGCTCTATGAGTCGCCCCTGAGCCAACTTTACGTTAAACCTATATGAAACAAGCGTTTCTCGCAGATGTAATGCGCAATCCGAACAATGCGCTCATCCTTGAGCGCTGGGATGCACTGCGCTTGCCCGATGGCTGGCTCGTTGCCGGGTGCTTATTCCAAACGGTTTGGAATGGCATCACAGGCCGTGCGCCTGATTCGGGCATTAAAGACTACGACATCTTCTACTACGACCCATCCGACCTTTCAGCCGAGGCGGAGGTGCTCGTCCAGCGCAAAGCCGAGGCGTTGTTTAGTGACCTGAACATCACCATCGAACTGTGCAATCAAGCCCGAGTCCATCAATGGTACGAATCTCACTTTGGCTATCCCTACCCAAAACTGGGTAGTGCCAAGGACGGGATTGACCGGTTCCTGATTCCAGCTACCTGTGTCGGCATCAATCCACGCGAGGTGTATGCACCAAATGGCTTTGATTTGCTCTATGAGGGCGTGCTATCCATGAATCCGCTCACGCCGCATCGTGCCCTTTACGAACAGAAGGCCGCGTCGTATCAGCAGCGCTGGCCTTGGTTGCGGCGCGTAGATGGATTTGGTAATTTTTCCTGAAATTCAGTAGAAATTATGGTTTGATCATGTTATAACCTCGTTGAATGTTGAAAGGCCCACTGCGCGAAGTGGCTTCGACCCACCCGTCAGTCAAAACCGGAGGAAAGATGAGAATCAGTATCGAAACTGAAGTTGTAGCGGTACTCGCTACGGTCTGGGGTGCATGGGTTACGCCCGAAGATATACAAAACTGGAATTTTGCCATCGACGAGTGGTGTTGCCCCAAGGCCGAGATAAACCTGCAAGCAGGTGGGAAGTTCAAGTACCGAATGGAAGCAAAAGATGGCTCGATGGGTTTCGATTTTGAAGGCACGTTCACCAAGATCGTGCCGAATCAATCGATTCATTTCGAGCTTGAAGATAAACGGGTGGTGACGGTGGACTTCATGCAAACCGCCAATGGCGTCAGGGTGGTTGAAACCTTTGAAGCAGAAGACGAACATTCAGCCGAGCAGCAAAGGCAAGGTTGGCAAAGCATCCTTAACAACTTCAAGAAGCATGTTGAGCGCAAAGCCAATTAACAAAGCGGGGCACTGGCCACGTCGCTGCATGCGGCGTGAATCAGCACAAGGCCAGCGCGGTCGCTTTGGTGTGTACGTGCCACCACCGATGGCAGCGCTTGGACTGTGTGAGCTTGAGCATAACGCCAGGAACAATCGCATGCGCGCCAAGTAAGTACCATGCCCCCGATACCCGCGCTCTCCCTGCCCGCCAGCCCGGTGCCAGACCTTGTCCTGCTCGAACTGGTCAGCGGCCATGAAGCGCTGTTACAACGGCTGTTTGATGCCAACCCGGCTTTCTTTTTGCTCACGCAGGGCGAACCGGCACCGCCAAACGAGGCGCACAATGAAATTCACGAAACATTGCCCGCCCACTGGCCGTTCACCAAGAAATGGGTGATCGGCTATCAAGACGAGGCGGGCGAACTGGCGGCGCTGGCCAATCTGGTGCAGGACATTTTGGCCCCCGGTGTCTGGAACCTCAGCACCTTTTTTCTCGACAACAAGCGCCATGGCAGCGGACAGGCGCAGTTGCTGTATTTGAGCCTGGAACAATGGGTGCGAAGCAGCGGCGGGCAGTTTATGCGCTTGGGTGTGGTGCAAGGCAATACCCGTGCCGAACGGTTTTGGCAAGCGCAGGGTTTTGTGCAAACCCGCTTGCGCCACAATGTGCAGATCGGCCAGAAAACCAATGTCTTGCGGGCGATGATGAAACCGCTGGCCGAGGGGACGCTGGCGCAGTATTGGGCGCTGGTGGCACGTGACCGACCGGAAGCAGAATAATCATCAAAGTATGCTCCTAATTTGCCGTGTTTCTGGGTGATGCGAGGGGATTCAAAAACATCATAATGGGTTAGCCCGCGCAGGTGCCTGCATGGTATCTTGACACGCTGTACGTATTTGCGTACCATCCATTCCTGTACCCAAGGAGCACCAAATGCAGACACTAACCGCCAGCGAAGCCCGCGCCAATCTTTACCGCCTGATTGATGAGGCAGCAGCGTCCCACGAGCCAATCGTTATTTCCGGCAAGCGCAGTAGTGCCGTTTTGTTGTCTGCGGAAGATTGGAGTGCGATTCAAGAAACCTTGTACTTGCTTGCTGTTCCAGGCATGCGCGAATCGATCAAGGCTGGCATGGCGGAGCCGCTCGCAGACAGTGCCAAGGAACTTAAGTGGTGAGTTGGGCCATTGTTTATGCCAAGCAAGCACTCAAAGATGCAAAGAAGCTTGCGGCAAGCGGCCTCAAGCCCAAAGCGCAAGCGTTACTCACGGTGTTGGCAAACGATCCATTTCAAAATCCGCCACCATTCGAAAAATTGGTCGGCGACCTCGCTGGCGCTTACTCGCGGCGAATCAATATTCATCATCGCATCGTCTATGAAGTCTTCCTCAAAGAGAAAACCGTTCGCGTCCTGCGCATGTGGACTCACTATGAGTAGGCCTTGGGTCAACCATTCGTTCAAGCGGGTGGCCCTGCCGTGCGGCACCCTGTGCCTTGGACGTAAATAACCGTGCAATTGCTGGCCGCGCTACGCGACATGAACGACGGGCTGGTGAAAACCGTCACCGAAGTACGTAGCGGCACCGAAGCGATTGCGGCAGCGTCCAATGAAATCGCCAAAGGCAATGCCGATCTTTCCGCCCGCACCGAAACCTGTGCCAGCTCGCTGGAAGAAACCGCCAGCGCGATGGAAGAACTGACCGACACCGTCAGGAAGAATACGGAAAATGCGCGCTCGGCCGATCAATTGGCGACTTCTGCCACTGATATCGCGGCCAAGGGTGGGCAGATCGTCAGCAAGGTGGTCGATACCATGGGGTCAATCAAGGCCAGTTCGCACAAGATCGTCGATATCATTGGCGTGATCGATGGCATCGCGTTTCAAACCAATATTCTGGCGCTAAACGCCGCCGTGGAGGCGGCGCGGGCGGGTGAGCAGGGGCGCGGGTTTGCGGTGGTGGCGGCAGAAGTGCGCAATCTGGCCCAGCGCAGCGCCAGTGCGGCGAAAGAAATCAAGACCTTGATCAACGATTCGGTGGACAAGGTCAATACCGGTAACCAGTTTGTTGATGAAGCCGGAGAAACCATGCAATTGATTGTGGCGGCGGTGCAGCGGGTGGCGGGCATCATGAAGGCATTCACCGAAGCCGACAAACAACAAGCGCGCGAGATTGAATCGGCCAACCTCGCCATCAGCCAGATGGATCAAATGACCCAGCAAAACGCGGCGCTGGTAGAGGAAGCGGCAGCAGCGGCTGACAGCATGCATCAACAGGCGCAAAAGCTGGCGCAGGCGGTGGGGATTTTCAAGTTGAATGACAGCCCATCCTCTGCCAGCGCCGGGTCGCCACTGCGCACCGGGCGTGCCCTGCTCCGGCACGGGTAGGCTCCGACCATTTTTGTTGCATTACATACTTGCGTTGGTATCAGCGGCCAATCGCAGCTTTTCCAGATCCGCGCCAGCAATGAGCCGCAGGTTTTGCGATATTTTTTCAATCGGCCAATCCCACCAGGCGATTTGCTCCAGCGCGTTGACGATGTGATCCGGAAACCGCTGCCGTATGATTCGGGCCGGATTGCCGCCGACGATGGCGTAAGGCGGAACATCCGAAGTCACCACCGAACGGGCTGAAATGATGGCACCATTCCCGATCCTGACGCCGGGCATCAGTAGCGCATCATAGCCGATCCAGACATCGTTTCCGATGATGGTATCGCCCTTGTATGGCAGCTCGCCCGGCGCGGGTGCTGCCCCCTCCCAACCACCGCCGAAAATATAAAACGGGTAAGTCGAAAAGCCGGTCATTTGATGATTGGCACCGTTCATGATGAACTTGGCACCGCGTGCAATGGCGCAGAACTTGCCGATGATGAGCCGATCACCAATGAATGTGAAGTGATAAAGGACGTTACGTTCAAAGGCCTCAGAATCCTCCGGATCATCGTAATAGGTGTAATCGCCAACGATGATGTTCGGATTGTTGATGGTGTTCTTGATATAGCAAACCTGTGGCACGCCGTGCAGTGGATGCGGATTGTTGGGATTGGGGCCTTGCAAGATGCGCCTCCTGTGGCAAGGGTGCTTGTGTTGGATTGAACCGCCTTGTGCTGCGCTGACCGGCGACATTGTAACCGACGCGATTAGCCTGAGACAAGACAATCATCATCGGTTCACTTGTGGCCATACTCAGTATGGGAAGCATGGCGCTAGCCACCGGTTGCTGCGGCACGGATGGCAAGTGCCCGGGCATTGCCTTTTTTGGCTGGGTGACGAACCGCGTGCCGGATCAGCCATTGCAAATCACTGGATGCGCCCGCTTGCAACCAGCGCTCACAGGTGGAAAACGCGATATCCGGATGATCTTTTGCGATGTCGCCCAGATGGTTGGCGACGCTGCGCCGGACGTACAGGGATGCATCGTTTTTCAGCGCATCCAGAATCGGCAAGGTTGGCTGCGGATCGGCGATAAACGAAGCAATGCGTTTGCCCCAAGGCAGTTTCGGGCGCGTGCCCTCGCTGCACAGCCGCCTTACATGCGGATTCGGATCGGTTAACCAGTTAGAAATGGTGGCCAGCGTGCGCTCTGGTTGCTGGATAAGAAACGGACGGATGGCGAACTCTGAGGTGAACCGAGTGGTTAAAGCGTGCAATGCCGCCATTGAGGTTTCAAACGGGTCTTGGCCATGGTTGTATTGCTCATCTTGCCCGTATTCGGCAATGAAACAGCTGTGCGGCAGATAGAAAAACACCGCCAGTCCAAATTCATCCGCTTCGGTTTGCTCGGGCGTGAGTGCCGCAGTGAGAATGGCTACCGCTTCGGCATAGCTGCCGGGCAAGAACTGATGGAGCGCTTTGGCGATGTGCTGGCCCCGCTGCATCAGCGCCAGCGGCTCCAAATCAGTCAACGCCGCTTCGCAAAAGCCTTGGGCCGAAAAATCGTTGTGGACATACCGGATGTTTTGGGCCAGGCACTCGATAGCCGGTTGATTGAGCAAAACATTCAGCGGTACGCCTTTTTGAATTGCCCTCGGTGCGGTTGGGATGGTAGGGGGACGTAACAACATTTTGCCTTCCTGCAATACTCATGGTTTTAAGGCTACGTTTCGCCCAAAGAAACGGCAATCCAACCGCGCCCGTTAGCGCTACTTACGGCACTGGGCCATCCAGCAGGACAAAACGAATCGGTAGATTGGTGTGATCACTTGCACAGGTCAATGCCTGATTTTCAAATTCGAGGATCACTGGCTTACCCGCCATATACGCAGCAAGGAGCATACTGAATTGTCTTTTATGCATTTCTGATTGCGTGCCACCACCATACCCTAACTGTGCCCAGCCAGTCATACCTTCGATTCTTACCTGGCTCGTATCTATTGTTGCCCGCGTTACCAAGGCTGTAATTTTCCCTGAGCAGTAATGCCAACCATTTGCAAATACACTTTGGGAGATCACCATTAACAATGCAGCTAATTTATATTTCATAACCCATCCTTTTTTATGATTAACAAATGGCATCAATTTAACTCCCTGCGAACAAAAATCGAAAGTGCTGGCCAAACGTGGTGGTATTCAGCACAGTAGTGGAGGCCGGATAAATCTTGTTGGCTTGAACCGCTTGGTGCTGCACTGGAGGGCGGTATTGTAATCGATTTAATTGCCGCAAGACAAGAAAATTATCGTGGCTTCATTTTTCGGGCAGTTTTATCATTGATGAAATCTGTGCCGAAGTAGCGTTCCAGCGCGAACGAACGCGGCAAGTGAACCGATTTGTTTTTTCCCACGCGCATGGCCGAAATTCATAATGCGTTTGCCAATAGCGAGATTGGCCGCTCGGGCGTCGGGCAGTCGCTAAATTCTCCCTTGTGTAATCAAAAAAGCTAGCAGCCTGTCGGACATAGGAATAATCGACTGCAAAATCCGCTACTCGGTCCATATTTCATCGGATCGCCGCCCGCACCTTTTTGGTCAATATCTCGATATTGCCGCTGCAAAGTTGGCAAAATCTGTGCTGTCGTAGCGAATTTTTCGCTTCGATTCCCTATGTCCGACAGGCTGCTAGCCTGAACACCCATGTGCATTTTCATATCTGCGTCGTCGATGGTGTGTTTGAGCCGGTGGATGGTGAGGATGGTAGTCAAGTAAAGTTTCATGCATTGGCGCATCTCAGTGCAGACGCTATCGCACAAGTACAGAATGAAGCCAATCGACGCATTGTGCGTGCCTTCGTTAAGCGTGGTTTGCTCGACAGCATTGATGGCGAAGTGATGTTCTTAGCCCGCCATGGTGGCGGTTTTTCGGTCGATGCCAGCGTTTGCATCGCTGGGGCGGCCATCCGCAAAATTCTTGACCACATTGGCGTAGCGGCTAGCCCGCCAAAGATCAGCAAAGCCCGCGGCCCACCCTTGTCGGGTGCCTGTGATGAGGCCGAACCGAAGGACTACTTTAATGACGGAACAGACTACGAAATCGGGCAACAGTGGCCCGATTGCGATGATGATGTCGATCAGAGTGTGAACTGGCAAGGCTAATTTCAAATTTTTCAATATAGGTGCGCGCAGTTTGGCGCATCAGTGCTCGCTTTGTGCCTACGCTTAATCGGGTGATGTTTTGAGGTGATGATCGTTGCGATTTAGTGCGGATTTGATGCTGCGCTTGGAAAAGGGTTGTTTGATCAGACCTTATTGGGCCCAATCTTGCACTTGTGATCACGGGGTTGGGGTAGAATACTTCGGTTAGGTGGCTTGAATTTCCTATCCGTTCCTCATCATTTTTATGCGCGCCACCATGATCCCGCCCCGCAAAATTTTACCAATTGGCATTGAATCTTTCGCAAAGCTGCGGCGTGGCAACTTTTATTATGTCGACAAAACCGAGTTCGCCTGGCAACTATCGCAAGAGGCCGGGTGTTATTTTTTGTCGCGGCCAAGGCGTTTTGGCAAAAGCCTGTTTCTTGACACCCTGCGTGAATTGTTTGAAGGCAATCAGGCCCTGTTCACCGGTTTGTTCATTCACGACAAGTGGGACTGGACCCGGCGCAATCCGGTGGTACGGATCAGCTTTAGCGGCGGCGTGATCAACAGTGCTGCGGCACTGGATCAAAAAATCCGCGAAATTCTGGCCAACAATCAGGCGCGGCTCGGGGTGGTGTGTCACCACGAAAGCATTTCCGGCCAATTTTTGCAATTGATCCAACTGGCGCATGAAAAGTTTGGTGAACCGGTGGTGGTGTTGGTGGACGAATACGACAAGCCGATCCTGGACAATATTGAAGACAGCGCCACCGCGTTGGCACTGCGCGAAGGCTTGAAAAACCTGTACTCGGTACTCAAGGAAGCGGACGAGCACCTGCGGTTCGTGTTTCTAACGGGTGTCTCGAAATTTAGCAAGGTCAACCTGTTTTCGGGCATGAACAACCTGAACGACATCAGCATGGTCGCGCAGTATTCGGCCATTTGCGGCTATACCAACACCGATGTCGACACGGTTTTTGCCGACCAGTTGCCGGGGCTGGAGCGGGATCAAATTCGCCAGTGGTATAACGGCTATAACTGGACTGGCGCGGCGGTATACAACCCGTTTGATTTGCTGCTGCTATTTTTCCGGCGCGAGTTTGGTGCCTGGTGGTGCAGCACAGGCACCCCGCCTTTTTTGTTCAAGCTGATGCAACAAAAAGGCTTTTTCACGCCGCTGTTGGCTAGCTTGCGCGCCGGAAACGAATTAATTTCAGCGCTGGATGTGGATGTGATGACGCCGGAAGCGCTATTGTTTCAGACCGGTTACCTGACGATACATAAAACCCATCGCTCGCTGTCGGGCAGCACCCAGTTTACCCTGGGCTACCCGAACCGGGAAGTTGAGCAAAGCTTGAATGGCAGTTTGTTGGCCGCCTATACCGGGGATGGCGGAAGCACAGAGATACACCGGCAACGGCTGGAAGAGTTGCTGACCAACAACGACTTGATGGCGCTGCGCGATCTGTTCCAATCGTTCTTTGCCGGCATACCCCATCAGTGGTACACCAATAACGCGATTGCCCAGTACGAAGGCTTTTACGCCAGTGTGTTTTACAGCTATTTTGCCGCGCTGGGGCTCGATACCCGGGTGGAAGACGCGACCAACCGGGGCCGGATCGATCTGACGCTGATCGTTTGTGGGCGTATCTATTTGTTTGAATTCAAGGTGGTCGAAAACACTCCCGCCGGGCGCGCCCTGCAACAGATCAAGGACAAGGGCTACGCGGAGAAATACCGGGCGCACGGCTTGCCGATTTATTTGGTGGGGGTGGAGTTTTCCAAAG
>JACCDS010571715.1_pt1 | contig 18309 bp, 14 predicted proteins | sample 7446441 | NCBI WGS metagenome assembly JACCDS01 (sample SAMN15323445, study PRJNA562643) | freshwater metagenome | isolation source: river surface water | place: USA:Blue River Watershed | collected 2017-08-17
CCCAAGTTCTCCAACGCCGTCACCCTGCGCGGCAACGTCGCCAGCCCGCTGCGCTACCCCTACACGCCGGGCATGAGGGTCAGCGACCTGATCCCCGACCGCGAGGCGCTCATCACCCCCGACTACTACCAGCGCAAGAACAAGCTGGTGCAGTTCATCGAGGGCCGCGACGTCACCGAGGCCAAGCTCGAACGTGACGTGCGCAACCTGCTCGACGAGCCGAACTGGGAATACGCCGCCATCGAGCGCCTGAACAACGACCGCGTGGCGATGGAGCTGATTCCCTTCAACCTCGCCAAGGCGGTGATCGACAAGGACCCGTCCCAGGACCCGGTGCTGCAACCCGGCGACGTGGTGACCATCTTCGGCCGCGCCGACATCAGGAACCCCGTCGCCCGGCAGAACCGCCTGGTGCGCGTGCAGGGCGAGGTCCGCGCCCCCGGCATCTACCAGATCGGCGCGGGCGAAACCCTGCCCGACCTGATCACCCGGGCCGGCGGCCTGACGCCCGAGGCCTATGTCTTCGGCACCGAATTCGCCCGCGAGGAAACCCGCCGCCAGCAGCAGGTCGCGCTCGACGAGGCCATCCAGCGCCTCGAATCCCAGCTCGCCAGCGCCGCAGCAACCGCCACCGCCAACCTGTCGGCCACCGACGCCCAGGCCGCAGCCGCCCTGCGCGCCTCACAAAGTGACTCGCAGCGCGCCCAGCTGCAGCGCCTGAAGAACCTCAAGTCCAGCGGCCGCATCGCCCTGGAACTGCCCACCACGGCCGCGAGTACCCGCGACCTGCCCAGCCTGAGCCTGGAAGACGGCGACCGCGTGAGCATCCCCTCCAAACCCGCCTTCGTCTTCGCCGTCGGCGCCGTGGCCAACAACAACGCCCTGCTGTGGCGCCCCGGCCGCAAGATGAAGGACTACCTCGACGCCGCCGGCGTCGACGTCGAAGCCGACCTGGAAAACAGCTTCATCGTCCGCGCCGACGGCACCGTCATGCACGCCAGCCGACGCGGCTGGTTCTTTGACGGGCTGGAGCGGGTGGAGTTGATGCCGGGGGATACCTTGGTGGTGCCGGAAAAGGGCAATCGCGAAACGTTCTGGACTGCCTTCACGCGAGGGTTGAAGGATTGGAGTCAGATTCTTTATCAGTTTGGGTTGAGTGCGGCGGCGATCAAGACGCTGAACAACTGATTCAAGACGAGCATCTAAATTGACCGACCAGACAAGCATCGCGGCACCAGCGCCGCAAAACGATCCCCTCCATATCATCCTGGGTCGTTGGAAAGAAATCTCAGGCGGCGCCGTACTTGCTGGAGCCGTGGCTTTCGGAATCGCGACGTTGATTCCACCAACGTTCACCGCCAAGACAGTGATTCTGCCGCCGCAACAACAGCAAAGTTCCGCCTCCGCAGCATTGGCGAGTCTTGGCGCCCTGGCAGGACTGGCAGGCGGCGGCGGTGGTGGGCTAAAGAACCCCACCGATCAATATGTCGCATTGCTTCAGAGCAACCGCGTCAGCGACCAGATCATCAAGCAACACGATTTGGCGAAGGTATACGAGACAGAACTTCAGACAGACACCCGAAAGCAACTTGCGGAGAACGTTCGAATCTATGCCGGCAAAAAGGATGGACTCATCTCGATCGAGGTCGATGACGAAAGTCCGGAGCGCAGCGCCGACATTGCGAATAGCTACGTCAAGGTCTTTCAGGACCTGAACGCGAGCCTTGCAATTTCTGAAGCACAACAGCGCCGAGCGTTCTTCGAGCAACAGCTTGAGTACTCGAAAGAACGACTCACAAAAGCGCAACAGGCGCTCCAGAGCAGCGGATTCAACGCCAGCGCTTTGAAAGTTGAACCCCAAGCCGAGGCTGGCAATTTTGCCCGCATCAGGGCCGAACTCTCGACAGCGGAACTGCGACTGCAATCGCTGCGACAAAGTCTGTCTGAAAACGCCCCGGAAATTGCGACGATGAAGGCACAGATCGCACACCTTCAACGCGAATTGCAGAACGCCAGCACGGATACAAGAAGTGCCGACAGCACCGACTATGTCAGCCGGTTCAGAGAGTTCAAGTACCAGGAAACTCTTTTCCAGATGATGGCCCAACAGTACGAACTGGCACGGGTCGATGAAAGCCGCGAAGGTGCGCTCATCCAAGTCGTTGACGTGGCGACACCGCCAGAGCGCAAGAGCAAACCCAAACGCGGACAGGCCGCCTTGTTGAGCGCAGCCCTCGCAGCCATCGCGTTGATGTCCTTCTACGTCCTTGCCCCAAGACTACGCCAACAAGAATCCGCCTGACCCGCTGCGATCTTCTACAACACCCCATACCAGTTTACGGAATACTCAACATGCTCTCGAACTCCACCATTCTCGTCACGGGCGGCACCGGGTCGTTCGGCAACACCTTTGTTCCGATGACCTTGGCGAAATACAACCCCAAGAAGATCATCATCTTCTCGCGAGATGAGATGAAGCAATGGGATATGGCCAAGAAGTTCCAGGGCGACAACCGTGTGCGTTTCTTCATCGGCGACGTGCGGGACAAGGATCGTCTTTACCGTGCGCTTGACGGCGTTGACTTCGTGGTGCACGCCGCCGCCACCAAGATTGTCCCGACCGCCGAGTACAACCCGTTTGAGTGCGTCAAGACCAACGTCAACGGCGCCATGAACATCATCGATGCCTGTATCGACAAGGGCGTCAAGCGGGTTGTCGCGCTGTCGACCGACAAGGCCAGCAGTCCGATCAACCTTTACGGCGCCACCAAACTGGCTTCAGACAAGCTGTTCGTGGCGGGGAACTCCTATTCAGGTGGACATGACACCCGGTTTGCGGTGGTCCGCTACGGCAATGTGATGGGATCTCGCGGCTCGGTCATTCCCTTCTTCATGTCCATCAAGGACAAAGGGACGCTGCCGATCACGGACGCGCGCATGACTCGCTTCATGATTTCCCTCGAAGAAGGCGTCGAACTGGTTTGGCATTCGTTTGAGGACATGGTCGGCGGCGAAATCTATGTCAAGAAGATTCCCTCGATGAAAGTCACCGATCTCGCGTCCGTGATTGCGCCGAACGCCAAGCAGGAGATCATCGGCATCCGTCCCGGAGAGAAATTGCATGAGCAGATGATCAGCGCCGAGGACGCGTATTACACCTACGAATATCCGGAGCATTTCAAGATTCTTCCGACCATCAACGGCTGGTCAGATGATCCCGCTCGCATCAAGGATGGCAAGAAGGTTCCCGAGGGATTTGTCTACGCCAGCGACAACAACCCTGAATGGATGTCTCCGGCCGACCTGCAAGCCTGGCTTGAAATCAACCAGGGCAAGATCGGGAGCATTTGATGTCGACCATCCCTTACGGGCGCCAGGAAATCACGCAGGCAGACATTGACGCAGTTGTATCGGTTCTGAAATCCGACTACCTGACGCAAGGACCGGAAGTACCGCGATTCGAAGCCGCTCTGGCGCGTCAATGTGGCGCTGCGCATGCCGTCGCGGTCAACAGTGCCACCTCTGCCCTGCACATCGCTTGCATGGCACTTGAACTCGGGCCCGGCGACCTGCTGTGGACCAGTCCGATCACCTTCGTGGCATCGGCCAACTGCGCGCTGTACTGCGGAGCTGAAGTTGATTTTGTCGACATTGATCCGCGAACCTACAACCTGTGTCCTGTCGCACTGGAACACAAGCTGATCGCGGCCCAAGCTGCCGGCAGGCTGCCGAAAGTCGTCGTGCCGGTGCACCTGTGTGGACAACCCTGCGACATGGCGGCCATCCATCGTCTCGCACAGACCTTCGGCTTCAAGGTGATCGAGGATGCCTCTCACGCGGTCGGCGGCCGCTATCGGAACGAACCGATCGGGAACTGCCGATACAGCGACATCACCGTTCTCAGCTTCCATCCGGTCAAGATCATCACGACGGCCGAAGGCGGCGTCGCACTGACCCAGAACGCGGAACTGGCCCATCAGATGTCGCTGTACCGCAGTCACGGCATCACCCGGGATACCTCGCTGATGGATCAGGAGGCAGACGGCCCTTGGTACTACCAGCAGATCACCCTGGGCTACAACTATCGCATGACGGAGTTGCAAGCCGCACTGGGCACTTCCCAGTTGACCCGCCTCGACGACTACGTGGCGCGCCGACACGCATTGGCCGCACGTTACGACCGCCTGTTGGCAGAATTGCCCGTGGTGACGCCTTGGCAACATCCGGACAGCTACTCGGCTTATCACCTCTACGTGATCAGACTGCCAGCCGGCACGTCCCGAGAGTTTCACCGGTCCGTCTTCGAGAAGCTGCGAGCAGCAGGTATAGGCGTCAACCTGCACTATATCCCCGTGCACACCCAGCCACACTACCGTGCAATGGGCTTCAAACCTGGTTCATTCCCGGCGTCCGAAAACTACTACGGCACGGCCATCAGCCTGCCGATGTACGCCGCGCTGACCAACGATCAGCAAGACCAGGTGATCGATGTGTTGCGCACAGCGCTTTCGTCATGAAGGTGATGTTTATCGAGAACCGCGAGAAGACGCGGTTCTGGGAAAGGATCGCCGGAGAGCTCGGGCGGCGCGGCGTGAGCACGACTTGGCTCGTCCAGAACCCCTTGTTCTCGCCTGATCTTCAAGTGGCCAGTCAAGGAACCGTGTACAAGTTGCCGTTTCCCAAGTCTGGCCGCGATGCCTCCCTTACCGAGGAAGAGGTAGCCGCAAGCTTTCCACTTCTGATTCGCGACCGAGGTCGCCTGTATTTTGAATCGGGTAGTGCGCACTATGCGAAATATGAAGTCGAAATTGAATCGGCCCTGCGACTAGAGCAGCCAGACCTGGTAATCGGTGAAGCGACACTTTTCCACGAACTGATCACTGTCCAGGCCTGCAAGAAGCTTGGCATTGCATTCATTCAACCGGCCTCGAGTCGATATCCTCGAGGCCGGTTTTCGCTTTTCAGCCACGACACCCAACAGCCCGCGCTGATAAGCAATGATTCGTGGCCAGAGGTTGACGCAATCGATCTTGCGGAACGCATCGCGACATCACGCGAAGTTCCGTTCTATATGCGCAAACCCGGTCGTTTGGAAGCGATGACCAAGAAGGCACACTGGGCAGCAACGCGCTCAAGGGTGTTTGCGAGTCGACTATTGGGCGAGACCTACAACACGCCATCGATCGCCCGCAAATGGGAGTTGCAGCGCAACGTAAAGCAGATGGTCACCCGATGGAACGAATTAGCACGGATGCCCTCTGAACCGGCACGCACCATTCTCTACCCCATGCAGCTGCAACCCGAAGCGAACATTGATGTATGGGGCCTGCCTTATTCTGACCAACTTGCATTGGTTCAATCGTTACTGGCGGCGGCACCGTCGAATGTTTTCTTGGCCATCAAGGCAAACCCAAAAGCAAAATACGAACTCTCGCAAGAATTCCTGCAATACGCGGCAGACCAGCCCCGAATAATTCTCCTGCCGATGAATTGCACAATGGCAGACGCACAACGATTCACTATAGGCGGAGTCACAGTTTCTGGAACTGCAGGCCTGGAAGCCGTGTGCGGGAAGGGACGAACACTTTCGCTCCGCCACCCAATACTCGAGGAAGCCGAGTTCAAGAACTTCTTTGCCGACTCTCCATCGTCGGCAGTTCACCTTCTCCTTGAAAGCGATAGCGCAGGCAGGGGAAATACGCGAACTGGCTCACGATTGATTCAAAAAATGGTTTCACAGTCATTTCCTGGACTGGTTGCCGATCCGTTTTCCTATCCATCAGCCATCGACAGGGACAACATAGTTGCCGTAACAGCACCGATCTATAGGCTTCTCGAAGCCACGGTTGCGACAAAGGTCGAGACATGAGAATTGCCGTAATACCCGCTAGAGGTGGAAGCAAGCGAATTCCACGGAAGAACATCAAGCAATTCTGCGGAAAACCAATGATCGCGTGGTCGATAGAAACTGCACTCAGAAGCGATTGCTTCGACGAGGTTCTCGTATCTACAGACGATGCAGAGATTGCAGAAGTGGCAAGAAATTGGGGAGCCACAACACCGTTCTTGCGCCCAGCAGAACTATCTGGCGACCACACTGGAACGGTTCCGGTGATACAGCACGCAATTAAATCGTATGAGACGAAGGGGAAATCGATCACGGAAACCTGCTGCTTGTATGCAACAGCGCCATTCGTTCAGGCAAGCGATATCAGAGAAGGCCTCAAGAGGCTAGAAGAATCAAGTCTTTCTTTTGTGATGTCAGTGACCACATTCCCCTTCCCAATTCAAAGAGCCTTGCGTTCGACACCCGACGGTCGCATCAGCATGTTTCACCCTGAACATCTAAACACTCGTTCCCAAGATCTCGAAGAAGCATTCCACGACGCAGGGCAATTCTACTGGGGGACGTCTTCTGCTTGGATCAGCGACACGCCGGTCTTTGGACCCGAGACGGGCCCACTATTCCTGCCGCGACATCGAGTGCAAGACATTGACACACCTGAAGACTGGATACGAGCCGAATGGCTCTTCAAGGCAATGCAAGCCGAAGCGTGACCATGACGATCGACAGGTTTGCCTTCCGCGTTGATGCGGCACATCACATTGGCAATGGCCATGTGATGAGATGCCTCACACTTGCGCAGGCAATCAGGGATGAACGGAGAGGCACATGCTTGTTCATTTGCAAAGAGCTTGACGGCAACCTAATCAATGAGATTGAAGCAAAAGGATTTCAGGTTACGACCATCGACGCCGATCCGTCGATGTCAGAACGTCGAATGAACTCCGAACCGGGGTGGTCAGACTGGCTCAGAGGCGCTCCTGAAGTCGATGCCCACTCGACACGGGAGATCCTCAACGCGTTTCGACCTCATTGGCTGGTCGTAGACCACTACGCCCTTGGTGCTACCTGGGAGAAGATCGCCTGCCCAAACCACACCAGAGTCTTGGTGATCGACGACTTGGCGAATCGCAGGCATGCCTGCCAAATCCTGCTTGATCAGAACCTCGGACGCGCTCCAGAAGACTATCTGACACTTGTTCCACAACATACTCCATTGCTGATTGGCCCGAGATTCGCACTTCTGCGATCAGAATTTTCGAGCTTGAGGAGTCATTCACTGGAGAAGAGACAGATCCCGACCCTTCGCAAGGTACTCATCACAATGGGTGGCGTCGATGCGAATAATGCAACAAGCAAGATCCTCAATGCTCTTCAAACCACATCAAGAAACTTGCAGCTTGAAGTAACTGTGGTTCTCGGCCCAAATGCAATCTGGAAAGATGCTGTTCAGGCGATGGCACTCAAATCAAGCCCGCCAGCCAATGTATTGATCAACTGCAAAAACATGGCAGAACTGATGGCAGATGCAGATCTAGTGATCGGCGCAGCCGGTAGCACATCGTGGGAGCGCTGTTGCCTGGGCGTACCTACATTGACCGCGATCCTGGCAGACAACCAAAGTGAAGCTGCCATGCACCTTGAAAGATCCGGCGCCACACTTTCCTTGGAGCTGTGCGAAACATTACCCGATCAATTGACAGATCTCCTGAACAAGATTGCACGAGATAGCCAACTACTCAAGATCATGTCACAACGGGCATCGGCAATCACTGACGGGCTAGGGACAAACCGGGTTATTGAAGCGCTGTATTCAAGCAACATAGACAGTGGAGCGACTCATGGATGACATTGGACTACTCAGACCCATCGGCACCGATGAACTCGAACTGATTCTTTCGTGGCGAAACGCCCCCGGGGTGAGAGCCAACATGTATACCCGACACGAGATTTCACTGGAAGAACACCTCGCATGGTGGGCACGAACCCGCGAACGCACAGACCAATCCTACAAGATGTTTGAGCGTGAAGGCACGCCTCTCGGAGTCGTAGGCTTCACCCAGATCGACCAAGTAAATTCAAACTCTTCTTGGGCATTTTACGCGTCACCTGCAGCGCCTGCGGGCACCGGATCTCGCATGGAGTTCCTCGCCCTTGACTTCGCGTTTGAAGAATTGGCTCTACACAAACTCCATTGCGAAGTACTCGCGTTCAACCAGCCAGTCATCAAGCTTCACCACAAATTCGGATTCCAGACCGAGGGGATACTCCGATCTCATCACCTGCACGGCGCCGAGTACATCGATATCGTTCGCCTGGGCATACTTTCTGATGAATGGCGAGCAAACCGCCAAGCAATGCTAAAAAAGCTCCAGGCGACAAATAGGCACTAAAATGACAAAGACCATTCATATCGCAGGTCGCGCGATCGGCGTCGACCATCCCCCCTATGTGATCGCTGAGCTTTCAGCCAATCACAACGGCAAACTTGACGTTGCACTTCGCATCATCGAGGAGGCCAAACGTGCTGGCGCAGATGCGGTCAAGCTGCAAACCTATAAGCCCGACACCATCACGCTGAACAGCGATGCCGACGAGTTCAAGATCACTGGTGGCCTCTGGGACGGTCGAACTCTGTATGACCTCTACGAGGAAGCTCACATGCCGTGGGAATGGCATGCGCCCCTGTTCGAGCACGCCCGCAAGCTCGGCATCACCATTTTCAGTTCGCCTTTCGACAACACGGCTGTAGATCTACTGGAATCTCTTGGAGCACCGGCCTACAAGATTGCCTCTTTCGAAGCCGTCGACATCCCATTGATCAAGTATGTCGCGTCCAAGGGCAAACCCATGATCATCTCAACCGGGATGGCAGACGAAACCGAGATCCAGGAAGCCATTGATGCCGCGTATTCCGGCGGATGCAAGGAGCTGGTGATACTGCATTGCGTGAGCGGCTACCCGGCACCCGCCGGCGACTACAACCTGCGAACCATTCCTGACATGATGTCCCGCTTCGGGACCATCACCGGCCTGTCTGACCACACGCTCGACAACACCACGGCCATCACCAGTGTCGCAATGGGCGCCGCCGTCATCGAGAAGCACTTCACCCTTGACCGCAGTGGCGGCGGCCCTGACGACAGTTTCTCCCTCGAGCCGGCTGAACTCGCTGCCCTGTGCAGGGGAGCCAAGACTGCATGGGAATCTCTTGGACGAGTTGACTACGGCTGCAAATCCAGCGAACGAAGCAACGTCAAATTCCGTCGCTCGCTTTATTTCGTCAAGGACCTCAAGGCGGGCGATGTCATCACGTCAGATGCCATCCGAAGTGTGAGGCCGGGATTCGGACTAGCACCAAAGCATCTGGATCAGGTCGTTGGCAGTGTTGCAACGATGGACATCAAAGCCAACACCCCGGTTGCGCTCGGGCAATTCAATTCCTGACTTGCACAGGACTGAATGATGCTGTTGTCACCAGAGAGATTGGCAATTAGCGGTATCGCCGCTTATCTGCTGATTTTCCTGATTACGCCAATCGATACTGTTTTCCCCACCTCATGGGAGTCCATTGGATTCATCGCCCTCTGCTACGGATTTTTCTTCCTTGGATGCAGCTTAGCCCGTCGTGAGTTAGGCCCGACCAAGCACCTTTCGGATTCGTTCAGCCATCATCAATTCTGGGTCTGCGCAATCGTGGGCGGTTTTGGGATGGCACTACGCCTCTACGACAAGTGGATATCAAGGGGAGCAGGGCTTACTGAATCCATACTTGAGTCTCGTGAGGCCCTTGGGGATTCCGCAGCCGGTCCTCTGGCCGCTGTGGGAGGGCTTCTCTACCCATTCTGCTACATACCATTGATGCTTTGGTGGGCAAGAAGTCGAGAGAGCAACAGCAGATCCCTTTGGCAATCCACAGTCGCCATCGCATTGTTTTGGCTACCAGCCGTTGATGCCTTGCTCCTTCTTTCTCGATCACAACTGCTTGTCACCCTCAGCGTGATGTACTTTAGTGTCGCCTGCATCAAGTACAACGGAAATATCCTGCACAAGAAGCTATCGCTCCCCGTCATCGCAGGGTTCTCCTCGGTATTGCTGATCTCGATACTCGCCTTTTCGTCGCGACTGGCAGAAATGGATCTAGACCTAATCTTTAGCATACTGAACTCCGCCTACGGATACGTGGTATCTCCAAATCAATGGGCACTATCCATTCTGGAGCAAAGGGCTGATCTGATCAGTTCCTCTCTTGGCGGTCTATTGCCAATCGCACAATACTATGTACATGGCCTATTCGAGTTCGGCCTGCTTTGGACCCGCGAAGACCCCCAAATCTTTACTCTCGGCACTCAACACTTTGCCCCAATAGTGAAGGCACTCACCATCGCCGGCATACCAATAACCATGGCCGATGAATCGACCTATGCAAGAATTGGCGTCTTTACCACTTTCTTCGGCCCTTTGTGGACAGATTTCGGGTGGGCAAGTCTTTCTGTCATGTTTTTGTTCGGGCTTTTCGCCAGATTCCTATCGAACAAGGTAGTGGAAGGGCAACTCCAGGCCGTACCTTTGTATGTGTATCTTTCAGTCGTTATTTTCTTCATGCCCGTAGTTAACTTTGTGGTTAGCGCCCAGGGGATGTACGCAATTATTGCCTTCGTGATTTTCTGGTCAATAACGTCACTAGTAAGCCACCGGAAATGACAGCAAAAAAACTCAAAATCATTCTGCTCGGAATTGAGGCTCAAATCCTAAGAACTCTTCCGATGCGAATGGCATTTGAAGCCATCGAAGCAATCGGCAGGCGAATGCTGTGGGCATGGGGTCGAGTCAAGTTTGGCACAAAGGTTCGCACAAAGGGCGTCGGTTGCGTATGCCACTGGAATGCGGACTTGAAGTATCCAGAGAACATACATCTCGGCGATCACGTCGTTATCGGTGTGAACGTTACGTTGGGAGCTCACGCGACGATCACCCTTGAATCAAGGGTTCGAATTTCAAAAGATGCGATCCTGGAGACGGCCGGACTGGAATTCAATGCAAACGAACCACCGTACCCTCACATCTCGAAACCGATCCATATTGAAGAAGGAGTTTGGATTGGCGCAAGGTCGATCGTCTTGGGCGGCGTCAGAATCGGCAAAAATTCTGTAGTCGCGGCCGGATCGGTTGTGACCAGGTCCTTTCCGCCAGACTCACTGCTCGGCGGAACACCCGCAAAGCTCATCAAGCAACTGAACACGCACACCCATCATGAATCTGCCACGCAAGATTAGGCGCGTCATCACCATCGCCACCGACAGTCGCTGGTGGGGGTTCTATGTCCAACGTCGATTCACGTCTCCTGTAACTCGACTTCGACTTGCTTCGTTCGTAGCGAGACGCCGACCACAAGCTTTGTCGCCCTCAACTGCATCAGCGATCCTGACTTCAAAACTGCAGGCAGAAGGCTTCGTCAGTCTGGGCAAGGTACTTACACAAGAGCAGTGTTCGGAGTTGGTTGACTACTTCAACTCGAAGAAGGTCTTCGATCCTTACCGTCCAGAACAACCGGATTTTCTTCCAGGCAGTGAGGAACGGAACATTGCGGCCCATGTTGCCCATCACCGACCGAACGACGTTGTTCAAGCACCTTATCTTCTTTCTCTAGCGAACGACCCGACACTACTCGCTGCCGCCGCCAACTATCTTGGCTGCAAACCGACCATAGGCTATCTTGCAGCGTGGTGGAGTTATCACACGCCAAACGGGGCGCAACACGCTGAGTTTTTTCATCGTGACGTCGATGACTGGAAGTTTCTAAAACTGTTTGTTTATCTCAGCGACGTGAACGAGAAGAATGGCCCGCACGTCTATGTCAAGAATTCGTCTTACTCTCCAGGATTGAATGACATCAAGCGTTTGGACGACGATGTTGTCGTGAAGACGTTTGGAGCAAACAACGTCCTGAAGCTGACTGGCACCGCAGGCGATTCCTTCATGGAGGACACCTATGGAATACACAAGGGCACCCCTGTCGAAGAAGGAAAGCGTTTGATCTTCCAAGTCGTCTACAGCATGTCCCCACTTCCTTATGGGCCCAAGCAACCGTGCGCCGAGTATCACGAGATCCAGAATCAACTGCTGGATCCCTGGATAAACAGGGCCTATATCAAATGAGCGGTCTGCGCAGGTTCGTTTCCGCGGCCATTTGCATGCTGCTGCCGACGGCCCTTAAGCCGATGCTTCTGAATTTGATGGGTCATCGCATTCATCGCAGAGCGAGGATCGGACCTTCGATCATTCTGGCTGATCGAATGTACATGGATCATGGTGCACGCATAGGGCCCTTGAATATGATCAGGGTCAGGCGACTCGTGATGCGAAGTCAATCGGTAATCGGTCGCATGAACATCATCAATGGCCCCCTCAGCATACAGCTTCGCCATAGCGGTGCCATTGGAAACAGCAATACGATTGCACGCGCTCGACTTGGCGTCACCTCCGGCCCATCAAGACTCAAAATCGGAAAAATCGGGAAAATCACGGCCAATCACAAGGTCGACTGCACAAAGTCTATTTGCCTTGGTGATTACACCACCATTGCCGGGTCTGGATCGCAGCTATGGACGCACGGCTACATACACGACCAATCTGGCCCAGGAAGGTATCGGATTGACGGGCCAATAGTTATTGGAGACAACGTCTACATCGGATCCGCGTGTATTGTTTCAATGGGAATTTCGATCGCGAACGGTGCAATTGTCGGAGGCGGAACATCTGTTTCCAAGTCCTTGACTGAAGCGGGCCTCTACGTTTCCAGCGCCATACGCCAACTCCCGAGGCCGTTGGATGCAAAGGATCGAGAGGACCTGATTGCCGTCAAAGACCCGGCCTTGTGCGAGCCAGTATTCATGAAGAAGTCGTCACCACGATGAATATTAAAAGGGCTGTAGGTTTCTTCGGCGGATTCGTTGTCGCTCGCGGAAGTCTTTTCGTTTGCCCCATCATCTTGGCGAGCACCAGTTCAGCGAAAACCTATGGCGAAATAGAGTTCTCGATTGCATCGGCCACGATCGCATCCGCACTTTTATCGGCCGGAACCCATTCGACAATACCAAACGCCCGATTGGGTCAAGATTCAACAACACATCCCGCGAGTATCGACGCACACTTGATGGGCGTCTCGATTCTGCTCCTCTGCTTCCTTGCGCCCCTAGCTTGGTTACTCACCCTGCCTCAAGCTATTCTCTTTTGCACGACAACTGCATCCATCTTATTGCAAATCTATTGGTCCACCATCTTCAAATCTGATGGGCAGGGCACAAGGTCACTATTTATAGATGTAGGGATGTGGTTCTGGCTTTTAGCCTTGACCGCCATACTGAGGCTCTTCTCTATAGAAGATTCAAGTCTGATCGGCTATTTTGTGGGCGCATATGCGCTCATACTTCTTGCTCCATTGCTACTAAAATGCAAGGAGGAGGCATTCTTTAAGAATGCCAAAACATACTATCTCAGCACCATTCATAGAGCACTACCGCTGTTAACCGCGAGCATTTTTGCAATCATTGCAACGACTTCCGGGCGATTTGGCATCGGACTTCTCGGCACACCCGAGTTGGTTGCCGCGTATGCAGCAGTTTATCGGGTCACCGCGATCCCCATCGTCGCTCATCAGATTCTCATCACAAGCAGCTTTCGCGCGATATTCGTCTCGACAGCATCCGATCTCGATCAGCGGGCCACGAGAGTAGTAGCCGCTGTTGCAGGTACTGCACTGATATTCTGGATTGCGCTTCCACACATTCGCCACCTCTTCGGACAACTATTCCTCGAAACAACTCTCCATCACCCCCTAGGGACGGCACTAGTACTCACACAAACAATACTTTGGTCTTCAATTGCCTTGAATGACCTCGCAAATAACAAGGTCAAAGCTACGCACAAAATCGTTCCATGGCTTGGCCTGAATTTTGTCTTCACATTTCCTCTAGCCGGCTGGTATTTGAACTCAAGCAGAGTGGATCTAGATCACTTCATCTACGCACACTCTGCGCTGATGGCAGGTTATTTTTCAGTGCAATCGCTCGCGATGCTCAGAAACGGCATTCGATTGACAAAAATGTGGAGCATCGCCGCATTCACATACGCAGCCGGCACGAGCACAGCATTACTGAGCATAATCAAGTAATGAATAAGTGCATACAATCCAACTGAGTCTGCCACGCCAATCAGAAAGGCAATACAAGCACACTCAACTGTGAGAAGCATGCGCCATCAATATAGCACCGAAAACTGATGCCCTAAGGATTGGAAGCCAATAACGCGAAGCCATACTATCGCCGCCTCTGGCCCCTCTCCTCTTACTTAGACCCACAATCCTTCTCCGGCAGTTGAAAGAACACGTGCCACACTTGACTGAGAACGGGGCGCGCAAAGTAGTTTGTCTCACACTTTTCGGCAATCACTTTTCAGTAGTGATGATCTCCTCTTTGAACGCATGAGAAACGATTATTCACAGCATTGATTGACCAAGAAAACGAACTCGCTCACCACCCACAACACTCCTAAATGAACATCATCCACTGGGGCAAATACTACGCTCCCGACAAAGGCGGGATCGAAAGCGTCAACGTCAGTCTGGCGGTGGGTGCGCATCGACGCGGTGAGCGAGTAACGGTTGTCTGCTTTGGGAAGGTGCGCGAGGCCGAACGTGCAACGATCGAAGGGGTGAACGTGATTCGCCTGCCGATTGATGTCCTGAAAGCCTCTCAGCCATTGGGTTGGCAATATGTCTGGCACGCGGTAAGGGAAGCCAGGTCGGCCGATATCGTGCACGTGCATGCCCCCAACATGCTGGCCGCATTGATTTCACCGCTGGTCCCGCGTCGCACCCGTTTGGTGGTGCATTGGCACAGCGATGTGGTCGGCAAAGGCTGGTTGGCGCGACTGATGCGTCCGGTCGAGCGCTTGCAACTCAGGCGAGCGGACGCAGTGATCTGCACGTCGCAGGCTTACGCGCAAGCGTCGGAGACCTTGATGGCTTGGCGCGACAAGGTCAGCGTGATTCCGATCGGGGTTGCGGATCCGCGAGGGCAGACCCGTCAGGCGGGAGTGCTGCCCGGGGTGCTTGCGGACTTCATCGGCGAGCGCCGCCTCGTGCTCTCAGTGGGACGTCTGGTGCCCTACAAGGGCTTTGAGGTTCTGGTGGATGCCGCTCGGACGATGTCGGATCAAGGGGTGATCGTGATCGTCGGTTCTGGGCCGCTGCGTGAGTCGCTGCAAGCGCGCATCGATGCCGCCGGCGTGAGTCACAAGGTTCTGCTGGCCGGGAGGCAGGAGGACGACGCCCTGAAGACACTGTTCGAGCGCGCGCGCCTCTTCTGTTTGCCTTCCGTCGAGCGTTCTGAGGCCTTTGGCGTGGTCCTGGTGGAAGCGATGGCGCAAGGACTGCCGGTGGTGACCACGGAGATCGAAGGTTCCGGCGTGCCCTGGGTGAACCAGCACGAGGAGAGCGGCCTCAACGTGCCGGTCGGAGATGCCGTCGCCCTTGCGCGGGCCTGCGATCGCATCGTCTTGAACGATGAACTGCATGGACGCCTGGCCCATGGCGCAAGGCAACGCTTCGAACAGGAGTTCACCGAGGACCTTTCGGTCGAACGCACGCTCGCGCTCTACGACCGTTTGCTGGCCACAGTCTGAGCCGATCACGGTAGCGCCCGTCTTTCAAGGGTGCGGCCGGACCGGCTCGAACTCAGGTCAGGTCATTCGATGACCTGGAAGGCCAGGCTGGTGGCCACCGGATTGCCCGCGATCGAAGCGAACTGGACACCCGCGCCCGCACCCGTGCCGTCCGCGTCGTAGTAGAGCCCACCCGTCGAGGTGTTGTAGTAGATGCCCGCGCCTTGCCCGGCGGAACTGCTGCCGGTCAGTCCGGCGCCGAAATAGAACTGAGCGGATGACATCGTCCCGGCCGCACCCAGTGCTGTGAAGACGTCGTTGTCCAGTCCGATCACGTCCCCGGCTTGAAATGCCGAGATGCGGTCGACGTTGGTGGTTGCGTTCAAGGCCGTGTTGAAGACGAACACGTCGGCACCGGCACCACCTACCAGCGTGTCGTTGCCGGCACCGCCATTCAGGGTCGAAGCCACGCCGTTGGCATAGAGAGTGTTGACCAGTTCATTGCCTGTCAGCGTCGTGGCACTGCCGGTCAGAACGGCACTTTCCACGGAACTGCCAGCAGCCAGTGTGTAGTTGACCGACGTGTAGATCCGGTCGGTTCCTTGGCCACTGGACTCGGTGACCGTGTCACCGGCAGCGTCCACGTAGTAGGTGTCATCACCCAGCCCACCTGCCATGACATCGTTGCCCAGGCCACCGACCAGCGTATCGTTGTCGGCCCCCCCGTTGAGAATGTCATTGCCCGAACCACCGGTGAGGCTGTCGTTTCCAGCATCGCCGTTCAGCGTGTCCGCGCCACCGCCGCCGATCAGCGTGTCGTTGCCGGCCGCGCCAGAAAGGGTTGCTGCGACAGTCCCGGCATACAGCATGTTGGCCAGTTCATTGCCGGTCAGCGAGGAAGCCGAACCCGTCAGGACACCGCTCTCGACCTGCACCCCTGCGTCCAGCGTGTAGTTCACTGAGGCATAGACACGGTCGGTACCTCCCCCGGCTGCTTCGACGATCACGTCGCTGGCGGAGTCGACATAGAAGATGTCATTGCCAGCGCCGCCCGTCATCGAGTCGATGCCAGTCCCGCCGTTGAGGATGTCGTCATCGGCGCCGCCATCAAGGGTGTCATTGCCGATGCCGCCGACGAGGCTGTCGTTGCCGGCATCCCCGGCCAGAACGTCGGCACCACCGCCGCCACCCAGGGTGTCGTTGCCATTGCCGCCGTTCAAGGTGTCGTTGGCGTTTGCACCGGCCAGCACATCGTTGCCATCCATGCCGTTCAGCGTGGCCGCAGCGGCTCCCGCGTAGAGCATGTTGCCTAGCTCATTGCCGGTCAGCGCATTGGCCGTCGCGCCGATGAGGATCGTGCGTTCGACGTGAACGCCCGCACCCAGCGTGTAGTTGGCACTGGCGTTGATGCGGTCATCTCCGCCGTTGAGGCCTTCGACCACGATGTCCGAAGCCGAATCGACGTAGTAGCTATCGTCGCCTGCACCGCCCACCATCGAGTCGGCGCCACCGACGCCATTCATCACGTCATTGCCATTGCCTCCCAGCAGGGTGTCGGCGCCAGCACCGCCGATGAGCGTGTCCGCGCCTTCGCCGCCATCGAGCGTGGCACCGACCGTCCCGGCGTAAAGAGTGTTGTTGAAGGCATTGCCGACCAGCTGAGTGGCCGTGCCGGTCAGGATTGCGCGTTCGATGTCGACGCCCGTGGTAAGGGTGTAGTTGACCGAGGCATACACGCGGTCATTGCCCTGCCCCACTGCTTCGGTCAGGACATCCCCGGCCGAGTCCACGTAGTAGAAGTCGTCACCGAGTCCGCCTGCCAGGGTGTCGTCCCCGGCGCCACCGATCAGCGTGTCGTGATCCGCGCCGCCGTCGAGGTTGTCGTTGCCCAAGCCGCCGTTGAGAAGGTCATTGCCAGCACCACCGACGAGTGTGTCGACCCCACCCGCTCCCCCCAGCGTGTCGTTGCCCAGTCCGCCGTCGAGGCTGTCGTTGCCCGCGTCACCGGACAGGTTGTCGTTGCCACCCAAGCCGTTCAGCGTGCCGCCCGACACCGATGCATAAAGAAAATTCCCATCTGCGTTGCCATTCAAGGTCGTGGCACCGCCCGCGAGAATGATTCGCTCAATGCTCGCGCCCGCCGCCAGCGTGTAGTCGATGCTGGTGTAGATGCGGTCCGTGCCTTGCCCGGCCAGTTCGACGACCACATCGGCGAGGTCGTCGACGTAGTAGAAGTCGTCGCCCAGGCCGCCGGTCATGGTGTCTGCGCCGCCCTTGCCATCCAGGACATCGTTGCCGCCAAGACCGATGAGTTCATTGAAGCCCGCATTGCCCGTCAGCACGTTGGCATTCCCGTCGCCCGTCGCGTCGATGTCGGTGACGCCCGAGAGGGTCACGTTCTCGATGCCACTGACACCCAGCGTGCCCAGCGTGTAGGTCTGGTCGATCTCCAGCGTGTCGCTGGTGCCGCTGGTCTCGGTGATGGTGTCCAGCGCGTCGTACACGTAGGTGTCGTTGCCCGCGCCGCCGATCAGGGTGTCGGCGCCGGCGCCGCCGTCGAGGCGGTTGTTGCCGGTGTTGCCGGTGATCGTGTTGGCGCCGGTGTTGCCGGTGCCGTTGATGTTGCCGGTGCCGGTGAGGGTCAGGTTTTCCAGCTCGGCGCCCAGGGTGTAGCTGGCGCTGGCTTCGACGCTGTCGGTGCCTTCGCCGGCCGATTCGGTGATGACGTCGGCGGTGTTGTCGACCACATAGGTGTCGTCGCCAGCGCCACCGATCAGGGTGTCGATGCCGCCGGCGCCGTC
>JACCDS010362994.1_pt1 | contig 18304 bp, 14 predicted proteins | sample 7446441 | NCBI WGS metagenome assembly JACCDS01 (sample SAMN15323445, study PRJNA562643) | freshwater metagenome | isolation source: river surface water | place: USA:Blue River Watershed | collected 2017-08-17
ATTCCGTAGGTTGTACCGGGTCGCGCATGCTGACAGCAGCGATGCCCAACATAGGTCGCATCAATCACAGTGGATAGGTAAGAAAAGAAAAATGAATCTGATTAACAAAGAAATGAATCATAATCGGGTAGCAGATATTTTTACTCAGTGTATAACTCAAGCCGTATAAAAACCCGGCCAACGCATAAACCCAGATTGCCACACCTCCGATACCGGAATGAATCGCCACAAATATCGCAGTTACCAATAGCAGGGGTATTAATTCCTGCACCCCGCGGTTAGCGGTCATACCAGCAATTGCATTGCGCAGTGGCTGCTGCAACAGAAAGCGAAAAAAAGCCTCCTCTGCCACACAAACAATCAACAAATTACCCAAACCAAACAACACCATCTGCTCAATAGTTTTGGGTTGCAAATACAAACCCAACACCGGAATTGCCACCGCAATAATCAATACTGGCGCTAGCAATGCCACTAAAAATGAATAACGCGACCGCGCGACAAATTCTCCCTCACGCAATTTTGGCCATAGCAAATACAACAATGTAAAACCCACCAATGCTTTAGCAAAATTAACAAACAGTTCGTAGCGTGTCAGCTGACCTTCAGCACCAGGCAAGCTTAACAATAGCGGATAATTAAATCCTTCCGAGCGAAAAGTCGCCACCCAAAAAACCAAAGGCACCATCAACAAAAACAGTATCGCTTTTAATTTTCGATTCGCACTATCCTTGCGAACAAAAACCGCCAATCCGGCAACGCCCAACAAGCCGGCCCCATTCGCCAGAGGTAGGTATTGTAAAAAAACCAAAGCGGCAATAATTGCAACCAAAAATCCTGCAGCTATTTTTTTTGAAAAATTATTTAACATCTACATACCCTAGGTTGTGCCGGGCAGTGAAGGCTAAGCGCAGCGATGCCCAACACACTGAAAATATATCCCGCGCATTTGGAACTCACCTAATGCGCAACCGATTTTGAAAACACATTCATAATCAAAACACCAGTCAGGATAAATCCCATTCCCAATAGCGCCGGAAAATCCAGTTTCTGTTTGAACACCAGAAAACCAATAATGCTAACCCCTACAATTCCCACACCCGACCAAACAGCGTAGGCAACTCCGACCGGAATTGTTTTTAAGGTAAGCGATAAAAAATAAAACGCTAATCCATAGCCAACCAACACCACTATAGAAGGCGTAGTTTTAGAAAAACCTTCACTCGCTTTCAACGCGGAGGTCGCGATCACTTCAGAAAAAATTGCAACTCCTAAAAACAACCAACTCTTCATGGCCAGCACCTCAGTTATTAATCCTTAAAAGATTGTCGCATCTGAAACAGGTAAGAAACAGTCTTGTGATATTTATAAAATTCTGCACACAAATGAAAAAGACCGATCTTTTGATCGGCCTTTTAAGTGACTCGTTAGATATTTGCTTCACCCCAGTGAACCAGCCCGATTGTTTGGAATGAATACTTTCCGCCCTTCATGATTGCCTGGTACTCTTCAGCAGATTTTTATCAATGCTTAATGGCCGCGCTTTCCCATGGCTTGTACTTTGGGCTATTTAACGCCAAACGATCTGACCATTGCCCACCGTGCTGAAGCTCGCAGGCTTGCTCACTATCAAAACGAATACATTGCTTAATATTTTTTACGACTATGCCCACCTTAAGTAATTGTTTTTGTATGGTTGCCCGCAAGATTTCATCTTGCTTAAGCGCCAACATAGTCTCAATATCTTCATCGGTATTAAAAACACAAGTGACTACTAAACTTCCGGGAAAGTTGGTGTAATTCACGCGATGGGTCAACCAGGAAAATCCAACGATATTACCCAAAGAGGATTCGCAAGCAACCGTTAACGCCTTACATAAATTGTTATCCAGTTTTTGATTGGTTTTGCTTAGTTTCATCGTATTTTTGTATTTAAAATTTTTACCTTAATAAAAAAAGCCGACCTTATCGGGTCGGCTTTTTTAAGCTCAATTACTCATTAAAAAACTTCTTCACACCATCAAACCAGCTGGACTGTTTGGGGGAGTATTTTCCGCCTTTCATGGTGGTCTGGAATTCTTTGAGTAAATCTTTTTGTTTGCTGGTGAGGTTTACCGGGGTTTCTACTACCACGCGGCAAAGTAAATCGCCGACACCACCACCGCGCACTGGCGTTACGCCTTTACCGCGCAGTTTGAATAATTTTCCAGTTTGGGTTTCGGCCGGGACTTTTAATTTTACGCGGCCATCGAGCGTGGGAACTTCAAGCTCACCGCCGAGTGCAGCATCGACAAAATCAATCGGGACTTCGCAATACAAGTCAGCGCCGTCACGTTTGAAAATGTGATGCTCGCGCACATGCACTTGAACATACAAATCGCCGCTCGGACCACCGTCTGCACCCGCTTCACCTTCGCCGGACAAGCGAATGCGATCGCCGGTATCCACACCCGCTGGCACTTTCACTTGCAGGGTTTTGGTTTCTTCTACGCGACCCTGGCCACTACAGGATTTGCAGGGGTCAGAAATAATAGTGCCGCGTCCACGACAGCTGGGGCAAGTTTGTTGAACCGAGAAAAAGCCCTGCTGCATACGCACCTGGCCGTGACCACCACAGGTAGTACAGGTGACCGGTTTACTGCCCGCTTTTGCACCGGAACCATCACAGGTTTTACAGGAAACCAGTGTAGGCACTTTAATTTGAACACTGGTACCTTTTACGGCATCTTCCAAACTTAATTCGAGGTTGTAGCGTAAATCGGAACCGCGCGCCGGACCACCGCGACCACCGCGCCCGCCACCAAAAATATCACCGAATACATCGCCAAAAATATCACTGAAGTTACCACCGCCAAAACCACCAGCGCCGCCCATACCAGATTGGCCATCTACGCCCGCGTGACCATAGCGATCATAGGCCGCGCGCTTGTTTTCGTCGGACAGAACTTCGTAAGCCTCGTTAGCTTCTTTGAATTTTTCTTCGGCGTTAGGATCATCCGGGTTGCGATCCGGATGGAATTTCATGGCTACACGACGGTAGGCTTTTTTCAATTCAGCGGCATCAACATCTTTTTTGACACCGAGGATTTCGTAGTAATCGCGTTTGGACATGGTTACACCGCTAAAAGAAATGCGCAGTACATTTCAAAAATTTTCATCGTAGCCCGTACGGAGCCTGGCGTAATACGGGATTGAACATTCAAAAAGTATCCCGTATTCCGTTAGGCTCCATAGGGGCTACATTTGCCTGATTCTTACATGACAAATGCGGGCAAGCCCGCATTTGTTGTTTTACTTCCAAATTCATTGAAGGGTATCGCTTGCGCCCCACCCATCCTACGAATTATTTGTCTTCTTTCACTTCTTCAAACTCGGCATCTACCACACCGTCGTCCGCTGGCTTGCTGCCGCCGGCTTGCTGTGCACCCGCAGCACCCGCTTGACCCGCTGCTTGTTGCTCAGCGTAAAGTTTTTGCGCGAGTGAACCTGATGCTTCGGTCAATTTGGTAGTTGCCGCTTCGATCTTCGCTAAATCTTCACTCTTGGCTACATCGCGCGCTTCAGTCAGCGCCGCTTCGATGGCTGATTTTTCTTCCGCAGTGGCTTTATCACCCGCTTCTTTCAAAGTTTTTTCAGTCGCATGGATCAAACCTTCCAGAGTATTGCGCGCGCCCACTACTTCGGCGAACTTGCGATCTGCCTCGGCGTTAGCTTCAGCATCTTTTACCATTTTCTGGATTTCTTCATCGCTCAAACCGGAAGAGGCTTTGATCACGATAGATTGTTCCTTACCCGTCGCCTTGTCTTTTGCACTTACATTCAAAATACCGTTAGCGTCGATATCAAAAGTTACTTCGATTTGCGGCATTCCGCGCTGTGCAGGCGGAATGTCACTCAGGTCAAAACGACCAAGTGATTTGTTTTGCGACGCTTGCTTGCGCTCACCTTGCACCACGTGAATAGTTACTGCAGTTTGGTTGTCATCGGCAGTTGAGAAAATTTGCGATTTCTTGGTTGGAATCGTGGTGTTTTTCTCAATCAATGGAGTCGCTACACCGCCCATGGTTTCAATACCAAGAGTCAGCGGAGTTACGTCCAACAACAATACGTTGGTAGTATCACCAGACAATACCGAACCTTGAATTGCTGCACCAATCGCTACCGCTTCATCAGGGTTAACGTCTTTGCGCGCTTCTTTGCCAAAGAAATCCGCCACTGCCTTTTGCACCAACGGCATACGGGTTTGACCACCCACCAGAATTACATCATCGATGTCACTGATAGATTTGCCGGAATCTTTAATCGCTTGTTTTACTGGCTCCATGGATTTGGTCACCAAGTCTTCAACCAATGATTCCAATTTCGCGCGGGTCAGTTTTACCACCAGGTGTTTTGGACCTGTTGCATCCGCGGTGATGTACGGCAGATTCACTTCGGTTTGCTGGCTGGATGACAATTCGATCTTGGCTTTTTCGGCCGCTTCTTTCAAACGTTGTAACGCCAGTGGATCATTGTGCAAATCAATACCGGTATCTTTCTTGAAGGTATCCGCCAGGAATTCAATCAAGCGCATATCGAAATCTTCACCACCGAGGAAAGTATCGCCGTTGGTAGAAAGCACCTCGAATTGATGCTCGCCATCAACGTCAGCAATTTCGATAATAGAAATATCGAAAGTACCACCACCCAGGTCGTAGACCGCGATAGTGCGATCACCTACACCTTTATCCAAACCGTAAGCCAATGCAGCAGCAGTCGGCTCGTTGATGATGCGCTTTACATCCAGACCGGCGATGCGGCCTGCATCTTTAGTCGCTTGACGTTGTGAGTCATTAAAGTACGCTGGAACAGTGATTACTGCTTCAGTGACTTTTTCGCCGAGATAATCTTCAGCGGTTTTCTTCATTTTCTTCAGCACTTCAGCAGAAATTTGTGGTGGAGCTTTTTTATCGCCCTTCACTTCTACCCAAGCATCGCCATTGTCAGCCGCAACGATTTTGTAGGGCACCATGGAAATATCTTTTTGCACTACATCATCTTTGAATTTACGGCCAATTAAGCGCTTAACCGCATGCAAGGTGTTGTGCGGATTGGTAACTGCCTGACGTTTGGCAGATTGACCAACAAGAATCTCGTCATCGTTAGTGAACGCGATAATTGAAGGCGTTGTACGATCACCCTCAGCGTTTTCAATAACTTTGGGCGTGCCGCCTTCCAGAATGGAAACGCAAGAGTTAGTGGTACCCAAGTCGATGCCGATAATTTTACCCATGGTGCTGCTCCTGAAAATCTGTTTGTTGCTGAGTGCCCGAACAGGCGAGCACTGAATGTTAATGACTTGCTCTAGTCGCGCAAACACTGGGTGTTTGCGCTTTCGTTTGCAGTTGTTTTCTATATTGGCGCACCGGATTTGAATTCAAGTGGCGCCGTAAAAAAATCCTTACCAACGCTGTGGGTTTTAGCTGCTAAGGAGCCTTGGACACCACTACCATCGCCGGACGAACCAGACGGCCATGCAGGGTGTAACCCTTTTGGAAACAATTGATCACCGTGTTTGGTTCGACATCCAGATTGGGCACCGCAGAAACCGCCTGATGCAAATTCGGATCGAAAGGTTCGCCCTGCGGATTCACTACCAGGACCTGATGACGCGCCAGTGCATCAACAAAAGTTTTGTGGGTGAGCTGAATGCCTTCCGCGATTGCTGCAAAAACCTCATTGCTGGCATCGATTGATGAGAGCGCTCGCTCCAGGTTATCGACAACTGGCAGCAGGTCGTTGACCATTTTCTCCAGGCCAAACTTGTGGGCTTTCTCTACATCTTGCTCGGCACGGCGACGGGCATTCTGCGCCTCAGCCTGGGCGCGCAGGCTCTGCTCTTTGGCTGCCTCATAGGCAGTTGCCAGGGTTGCCAATTGAGCCTGCAGGGTTTCAATACCTGCGTCAGCTGCTTCTGCTTGCACCTGCTCCTCGGCCGCTGGCTGGGGTTCGGTTGCATTTTGAATGTCGGTGTAATCTTGGGTTGACACTGTGTTCTCCAATCACTGGTTGGGCGGCGCAGCCGCCGGTATAACTTGCTAAAACCAAATCAGGGTGCCTATTCAGACAGTGTGGGCTATATGGGGCTAAGACAGAGGGATTCAAGCGCTGGCGCTAAAGTTTTTATGGAAAAGCCTGATCACTAACTAACGCAAATGATCACCGGATAGGCGAAAAATTAGACCTATACTCAAGTTTGCCTTTATCGCCAGGAACCATCGGAGCAGCGCAAAAAACTGCGCCAAGTTCGCACACACAGTGTTGAATAATGCGCCAAAAAAGGGATTCGCTTCAGCGGAAAACAACGGCAACCCAAGCCATAAAAATACTTGGCTTATTGGCGTAAATACCATTTGACAACGTTGTCCATTCAACCTATCGTCGAGAAACACCTGTTCATAAGTTCGCCACCCAGAGGGTTAATTACCATGTCATTGCGCGTTAAGATCTGGATAGTCTCCGCCCAAATCCTGCTCGGCCTTCTGGGAATGATGCTGATAGGATTGTTTACGGTTCGCTACTCATCCAACCAGGATAACGCCGCGCGGGTAGAGCAGCTGCTCAACAGCACCTACGCCACAGTAATCCAAATGGAGCAGATGGCCGCCCGCGGTGAAATGAATGATGAAACCGCCAAGAAAATCGCCACCCAAATTCTGCGCAACAACACCTATCACAAGTCCGAATACGTTTATGTCGCCGACGAACAGATGAATTTCGTCGCCGCGCCACTCGACCCGCAGCTACACGGGACCAGCTTTCATGAATTTAAGGACGGAAACGGCCGCAGCGTAGGCGAGATACTATTAAAAGCCGTAGGCAAGGCTCAGGGGCAAACTGCCAAATACAACTGGACGCAAAAACAAGCCGATGGCTCGATTGAAGAAAAGCTGTCCATCGCCAAGCTGTCGCCTCGCTGGAAATGGGTAGTAGGTACGGGCATTGGCTTTAACGAGGTCAACGCCCGCTTTTGGGAGACCGCCAAATGGCAGTTAGGTGTTTGTATTCTGGTGATGTTGGTGATCGTGGTACCCGTGGTCATGTTTGCTCGCAAGCTGGATACTGGCCTGGGCGCTGAGCTGAAAGAGGTGTTAACGCTCGTACGAGCCGTTGCCAGCGGTGACCTGACCGAACGCAACGCTCACGCCGCTCCCGAGGACAGTATTTACGGCTCAGTGGTGCGCATGCGCCACGCACTGCGCGATATGCTCGGCAGTATTTCAGCAATGGTGTCACGCCTCCATGAAATCAGTGATGACATAGTCCATAAGGCGGAAACCAGTACCGCCATGGCCGAAGACCAAAGTGCCAACACCATAAAAATTGCCTCCTCGGCAGAAGAATTCAATATGCAAACTAAAGACGCCATGGAGCAGGCCAAGGTTGCGACCAATCAAACGGACCACGCCTCCAAGACCGCCAACCAGGGCCAGAAGCTGATCTCCAGCGCCGTAAAAAGTTTTGTGGAGATAGACAACAGCGTTATCCAAACCCAAAGCAGTATCGACGATCTCGCCCAACGTATTAGCAGTATTTCGGCGGTGATTTCCGTGATCAGCGAAGTCGCTAACCAAACCAACTTGCTCGCACTAAACGCCGCGATTGAAGCGGCGCGCGCCGGGGAACAGGGGCGCGGTTTTGCGGTGGTGGCCGATGAAGTCCGCCAGCTCGCACAGCGCACCACCCAGGCAACGACAGAAATTAGCGATACCATCACTGCCGTCCAAAACTCCAGCCGCGTCGCCAAGCAAAATATGGATGATATGGTCACCCAACTGAAGGACGGCATTGCCCAAACTCGCCAGGGGGGCGAAATTGTAGAGAGTGTACGCATGGAAACTGATGAGGTGGCCAAGATGGTGGCCCACATAGGCAGCTCGCTGATCGAACACGTGCAGGCCAGTAGCCTGATTCTGGAATACGTCAGTCATGTGGAACAATCATCCCTCGGCACCAAGGATGCTGCACGCGGTACATTGCTCGCTTCCCAGCAAATCCGCGATGCCTCGGATGAACTGAGCCGCAAATTGGAGGGCTTCCGCTTTTAAGGATCGTTGGGCAAGCTTGCCTCTTTAATGCCAAATACTGTATAAACAGCCAGATAGCGATTAGCCAATCGCGTCTGGCTTTTTAATTGGTGCCTCCCTTTTAGCGATCCGACGGACGACCTATGCTCACTCACCTGAATATCCAAAATTTCACCCTAGTTGATCATCTCGACCTGGATTTAAAACCCGGTATGACTGTGATAACCGGAGAGACAGGTGCGGGGAAATCCATTTTGCTAGATGCCCTCGGACAGACGCTCGGGGACCGCGCTGATGGCGAGCGGGTGCGTACCGGTGCCAGCCGCGCCGACATCTGTGCCACCTTTGACACACGTAAGATACCGGCCGCTGCCGAATGGTTGCTCGGTAACGACCTGCAGCAGGCAGATCACCCGCACGAATGCCTGCTGCGCAGAGTGGTAGCCAGCGACGGCAAATCCAAAGCTTATGTCAACGGCCAATCAGTCACCCTTCAACAGCTGCGAACCCTGGGCGAAATGTTGATAGATATTCACAGCCAACATGAGCACCAATCCCTGCTGGTCAAAGATACTCATCGCCGCCTGGTAGATGAATTTGCCGGTCAAACTGAATTGGCTAAACAGGTGCGCCAGGCATGGCGCGAGTGGCAGAGCCGGTTGGAACATTTTCTCCACCTGCGCGATAACGCGGCCGAGGTCAATGCCCGTTTCCAGTTGTTGAGCTATCAGGTAGAAGAATTAGAGCAGCTTGGTTTACAACAGGGCGAGCAGGCCAAATTGGAAGCCGAGCAACGCAGCTTGGCCAATGCGGAGGAAATATTGCGTGGCAGCCAACAACTGGCAGCCTTTTGTGGTGATGAAGAGCAAGGTTTGGGGGTCAATCTGCACCGTGCGCTGCATATCTTGCGCGGCCTGCCGGAGAAATCGGCCGCGTTGAAAACCGCTGAAGAGCTGCTCACTAGCGCGCAGATCCAGGTAGAAGAGGCCCAACATGAAATCGAACAGCACATCGATAGCTTTACCCTCGACCCGCAGCGCTTGCAACATGTAGAAGAACGCCTGTCGGCCATTTACGACCTCGCGCGCAAACACCGTATTCAGGCGGAGGAATTACCGGACTTGGTCAATAAACTCAGTGGTGAGCTGGAGCAGTTGCAAGGCGGGGATGCCAAACTCGACCAACTCGCGCAGCAAGTCACCCAGACGGAGAAAACCTATCGCCAACTCGCCGACCAACTTTCCGCCAAGCGCACCAAGGCGGGCAACGGGCTGGCAAAGCAAGTAAACGAACAGCTCAAGTTACTGGCAATGGAAAACGCCAAGTTCAGCGTCAGCCTTATCCCACTGGGTGACAAGCCCGGCGCCAACGGTCTGGAAGAAGTGGAGTTTCTCATCAGCACCAACCCCGGCCAAGCCCCTCGCCCTCTGGGGAAAATCGCTTCGGGCGGCGAATTGTCACGCATCAGCCTTGCCATTCAGGTAGTTACAGCACAAACCTCGGCCATTCCCACGCTGGTCTTTGACGAAGTAGATGTGGGAATAGGCGGCGCCACTGGCGATGTGGTTGGTCAGTTGTTAAGACAGTTAGGCGAGCGCGGTCAGGTAATTTGCGTGACCCATCTGGCGCAAGTGGCGAGCAAGGGGCATCAACACTTGCAGGTGGTTAAAACTGCCAATAAGAAATCGGCTGAGTCAACACTGGTTGAGCTGGATGGCGCGTCCAAAGTGGAAGAAGTCGCACGTATGCTGGGCGGGCTAAAGGTAACCGAACAATCACTGGCTCATGCCCGGGAAATGTTGGCGCTTTAATTTGCACACTATATGTACACTATTTTTTGCCTGGGCTATCAACAAATAGGGCGCGATAAACGCGCCCTCAAGCAGTAATACAAATCAACGTTTCCTACATCAAAACACTAACGTTTCTTTCAAAAACAGCAAACTTTTCAAAAAACGGTATAAAAGTCGAACCAGTTAACAATACTCGTTTTTGCGGCCAAGTTCTAACGTTTTTCACCTCAAAACACTTCTTTCTCGCAATCTTCATATAACTTAGCGCTTTTTGCGCACGTAGAGCACTAGACTGTGATCCGTTAATTCGTAGCCGTATTCAGCGGCAATACGTTTTTGCAGTGCTTCAATCTCATCATTATGGAACTCAATGATAGTGCCGGCATCTATATCGACCATGTGATCGTGATGCTCGCCACGCGCCACTTCAAACACTGAATGGCCGCCGTCGAAGTTGTGACGAACCACCAAACCAGCTGTTTCAAACTGGGTTAACACCCGGTACACAGTTGCCAGACCAACGTCATCACCCTGCTCCATCAGCGCTTTGTATACATCTTCCGCGCTCATGTGATGCTGTTCAGAGGACTCCAACATTTGCAAAATCTTAACTCGCGGCAAAGTGACTTTAAGGCCAGCCTTGCGCAGCTCGTGGTTACCGTCAGCCATTATTTCCCCCAAACCCTTCTCAGTATTCCTGTGGTTCGGGTATTATCCGCGTTCATTTTTGTTAGTGGAAGCCCTCGTATGAAATTAGCCAGCCGCATTTTTCTGGCCCTGATTGTCACAACCAGTCTAAGCGCTTGCTCCAGCTTCCGCTTTCCCGGTGTTTATAAAGTGGGTATCCAACAGGGGCATATCATTACTGAAGAGATGGCTTCCCAGTTAAAACTGGGTATGTCAAAACGTCAGGTGCGTTTTGTGCTCGGCAACAGCCTGGTGCCAGATACCTTTAATGATGACCGCTGGGACTACCCCTACAGCGTACGCCGCGGCTCTCAGGGCGAGATTACCCAATATCTCTACACCGTTTACTTTGAAAATGACAAGCTTGTGAAAACCGAAGGTGATTACCTGCCTGGCAAGGCACCACTGAGCGGGGAGAAGTCCGAAAAATACCTGGATGATATGAACCGTGATGTGCCGGTTCCTACCGAAGAGAGTAGCGCTCCGCCACCCACAGCACCAGAGCCGGAAAAGAAATATTAATACCAATAAAAACGCCCGCTTAGCCGGGCGTTTTTATTAGGGGTAGAAACAACGGGTTCGGCTACCGTTACCCGGCGACTCTAATGCCCATGGAGCGAGGCACGGGTGATAAAATGTAAAACCTAGCTATTGGTGCATAGCTTATTGCGCCCTTCTGATTTGGCACGATAGAGCGCGGCATCCGCTTCCTGCAGGAGTTGATCTGCCCGCTCCATGTCCGGACGATAGGCAGCAATACCAGCGCTCAGGGTGACATTAAACGTGCGGTCTCCTGCGCTGAAGCTGATCTCACGAAATCGCCTACGCACATCTTCCATCAGCATTACCGCCTCATCCCTTCCGCAGCGAGGCAATACCGCGACAAACTCTTCACCCCCATAGCGCCCTACAGCATCCGTTTTGCGCAATCGCTGCCGCAGCAAATGCGCGATGGCTTTAATTACCTTGTCGCCCGCCGGATGGCCATAGGTATCATTAATTTGTTTGAAGTGATCCAAATCCAGCATCACCACACTCAAGTCCCCACCACCGCGCACCGTGCGACTGAGTTCAATATCTACCTGCTCTTTGATACGCGAATGTTTAAGCAAACCCGTCAAACTATCGCGATCCAACGCCTCGCTGAGCTGCCGGCTGCGTGCCGCACGGGTGGTAACGGCAGAAACCAGCTCGCGATCATTCAGAGGCTTGCTGAGGAAGTCGTCGCCCGCCCTCGCCAGCGCCAGCGCGCGCTTTTCGACATCTTGCTCGGATGAAAGGTAGGTAATAGGAACCCGCAACCAATCCTGATTCAGGCGAATTACCTGCGCCAGTTCTATGCCGTTACAACCAGGCATATTAATATCCAGCAGTATCAGGTCCGGGTGGAAATCCTGCAGTAACTCGAAAATAACCTGGGGGTTATTACTGATTTGCACGTGAATCCCCGCCGCATTGAGCACCAGTTTGTAGTGCTCGGCGAGCGCCAGATCATCATCGATGATCAACACCCGATGAGGCGCGCTGCGATTGCGATCCAGATAATGCTCAAAACAATCGACCAGGCGAATAATATCCAAGGGTTTAACAAAATACCCCACTGCTCCGGCCTTAACCGCGGCGTGATAGGCGTCAAAATCAGTGCGAGTCGAAACAAAAATAACCGGGATAGGAGCAGGTAAATGCTGCTGCAAGATCATCACCGCTTCCGGTGCCTCGCGCCCCTCTTCGATAAACATTATGTCGCAAATCATAAAATCCGGGGCACGCCGCACTACTTCTGTCTCGGCCGCGGCGATAGTTGCAAAGTGCTCGACCTGATGACCAAAGTGGCGCAAGGTCATGCAGACCTCTTCGGCAATATCCAGGTCATCTTCCAGCACATAAATCAGGGTGTTAGTTTTTTGCACTGAGGTGTGACTAATCAAAGGCACAGCTTTGTTATTGCGCTCAGCTTGCAAATCACCACCCAGGGCAGAAACAGCAACTGAAAACACGCGCAAGATCCCCATATCCAGGTGATCGTTCGCCAACCACTCCTGGGCTTGCAGCTCCAGTTTTTTTGCCTGTTTACCCAAATCGGTAAAACCAAAACTACCCGCAGAACCCGCCAGTTTATGCAAGCGGTGGTTAAGCTGGGTGAGCGCAGGAGTGCGCAACTCGGGATCGATAAGGTCATTAACCAGAATACGCAGCTGCGCCAATTCAGTGGGCAAGCGCTGGGCATAGTCGTCGCGTAATGCCTGGAGTTTAGCTGCTATGTCAGCATTTTTGTCCATGAGAAAGCAGCCTGTTTAAGGGAAAGATTTCTTATTGGCCAACACAAATACCCGCCTGTTAATTCTCGCCCGACGTCGTTCGAATCATTAGCCTGAATAATAGGTGCGAAATAACGATTTAGCCACTGGTTGGCTTACACCAAGCCACCCATGACTGCAATTCAGCATAAGAACCTTTCTTTATCGGGAAAAAAATTCTGTCATCGCGAGCCAGTTCTCAATTAAAGCCTGACTATACTCAGCCAAACGCTACCAATCTTTTACGGACCTACCGCACGGATCTCATGCTAAAACGAATCGCAGTCAAAGACATAAAGCTCGGCATGTTCATATGCGAATTCTGTGGCTCGTGGATGGAACATCCCTTTTGGAAAACTCGCTTTCTTTTGGAAGATGAAAAAGACCTGCGCGCTATTCTCGCCAGCGGTATTAAAGAGCTCTGGATAGATGTCAGCCAAGGGCTTGATGCCTGTGATGAAACCGCCGGTAAAACAGAAGCGGAAGTCGCCTCGGAAGCAGAAGCTTTGCTATTGGAAGCCGAAAAGCCGGGCAATCTGGAACGCGCGTCACTGGATGAAGAGATAAAAACAGCGGCGCGCTTGTGCAATCGTGCCAAAGAAGCCGTGATTGAAATGTTCAGTGATGTCCGCATGGGCAAAGCGATTCAAGTAGAAAAGGCGCACGAGCTGGTTGATGAAATATCCAAATCTGTGCTGCGCCAACCTCACGCCCTGATCAGTCTGGCCCGATTAAAATCTGCCGATGAATATACCTACCTGCACTCAGTAGCCGTTTGTGCACTGATGATCGCCTTGGCACGCCAACTAAACCTCGATGAAGAAACCGTACGCAATGCCGGCATGGCTGGATTGCTCCACGATATCGGCAAGGTGGGCATCCCGTTGAAAGTACTGAATAAGCCGGGCAAGTTAACGGATGAAGAATTTGCGATAGTGAAATCCCACCCGGAACTGGGTGCCAAGATTTTAATTGAAAATTACCAGGTGCCGGCAATGGCGCTGGATGTTTGCCTACACCACCATGAAAAAGTCGATGGCACCGGTTATCCATTTGGATTAAAAGGCGACACCATCAGCCTGTTTGCCAAGATGGGCGCGGTGTGCGATGTCTATGATGCAATTACCTCCAACCGTCCTTACAAAAAAGGTTGGTCTCCCGCCGACTCAATTCGCAAGATGGCGGAGTGGAGCAAGGGGCATTTCGATGAAGCAGTATTCCAGGCATTTGTGAAAACCGTGGGTATTTATCCCACAGGCTCGCTGGTTCGGTTGGAAAGCGGGCGCTTGGCGGTAGTGATCGAACAAAATGACGCTTCGCTGCTGATGCCCAAAGTAAAAATATTTTTCTCTGCCAAAACCAAAATGCCAATCATTCAGGAAGTACTGGATCTTGCTGTACTGCAAGGCAAGGAAAAAATCATCGGGCGCGAATCACCCGATGACTGGGGCTTTAAAAACCTTGATTTACTCTGGTCTGGTACGGGCTGATAGTCACCCGCTACAGCGCTGACTCATCGCTAATGCCTGTCCCAGATATCGCGTAGCTCTTGTGCCAAGGTCATAGGGTCAAAGGGTTTGGCGATTACTCCCGCCGCCCCTAAATTCAAATACCCTTGCACTTCTTGTGGCTGAACCTTAGCGGTCATAAATACCACTGGCGTTTGCTCCAGCTCAGAAAAATTGCGCAGGCCTTTTAAAGTCTCCGGCCCATCCATCCCCGGCATCATTACATCCAGTAAAATTAAATCCGGCTTGAAGGGGACTGCTTTCTGCAATGCCTCATTACCGCCACTGCAAGGCTCCACCGTAAAACCATTGATTGTTTCCAGTACCATCAATGCAATGGCTTGGATATCGGGATCATCTTCCACATACAAAATACGATTTAGTTCGCGAGTCATTGTGTATTCCTGTTAATGAAAAATTAAACACTGGTACTGTGCAGCGGAAACGTTGCGTAGAAAGTGGCGCCCTTGCCCAATTCAGAATCAAACCCGATAGTGCCCTGCATACGCTCCACAAATGCTTTACTGATTGCCAGACCCAAGCCGGTACCGCCGCGTTGGCGCGAGTCGGAAGAATCCGCTTGGGAAAATTTCTGAAAAATGCGGGCGCGAAATTCTTCGCTAACACCGGGTCCGTGATCGACCACGGCAATTTTTACCCGATTTCCAGACCGCGTAACCACCACTTCCACCTGTCCATTAGGGGGAGAAAATTTCACCGCATTGGAAATAAAATTAGCCATGACTTGCTGCAGGCGCTGAGCATCGATATCGACCTCCATGTTTTCCGTAGCAGCGTCCGCCAACAACGTCAGACGAATGCCAAAAGTTTCAGCATAGGCCATATTCCCTTCAACCGACTGCTGCAAAATCGGCAGCAACAACTGTGTACTTAAATCAAATTGCATTTTGCCGGCGAGCAATTTTTCCATATCGAGCAGATCGTTAATCAGCAATGTCAAACGCAAAGAATTTTTGTGGGCAATCGTCAGCATGTTGTGAATATTGGCTGGCAAACTGCCAAGCATGCCACCAACTACCATACCCAGCGACCCGGAAATAGACGTAAGCGGCGTGCGCAATTCGTGGCTCACCGCAGAGACAAATTCATTTTTCATTTGTTCGATACGCTTACGCTCCGTAATGTCTTGAATAAATGACCAAATCTGCCTCTCTCCATTAGGCCGCTCAATTAACACGCCATTGAGCAGCACTGGAATTAAACGTCCATCATTGTGAATAAAACTTTTTTCGTAGGGACCATAGCGTCCGCTAATATGCAAACTTTCCAACTGTTGAAAATCTTCTTCGAAGTATTCGGAGGGGGTTATTGCACGGGTATCCATGTGCAAAATATCGCCGTGTGAGTAACCTAACAGTCGGCAAAATTCTGGATTACATTCGATAAACTTTCCGTCACTATAATTATTCAGGGTAATAGCGATAGGTGCCTGACTGTACAGTGTCGATAATTTTTGTTCGTTTAATTCAATCGCATCATGCGCTTGTTTGGTCGCCGTAATATCCCAGATAAACCCATCGATGTACTTTAATTCGCCTGCACTGCTGTACACACCCGAGCCCACTTCCTGCACAAAAATCCAGTGTCCCTGTTGGTGCTGTATGCGATACACCAACTCAAACGAACGATGCTCTGCCAAGGCTAATTGCACCTCGTCATAAATGCGCTGCACATCATCGGCGTGAGTAAGGTCAGTAAAACTCAACGCCTGCTCGCCATAAAAATCACGCGAGTGGTGACCCGCCAAGTCGAAAACTGTTTCACTCAGAAATAACATACTCCAGCGCGCGTCATTGCGGCAGCGATACACAGCGCCAGGAAAATTGTTAATCATGCTTTGCAAGCGGCCCTGGCTCTCTTCCAATTGCGCGCGCGAACGCTGCAGTTCGGTAATATCACCGTGGGTGCCCGACATCCACAGCGGGTGCCCTTCCGGCGTTGAGCTAATAACACGACCACGCGCATAAACACTGATCCACTCTCCGGTTTTACTTTTCATTCGACACTGGGTTTCGTAGTGATCCAAGTCTCCGTGGAAATGTTTTTCCAACAGTTGATTGGAAATTTGCAAATCTTCCGGATGACAAAGCTCCAACCAGGTTTTTATTGATAATGGCGCAAGGTCTGCAAGCGAATAACCAAGCATACTTGCCCAACGCTCATTGAAGAGGACTTCCCCGGTTTGCACGTTCCAGCGCCAGGTACCAAGGTTCGCGCCTTTTATAACGTCTTCCAATTGCTGGCGTTCCACTTGCAAGGCGATATTGGTTTCGCGCGACTCCAATAACTGGATCACCTGATTAGCGAGCAAACGCAAGGAGTTTTGTTGCAGGGAATTCAACTGGCGCGGGCGACGATCGATCACACACAAGGTACCCAACGCTTCTCCATATTTGGTCACCAACGGAGCGCCCGCGTAAAAGCGAATGAAAGGCGCGCTATTCACCAGCGCATTATCGGCAAAGCGGGGGTCGAGTGTTGCGTTCTCCACCATCAAGATTTCCGAAGGTGTGAGTATCGCATGAGCACAAAACGCGACGTCGCGTGGCGTTTCACTCGCATCCAATCCAATACAACTTTTAAACCATTGGCGATCGCGATCCACCAGCGACACTACAGCAATTGGCACTTCGCAAATACTCATGGCCAATTGCGCAATATCATCAAAGTTTTGTTCGCGCGGGGTATCCAGCACATCGAGGCGATAAAGCGCCTGCAAGCGTAATTCTTCATTGGCGGGCAATGCGGCTTTCATGGACGCGCTCCTTGTACATCGCTGCTCAATTGCTGCAACGCCTGTTGTACCACGGCATCCAGCTCACCATTGACCAAAGGTTTTTGCAGCCAGTAAATACTGGTGCGATTACCCAGACCAACCAATCGCTGCTTACCTTCATCCACGGAGCCAGTAATAATAATGATGGGAATTTTTTTGTTTTGTTGATGCTGTTCCTGCTGGCGCAACTGCTCCACTATGTCCATACCATGCATGTCGGGCAGGTTGAGGTCTAACGTAATTAAATCGTAATCGCGCAATTGCAAATGCTCTAACGCCGCCTGGCCATTATTGGCGCGGTCCACATCCATCCCGCGCGCACCGAGTGCAGTTGCCAGGACTTCAGCGGTTTCCAAATCATCTTCCACAATTAATAAATGCGGTTTGGTTTTACCGGGTTCGATACGGGTAGCAGGTACTTTTTGGGTTGAATCTTCGCAGGGTAAATCAAAATAAAAACTGGCGCCTTCACCGGGAACTGACTCCACCCCAACCTTGCCACCCATGCGTTCTATTATTTCTTTGCAAATTGCCAAACCCAAGCCAGTTCCTCCCTTTTGGCGCGAGTCCGATGAGTCAGCTTGGGAAAACTTTTGAAACAGGCGCGCGCGGAAATTTTCAGGAATACCCGGCCCCTTATCAATAACAATGACGCGTACACTGCCAAAACTTCGCTCGACACTGATACGTACCTGATCATTTATCGGGGAGAACTTGGCGGCATTGGATAAATAATTCGCCAGCACCTGTAACAGCCGCTGGCTGTCCACGGTAACCTTTGCATCGTCAAGGTCGTTGTCCAACTGATAAATGACTCCATACTGCGCTGCAAAAGCGGCGTTGGACTCGATACTTTGTTGCAGCAAAGGCAACAGCATTTGTGGCTGCAAATCAAAATGCATTTTGCCCGCAACCAGTTTTTCCATATCCAGTAAATCATTGACCAAATGGATTAACCGCTGCGAGTTATTGTGCGCAATCTGAATCATGCGCGCGGATTGTTCGCTAAGGCTGCCGGCCATGCCGCTCGCCACAATACCCAGCGCCCCACTGATGGCCGTAAGCGGTGTACGCAATTCATGGCTAACCGTGGAAATAAATTCGGCTTTCATCTGGTCGATGCGTTTGATTTCACTGATATCGCGCGCGAGGCCCA
>JACCDS010140457.1_pt1 | contig 18303 bp, 19 predicted proteins | sample 7446441 | NCBI WGS metagenome assembly JACCDS01 (sample SAMN15323445, study PRJNA562643) | freshwater metagenome | isolation source: river surface water | place: USA:Blue River Watershed | collected 2017-08-17
CACAAAACATTGCGTGGACCACGTGGTGGATTGATTTTAATGGGTAAAGATTTTGAAAACCCATTTGGATTGACTACTCCAAAAGGAGAAATCAGAATGATGTCTAATTTATTAGATTTAGCTGTTTTTCCTGGAAACCAAGGTGGACCATTAATGCACATCATCGCTGCTAAAGCAGTAGCTTTTGGTGAAGCTTTGCAAGATGAATTCTTTACGTATGCAATGCAATTGCAAAAAAATGCAAAAGCTATGGCTAACGCTTTTGTAAAAAGAGGATACGAAATCATCTCTGGTGGTACAGACAACCACATGATGTTGATTGATTTAAGAAACAAAAATATTTCTGGTAAAGATGCTGAAAATGCGTTAGTAAAAGCAGAAATTACAGTAAATAAAAACATGGTTCCATTTGACGACAAATCACCATTTGTAACTTCTGGAATACGTGTGGGAACTGCTGCTATTACTACTCGTGGTTTAGTGGAAGAAGATATGGAAACTATTGTAGCACTTATCGACAAAGTCTTGATGAATCACACTGACGAAGATGTAATCGAAGAAGTAGCTGCTGAAGTAAACGAAATGATGAGCGAAAGAGCGATTTTCGTTTTCTAAATTTTTTTAAGTTTCAGATTCAAAAAAATAAGGTTTTGTTTTTACGGAAAGTAATGGCAAAGCCTTATTTTTTTCTTCTAGACGCATTTGCAACCTTAAACTTTAAACAAATAATTAATGTCAATACTACGATTAAAATTGCCTACTGACCCAAGATGGGTAAATATTGTTGAAAAGAACATTGAAGAAATTCTGACAGATCATGCTTGGTGCGAGCAGAAAGCTGCTACCAATGCGATTACCATTATTACACACAATTCGGAGCATCAAGATTTAGTACAAGATTTATTGGCTTTGGCCAAGGAAGAAATTGACCATTTTGAACAAGTACACAATATCATCATCAAACGCGGACTTAAATTAGGTCGTGAGCGCAAAGATGATTATGTGAATGAGTTGTATTTGTACATGAAGCGCAGTAACACAGGAAGTCGTGTTTCTGGATTGGTAGAACGTTTGTTGTTTTCGGCTATGATTGAAGCTAGAAGTTGTGAGCGATTTAAAGTGCTTTCAGAAAATATTGAAGACGAAGAATTATCGACTTTCTATCGTGATTTGATGGAAAGCGAGGCAGGACATTATACTACTTTTATTGGTTATGCCCGAAAATACGGAGAAGGTATCGATGTGGAGCAACGCTGGAGAGAATGGTTGGATTTTGAAGCATCAATCATTACCAATTATGGTAAAAGTGAAACCGTTCACGGATAGCAAAATTCAAACATCAATTTCAAAAGTCAATTTCAAAATCAAAGTTCGTTGTTCAATATTGAAACTTATATTTTCTTATATTCCTTAAATGGTTAAAAACAATCTCAATTTCAAAATCTAATATTCTAAAATCTAAATATCTAACCTTCTAATTAATCTAACTTCAAATGCTTTCCATTCAAATAGGTTCACCCTTAGATACTACAACAATACGTGATATTGCTTATAGAACGTGGCCCGTTACCTATGGGGACATTGTTCCTGCGGCGCAATTGCAATACATGTTGGAATTGTTTTATTCTGATGAAGCGTTGATCGCCCAAATGGAGGAGAAAGGACATCAATTTATTTTAGTAAGAGAAGGTGAGTTGGTACTAGGTTTTGCTTCGTACGAACATGACTATTTGCACACCAATACAACTCGTTTGCATAAAATTTATTTATTGCCCGAATCACAAGGGAAAGGAGCGGGGAAGTTGTTTATTGATTCGGTAGTGAAAGCTGCCACAGAAAACCAATCGGACGTGGTATCTTTGAATGTGAATCGTTTCAACAAAGCGGTTTCTTTTTACCAAAAAATGGGTTTTGAAATTGTAGGAGAAGAAGACGTAGAATTAGATCACGGCTATTTGATGGAAGACTACAAAATGGAGTTCAAACTCTAATTATTAAAAACGTCAGTTCGAGTATTTTTTGAGTAGTGAAACGAAACAAAACTTCTCGATACGCTTCGCACTCGAAGTGACGTGTATCGAGAACCATTTTTAATAAAATTAATTACTCCACAATAATGTTGTGCTTGTACAACAATCCTTTACAACCTTCTAAAGTGAAGGTCGCCTTTTTAATCTTGGTTTTCTCAGGGTCAATAGTGTAATTATAACTGGTTCTAAAATCAGCTTTTGAGGCGTTGGCTTTGTCAAATTCCGCGCGATACAAATCACAATTGTCAAATACTACTTCAGACAAATCGGCTGCCATAAAATCGACGGCAATCAAACTACAGTTTGTAAATTGTGTTTCTTTTAGTCTCAAAGTGTAGAATTTGGAGAAATCCAAGTTACAGCGACTAAAAGCCATTTCAAAAATCAATTTATCGCACATCGAAAAATTAATATCTTGCATTTTGCAGTTGTTGAAGTGTACAGTTCGTAAAGCAGTATGATTGAGTTTAGTGCTGTTGAAGTTACAATTGGTAAACGTGCAATCAATAAATGTGACCCCAATACAATTACAAGCGGTAAAATTACAATTGATGAATTGACAAGACTCAAATTCTTTGAGATTCATTTCTTCTTCGCCATAAGTGGTGTCTTGGTAGGTGGTATCGAAGAAATAGGATGTCATATAGAAGTATTGGTTGTTGTTGGGGCTAAATTACTTATTTCTGTTGGGAATTAATACGAAAAGGGATTTTTATGTATTTTTGGCAGAAGTCAGGAGGTTATTTTTTGAAATTTTCTAGCTCAAAGTCGGCATACTTTTCGCAGCGTTAGGTTCAAAAGTAGTAGCAAAAGCAATTCAAGGAGTCAGTTAAAACAGTTGGAACAACTGTAGTAAAAGCAACAACAGATGAAAAATCAAAAGAAGTCAAAAGAACTACAAATTACTAAATTTAGAAAATGGCTAGGATCTATTTTTATAATTTTCTTTGTTATTTATTTTTTCAAAATTGCCATTGGAAATTTTTTATTAGAAAAAACGGGTTTTTGTAAAAATGCTTTTTTAACAAATGAAGTGAATCATTTTAGAAGTCATCCAGATGCTTTAGTTTATAATTTTTGGGTAAATGGAAAAGTCTATGATGGAAATTCAAATGTTGAAGACTTATCAAAAGCAGGAGATAGTATATGTGTGGTTTATTTAGACTGGATGCCAAACATTAACAGACCATTAAGCTTTTTTGATGAACCTGTAAATTGTAATTGCAAATAATTATAAAGATGAAACCCGATAGCGTTGATTTGTAATCCGTGCTAATTAAATGATATAGATTACAAAAACTACAAATGCTTCCGTTTAGCAAAGTCATTTGATTTGAGAATCCCCCGCTGCGCAAAGTCTCCTGACTTTGGGCTAACCGATTTGAAAGTAAAAAAACGCTCAAGCGAGCTTGGCGTTTTTTCTTTTAATTGTATTTATTCGTGACCTCGACTGGATTCAAACCAGTAACCTTCTGAGCCGTAATCAGATGCGCTATTCAGTTGCGCCACGAGGCCTTGTTGCGGGTGCAAATATAGGCAAAAATGGTAGATATCCAAATTCAAATTTAAAAAATAACTGCTTTTTTTGAGTAACTACTTCCTTTTAGTATTTATTTATCTAAGGCTCTACAGGTTACGTAATAGCGATAGCCTATCAGTGCCATTTGCCATTTCTTCGCTTTGGTCACGTCCAAGCCTTGTTTAGTTAAACTGGGTAACAGGATTTTATTGATTTTAGCTATAACTTTGAACATTACTTTTTTTTGGGTAAAAATAAAAAAGACCATTGATATAATGGTCTTTTTGTAGTTTATTTCTTTTTAGCTTGTATTTTGTTGGCTTTTTCTAAAGCAATTCGGGCTTTTTCTAATTCTTCTTTTGCCTTAATCATTTCTTCCTTTGCTTTAGCTAGTTCTGATTTTTCATCGGTATCCGTTTCGTCAGAACTAATTATTTTTTTGATTTTTTTCTTGAATTCTTGAACGCCTTTTTCATTTCGTAAATCAAATTCTCCAAGTGGATTCACTTCTTTATTTCCAATATTATCTGAAGCTATTTCGGAATCCTTCTTAATTTTTTCGATTTCTTCAGCAGTATAATCGTCAGCACCTGAAATCACGTCGCCATCTTCAATAATCAAGTCTTTTTTATTCGACTTTTTGATTACGATTTTCGACTTTCTATTTGATTTAGGGGCGTCGTTTTTATCAGAGAAATTAAATTGGAAATTGTCAGTTGAAGGATTTCCATCTTCATCGTGGAAACCAAATTGTTGTAGCATTTTCCCATTTGGAACTCCATTAAAGAAGAAATTTTCCATTCCGTTAGAATTTGCAGGTGTACCAAAACCGATTTCGCTTCCTGCTTTGTAAAAACTAATTGTGGAAATTGGAGATTGTTGATTGAGTTTTAATTCGCCTCTATTACCTTTTTCGTCTTCGTAACTTACTTTTAAACCGGTAATTTCATTTTTAACATTGCGTTTCACATCAGAGTAATTGATGGTCACGCCGTATTTTTTCAAAGCTTTTACATCATCGTTCATTTCCGACTCAGGCGTAGTTTTGTTCCAAGTCATCACCACATCTTTTGAAGTGCCATTGATTGCTATGGGGTCTTGTTTTTTCTTGTTTTGTGCCCAAATAGAAACAGATCCGCCTACAATTAAAGTGAAAGCAAGGGCCAATGTTAAGTACTGTTTTTTGGTATTCATGGTATAAAAAAATAATTAATACGTTGTTTTTATAAGGCAAACATATTAATTGATTTTGGCAGCAGAAAAGTCCTTTACAAAAATTTAACGTAATTAACTTTTTGATAAGATTTTGCCAACATTTTTTTCTGAAAAAGATTATGATTCCAAAGCCAACAAACGTTGTAACCAAATACAACACAACACTGCAATTACACCCAAAGTCCCCATTACAAACCAATTGGCTTGGTAATCAAAGTGGCTGATGATTTCTAATCCCATTTTAGAACTCGCAATATGTGCTAAACTAAAACTCATCGTAAAAAGTGCCATATAGCGACCTTCATGACCTTTTGGAGCTCGACTCATCGCAAAGGAATTAGAGAAAGGGAAAATGAGCATTTCGCCAAAAGTGATAAAGAGTAAACTCACAATTAGCATTCCTGCCCAAGCGTTGAAAAGTAAAATGTAAAAACTGATTGCCATCAAGACGCATCCCCAAAGAACGATGCTGAGTTTGCTACTATCTTTGCGTTGGCAATAACTCACAATTGGCATTTCTAAAAAGAAGATGAGGATGCCGTTTAAAGACAGAATCAAACCACTTTGAAATTCGGTCAAGCCAAAATGCTCACTGTGATAGAGTGGGAGCGTGGTGAATAACTGAAAAAACAAGACCGCGGTAATGAAACATACGAATAAGAAAATCCAAAATATTTTGTCTTTAAATACGGATTGACGTCCCAATTCAGCTTCTTTTTTGGCGATTAAATCATCGGGTACTTTCTTTTCTTTCACTAAGACCGCAAAGAGAACAATAGCAATGATGCAAGTACTACCATCAACCCAAAATAACGCTTGATAACCTTGGCTTAAAATAATCAAACCTCCTAGAGCAGGTCCGGCGGCAAAACCAAGATTGACGGCTAAACGTACTAGTGTTAAAGCGCGCGTGCGATTTTCGGGTTTTGCATAGGTGCTTAGCGAAACAAACATAGCAGGGCGAAACATATCGGCAATGACCATAATACTGAACATACTGACGCACAATGCCCAAAACGAGGTTATGTATTGTAAGAAAAAGAACAACACACCACTCGTAAACAAACTGAAAATCATGATTTTGTAGAATCCAATTTTGTCGGATAATTTGCCGCCTAACCACGATCCTAACATGGATCCAAATCCAAAACACACCATAATCCAACCCACTTGAGAATAGGAAAGATGCAAGTCTTCTTTGAGGTATTTGGATAAGAACGGCAACACCATCGTACCTGCACGATTGATAAAGGTAATCAATGCCAAGATCCATACTTCTCGTCGAAAGCCTTTAAAGTTGTTAATGTATCGTTGAAATCCTGACTGAATCATATTGAAGTTTGAGTAGCAAAGGTACCAACTTTTTTGCTAGCGATTAATTTTAGATTCAATCTTGACCAAATAAATTCCTTTTGCCTTTACATCGCTTTGTTTTCTTTTGGATTGTACTATTTTTGCTAAAAAGATATTCAAATGAGAAAAGCATTCGTATTTTTAATGGTATTGCAATTTGGTTTTGGCTTTGCCCAAGCTCAATTTGACTTGGCTAACGTAGATAAATTCCAAAAGGAATTGAATGCTGAATACGCTGATGCTAAAACAAGTCCGCTTTTACCAGAAGATTTGAAAGTATTCAAAAGTTTGGATTTTTACCCAGCTAATGAGAAATTCTTTGTAGTAGCAAAATTCATTCGTACGGAGAATGAACTACCATTTGAGATGAAAACTTCTACAGACAGAAAACCTGTTTATGTAAAATATGGAGAAGCACATTTTACCATTGATGGTCAATCTTTTAAGTTGAATATTTATAGAAATATTGAATTGTCTAAAAAAGAGCAATACAAAGACTATTTGTTTTTGCCTTTTTCGGATTTAACTTGTGGGAATGAAAGTTATATAGGGGGAAAATACATTGACATGAAAATTCCAAAAGGCGACACAATTGTGATTGATTTTAATACGTCTTACAATCCGTATTGTGCCTATAGTCCTAAATATTCGTGTCCCAAAGTGCCTTTGGAAAACGATTTGAAAATCGAAATACGTGCAGGGGTAAAAAAGTTTCATGAGTAATGCAATACTTTAATTTACATACTCATTCGTATAGCAATCAAGAAGATGTGGTTGAATTAGTTAACCAATATCCTCAAGAGTTTACGGATACATTTCCTAATTATTCGATTGGAATTCACCCTTGGTTTATTGAGGAAGATCGAATAGAAGCCGATTTAGCTATTATAGAAAGTAAATTGAAAGAACCGAATTGTTTAGCAGTGGGCGAATGCGGATTAGATAAACGAATTGAAATTCCGTTTGAATTACAGCAAACCGTTTTTGAACGCCAATTGCTTTTAGCAGAACAATACCAAAAACCAGTGGTGATTCATTGTGTAGCGGCTTTTCAGGAATTGATTGCCATTAAAAAGAGATTGAAAATTTCGATTCCCTTTGTAATTCATGGCTATTCCAAAAATGAACAGCTAGCCAAAGAATTAGTAGCCAATGGATGTTACATTTCTTTTGGGAAGTATTTGTTGCGTTTACCTCAATTAGAATCCGTTTTTCGTGCTATGCCCAACGATCGATTTTTCTTAGAAACCGATACAGATGAGCAAACGATTCAAGAAGTGTATGCTTTAGCAGCACAATATAAAGGACTATCAGTTGCCCAAATCAAAGAACTAGTGAATACCAATTTTAGAAAGGTTTTTGATTCAGAACAAATGACCAAATAAACGAATAACCAAATAAACACAATCATGGCAGAGTGGACAGAAAGAGCCGAATTATTATTTAAAAAAGAAGGATTAGAAAAATTACAGAATGCTAACGTTTTAGTCGTTGGATTAGGTGGTGTTGGCTCTTTTGCAGCAGAATTTTTAGCAAGAGCAGGGGTAGGAAGATTGACAATTGTAGATGGAGATGTAGTCGATATTACGAATATTAACCGACAATTGCCCGCTTTGCACTCAACAGTGGGACAACCTAAAATTACAATTGTAGGCGATCGTTTGATGGACATCAATCCCGAATTGCAATTGACTAGAATACAAGAATTTTTGTCGCCAGAGCGCGCATTTGAATTGGTTTCACCTGAATTTGATTACGTTTTAGATTGTATTGACAGTGTGACTCCAAAATTAAATTTAATTATTGCTGCCAAACGAAAAGGAGTAAAAGTAATCAGTAGTATGGGAGCTGGTGGTAAAATGGAAGCGGCTAAAGTGAAAGTTTCGGACATTAGCAAAACGGAGAATTGTTTTTTGGCTCGTACCATTAAAAGACGTTTGAAAGAAGTAAAAATTGATAAAGGAGTTAAAGTGGTTTTCTCTTCAGAGATTCAGGACGAAACTAGTTTAAAAACTACCGACGGAAAGAATTATAAAAAATCATTTTATGGTACTAATAGCTATATGCCAGGTTTATTTGGCTTGTATGCTGCCGAAACGGTGATTCGCTATTTATTAAACAGAGACTAATTAGTTATACAAAACAACTATGATACAGACGGTGATTTTTGATATGGATGGTGTAATTGTGGATACAGAACCGGTTCACCGCTATGCCTATTACAAACAATTTGAGGAATTGAATATCGAAGTGACCGAAGCCATGTACACTTCGTTTACTGGATTTTCTACTCGAAATACATTTCAAACTTTAAAAGAGCAATTTCAATTAGAGAATGAGGTAGAAGACTTGATCCAACGAAAAAGAAATATTTTTAATGATGCTTTTGATACCAAAGAAGATTTGGAGTTATTAGAAGGTGTTCGTGCTTTGATTGAAGATTTATACCAAAACGGAATCCAACTAATAGTGGCTTCTTCGGCTTCGAAAGTGACTATTGACCGAGTTTTTACTCGTTTTGGCTTACATAATTTTTTTACTCATATTGTGAGTGGAGAAGATTTTCCAAAGTCGAAACCACATCCTGCCATTTTTGAACATGCCGCTTCTTTGTCAGTTGCGCCAAAAGAAAATTGTATCGTAATTGAAGACAGCACCAATGGTGTAAAAGCAGCAAAAGCAGCGGGGATTTTTTGTGTGGGTTATAATAGCGAACATTCAAAAGACCAAAATTTAGCCGAGGCAGATGTAGTAATCAATCATTTCAATGAATTGGATGCTACAAGTGTAAAAGCATTGAAATTAAATTAATTATCAATTAACAGTAATCCTTCATTTGAATTTGTAAATTTGGAAACCAATAAAAAATAAAACTATGAAAAAACTATTTTTTGCATTAGCAATTTTAATCACGCATTTTTCTTCAGAGGCACAAGTAAAAACACCTCAAGCCAGTCCTAGAGCCAATGTGTTTCAAACCGTAGGGTTAACAGATGTAGAAGTAAACTATTCTCGTCCAGGCGCAAAGGGGAGACCTGTTTTTGGTAATTTAGTTCCGTTTGGAAAACTTTGGAGAACAGGTGCTAATGAAAACACAACAGTTTCTTTTAGCGATGATGTAATCATTGACGGAAAAACCTTGAAGAAAGGGAAGTATGCATTGTACACCGTGCCTAGAATTGAAAGTTGGGATATTATTTTCTATACCACAACTGATAACTGGGGATTACCACAAGAATTTAACGAAGCTAATGTAGCGCTTAGAACTACTGTTAAAGAAGAAGCCTTATCAAAACCAGTAGAGAGTTTGACTATTAATATTGCTAGTTTAGATGCTAATTTTGCATATTTAGAAATCTATTGGGAGAATTCGTATGTTGCTTTAAAATTTGAAGTACCTACACAAAAAACAGCGATTGCTAATATTGAAAAAGTCTTAGCCGGTCCTACTGCAGCGGATTATAATTCGGCAGCACAATTTATATTTCAATCCAATGGTGATTTAACAAAAGCCTTAGGTTATATCAATAAGGCGTTAGATATGAGTGTTGAAAAACCATTTTGGTTTAACCGCTTGAAATCATTAATCTTGGCAAAACAAGGAGACAAAAAAGCCGCAATTGAAGCTGCTAAATTATCTTTGGAAGCAGCTGAAGCAGCAAAAAATCAAGATTATGTAAAAATGAATAAAGACAGTATTGCTGAGTGGAGCAAGAAATAATTTCCAATTAGCATTCAATAAAAAATCCCGTTTGTATTTTCAAACGGGATTTTTTAATTAGTTAGCAAAGGCTTTCTGATTTTTAAATACCAATCGTTCCAGCAACCATGCCAAAACAATTGTCAAAGTAGCTCCGATAAAATTAAGCCATAAATAACCCAATCGTTCTTCTCCACTTGGGTAAATATAAATGGCAAAATAGTAGATTATAAATATGGTGATTTGACTTAATACAGCACTATAGAAAATAGCGCTGGACTGAATTCTTTTTGAGTAAATACCCACTAAGAATATGCCTAAAACGGTTCCGTAAAAAATAGATCCAATGATGTTGACTAATTGGATTAAGTTTTCGAATAAGGTTCCAATACAGGCAAAAAGAATAGCAATAATCCCCCAAAATAAAGTAAATAGTTTACTAGCATTTAGATAATGCTTGTCTGATTTCTCTTCTTGTAAATTACGTTTGTAAATGTCTATGGTAGTGGTGGATGCCAATGCATTCAACCCCGAAGCGGTAGATGACATTGCAGCGGATATAATTACGGCTAATAATAAGCCGATGAGTCCTTTGGGTAGGTAATTCAAGATAAAGTGAAAAAACACGTAATCTTTATCGTTGGTTTCGCTGTGACTATCTGCTTTAGAAATAATTTCTTTAGCACGATCTCTTAAATCTTTTTCTTTGTCTGAAAGTGCAATCATTTCTTTTCGAAGAATAGGATTGTCGTAATCTTGATTGAGTTGGTCAATATACAAGAGGTTGATTACTTTTTTGTCTTCAGATAAAGCTTCTAATTTTTTTTCTAGCGAATGGTATTCTTTTTTAAAAGGAGAATTTTCAACAATAATTTTATTATTTGGATTGAAATTTAACGGAACTGGATTGAATTGGAAGAATACAAAAACCATGACCCCAGTCAAGAGAATAAAGAACTGCATTGGTACTTTTAAAAGTCCGTTCATTAACAAACCCATTTGGCTTTCTCTTACGGATTTCCCCGATAAATAGCGTCCTACCTGAGATTGGTCTGTTCCAAAATAGGCTAATGCCAAGAAAAAACCACCTGTTATTCCGCTCCAAAACGTATATTTTTCTTCAGGATCAAATGAAAAATTGACAATATTCATTTTGTCATTGGCGCCAGCAATATGCATGGCATTACTGAAAGTCATATCGTTAGGTAAGTAGTATAAAATCCAGAAAAACGTTACTAACATCCCTATTAATATGATAAACATTTGCTGTTTTTGGGTGACGTTTACCGCTTTTGTACCTCCAGTAACGGTGTAAATAATAACTAATAGACCAATAATTATATTGAGATAATTGATATTCCAACCCAATAAGGCTGACAAAATAATGGCGGGGGCATAAATGGTTAATCCGGTTCCTAATCCTCTTTGAAATAAGAAAAGAAATGCCGCTAAAGAACGGGTTCGTAAATCAAATCGTTTGCCCAAATATTCGTAGGCGGTGTATACTTTGTACTTATGGTAAATGGGAATGAATGTTACACAAACAATTACCATAGCTATTGGTAAGCCAAAATAGAATTGTACAAACCCCATTCCGTCATGATAAGCTTGACCAGGAGTAGATAAAAAGGTAATCGCACTGGCTTGAGTCGCCATTACCGAAAGTCCGACAATGTGCCATGGGGTTTCATTACTTCCAAGAATATAGTCTTGGACATTCTTACTTCCGTTGGTTTTCCATGCGCCATAAATTACTATAAAGAGTAATGTAACTACGAGTATAATCCAATCAAATACTTCCATAATTTAAGCGTATAACTGCATTATGAAATAAAATAACAAGATATAAATGGCATTAATAACGAGTACCCAGGTATAACTTTTTCTCCAAATTTTAGTTTTTGCTTTCATCATCGTAGGATTGTCTCGTTAGAACTATTGATTCCATTTAATCTGTAAAATCGGTGGGTTCAAAATCAGGATTGATAATTGAAACTCCTTTTTGTAATAACAAGTTGTTAGGGTAAATAACGCGTTCCCCATCTTTATTCACCATACTGATATAAAAAGCGCTGATATCTTCAATTTCAGCAATTACCGGAAAATCTTTGTCATGAATGTGAATAGTATCCCCAATTTTAAAAGGAAAGGAGAAAAACAAAATTATACCTGATGTGATATTGCTTAAAATCGACCATTGAGCTACCATAGCTACACCTACAACTGTGGCAATAGAAGAAATAGCTAGAATAATGTCTTTGGCATCAACCCCCCAAATAATAATTAGGGCAACTATTAAAAGAATATTAATAAGCAAGTGCAAATATTTGATTACTAAATTAGTTCTTCTTTCAATGGTTTGACTCAGTCGGGCATAACGGCGAACTAATTTAGTGGTAACTATTCGAAGTATCACCAAAAGAATCAATACAATTCCAGTACCAATAGCTTCGCGTGCAAAATCGTTAAAAAAAGAGATGTACATAATTTTAGTTGTCTAAGTTGTTTAAATAGTCGAATACTTTATCTGTTGGCATTCCCATCACATTGGTGTACGAACCTTCTATTTTGGCTACACCAACAAAACCAATCCATTCTTGAATTCCATACGCACCCGCTTTGTCATACGGTTTATAATGATCCAAATAGTATTGAATCGCTTCGTCGCTCAAGGTGTTGAATGTTACTTTTGTGATTTCTGAAATTATTTCCGACTTCTCTTTTGTTTTAAAGCAAACTGAAGTAATGACTTCGTGTGTATCATTAGATAATGATTTCAAAATAGCAAAAGCATCTTGCTCGTCTTTAGGTTTTCCTAAAGCTTTGTTGTTGTGCCAAACAATGGTGTCGCTCGTGATTAGGATTTCATTTTCGTTTAATTCTCCGTCAAAAGCATTCGCTTTTAATTCAGCTAAATAATTGGTAATTGCTTCAGCTGTTAGTTCGGGAGGATATACTTCTTCTACTTCTTTAAGTCGAATTTCAAAATCCAAATCCAAATCTTTAAAAAATTGTTGGCGTCTTGGCGAACCCGAAGCTAAAATTAAAGAATATTGGGCTAATTTAGTTGCAAGCATTTGTTTGTTCTTAATCGTGTTTTCCATCAAAGTTTTCCATCCATTTTCCTTGCACTTTCATCACTTGTTCAATCACATCACGAACAGCGCCTTTGCCACCATTTTTATGTGAGATATAAGTCGAAATACTCTTTATTTCTGGACTAGCATCTTGTGGGCAAGTGGGTAAACCTACTAATTTCATCACGTGATAATCAGGGATATCGTCTCCCATATATAAGACTTGTTCAGGCTTAATATTATAAATATCAGTGTATTCATCAAAAGTAGCCACTTTATCTGGAGTTCCTAAATGAATATCAGTAATACCTAAATTGCGTAAGCGTACACGAACCCCTTCATTACTTCCTCCCGAAATGATACATACATTGTAGCCACTATCTACCGCTGATTTTAGTGCATATCCATCACGAATGTTCATCGTTCTCAACATTTCTCCTTCAGTAGAAACAAAAACGGAACCGTCAGTAAGAACACCATCCACATCAAAGATGAATGTGGTGATGTCGTTCATTATTTCTTTATAGCTTTTTGCCATTATTTTGTATAGATTGAGTTAGTAGTTTATAAATAGTAGCTTGGTTTTCGTCAGTTAAAAACTGCTCATGCGCTGCAATTGTTTTAAGATCGTTTCGTTTAGCAGGACCTGTTTGTGCTTCTTTTGGTGAAAGTGTCACAATTTTATTGGCTGTTTCTTGAATCAACGGTTTTAGAATGTCAAAAGGAATTTGGTTGTCTTCACAAATTTCAGTTCCTATTTGGTACAAATGATTGACAAAATTATTCACAAAAACGGCACTTACGTGCAATGCTTTTCGTTGCTCGGAATTAATTTCATAAATAGCATTAGAAATAGAATGCGCTAATGTTTTTAATAGTTGTAAATCAGTTTCATTTTGGACTTCCAAACAAAGGGGTATTGTTTTAAAGTCAACGACCTTGTTTTTAGAAAACGTTTGTAGCGGATAAAAAACACCTTTCCGGTTTTTCTCATGCAAAGTATCTAAATCTGCCGTTCCAGAGGTATGAACTACTAATTGATTCTCAAAAGGTAATTGAGAGGATACCTTAGTAATTGCATCATCTGATACGGCAATAATGTACACATCTGCAACTTGTAATTGGGAATAGTCAGAAGTAATAGCATCTGAATCGAGTAGGTGAGCGACACTCTTTTTGTTGCGTGCAAATACTTGAACCAGTTCGATTTGGCTATTCAATTGAAAAGCCTGAATCAAATGTTGCGCAACATTTCCAGAACCGATGATACTTACTTTAGTCATAGAGGCAAATTTAGCAAAAAAATGAAGATGTAAAGGATATTAATTTTGGATTAAATTAACAAGTGTCCGTTTATAGAAGTCAACATTTTTAAGTACTTTTGCGACACTTTACATAAAATAAAATTCCTAACTAATGGATAAAAAAATAGGCTCAATTTTGTTCTCTACCCGTTTGATGGCAGTACTTTTTATAGTTTTTGCAGTAGCCATGGGAGCAGGGACTTTCATCGAAAGTAAATACAATACCGATACGGCTCGAATTTTGATTTACAATTCGTGGTGGTTTGAAGTAATTATGGTATTTTTTATGATTAATTTCATTGGAAATATTAAGCGTTACCAATTGTTAAAAAAAGAAAAATGGGCTACTTTGTTATTGCATTTGGCTTTTATATTTATTCTATTAGGAGCGTTCATTACACGCTACATTAGTTATGAAGGAATGATGCCTATTCGCGAAGGCGCTACAGAAAGTCAAGTGTTTTCAGATAAAACATTCTTGACTGTTTTTGTAGATGGCGAATACAAAGGCGAAATGAAACGTCGTGTATTTGATAAACCGTTATTATTATCTCCAGTAACCAATAATAATTTCAAGCTTTCAGGAGAGTTCGCTGATTCACCGTTTGAAGTGTCATATGTGAATTATATTATGGGTGCTAAACAAAAAATTCAGCCAGATGCTAAAGGGACTTTGTATCTCAAATTAGTTGAAGCAGGCGCTGGCGGACGTGAAGAACATTTCTTAAAAGAAGGTGAAGTACAGAATATTCATAATGTTTTATTTGCTTTGAACAAACCTACTGACGGGGCAATTAATATCAATACAAAAGGTGCAGCTCCAACAATTCAAACGCCATTTGAAGGAAATTTTATGCGAATGGCGGATAAATTACAAGGTAAAGTAGCGAAAGATATTGAACAGCCTTTAATGATGCGTTCGTTATATTCTATTGGAGAAAAACGATTTGTTTTTCCTGATCCTCCTACTAAAGGGGTTATTGCTTATGAATCGAATAATGATTTTAAGGCCAAGACTCATGAAGATGCTTTAATGATTATAATCAAAGCAGAAGGACAAGAAAAAGAGGTCACTATTTTAGGTTCAAAAGGGAAAATTGGAGAACCTCAAACGGTAAAAATTGGTAACAAGGATTATTCTTTCTTTTACGGAAGTAAGGCCTATGTGCTTCCTTTTAAAATTCAGTTGAATGATTTTATTGCTAAAAAATATCCTGGAACAGAGAAAAGTTATTCGGCTTTTGAAAGTCAAGTGACTGTAAAAGATTCATTAGAAACATTTAATGCCCAGATTTATATGAATCATGTTTTGGATTACAAAGGGTATCGTTTCTTTCAATCGTCATTCGATCCAGATGAAAAAGGAACAGTATTATCTGTGAATCATGATTTTTGGGGAACTAATATTACCTATTTAGGGTACTTTTTATTGTACATTGCTATGATGGCTATTTTGTTTACCAAACATTCTCGTTTCGCCGATTTGAAGCGAAAATTAGAAGCAGTAAAAGCTAAAAAAGCGGTATTAGCGGCTATTTTATTCTTGATGTTTAGTTTTAATGGTTGGACTCAAGAGCACAATCATTCGGGCCACATTCAAAAAATGCCTTCTACAAAAGAAATAGACTCTTTGATCAATAAATACAAAGTTTCTGAGGAGCATGCGGCTCAATTTGGACGTTTGATCATCCAGGATGCGGGAGGTCGAATGAAACCAATCAATACCTTTTCATCTGAATTATTACGAAAAGTAAGTCATTCGGATACTTATAAAGGAATGAATTCAGATCAAGCCTTCTTGTCCATGACACAATTTGCAAGTGCTTGGATTCAGGTTCCAATTATTTATATCAAAGCGGGGAATGATAGTATTCGTAAAATTATTGGGGTTGATTCGGAAGCTAAATTTGCTCCTTTTATTTCGTTTTTTGATGCCAAAGGGAATTACAAATTAACTCCTTATTTAGAAGAGGCATTTAAGAGTGCTAATCCAAATCAATTTGAAAAAGATTTTATCGAAACGGATAAAAAAGTGAACTTGATGGAAGCGGCATTAAGCGGACGAATCTTGAAAATATTTCCTATTCCGAATGATCCAAATAGCAAATGGATTTCCTATTTAGAGTTGAATGAATCCGGAATGAAAGGAATGGATGCGACCTATACAAAGAGTATTTTGCCGTTGTATTTTGGCTCATTAAGTAATGCGGCTACCTCAAATGATTATAAATCAGCGAATGAATTATTAGAAAGTTTGAATGGTTTTCAAAAGAAGTTTGGAAGTACCGTCATGCCTTCGGAAGATAAAATCGATTTAGAGATTACTTATAATAAATACGACGTTTTCAAAAACTTGCCGTATTGGTATTTGACAGCTGCCGTTTTGATGTTATTATTGACTATAATTGAAATCTTCAAATCAAGAAAAGCAATACGAGTAAGTATCAATGTAATTCACGTAATTATTGGACTTTTATTTGTTTTACATACGTTAGGATTAATTGCGCGTTGGGTTATTTCTGGACATGCTCCATGGAGTAATGCTTACGAATCTATTATTTATGTAGCATGGGCAACAATGTTCTTTGGATTGGCCTTTGATCGAAAATCAAAATTAACAATTGCTTCATCGGCATTTGTAACTGCAATGATTTTGATGGCGGCGTATATGAACTGGATAGATCCAGAAATTGCTAATCTACAACCCGTATTGAATTCGTATTGGTTGATGATTCACGTTGCTGTTATCGTGGCGAGTTATGGACCATTTGCTTTAGGAATGATTTTAGGATTCGTTTCATTACTATTGATTTTGTTTACCAATGAGAAGAACAAAAACAAAATGGATTTAAACATTCAAGAGCTTACTTACATCAATGAAATGGCGCTCACTATCGGATTGATTATGTTAACAATTGGAAACTTTTTGGGAGGACAATGGGCTAATGAAAGTTGGGGACGTTATTGGGGTTGGGACCCAAAAGAAACTTGGGCTTTAATTAGTATTATGGTCTATGCCTTTGTAATTCACGCTCGATTTGTTCCTGCTTTAAGAGGAAAATGGATTTTTAATTTAATGAGTATGTTTGCTTTTGTGTCGATTCTTTTCACCTATTATGGTGTGAATTTTCATTTAGTAGGTTTGCACTCCTATGCTAGTGGCGAAGCAAAATCGTTAGGATGGATTTGGGAAACATTGGGAGGTATAGCACTACTAGGAGCTATTTCATATCCTAAATATAGAAAATACTATAAAAAATAAAAGAATAGTATTCTGCTAAAAAAGGTTCAACATAAGTTGAACCTTTTTTTTGAACTATTCAAAATGTTTGTTTTTTAGTAGTCTGACTAAGTATTCTTGAGGCGTAATTCCTGTTACATCTTTAAAGCTTACAAAGAAAGTGTTATAAGCTGTAAAACCAATCTCTTTAGCTAATGATTCATAAGTGTTTGTCGTTAAATAACCTGAGTGTATTAATTCCAATCCATCTTGGATACGAACAATTTTTTTGTATTCTGGAAAAGATATTTTAGAATGGTATTTGAATAAATAGGTAAGGTGACTTTTTGGAATATTTAATTTATTACTTAAATCAGTAAGTGAAAATTTAGCATTTCTATAAGCTTGATGGTGAAATGAAAATTGGTCTACTTCTCCCATGTATTTTTTTATAGAACTTTTTATTTTTTCTTTTAATTGTAAATCTTGGATATTGTTTATTTCTGATATCGGTGTATCTGTCCAAAATGAAATAGTCGCATTTTCAGATCGCTTCTGTTCAGTGATTTTTTCATTTAAAAAATTGTATCCATACAATATCTCAGGAGAGGTAATAATTTTAAAATAAATAATTAGCCATAAAACACTAGAAATCCATAAATAGCTAGAACCGAAATTATAATTATTATTATTTATTTCTAAAAACAAAACGGTAATTAATCGTATTGCAATGATTACAAAAAATGAAAATAAATAAATACTCCATTTTCTTATAAGTTGATTTTGTTGAATTACAATTCTAATTTCTCCTGTTCTATTCCATATATTTTTATTTAATAAATTGTATATAAGTATAAAATACGCAAAAGTATAAATCGTAAAAAA
>JACCDS010945015.1_pt1 | contig 18293 bp, 13 predicted proteins | sample 7446441 | NCBI WGS metagenome assembly JACCDS01 (sample SAMN15323445, study PRJNA562643) | freshwater metagenome | isolation source: river surface water | place: USA:Blue River Watershed | collected 2017-08-17
CGTCTGCCTGCTGCCGCGCGGCACCGACGCCGGCCGTGCGCTGGCCCTCGACGGGCGCACCTTCCGGCTGCGCCTGGGCCAGCCGGTGCGCTTCGAGCTGGCCTCGCTGCGCGGCGAGGCGGGCCCGCCGCCCGAGCCCGGCGCGCTGCTCGACCTGGGCGAGGCGGGCGACGAGGCGCTCAACCTGCTGCCGCCGGTGGCCACCGTGATCGAGGCGGGCGAGGGCAGCAGCGCGCGCGGCGCCTCGGTCACCGTGCGGCTGGAGGCGCAGCTCAGCGAGATCGGCGTGCTGGCGCTGCAGGCGGTGGCGGTCGATGACACGCATCGGCGCTGGGCGCTGGACTTCCAGCTCCGCACCAGCGGCCCGGCCGACGCAGTGCAGCCGGCGCAGGCGCTGACCGACGTGCAGATCGCGCCGCGCCTGCCCGAGGCGATCGCGGCGATCGAGCGGCTGTTCGGCGCCCGCGCAGGCGAGTCCCGCCCGGCGCCGAAGGAGATCAAGCAGCTGCGCCAGACGCTGGAAAGCCTGCTCGGACCGCGCGAGGGCTGGGCGCGGCCGCTGGCCCGGCGCCTGTTCGACGTGCTGTGGCAGCGCGCCCGGGGCCGGCGCCGCTCGGCCGACCATGAGCGGGTGTGGCTGAATCTGGCCGGCTGGTGCCTGCGTCCCGGTTTTGGCGATCCGCTCGACGGCTGGCGCCTGGGCCAGCTCTGGACGATCTTCGAGGCGGGCGTCGAGCACCGCGATGCCCAGGTGGCGATCCAGTGGTGGACGCTGTGGCGCCGGGTGGCCGGCGGCCTGGACGAGGCGGCGCAGCTGCGCCTGCTCGACGACTTCGGCTACAACCTGCAGGCGGCCGAGCACCCCGGCGCGCCGCTGCCGCCGAAGCCGCCTGGTCTGGTCCAGGGCGGACACGACGACATGGTGCGCCTTGGCGCGACGCTGGAGCGCATCCCGCCCGAACACAAGGCCGAGGTCGGCGACTGGCTGCTGGCGCCGCTGCAGGGCGAGAAGGTCGCGAATGCCTCGCCCGAGCGCGACGAGCTGCGGCTGTGGGCGCTGGGGCGCCTCGGCGCACGCCAGCCTTTCCACGGCAGCGTGCACGGCGTGGTGCCGGCCGAGGTGGCCGCGCGCTGGATCGACGCGCTGCTGGCGCTGGACTGGCGCCGCCAGCGCATGGCCGCGTTTGCGGCGGCGCAGCTCGCGCGCCTGACCGGCGACCGGGTGCGCGACCTGGATGCGGCGCGGCGCGCGCAGGTGCTGGACCGCCTGGCTGCATCGGGCGCGGCACCGAGCTGGTACCGGATGGTCGACGAGGTGGTGCAGCTCGACGCCGCCGACGAGCAGGCGCTCTTCGGCGAGTCGCTGCCGCCGGGGCTGGTGCTGGTGGACTGACTAGAATGCCCCTTTCCGCTTCCTGACTTCCCGTCCCGCGTCCGCCATGAACGACCGTCTTGCCGTCCTGCCCCAGTACCTCCTGCCCAAGCAGGCGCTGACCGAGCTGGCGGGCCGGCAGGCGAACCGGGCGGCCGGGGCGCGCACCACCGCGGTGATCCGCTGGTTCATCCGCCGCTACGGCGTCGACATGGGCGAGGCGCTGAACCCGGACCCGGCCGCCTACGCCACCTTCAACGATTTCTTCACCCGCGCGCTCAAGCCGGGCGCGCGGCCGCTGGCCCCGGCCGAGCTGATCTGCCCGGTCGACGGCGCGATCAGCCAGTTCGGCCCGATCGAGCGCGACCAGGTCTTCCAGGCCAAGGGCCACCGCTACTCGACCACCGCGCTGGTCGGCGGCGACGCGCAGCTGGCGGCCAGGTTCGACGACGGCCTGTTCGCGACGCTGTACCTGAGCCCGCGCGACTACCACCGCATCCACATGCCCTGCGCCGGCCGGCTGCTGCGCATGATCCATGTGCCGGGCGAGCTGTTCTCGGTCAACCCGACGACGGCGCGCGGCGTGCCGGGTCTGTTCGCGCGCAACGAGCGGGTGGTCTGCGTCTTCGACCGCGGCGACGGCCTGGGCGAGTTCGTGCTGGTGCTGGTGGGCGCGACCATCGTCGGCAGCATGGCCACCGTCTGGCACGGCATCGTCAACCCGCCGCGCTCGGGCGCGCTGCGCGACTGGCGCTACGACGCGCCGGGCCAGGCGCCGGTCCTGCTGAAGCAGGGCGAGGAAATGGGCCGCTTCCTGCTCGGCTCGACCGTGGTGATGCTGTTCCCGAAGGCCCATGCCGGCCAGGCGCCGCTGCGCTTCAACCCCGACTGGCGACCGACCCGGGCGATCCGCCTGGGCGAGGCGATGGCCGCGCGCTGATCCGGGCTTGCCCCTCTCAATCCCGGCGCAGGCGGGCCGACAAAGGGGGACGATGAATGCCGTCTCCTACCTCGATGTCGGCTGGCACCCCGGCACCGTGCTGCTGTCGGTGCTGGTGGCGACCTTCGCGTCCTATGTGTCGCTCGAGCTCTCGCGCCGGGTGCGCGACCTCGACGGGGCGGTGGCCCATGCCTGGTGGCTGGGCGGCTCGCTCACGATGGGCACCGGCGTCTGGTCGATGCACTTCGTCGGCATGCTGGCCTTCGACGCGCCGCTGCCGCTGGGCTATCGCCATGACCTGACCGCGCTGTCCTGGCTGGCGGCGCTGGTGGCCGCCGGCATGGCGATGGCGGTGGCCGCGCACCGGCAGGTGGACCGGCGCCTGCATCTGGTGGCCTCGCTGGTGATGACGGCCGGCATCGTCTCGATGCACTACCTGGGCATGGCCGCGATCGATCTGCAGCCGGGCATCGACTGGGACTGGCCGCTGGTGGGGGCCTCGGTGCTGATCGCGCTGATCGCCTCGGCGGCGGCGCTGGCGCTGTTCCTGAGGCTGCGCGTGCTGCGCGGGCGGGCACGTCTGCTGGCGCAGGTCCGCTCGGCGCTGGTGATGGCCGCGGCGATCTGCGGCATGCACTACACCGCGATGGCCGCCGCTCGGCTGCCCGAGGGCGTGGTCTGCCTGAGCGCGGATGCGCTGAGCGGCCGGGGCCTGCTGCTGGCGGTGCTGCTGTTCACCGTGCTGATCCTGTGCGCGGCGCTGGGCACCGCGATCTTCGATGCCCGGATGCAGCGCCGCGAGCGCCTGATGTCGCAATCCCTGGCCGAGGCCAATGCCGAGCTGCAGAGCGCCAACGAGGAGCTGCGCCGCCGTACCCTGACCGATCCGCTGACGGGCCTGGCCAATCGCCTGGGTCTGGAGGATCGGCTGGCACGTCTGTCGGCCGAGACCGGGGCCGAAGGCGGGCAGGCTGCGCTGATCTTCATCGATCTCGACGGATTCAAGGTGATCAACGATTCGCTCGGTCATGCGGCCGGCGACCGACTGCTGGGCAAGACCGCGCGGCGCATCCGTCGGCGGCTGCGGCCGGTGGACCTGGCGGTGCGTCTCGGGGGCGACGAGTTCGTGCTGCTGCTCGAGGGCGAGGCGTCCGAGGCGCGGGCGATGCGCATCGCCCGCCAGCTGTTGGCCGACCTGCAGCATCCCTTCCAGCTGCCCGAGCAGCAGGTCACGCTGTCGTGCTCGATCGGCATGGCCTTTGCGCCCCGGCATGGCTCCGGCGACACGCTGCTGGGCTGTGCCGATGCGGCCATGTACGCCGCCAAGCGCAGCGGTGGCAGCTGTGCGCTGTGCTACGACACCCACATGGCCTCGGGGGCTTCTGCCGATCAGCTGCAGCTGCAGCAGGATCTGCGCGAGGCGCTGCAGCGTGGTGAACTGGCCCTGCATTTCCAGCCCAAGGTGTCGGCCTTGGGCGGCACCTTGCACGGCGTGGAGGCGCTGCTGCGCTGGCGCCACCCCGAGCGCGGCATGATCAGCCCGGCGGTCTTCATTCCGGTGGCCGAGCGCTTCGGCCTGATCGGGCGCATCGGCGACTGGGTCATCGAGCAGGCCTGCGAGCAGGTGGCGAGCTGGCAGGCGCAGGGCCTGGTCTGCCGGGTGGCCATCAATCTGTCGGCGCATCAGCTGCGCCAGCCCGATCTGGCCCGACGCATCCTGTCGACACTCGAGCGGCACGGGCTGGAGCCCTCCCTGCTGGTCTGCGAGCTGACCGAGACGGCGATGATGGAGTCGATCCAGGATGGCTGCGGCGTGCTCGACGAGCTGGATGCGGCTGGCGTGCGGGTGTCGATCGACGACTTCGGCACGGGCTATTCCAGCCTGTCCTACCTGCGGCGACTGCCGGCTTCGCAGCTGAAGATCGACCGCAGCATGGTGATCGGCATCGATGTCGACCGCCAGGCCCGTGCGGTGCTGGAGTCGGTGGTGAAGCTGGCCCATGCGCTGGACATGGAAGTGGTCGCCGAAGGGGTCGAGACCGAGGCGCAGCGCCAGGTGCTGGCCGAAGCCGGCTGCGATGTGCTGCAGGGCTATCTGTTTGCCCGGCCGATGGATGCCACGGCGCTGCAGGACTGGGTTCGGGGCAGGCCGACGACTGCTGCCCCGGTGTCGTCGCTGTCGGCATCGTCCGACAGCACGACAGCACGGCGGACGGCGGCGCCAGCCTGAGCCGGACGGCAGCATGGCGGCATTCCTCGATGCCTGCCTGCGCCGCCCGCCATGTACAACCGCCGAACCCTGCAGCAGAAGACCTTCCTGATCCTGCTGGTCCTTGCCAGCATCGCCTTTGCGCTGGTGCTGCTGCCGCTTTGGGTGCCTGTCTTCTGGGGCGCTGTGCTGGCCATGATGGCCGTGCCGATGCGCCGGCAGATGATGCAGCGCGTGCCTTGGCTGCAGGCACAGCCGGGCACCGCCTCCGCCTTGACGGTGCTGATGGTGCTGCTGGGCGGCATCGTGCCGGTGGTGCTGTTCTCGCTGGCCCTGTCGGCCGAGGTGCTGGCCGTCTATCAGCAGCATGCCAGTGATCCACAGCAGTTGGCTCGGCATGTCGACACGCTGATCGGGCGGCTGCCACCGACGCTGACGGGCATGCTGCAGCAGTTCGGTCTGGCCGATGCCGCGGCGCTGCGCGACCGGATGCTGGCTGCATTGGCGCGCGGCAGTCAGGCCATCGCCGCCCAAGTGCTGGCCTTGGGACAGAACCTGTTCGAGTCCCTGCTGTCGCTGGCGCTCACGCTCTATCTGATGTTTTTCCTGCTGCGTGACGGGGCGCATCTCAGCCGGCGTGTGCGCCAGGCCTTGCCGCTGACGCCCGAGCACAAGTCGAGGCTGATCGGCAAGTTCGCCACGGTCGTGAAGGCCACCGTCAAGGGCAGCATCGTGGTCGCGCTGGTCCAGGGGCTGCTCGGCGGCCTGGCCTTCATGGTGCTGGATCTGCACGCGCCTCTGCTGTGGGGCGCGCTGATGGCGCTGCTGTCATTGCTGCCGGCGGTCGGAGCCGGGCTGGTCTGGGTGCCGGCGGTGCTGTGGCTGGCCGCTGACGGTCGCATCGGGGCGGCGGCGGCGCTGGTGGCCTGGGGGGTCCTGGTGATCGGGCTGGCCGACAACTTGCTGCGCCCACTGCTGGTCGGCAAGGACACCCGACTGCCCGACTACCTGGTGCTGATCTCCACGCTGGGCGGACTGTCGCTGTTCGGCGTGCACGGCATCGTGCTGGGGCCGGCGATCGCGGCGCTGTTCATCGCGGCCTGGGATCTGCTGGCCGCCGACACCGTCGGGCCGGCCGATCACATCGTGACCAGCACCAGTGCCAGCAGTCCGACGACCGCCACGCCCATGCCGGCCAGCGCGACATTGACGATCTTCAGTCGCGACTGACCCTCTTCGCGCTGGGTCGACATGTCGTCGCGCAGACGGCCCAGCCGGTTGTCGATGTCGCGCGACTGCATGTCGAGCAGCTCGCGCTGCTTGGCGATGGCGGCCTCCATCTGTTCCAGGTCCGCCTTGCGCGCGCTGATCTCGCGGTCGATCGCGAAGGCGATCTCGGCGACGTCGGCGGCGGTCTTCTGCTGGTCGGTCTGCTGCTGCGCGAACTTGGTGTCGACATAACGAGCCAGCGAGCGGCGGGTGTTGCCCAGCTCGGTCATCACGCCGTCGTTGCGCTCGCCCAGCACGGTGAGCTGATCGCCCAGCGCGCTGACCTTGCTGGTCAGCGTGGCGATCTGCTCGGTCATCTGCGCCTTCAACCGCGCAGTCTCCTCGCCGGACTGCAGCAGCCGAGCATCGAGGCTGGCCGTGCCGGAGGCCAGGGTCTCCTCGACCTGGCGCATCAGCGTCTCGCGCAGGCCCTGGATTTCCTTGTTCAGCGCCACCACGCGGCGGTGGCCGTCCTGGCTCTGCTCGCGCAGCTGGTAGTAGTCGTTGACCAGATGCTCCAGGCCGGCCTGCTGTTCGGCCAGGGTGTCCTGGTGCTTGAGCAGCTCCTGGGTGTTCAGGTCGAGGCGGACCGTCTGTTCGCCCACCTTGCGGGCGATCATCGCCAGCGTGTCGTCGAAGGCAGCGGGCCCCATCGGCATGTCGGGCTTGCGGCTCGAGGGAGAGATGTGGTGGATCCGCTCGTTCATCGCAGCATGTCCTCGGTTGGCAGTCATGGGTCTTGTTGTGGTGTCTTGTGCGCGTGTCGGCGCGTATCGTCACGGCCGATTCTGTTCGCGCGACCCGGGCCCGATCGCCGGATATGGCGGCACTTTTCGCACTTCGAATCCGCACAAACCGAACCTGTACCACGCATCCTGCCGACGCTGGTCGCACTCGGCCGGCCCGAAAGCGTCGGTATCCGCCGAGACCGCTACACCTTCGCGCAGCTGTTCACAAGCGGGTCTGTCCTCGTTCAAGACAGGGCTTTTCCGACCGATGAGCAGGTTCTCATTCCCGACCCGAGGAGGTCCGCCCATGAATGCTGTCGTCACGTCCCGCACCGATCGCTTCGTCCAGCAAGCCTGTGCGCTCCCGGCCATGCCCGAGGTGGCCAACAAGCTGCTGCGGTCCTTCGACCGCGATGACCTGTCGCTGCACGAGCTCGCCGGCCTGATCGGTCGTGACCAGACGCTGTCGGCGCGGGTGCTGCGGCTGGCGAACTCGGCCCGCTACAGCCCGTCGCGCTCGGTGACCTCGCTCAACGAGGCGGCGATGACGCTGGGCACGCGCACGCTGCGCGATCTGGCGCTGTCGGCCTGCATGGTGGGCATGTTCCCATCGATTCCCGGCTTTGATCGTCTGGCCTTCTGGCGCACCACGCTGGCCACTGCGGCCTACGCGCAGCCTCTGGCGCGCTTCCTCGAGGAGGACGAGGATGCCGCCTATCTGGGCGGCCTGATGCTGCGCACCGGCCAGCTGCTGATGATGATGGTCGATCCCGACATGACGCAGCGCATCGGCCGCCTGTCGCTGGAGATCGACAGCCGCATCAGCTTCGAGCACTCGCTGCTGGGCTGCGCGCACCCGGAAATCACCGCCGAGCTGGCGCGCCACTGGCGTTTCCCCAACACGCTGGTGACCGCCTTCGGTGCGGCCTCCCACCCGATGGAGATCCGGCCGTTCTCGCGCATGGGGGCGGCGCTGCGGCTGGCCGGCGTCATCGCCGAGGCCCGCGAGCGCGAGCTCGATCCGATCGAGGCGCTGCAGTCCACCCATCCGGACCTGATCCAGCACCTGAAGCTCGATCTGGACTGGCTGCAGGCGCATCTGCCCGATCATCGTCTCGCGGTGGCATCGGTCGACGATCTGATGCACTGAGACGGGCACTGAGACCCGGCCTCCTTGACCCCGGACAAGCTCCGGCCGGGGCGGGTTCGGCACCATCTGGCCTCCCAGATTGCCTGTGCCGAGACCCGACATGAATCCGAACGAAGCTGCCGAGCAGGTCGATGTGCTGATTGCCGGTGCCGGCCCGACCGGGCTGTCGACCGCGCTGGCGCTGGCGCCGCTGGGCCTGCGCATCGTGCTGGCCGATCCCCAGGGCGCCGACCAGCTGGCCGATCCGCCGCCCGACGGCCGCGAGCTGGCGCTGACGCACCGCACCGAGGCGCTGCTGCGCCAGTGGGACCTGTGGGAGCGGCTGCCTGCGCAGGCGCGTGCGCCGTTGCAGGCCGCCTCGGTCAGCACCGGCGGCGCGCAGGCCGCGCTGCGGCTCGACGCCTCGCATGCGCATGTCGGCCTGCCGCCGCTGCCCGCCTTGCCGCGACCGGGCTGGCTGCCGCAGGCGCTGCCCTGGTTGCCCGATCTGGCCGCGCGTGCGCTGGGCGATGCGGCCCAGACGCCGATCGACGCTGGCACGCATCTGGGCACGCTGGTGTCGCAGAACGTGCTGCGCCGGGTGCTGTGGGAGGGCTGCGCGACGCTGCCCGGCGTCCAGGTGCTGGCCGGCCATCGGCTGGAGTCGATGCAGCGCGACGATGACGGCGTGACGGTGCGCCTGGTCGGGCCGCAGGGCCAGGCCCGGGTGCTGCGCGCCTCGCTGCTGGTGGCGGCCGACGGGCGGCTGTCGGCGGTGCGGCGCATGGCCGGGCTGGTCGCCGACCTGCACGACTTCGGCCGCAGCGCCATCGTCTGCCGCATGCGCCACGAGCAACCGCACCAGCAGGTCGCGCACGAGGCCTTCCACCACGGCCACACGCTGGCGGTGCTGCCGCTGGCCGATGCGCCGGATGCGGGGGACGGGGCGGGCGAGGGCGGCGCGCTGCCGCGCCACTGCTCGTCCTTCGTCGTGACCGCGCCGAGCGAGCTGGCGCAGCGCTGGATGATGCTGCCGGCGGCCGACTACGCCGCCACCGTCGAGCCCTGGCTGGATGGCCAGCTCGGCCGCCTCCGGTCCGGTCCCGGCGAGGAATCGCGCCGGCATCTGTATCCGCTGGTGGCGACCTGGGCGCCGCGGCTGGTGTCGCAGCGCGTCGTGCTGGTGGGCGACGCCGCGGTCGGCATGCATCCGGTGACCGCGCATGGCTTCAACCTCGGGCTCTACAGCGCCGAGACGCTGGCGCGCCAGATCGCGCGCCGGGCCCGCGGCGGCCGGGTCGATCCGGCCGATCCGCGTGCGCTCGAGGCCTATGACCGCGAGCATCGCCACACCGCGCGCTGGATCTTCCACGGCACCAACGCCATCGTGCGCCTGTTCACCGACGACCGTCCGGCCGCGCGGCTGGCCCGCCAGGCCACGCTGCATCTGGCCGAGCGCCTGCCGATGGTCAAGGCGCTGGTCGTGCGCCAGCTGGTGGATGCCTGAGCCGCAAGATAATTCACGTTTCGGATAGGATCTCGGCCATCTCGAGTCCTTTGTCCGGACTCTCGTCCGGGACCGTGCGGATCCATGCCGCGCTGAACGACGAGCGCCGGCTGCAGGCCGTGCACGACAGCCGCCTGCTCGACACGTCGCCCGAGGCGGTCTTCGATTCGCTGACCGCATTGGTCGCCTCGCTGCTGGGCGTGCCGGCCGCTTTCGTGTCGATCGTGGCGGCCGACCGAGACTGCTACAAGAGCCAGCACGGCTTCTGCGGCGATCTGGCCGAGACCCGCGAGCTGAGCGGGCGCACCTTCTGCCACCACACGCTGCTGCGCGACGCGCCGCTGGTGATCGACGACACCTTGGCTGATCCGGTGTTCGCTGCGGTGCCGACCGTGCGGACGCTGGGCGTGCGCGCCTATGCAGGCGTGCCGCTGCGCCGTCACGGGCGGATGATCGGCAGCCTGTGCGCGATCGACCTGAAGCCGCGCTGCTGGGGGACCAACGAGGTCGAGGTGCTGGTGCAGCTGACCGCCTCGCTGCAGCGCGAGCTCGATCTGCGCGAGGCGCTCGAGCGCACGCGCGTGCTGGCGCGGGAGCGTGAGGAGCTGGTCGCGACGGTTGCGCATGACCTGCGCGCGCCGCTGCAGGTGCTGTCGATGGGCGTCGAGATGATCGGCCGGTCCGGTACCGGCGAGGAGCTGCCGCGGCGCACGCTCGAGCGCTGTCGGTGGGGGCGCTGGAGGCGCTGGCGGTGCAGGCCGACTACGGCCGCATGCTGCGGGTGCTGACCAACCTGATTGGCAATGCGGTCAAGTACTGCCCGGAAGGCAGCCGGATCCGGGTCGATGTGACGCCAGCGTCCGGTCGTGCCGATGGCGAGGTCGCGGCGCTGCACATCGATGTCAGCGACAACGGCCCCGGCATCGACCCGGCGCACCGCGCACGCCTGTTCGAGCGCGGCTGGCAGGGCGGCGAGGGCCAGTGCCGCGAGGACGGCGCCGGCCTGGGGCTGGCCATCGTGCGCGACATCGTCGAGGCCCACGGCGGCCGGGTCGAGCTGCTGGACGCGCGGGGGCCGGGGACCTGCGTGCGGGTCAGGCTGCCGGCGCGCGGGGGCTGAGGTCGCCCGCGTCGTTCACACGTCGTTGGACACGGTCATTTCCTTGGGCTTGTCGTCCTTGGAGGCCGGGGCCTTGACGCCCACCGTACTGAAGATTTCAGGCATCAGGCCGCCGACCTTGCTGCCCGTCTCGATCTGGTTGGTCAGGCTCGACACCGCATCCTTGACGTTGCCCAGCTTGCCCAGCAGCGCCGGATTGGCGCTCATGCCCGAGATCAGTCCCTTGGACTGGTCGATCAGCGCCTTGTCCTGAAGGAGTGCCAGCGAGAAGTTGAAGGCGGCTGCGCCGAGCTGCTTGCGCTGCGCACTGTCGAGCTTGTTGATTCGGTTCTTGATGTCTGCTTTGCCGCTTTCAGCGGCAATCGTCGCTGCCGCCTCCTTCTGGATTTCCAACTTCTGTGCATTGACCTCGGCAGGGTCAGTGCTCTTCTCTGCGGCTTGCATCTTCGCATCGAACTTGGCGGCCTCTTCCTTTGACGACAGCGAGCCCACGAGCAGCTTGAGCGAGTTGCTCATCAGCTTTTCCGCGTTGGCAGCTGCCTTCAGGAAACCGTCGGGGTCGACAGAGGCTGAGCCTGCGGCCGGCTTGGCGACATTCACCAAGTCGCCGATGCCGAAGGCCTGTGCGGCCGGCGTGCAGAGCAGCGCCGAGGTGGCGAGCAGGGTGGAGGCCAGGGAGAGACGGAGAGGGAAATGACGATGCATGATGGTTTCTGTCTTCGGGTGGATGGTGAATGGAACGGGTCTATGCGTGGCGTGTCATGGCGCCAGCTGCAGGCTGGCGGCCGATTTCTGCAGGGCCTGGGCGGCCTCGTCGATGACGTCCGCCTCGATCAGCCGGGCCTGCTGGTCCGGCAAGGTGGTGGCGTAGAAGCCTGAACTGCGGAAGCTCATCTTCACGGCCGGGCTGGACACGGACTTTCCCTCGATGCGGGCATCGAGCTGGTAGTTGGCCTGCATCTGGAAGTCGCAGACGTTGCCGTTGCACTGGGCCTGCTCGGGGCGCGTCACCCGGTCGAGTGTCTTGACGCACATCTCGATCTGGCGCGGCATCTTCCATGCGATCGCACTGGCGAAGTTGGTGGCGGGCCCCACCAGCGTGTCGACCGACCGGGTGATGGCCGGCATGTAGAACATGCCCGGCATCTGGCTGCCCAGCGCATGCGTGGCCAGCGCGATCAGCGAAGACGTCTTCATGTTGCCGCGGTGCTCCGGCTCGCCTGGGCACAGGCTGAAGCGGGCGGCCGACTTCGGCGCGGTGCCGATGCGCTGGATCTCGAACTGCTGGCCAGCAGCCAGCGGCTGCTCCGGCGAGCGCAGCGGCAGACCGGCCAGCAGCGGAGGACGGGTCGTCTCGATGCTGTTGTCGATCTGTGCTTCCGCCACCGGGAGCCATGTGTTCTGCGGCCGGCCGTCGATGCTCAGGCGAACCTGGGCGGGTGCCAGGATCACGCCTTTCTGCTGAGGGGCCTGTGCCTTGCCGCGGGTGTCCACGGCCATGCCGCCGTCGCCTTGCACGACCGGCAGACGTTCTGCCTTGGGTTCGGCCAGCGTTGCGAAGCGCTCGGCCAGCCTGACCAGCGCGTTCTTGGCGTTGACTTCCCGCCGCTCGCTCATGCCGGGGCCGATGCCGTGCGAGATGGCATCGTCGATCGTGTCCTTGCCATCGACCGAGAACACCACACGGCCCTGCGTGTCGATCAGCTCGGCGAAGGCCAGCGTCTCGTAGTGGCGCTGCACCTGATAGTCGAGGTTGGTGCGGGCCTCGTAGGTGATCGGCTCGGCCAGCGTCAGGCGGATGACGTACTCGGGCGGACGACGGCGTGCGCTGTCCTCCCGCGCCAGCGCAGCCTGCTGGGTGACGGTGGTCAGCAGGTTCGAGAACCCAGGGCTGACCAGCACGATGCTCAGTGGCGCCTTGTCGCCGACCAGCTCGGAGAACAGCTGCGCGACGTGCTCCTTGCGATAGCCCTGCGGCACCGATTCGACATAGACCACGGTGCGAGGCCGTACCTTGCCGTCGGCGCCGTGCGCGAGGTACTTCTGGAACGTGGCCCCGGGCTGCACCTGATCGGCGAGCACGCGCTGCGCCACGGCATGGTCCGCGCTGGCGTACATCACCTCGATCAGCTGGCCGCTTGCGTCGGAGAGCTGGTCACCGACCTGGATGCCGCGCCGGTAGCCGGTGTCGAGCACCAGCAGCGAGCCGCTCTGGTCGGTGATGCGCACGTCGACCGTGCTGGGGCGGAACTCGGTGCCTGCGCGCTTGATCAGCTGCTCGATCACCGAGCGCAGCGAGCGCTCGAACTGGCGCCGTGTCGCCCCAGACACCTCGCCTGCGCCTGCCACCACTTCCTGGCTGACGGCGGTCTCCGACAGCGTCTTCAGGATTTCGCCGGTGCGCACGTTGGTGAAGTACAGGCTGGCGGTGACCGTCGCGAGAACGTCGCGGTTGCCGATGCCCTTGTCGACCGCGTAGCTGGTGGCGCGGCTGACCTGCAGCGAGGCGACGAAGGTGCGACCCGCGGTGTTGCGGTCGAGCGCACCGACCCGCTCGCCGAAGGTGGCCGTCATCTGCCGGTGCGCGTCGGCCGCCAGGTTCTGCGTGCCGATCGACCGGACCAGCTCGCGGAAGGCCGGATCGAGGGTCGAGTCGCTCTTGTCGTCGTGGAAGAAGGCCTTCAACGGGAAGACACGCGCATCCGGACCGGCGGCCTGCGCCGGCGAGGCCAGCGTCATCAGCCCAGACAGGATGGCGATGCCCGCCCAGGTCAATGGGCGCGGCGGCAGCAGGCGTGCGGTACGCATCACTTGCGGCCTTTCGCCGCCGGTGCGGCGGCCGTGGCGGCCGGCGCGCTGCAGCGGTCCAGGCACAGGATGATCTGCTCGCCCTCGACCTTGCCGTCGAGCGTGCGGCTGGCGAAGGCCGGCTGCGCGCTGACCGCGCCGTAGACCTGCTCCATGGCGTCGACCTTGCCCTTGAGCGTGAGGGTCAGCTTGACGCCGGTGTCGCCGTCCTCCTTCTTCTCGACGTCGGTGGCGCCCTGGATGTCGCGCAGCGCCTTGGCGAAGGACAGCCGCATCGGCAGCGGCAGCGCATTGCCGCGCAGCTCGACGGTGAACTGGCGGCCGCGGGCGGCACGATCGGCCCAGTAGCCCAGGGCCCGGCCGGCGAAGATCGGCGCCATCAGGTCGGCGACTTTCTTCGAGGCGAGCGCCGCACATTCCTCGATGGTGCTGCCGCTGGCCTGCGTGCTCAGCGACTCGGCGGCGATCAGCTCGCTGCCGGCGGTGGCGAAGGCGCGGATCTGGGCGTTGACGCCGCAGGCAATCTGGCCGGTGGCGGGATTGCGCTCGCCGCCGAGGACGGTGGCGTTGCCCAGCATCAGGAAGTCGGCGTTCGACTTGGTGCGAGCGAACTCGGAGAACTTGGTCATCTCCGCGCCGTTCTCCAGCATCGACAGGCTGATCGCCCGGTCGCCGAAGAAGCGGCTGCGGGTGTTGGCCGAGTCCTGCAAGCGCATGTCGTAGTCGCGCAGGTTGCCGCTGAAGGCGGCGAGGAAGGCCGACTTGCCGGTCGGCTTCGACGTGTCCTGGTACTCGACCAGCTTGCGGTAGGACATCTTCTCGTGGTTGCGCTCGTCGATGTCCTTGCGGTCGATGCTGGCGCGCGAGGACTGGCTCGAGGCGGCGCCGGCGTGGCTCTGCTTCGCGCTGTAGGCGGCGGCGTCGCTGCGCTGGCCGGACACGCTGGTCTGCTGGGCGCCAGCCATCGAGCCCGAGCCGCCATAGCCGTCGCGGCCCTGGGCCGCCACTGCGGTGCTGGAGCTGCCTGCCATGCGGCTGGAGCTGGCGGTGGCGGCATTGACGCTCGACGAACCTGCGACCGCCACACGGCTGCTGTCGGAGGCCGAGCTGGCCTTCAGCGACTTGTCGCGGTAGGACGAGCCGGCGTCATAGCTGAACTCCTCGAGCTCGCGCAGCGGCAGGTTCAGGTCGCGCGAGGAGGTCACGAACTCGTCGACCAGCATCAGGATCGAGAAGCTTCGGTCATTGAGCTTGTCCAGATCGGTGCCGCGGATCGCGTTCTTGATCTGCCGGCGATCGACCATGGCCTCGACCCGGGTCACGAAGTCCTGACCCTCGCGGCGTTCCTCGCGCACCTGCACGTCGCGCAGCTGCTTGGCCACCTCGCTGACGATCGGGGCGAAGCGCGGGTCGCTGGCGTCCAGCGCGGTGGCATCCTTGATGGCCTTGATGACCGCATCGCGCATGGCTTCCTGACGGGCGGCCTGGCGGATCGATGCCGCCTCGCCGGCGACGATCGGTGCCCGGCCTTCGCCGAAGACGGTGCTCTGGGCCAAAGCGCTGCCGGTCGGCGAGAACAGGGCGATCAGGGCCAGCGACAGGGTGCCGGCGCGCAGGAGACGGGTTTGCATCGTATGGACTTCAAAAGGTGACAAGCATCGAGGCCGGGCCGGTCGCGGACACGCCGGGGGATCGACGCACACCGCCTGGGTGGTGGCGCCTCGGGTCGACTGGGGGAAGAACAGGGGGTGCAGCAGCCCGCGATCAGCGGTCCGGCGGCAGCTCGACGACCAGATCGCCGGCACGCACCACCTGCTTGCCGCCGCGCTGCTCGATGGAGACGGCTTCGCCCGCGCGCTGGCTTGTCGTCGTGGCGCCTGAGCTGACCGAGGCGCGCACGCTGCCCGCACGCACCGAGACCGACTGACGGTCCGGGAACTGCGCCGACATCATGTCCTCGTAGGCATTCATGTCGCGCAGCGGCTCCAGGCGTGGCTCGGCCTCGATGCGGCCGGCGTCGCGCAGTCCCTGGCGAATTGCCTGCTCGAGCGCGACCAGCGCTGCAGTGCGCTCGCCGGACTGCGCCAGGGCCTGGGCCAGCAGGTAGTGCGCCTCGACATCCTGCGGAGTCTTCTCGACCAGGTGACGAGCCCGCGAGACCGCATCGGCGAAGTTGCGCTGTTCGAGCGATTGGGTCGCCAGGGTGCGCAGCGTCGCTGCGTCCTGCAGCGAGTCGGGCAGGCAGCCGCCGAGTGCCAGAGCCAGCAGGCTGGCACCCATCAGTCGGGAGGTGGAGGGGGATATCATCATGATCCGTTTCCTGCCGCGAGGGCTCAACGGCTGAACAGCGTCAGCGAGAACAGACGACCATGCCGGTCCTGGCAGATGCCGGTCAGTGCTTGCCCGACATAGCCGATCGCGGTGTCGTTGCGAACCGGCACGTAGCAGCTCACTGCGGTGTCGCCACTGGTGAGGCGCCCAGTGACCACGAACCGGCGCTGGCAGTCCTCGCCCGGGGCATCGTGGCAGGCATCGGGCTGCACGAACAGCCGACCTGCGGGACGGCCTTGATCGTCCCGGGTATCGAAGGCCGCACCGCTGCGGCTGAATGCCAGTGTGCCCTGGTGCCGTGTCGGCGTCTGCCCGGCGCTGGCTGCCTGCGCGATCAGATCGAACCGGTCGAATCGGCCCATATCCGGCGTGCTGTCCAGTCCCGGTCGGGTCGGTGCTGTGACCGGCTGCTGAGCGCAGCCCTGCAGCAGGCCTGCGCTCAGGACGAGCAGGGCCAGGCCCCGCATCATGAATCCATGGTGCATGAGTAGATTGAGGTCCGAGATAATGGAATATCTGGGCGCCACCGGAAATGCAGGATCCACGTCCGTCGCTGGACGAGAATATATTTCCGGGCGACCCGTGAGGAAAAAGCCTGGATTGCCGAGGATTGGCGAGAAACTTCGCGGCGAGGGCGCGTCGCGAAGAAAATGCTTCCTTGGATTTATGTCGACAATGACGAAAATTGGCTGGCTCTGGCTGCAGATGGCGCCGTGATGGCAGCTGCGCTGGTGGCGTATGGCCAATGAAGGGCCGGCGGACGGCTGGCCTGGATAGTCGTCATGTGAATTCCCCCTGATGAATCTCTGGTGCTGCACGACCGGATGTCAGGCGCACCTTTTTTTGATTCGGTAATCATGATACCCGACAGGTGAAAATTCTGATATTCAATTTCCAATTGATGCCGTGCAGGAGAGGTGAATGTGAAATTCTTCACGATGATAGGATTTGGCTATCGAATTGGTGTTGTGGAGCATCGACATCGTGCTTGCGCAAGCCTTCCCCTGCCGGGTACGGCCTGCGCTGGCACAATCGCGCCCTTCGCGGCCCCTGGCGGTCGCGCCTCGCTGCCCGAACCCCGCCGGTGCCATGACCCCTGCCGCTGATCCCGCGCCGCTGCGCGTGCTGTCCGTCATCCCGCCGATGACGCAGCTCAACACCCCGTATCCGTCCACCGCCTACCTGACCGGCTTCCTGCGCTCGCGCGGCTTCGATGCGGTGCAGGAGGACCTGGCGCTGGCGCTGGTGCTGCGCCTGCTCAGCCGCGAGGGCCTGGCCGAGATCCGCCGCCGCATCGAGGCCGCGCCCGCGCCCAAGCGCGGCCACACGCCGCAGGTCGCGCACTTCCTGGCGGCCTTCGACGCCTACGAGGCGACGATCGAGCGCGTCATCGCCTTCCTGCAGGGGCGCGACCCCACGCTGGCGCACCGCATCAACAGCCGCATGTTCCTGCCCGAGGGCGCGCGCTTCGCCCCCATCGACGCCTATGGCGACGACGACGGCGGCGATCCGCTGGCCTGGGCCTTCGGGGCGCTGGGCCTGCAGGACAAGGCGCGCCACCTCGCCACGCTCTACCTGAACGACCTGGCCGACGTGCTGCGCGATGCGGTGGATCCGCGCTTCGAGTTCGTGCGCTATGCCGAGAAGCTCGCCACCAGCCAGCCCAGCTTCGACCCGCTGGCCCAGGCGCTGGCCGCGCCGCCCAACCTGATCGACGAGCTGCTGGCCGATCTGACCCGCGCCGCGCTGACTCGCCACCAGCCGCGCCTGCTGCTGCTGTCGGTGCCGTTTCCGGGCGCGGTCTACGCGGCGCTGCGCATCGCCGAGACGGCGCGCACCTGGGCGGCCGAGCGCGTCGCCGCCGGGGAAGAGCCGCTGTGCATCGCGCTGGGCGGCGGCTTCGTCAACACCGAGCTGCGCGAGCTGGCCGAGCCGCGCCTGTTCGACTACGTCGATGTCATCACGCTGGATGCCGGCGAGCGCCCGCTGCTGGCGCTGATCGATCACCTGCAGGGCCGGCGCTCGCGCGAGCGGCTGGTGCGCGCCTTCGTGCGCGAAGGTGAGGGCGAGGCCGCGCGGGTGCGCTTCATCAGCTTCCCCGAGCCCGACATCGCTTTCGCCGAGGTCGGCACGCCGACCTGGGACGGGCTGCCGCTGCAGAAGTATCTGTCGCTGCTCGACATGCTCAATCCGATGAACCGGCTCTGGAGCGACGGGCGCTGGAACAAGCTCACCGTGGCGCACGGCTGCTACTGGAAGAAGTGCAGCTTCTGCGACGTCTCGCTGGACTACATCTCGCGCTACGAGGGGGCGTCCGCCACCGAGCTGGTCGATCGCATCGAGCGCATCGTTGCCGAGACCGGCCAGACGGGCTTTCACTTCGTCGACGAGGCCGCGCCCCCGAAGGCGCTCAAGGCGCTGGCCACCGAGCTGCTGCGCCGGCGGGTGCAGATCTCCTGGTGGGGCAACATCCGCTTCGAGAAGACCTTCACGCCGGAGCTGGCCGAGCTGCTGAGCGAGAGCGGCTGCATCGCGATGTCGGGCGGGCTGGAGGTGGCCTCCGACCGGCTGCTGGCGCTGATGAAGAAGGGCGTGTCGGTCGAGCAGGTCGCGCGCGTCACCAAGGGCTTCAGCGACGCCGGCATCCTGGTGCACGCCTACCTGATGTACGGCTTCCCGACGCAGACGGTGCAGGACACGGTGGACGCGCTCGAATACGTGCGGCAACTGTTCGAGCACGGCTGCATCCAGAGCGGCTTCTTCCACCGCTTCGCCTGCACGGTGCACTCGCCCGTGGGACTGGACCCGGCCGCCTACGGCATCACGCTCAAGCCGCTGCCGCCGGTGACCTTCGCCAAGAATGACATCGGCTTCATCGAC
>JACCDS011413032.1_pt1 | contig 18292 bp, 18 predicted proteins | sample 7446441 | NCBI WGS metagenome assembly JACCDS01 (sample SAMN15323445, study PRJNA562643) | freshwater metagenome | isolation source: river surface water | place: USA:Blue River Watershed | collected 2017-08-17
TCTTCCTGCGGCACTGCAATCGACAAGCGGCAACCGCCAAAATCCAGTCTGGTCAGCACTGTGTAATCGTAACTTTCATTGTCGAGCTGCCGCTGCAGTGACATTTCTTCCAGCACGTTTTCACCAACGATGCCAAGGTCGCAGACGCCGTCCATCACCAGGCCCGGAATGTCGTCATCGCGAACGCGCAATAAATCGATGTCCATATTCTCGACATGCGCAATCAGCCGTTGTTCGCGCAGATTGATTTTCAGGCCGCAGCTGGTCAGCAGCGCCTGGGTGTCCTGCGACAGCCGACCAGATTTTTGCATGGCAATACGCAGTTTTTTTGTTTCAGTGAAAGCGGACATCGGCATTTCCTCGTCAATTACATTCAGTGTTCAGCCGTGATAAAAAACAAAACCCCGGAAATCTCCGGGGTTGTTGCTGAACCTTGACCACACCGGAGCTTACATCAGACTGCGCCGCCGGTTTATTACTGGCAGCTAGTCGCAATGATGATGGCGATGGTGCAGGGTAATGGTGGCTCGCATGATGAATTCTCGTTGGGTCGTTCAGGCTTGAATTGCTATACAACTTAAAGTGTTTTTAAACAGGCTGCAAGCGAATTCTGGTGCATCTGAGAAAATGGAAGTTGAAATAAATTTCTATTAAATGCATGAAAAATAATGAATTTATAGAGTTCATTGAATTTTTTGACGTACAAGCCAGTCAAAAGTTTGCAGTATTTTAGCATTTAAAATGATTAAAAAATAACCTGGTTGTATAGCTTTGTGCGGCTTTGTTTCAGTTTTGCCGCGCCTTGTCGATAATAAAGGAAGTGATCACCGGGACTGCAACATCACACTCTGTTCAGCAAGGTTCAGCAAGATTCAGCAAGGAGGACAGATGGATATTCTGTTTCCATATTTACCGCGCAATGCGCCGCCGGCCGAGCCGACCAAGCGGCTGATTGAACCGGTCAGCAAATATGCCCGGTTTACCCCGCATGACCAGGACTCACAGCAGCGGGTGGGCTGGCAGCAGCACAAACCACAACAGCAAGGCAGTGGGCAATCGCAGCAAGAGCAGGACAGCGGACAGCCAGCTGCCGAAGAGCCCACGCATCACTATCTGCCCACCAGCCACCCGGAAACACCGGAAACGGAACAACATGCTGACGCGGACGGTCATCTGGATATTTATATCTGAAACCTGCGCCATGCCTCGCTTGCATCGGGGCTGCGCTCATTGGCCTCGCTTTCATATGTTTTGCCGCGCCGGAGCCACTTTGGCATAATGCCGCTTTCTGTCTGCCGGACCCGCCTGTGCCGTTTTATCGCTGTTGTGATCATTTTTGTACGCCAAACGGAGCCCGGCTGTGAGCCTGGCTGCGGTGAAAGCCGCTTTTGCCAGCGGCGGCGCGCTGGAGCGGGCGATTGCCGGTTTTAAAAGCCGTGACGCCCAGCAGCAGATGGCGCAGGCCGTCGCCGGCTGTATCAGTCAGGGTGAGGCGCTGGTGGTGGAAGCCGGCACTGGCACCGGCAAAACTTATGCTTATCTGGTGCCGGCGCTTTTAAGCGGCAAAAAAGTCATTCTGTCGACCGGTACGAAAAACCTGCAGGAACAGCTGTATTTACGTGATTTGCCGCGGGTGCAGGATGCGTTGGCACAGCCGGTCGCGACGGCGCTGCTCAAAGGTCGCAGCAATTATCTGTGTCTGTTCCGGCTGACCCAGCATTACCAGCACATGCCGGTGAAGGACGATGCGTTAATTCAGGATTTAAGCCTGATCAAAAAATGGTCGACCGAAACCCACAGCGGCGATATCGGCGAACTGACCTACATCGCCGAAGATTCGCGCGCATTGCCTTATGTCACCAGCACGACGGACAATTGTCTTGGCAAAGAATGCCCGGATTATCAGGAATGTTACCTGCTCAAAGCGCGTCGCAAAGCGATGGATGCTGATTTGGTGGTGGTCAATCACCATCTGTTTTTTGCCGACATGGCACTGAAAGACACTGGTTTTGGCGAGTTGCTGCCGACCATGGATGTGGTGATCTTTGACGAAGCGCATCAAATCCCGGATATCGCCAGCGATTATTTTGGCGAAACTTTTTCCAGTTCGGTGTTGCAGGAGCTTTGCCGTGACATCGAAATGGCCTGTAAAACCGAACTGCGTGACCATCCGCAGCTGGCAAAAACCGCCGACAAGCTGGCCAGTCTCAGTAAAGACTGGCGCCTGCTGTTGCCGGAAGAACCACAAAAAGGCAACTGGCGCGAGTTGTACCAACGGCCGGATCAGCAAGTGGCATTGTCGCGCATCAGCGATGTGATGCAGATGTTGTATCAGGTGCTGAAGGGCAGCCTCGGCCGCTCTGAACTGGTGGACAGCTGTTATGAGCGCCTCGCGCAGCTGCGCGGCCGGCTGGAAAAGTTGCTTGATGTGCAGCAGCAGGGCATCAGTTTCTGGTTTGAAACCAGTAAACGTCATATCAGCCTGCATTACACGCCGCTGTCGATCGCGGACAAGTTCAGCGAGCTGGTGCAGGCGCAAAGCCGCAGCTGGATTTTCACCTCGGCCACGTTGTCGGTCGATGGCGCTTTTGGTCACTTCACCAGTCAGATGGGGCTCGGCAGTGCGAAAACCTTGCAGCTGGACAGTCCTTTTGATTATCCGCAGCAGGCATTGTTGCTGTTGCCGCGTTATTTGCCGGAGCCGACCGACCGTCAGATAGGACAGGCGCTGTTGCAGCTGGCGGTCCCCCTGATTGAAGCCAATCAGGGCCGCTGCTTTTTCCTGTTTACCAGCCACAGGATGTTGCAGTGGATGGCGCAGGAGCTGCCCAACTATATTCGTCTGCCGATCCTGGTGCAGGGCAGCACCAGTAAACGCATTTTGCTTGAGCAGTTTGTTCAGCTGAACAATGCGGTGCTGCTGGGCACCGGCTCCTTCTGGGAAGGGGTGGATGTGCGCGGTGATGCGCTCAGCCTCGTGATCATCGACAAACTGCCGTTTGCCTCGCCCGATGAGCCTTTGCTGCAGGCCCGCAGCGAAGATGCGCGTCGGGCGGGGCTGGACCCTTTTGCCGCGGTGCAGCTGCCGCAGGCGGTGATCACGCTCAAACAAGGCGTTGGCCGTCTGATCCGCGATGTGTCCGACCGGGGCGTGCTGGTGATTGCCGACAACCGGCTGGTCAGCCGGCCTTATGGCGAAGTCTTTTTAAAATCTTTACCGCCGATGCGCCGTAGCCGCAGCCTGGCGGTGGCTTTGGAATTTTTACAACAGAAAAATGCCGCAAATGGCAGGAGTGAGACATGAAATTACTGGCACTGGATACCTCCACAGAAGCCTGTTCAGTGGCGCTGCGCCTTGGCGATGAGTGGCTGCAACTGGATGAAGTCTGCCCGCAGCAGCACAGCAAACGCATTCTGCCGATGGTGCAGCAACTGCTGAGCGATGCCGGCATCGGATTGGGGGCGCTGGATGGTCTGGTTTTTGGCCGCGGCCCCGGGAGTTTCACCGGTGTGCGCATTGGTGTCGGTGTGGTGCAGGGGCTGGCGTTTGGCGCCGAGCTGCCGGTGTTTGGTGTGTCGACCTTGCAGGCGATGGCGCAGGCGGCTGCGCGCCTGCACGATGCCAGGCAGGTGGTCGCGGCGATTGATGCGCGGATGGCAGAAGTTTATCTGGCGCAGTATCAGCGCGATGACAAGGGCCTGATGCAACCCATCGGCGAAGAGCTGGCCCGTAAACCGGCGGATTTACCGCCACTGGCGCTTGCTGGCGATATCTGGGCGGTGGGGACTGGTATCGCGACTTATACCGATGCGTTTATTGGCTGGGCGGCGCAGCATGGCCGGCAACATCATTTTACCGTCAGCGACCAGGTGCTGCTGCCATCCGCGGCCGACATGCTGACGCTGGCCATACCGGCCTGGCAGCAGGGCGCATTTGTCAGTGCCGAACAGGCCGAACCTGTTTATGTGCGTGACGAGGTGACCTGGCAAAAATTGCCTGGGCGCTGAGTTTGGGCTCAGCTGCCCTTAAAACGTGCAAAAGCGGCAACTTTTTGCCGCTTTTTGTTGGACTGTAAGCCTTATCAGGCAAGGCTTGCAGCTCATTTTGGCTAAGGCTTGGCAAGTGATTATTTCTGGCTATAATGCAGGCAATAAACCGCCGTTTTTAACCGGAAACTTTGTATGTCGGTGACCTTCAGTCAGGACCTCAACCGCAGCGCTGCAGTGAACCCACTGCTGCAGGGCATTGCTGCGCGTGGCGTCCGGGATGGGGCCGATCAGCAACAGGCGCCGCGGAAAAATGCGGAGCCGCAAGGGCAGGGGGTGCGCAGTTCGGCCGCTGTGCTCGCGATGCTGGACAGTGAAACCCTGCAAAAAGCCGAGTACGATGAGCCCGGTCAGCGTCAGCGCAAGGCCATCTCCGCATACCAGTCGTTGTCCGGTCAGGATAAACGCGAACAACTGCAAAATTTGTTTTCGGTCGATTTATACGCCTGATTGGCACGATTTTATTGCCAGTCCATCCACGCCTGCGTCTTCAATGTTCACTGCTCTAGCCATCATGCGGTTGCTGAACTTTCAGCGAAGCTTCTGCGCAACTTGCAGAAAAGCTTCTGCGCGATGCTGATAAAAATTCCTGCGTGACGGCAGCAAAGCGCCGGCTGAACGGGCCGCATACTCGCTTTATTCCGGCCTTGTTCTGAGCGCGTACCGGCTGCGTGAGGACCAAAATCGTGCCTCAGCCGGCAATCCAGTGGCGGTTTAGCGCCGTATCTCTTGCCATACATTGTCGCAATGAGAATTTTTATGGCTATTTCATCTGTGCTGATCACGGGCGCCAGTTCTGGCCTTGGCCGGGCGCTGGCACTTTGGTATGCCCGTGCCGGCTGGCAAGTGTTTGCACTTGCCCGCAGTGCGCCGGCCTTGCAGCAACTGGTCAGCGACGCCGGTGGCGCAAAGCTGCACCCGCTGGTCGCCGATCTGACCGAGCCTACTCAGTTGCAGGCCGCGATAGCGCAGATCAGCGAGCACACCGGCCAGCTTGATTTGGCGGTGCTCAATGCCGGCAGTTGCGAGTATGTCGACGCCAGGGCGCTCGATTTGGCGGCTTTTGAACGCACTTTTGCGCTCAATGTGCTGGCGCAGGTTCGCTGTATTCAGGCACTGCTGCCATTGCTGCGCTTTGCCGGTCACATGTCGTTGCAGCGACCGCCACAGCTGGCATTGGTCAGTAGCCTCGCCTGGCATTTTCCGTTCAGCCGGGCTGAGGCTTATGGCGCCAGCAAAGCCGCGCTCAGTTACCTGGCTGACAGTCTGCGGCTGGATTTGGCGGCGGACGGTATCGCGGTCTGCCTGATTGAACCCGGTTTTGTCGACACACCGTTAACCCGCAAGAACGATTTTGCCATGCCGTTTTTATTAAGCGCAGATGATGCAGCCGGCCGCATTGCCGGGGCCTTGGCCAAAGGGTCGTTGCGCTGTCAGTTTCCGCGCCGGCTGGTCTGGAGTCTGCGGTTATTGAATGTGCTGCCATATCGTATACGCCAGCGGGTGGCGCTGAAAATGGCCGGCCAGCAGCCGGGTGCCACAGTGGCCGCGGACCATCAGCCATGAAGCGCCCGGCCATAAACCACCCAGTGATAAACCGCCCGGCCATAAATTTCAGTGTGGCTGGCCTGAGTGCAGCGCAGCTGTGGCAGCGGCCGGTGTGGCAACAGTTGTTGCTGTTTAAAGCCGGCTGGTTGTTGCTGGTGTTGTTACCGCAGTGGAGCCTTTGGCCGCTGCTTGGCATTGCCATGGTGCTGATGTTTGCGCTAAGCGCGGGCAAGTTGCTGCTGACGCTGGTGTTGGCGCTCAGCGGCAGTCTGTTTGATGCAGGTCTGACAATAGCCGGGCTCTTCACATTTTTATCTGCAGGTTCATTTGCCACATCCCCTTTGCCAATGCTGGACCTGCCGCCCTGGTTGGTGCTGCTCTGGTTATGGTTTTCGCTGTTCTGGCTGCAGCTGTTCAGCCGCTGGCTGACCCGGCCCTGGCAGGCAGCGCTGGCAGGCGCCTTATTGGGGCCGCTGGCTTATTGGGGCGGCGCCCGCATCAGCGACGGCCTGGTTCTGGCTGCAGAACCAGCGTTGATCGCTGTGCATGCGCTGGGATGGGCTTTGTTGTTGGGGCTGACCCAATTGGCCACGGTGCAGATGTCGGCACGGTCAAAAACGGCATCCGACTAAATGCACATGCTAAACAAGGAGACCAATCCGATGCTGAACACCGCTTTTGGGAAAATGCCGGCTCTAATACGCCGTCAATGCAGTTGCCTGCTGGCCGCCGCCTCGCTGGTTGTAAGCCTGCACGCAATTGCTGCGAGCCCTGACACACAAACGCCGCCTGCTGCCACGCCGTTGCCGGCGCTGAAAACGGTTGGCACTGGCCAGTACCGTTATTTGTTCTGGGATTTGTATCAGGCGCGCCTGGCGAGCGAGGATGGCCGTTTTGTCAGTTATCAGCAGAGTCGTCCTTTGCTGCTGGAGCTGACTTATCAGCGCGACATCAAGCGGGATGATTTCATCGAAGCGACGCTGGATCAGTGGCAGCATCTGCATGGCACTGTCTCCGCTTCGCAGCAGGCCTGGGCGCAGGCGCTGAAAAGTATCTGGCAGGATGTGAAAAAAGGCGATCGGCTGGCTTGTCTGCTGCGCGAGGACGGCACGACGGCGTTTTTCCTCAATGACCAGCCGTTAGGGGGGATAGAGGATGTGCAATTTGCCGGTCAGTTTCTGGATATCTGGTTGTCTGTGCGCAGCTCGGCACCCAAACTGCGGCGTCAGTTGCTGGCGGGAACCGCAGATGTCGCCCGGAAATAACGTCGCCGGGGAATAACGCAACCGGCGGTGAAGGGTTACCGCCGGTTGCTTGTCTTCTGATGGCTTGTGTATCAGCCCATTATTTTGGCTGTTCAATCAGCTCAATCAGTTTGCGCGCGATGTCAGTATTGTCCTGAAAACCGGCAAAAGCCTGGGCATCTTTGCCATAAGCCAGCACCGGCACGTCTATCGCAGTGTGCGCGCCGCTGGTCCAGCCGGTTTTCGAATAACTATCCACCAGATGCTTGATTTGTTTGGCCAGCGGTTTGACGAAATCGGCCTGCGCTTCGAGCACGTCGGCTTCTTTGCTCCAGTCTTTGGCTTTGAATACCGAAGAGAGCTTGGCGACTTCGCCACTCAGTTGTTGCCATTCCTGCCCGGTCAGAGTCAGGCTGGTTTGTTGCTGCCAGACTTTTTTCAGCTCTGCAGCAGGGGCGTTGAGCAGTGTTTTCGCCAATGCCGGCGCGGATTGCTTCACGGCTTTGATCACATCGCGATTCCAGGCATACACACCGTCAGCGCCGAGCGACAGGCCGCCGGTTTCGTGATCGGCAGTGATCACCAGCAAGGTGTCCGGATGAGCATCCACATAAGCTTTGGCTACTTTGATGGCATTGCCGAAATCGTGCATTTCTGCCATCGCACAGGCGATGTCATTGGCATGGCCGCACCAATCAATCTGGCTGCCTTCAATCATCACGACAAAGCCTTTCTCGGCTTTGCCCAACAGCCCCAGCGCTTTTTCGGTCATTTGCACCAGAGGGGCCTGGACCGGGTTGTCCAGCGTGCTTGGGAAACCAACCGGCGCTAACAAAGCCAGCGCTGGTAACTGATTGATTTTGCCAAAATCCTGCCAGCTGTTGGCGTACTGATAACCGGCCTTTTTAAATTCGCCTGCCAGGTTGCGATCCGGCCGTTCGAAATAGCTGATACCGCCGCCAAACATCAAATCCGCGACAAATTTGCCATCCACTTTGTTGTCAAAATAGTCGTTGGCAATTTCGTTATAAGCTCGGCGGGTTTTGTTGTGGGCGATAAAAGCCGCCGGTGTGGCGTGGTTGATTTGGGCGGTGGCGACCACCCCTGTCGCTTTACCCTGATGCTTGGCAATTTCCAGCATGGTGGTCAATTTGTCATGCTGGTGGTCAACCGAAATAGCACCGTTGTAGCTTTTGATGCGGGTCGACAGCGCCGTGGCGCCGGCCGCACTGTCAGTGACCACGGTATCGTCATCCGGATACGTAGTGGCGACACCCACCCACAGCTCGTCAAACACGGTTTTCTCGACCACTTTGGTGGCCGGGTCGTCCATGTAATAGCGATAGGCCGCCAGATAAGCCGGTCCCATACCGTCCCCAATCATATAAATGATGTTTTTTGGTGCCGCCTGGCTGCCAAATGAGGCGAGCATCAGAGCGCTGAGGGTGGCGAGCGAGGTCTTTTTCATCGAAATTCACTTCTTTGGCAGGACAATTGGACGCATTGTAGAGCGCCGGGCGCTGCGGTCACAATAACTAAGTTTATTGGCAGTCTGGCTGCGGCAGATGACAAACGGATGACGAATAAGTAGCAAGCGAATGACAAAAAAGAAGTTTTTAGGCTTGCTTGCACAGCTGGGCTTACTGTCTTATTGTGGGTAAAACTTAATTCATAAAAATTGAAACTTCCCGGCGTTGCCGGAGGTCTGAACGCTGTGGTTTCTGTACGCGCTGCATCCGTCGCGGCAAAGTTGTGGTACGAATGGGCAAAACGATTGTCCGGCGCAGATGCCAGCACCCGCGTAGATATGGTCCTGTGTTCTCCATCGCAGAGGTAAATGAAAGTTATGAAGTGGTTGTCCCTGCTGTCTTTGTCGTTGTTAACGCTCAGTGGATGCGCCAGTTATCCGCAACAGGTGCAGGTCAAAGATGAATCGGTGTTGGTCAGTTATCCGGCTGCAGTCAAAGCAAATATTTCGCAAGGTCTGGCGCGTTGGAGCGGTGTGATAGCCAAAGTGCAGAACAACAGCAACAACACCCGACTGGAAATTGTCTATTTCCCCAGTACTTCACAAGGTCGTCCACTGGTTGAAAAACCAACGGAGGGCCGTTTTGTCGCCTACGCGACAGGATTCCTTGACCCTGTGGTCTATCAGGCGGGCAAGCAAGTCACAGTGCTGGGACAGCTGGCTCCGATGGAATCCGGCAAAGTTGATCAGTATCAGTATGTGTATCCGGTGATTGACTCAGCCACCGTGTATTTATGGCCAAAACAGGCCGAAACCACCCGCGTTGAGGTGGATTCCTGGCCTTATTGGCGCGGACCTTATCCGTATTGGGGCTATGGCTCCGGTATCCGGATCAGAACAACTATTCCAACAGGTCAAACACCGACACAAGGCCCGGCAAATGTTCAGACTGACAACCAAGGCACGCAACAGCGTTAACATTCTTTTATTGGCTTTTTGCTGCAAGGTTGCAGCCACAGAACCCCAGACACCGCCCGGCTTGCAGCCCTGGTTGGATTCGCCTTATCGCAGCGCAGAGAATAAGGCGCGCGACCCGTACCGTCACCCGGCGCAGACCCTTGGTTTTTTTGGCATTAAACCGGAGCATCAGGTTCTCGAAATTTGGCCGGCACGGGGCTGGTATACCGAAATTCTGGCGCCTTACCTCAAAGACAAAGGCCAGCTGACTATTGCCAACTTCCGCCACAATGACGGCACCCTGGAAGATGACAAAAAGATCTTCTGGGCTAAGTTATCCGCGCGGCTGAACGCCGACATCCGCCAACATCCGGAACATTTTGGTCCGGTGAAAACAGTGGAATTCGACCCGCCTGCCTTGATGCAACTGGGTTCTGCCAATCAATATGACCGGGTGCTGAGTTTCCGTAACTCGCATATCTGGAATGAAGCCGGTTATCTGCTCGATGTGTACCGCGCTTTTTTTGATGTGCTCAAACCCGGTGGCACGCTGGGGCTGGTTGAACACAGATCAAGTCGTTTGTCTGAAATCGCCAGTCGGGCCGGTGAAGGCTATCTGGACGAATATTATGTAATTTCCGTCGCGAAGCAGGCCGGTTTTGAGTTAGTGGAACGCTCCGAGATTAATGCCAACCCCAAAGACACCAAAGATTACCCTAAAGGCGTCTATGCACTGCCGCCGACGCTGGCGATGGGAGAGCGGGATAAGGCGCGTTATCTCGCCATTGGCGAGAGTGACCGGATGACACTGCGTTTTATCAAGCCACTGCCTAAGCCCTGATGACGGCAGCGCCGCAGACTTTTCAGTTAGCATCCGGCCAGCAACTGGCAGGATGCTGGCACGGCCCGCTCAGTCACAGGCCAGTGCTTTGCCTGCATGGCTGGCTCGATAACGCCAATAGTTTTGTGCCGCTGGCAGCCCAGCTGCCGCACCTGCCAATGCTTGCTATCGATTTGGCCGGCCATGGTCACAGCAGTCATCGCAGCCCCGATGCGCACTATTATCTGTTTGATTATGTCAGCGACCTCGCGCAGCTCTGTCGCCAGCAAGGCTGGCAGCAGCTGGTGCTGATTGGGCACTCGATGGGAGGCATGATAGCGACTGCGCTGGCGGCGTCTTTTCCGGAGCTGGTGCGGCAACTGGTGTTAATTGACAGCCTGGGTTTTATCACCAGCCCGGAGGCTGAAGTGGCCACTTTGCTTCGAAAAGCCATTTTGTCACGCGAGCAAAGCAGCAAAAAACAGAAGCCATGTTATGACAGCGTGCTGGCTGCAGCACAGCAGCGCGCGCGACACAGCGATTTTGATCTTTCCACCGCGCAACTGCTGAGCGAGCGGGGCCTGGTGGCAACGACCAGCGGTTTTCAGTGGGCGGCCGACGTCAAACTGCGTGAAGTGTCGGCATTTCGCTTGTCAGAAGCTCAGGCACGACAATTAATCCGCGCCCTGCAATGTCCGGTGCTGGCGCTGATGGCGCAGCAAAGCCCGGCTGAAATCGGGCAGGCTAAACAGCAGTTCCAGCAGGATTATCCGCAGCTGGAGCTGAAATACCTGCCAGGTGGCCATCATTTGCATATGACGGAAGCGGCGCTTTGTGCCGGCGCTATCCGGGCTGGACTGGTGTCAGATGTCTGGCCGGCTGAGGTAAATCCGCAGGCATAATTGTCGACAAAAAGCGCCGGAAAGGCGGATTGTCTCCCCTGATTTTTTGTGGGATGATGCGGGATTAGAGTAAAAACTCAGTAGCGGCCGGCGTTCGTGAATATCTTGCTGAACATTTGCATATGCTGGTGAATATACCTATAAAAACAAATAGAAAAAATGACGAGGAGACGACGGTGGAGCAAGTCTGGTTAAAGCGTTACCCGCCCGGCGTACCGGCAGAAATCAATGCCGATCATTACAGTTCGTTAGTCGATATTCTGGAGCAGTCCGTCCAGAGCTATGCCGACAATGTTGCTTTTATCAACATGGGCAAATCGCTGACTTATCGCGAGCTGGACATTGAAAGCCGTGCCTTTGCTGCATATCTGCAGAAGCTGGGGCTGAAAAAAGGCGACGCGGTCGCTATCATGATGCCAAATTTATTGCAGTATCCGGTGGCGCTGTTCGGCACCTTGCGGGCTGGCTGCACTGTGGTCAACGTCAACCCGCTGTATACACCGCGCGAGCTGCAGCACCAACTGACTGATTCTGGCGCCAAAGCCATTGTGATTGTTGAGAACTTTGCCCATACGCTCAGCGACATCCGCGCCCATGTGAAACTTGATCACGTGATCCTGACCCGAATGGGTGACATGCTGGGCCTGCTCAAAGGCAGCATCGTCAATTTTGTCGTGAAGAACGTGAAAAAACTGGTGCCGGCTTATCAGCTGTCCGGCACCATTTCTTTTAAACAAGTGATGCAGCAAGGCCGGCAACTGCAGTATCAGAAACCTCAGGTCGGCGGTGAAGATCTGGCGTTCCTGCAATACACCGGTGGGACTACCGGCGTGTCCAAAGGCGCGATGCTGACACACCGCAATATGGTAGCGAATCTGGAGCAGGTGGCCGGCTGTATCGGACCTATCCTCAATCCAGGTAAAGAGTTTATTGTCACAGCTTTACCGCTTTATCACATCTTTGCTTTAACCGCGAATTGCCTGACCTTCCTCAAGTATGGCGGCACCAATCTGCTGATCACCAATCCGCGTGACATGCCCAATTTTGTCAAAGAACTGGCTAAATATCCGTTTACGGCCATTACCGGCGTCAACACTTTGTTTAACGGTCTGCTGAACTGCCCGCATTTTGCTGAGCTTGATTTCAGCAAGCTGAAGTTATCACTGGGCGGTGGCATGGCAGTACAGCGGCCGGTTGCGGAGCGCTGGCAGAAAGTCACCAAAACCCGGCTGGTGGAAGGTTATGGTCTGACCGAATGTGCGCCCCTGGTGACGGTCAGTCCTTTTGATTTGGACGGTTTTAATGGCAGCATCGGTTTGCCGGCGCCTTCCACGGACATCAAACTGATTGACGACAACGGCAACGAAGTGCAGCCAGGTGAAGCCGGTGAAATGCTGGTGAAGGGCCCGCAAGTGATGCGCGGTTACCTGAACAGACCGGATGAAACTGACAAAGTCCTCAAAGACGGCTGGCTTTACACAGGCGATATCGCCCGCATGGACGAGCAGGGTTTCTTCTATATTGTGGACCGTAAAAAAGACATGATTCTGGTGTCTGGTTTTAACGTCTATCCCAATGAAATCGAGGAAGTGGTGGCGATGCACGATAAAGTGCTGGAAGTCGCGGCTGTGGGTGTGCCGAATGAAGCGACCGGCGAGGCAGTGAAAATTTTTGTCGTGAAGAAAGACCAAAGTTTGACCGATCAGGAAATGATCGCGCACTGCAAAGAACGTTTAACGGGCTACAAAGTACCTAAGCTGGTAGAATTCCGCACAGAGTTGCCGAAAACCAACGTCGGTAAGATTTTACGGCGGGAATTAAAAGGCTGATGCAGTCTTGTTCAATAAACCGGCCACAGGCCGGTTTTTTTTCGCCTCGCTGAGTTGCCCCGGCAGCTGAGCCGCCACCCACGGAGTACAAGATGGATTATCAGTTAATCAGTTCAGATCAGGCGCTGGCCGACTACTGTCGGGCCCAAAGTGGCGTCACTGTATTGGCGTTGGATACCGAGTTTATCCGCACCAACACGCTGTTGCCGAAACTGGGCCTGATCCAGCTTAATGCCGGTCGTGGTGTCGCCTTGGTCGATCCTTTGCAAATCAGCGATTGGTCACCGTTGTCTGGTTTATTAACCGACAGCACTGTGCTGAAACTGCTGCATTCCTGTACTGAAGATCTTGAAGCGCTGGCAGCCATCGGTTTGCAGCAAATCGAGCCTCTGCTGGACACCCAACTGGCGGTTGAGTTTATCGGCTGGGGCGGCAGTATGGGTTATGCCCGGCTGGTCGAGCAAATGCTTGGCGTGGTGCTGGATAAAACGGAATCGCGTACCGACTGGCTGGCCCGGCCATTGGCGCAAACTCAACTGCAGTATGCCGCCAACGATGTGATTTATCTGCTGCAACTGGCGCCGCAGCTGTTGGCTGCGTTGCCGGATGAGCGGGCGAAAACCTTGCTGCTGGCCGAAGGCCGCTCGCTGATTGAACGACGCCAGCGCCAGTTGCCGGACATTTTTAAATTTCTCGAGCTGAAAAACAGCTGGCAGTTTGCGCCACGTGAACTGGCGATTTTGCGCGCCTTTTGTAGCTGGCGGGCCCGGTATGCGCTGGAAAAAGATCTGGCACTGTCGCTGGTGGTTAAAGATGCTGTGCTCTATGAAATCGCCCGCCGTAAACCGCAAAGTATGGAGGCGCTGAGCCAGATTGAAGGCATTCAGGGCCGGGAGCTGCGCCGGCATGGTCAACTGTGGCTGCAGTTGATCCGCGAAGCCAAAGCACTGGCACCTACCGAGCTGCCGCAAACCTTTTACCATCTGGCGCAGTTTCCGGGCTACAAGCAAGTGCAGCAACAGCTGTCTGATGCGGTCAAAACTGCCGCCGCTGCCGCTGGCATTCCAGCCGAGATCCTGTCGGTCAAGCGTCAGCTCAACGAATATCTGAACTGGTGTTGGCGCGTCAGCGACGAAGAGCGCGCCTTATTGCCGTTGCCGGAGTTTTTACTGGGCTGGCGGCGCGATATTTTGTTGCCGCATCTGCCGGTGCCGGCCCAGGTGGCGACCCAGGTGACGGCGTTTACCTGAGCTGTTGATCCAGGCGTAAAAAAGCTGCGTATACGCAGCTTTTTTTATGCCGATCAGATTATTTTTTAATAAAAATCATTCGGTTATTTGCATATCGCTTTGTTGATCCATGCCAGCTTTGCTCGCCGTAACCAGCAACCGGTTTCACTCAACAGAGGAATACAAAAATGCAAAGGACCTTTTCATTGGCCGCTTTGAGTCTGGCGGCTGTTGTGTTGTTGGCCGGTTGTGGCAGTGATGATGACCATGACAGCAGCAGTGTGGCGCCATCCACCCCGACAGTTGGACTGCGGATTGTGCATGCCGCCATTGACGCGCCTGATGTCAGCGCTTTTGGCGGTCAGGCCTTTAGTGTTGACAACGTGACCTTTGGTAAAGCCAGCCCAAGCATTCAGGTGCCGGCGACGGGTCTTGGACTGGCGGTCAACGCCAAATTGCCCGGCAACACGACGACCGCAGTACTGACACCGACCCTCGCATTTATGGCCGGTCAGGATTACAGCCTGTATGCCGTTGGGAAAGTGGCTGATGGTACGCTGGCTGGTTTGCTGGTCAATCGCCCCCAAGGCACACCGACTGCAGGTAATGCCCGTTTGCAGGTGGTCCACGCCGCGGCCGGTGCGCCGACGGTTGATGTGCATGTGACCGCGCCGGACGCCACGCTTAGCAGCAGTACCGTGACCGCCACGCTGCCGTTTCGGCAGTTCACCGGCGTGTTGTCGGTGCCGTCCGGCAATTATCGGGTTCGTCTGACGCCCGCCGGTCAGCCTGGCACTGTGGCTTTTGATTCTGGTGCCATCGCGGTACCTGCCGGGGCTGACTGGCAGGTCGCGGCGATCGACAACAGATTTGCCGGCAGCTCGCCAGTGTCTTTAGTCGCTGTCACGCCGGATGGCAGCACAGTCGATATCCGGGATGCCGGCAGTACCGCAGCTATCCGGGTGGTCCATGCGGTGGCGGATGCGCCCGCGGTCGATGTGCTGCTCAATAACAGTGTGAAGGCCGTGACAGGGCTGAAATTCCCGGAATTTACCGGTTATGCTGGCCTGACGCCCGGCAGTTACAACGTCAAAGTGGCAGCCAATGCCGACAATTCAGTGGTGGTGATTAATGCCGATCTGAACCTGAGCGCCGGCAGTTACAGCACAGTGCTGGCAACTGGCTCACTAAGTGCCGGTACTATCAAACCCTGGGTGTTGGCTGATACACCACGACGCGTGGCGACCGAAGCCAAAGTGCGCATCGCGCACGCCTCGACCGTAGCCGGTAACGTCGACATCTATGTCACAGCCAGCAGTAACATCAGCACCAGCACGCCGGCGTTCAGTAACGTGCCTTTTATGGCTGAGACCGGTTATGTCAGCCTGCTGCCAGGCAGTTATGTGGTGACGGTTACGCCAGCAGGCAGTAAAACCGCCGCGATTGGACCGGTGGCGCTGACGCTGCAGGGCAACAAGATTTACACCGCGGTCGCGCGTGATGGCATCGCCGGTGCACAGCCTGGGCTGATTTTGCTGGACGATTTTAATGCTGGCTGAGCGGAGCGGGTTCTGAACAAGCAAAAGGGCAGTGATGACTGCCCTTTTTTGTGGATTGACTGTTATTGAGCTTAGTTTTGTGGACGCTTGTCTTCCGGGAAGGTGACGTTCAGTTCCAGCACCGACAGCTCATCCGAGCTTTTCTCCAGCGTGACCGACACCTGATCGTCGGCAATGTCGACGTATTTGCGGATCACTTCCAGAATATCGCGCTCCAGTTGCGGCAGATAATCCGGGCTGCTGCGGCGGCGGCGTTCATGCGCCACGATGATCTGTAAGCGTTCTTTGGCCGTTGAGGCGGTCGCTTTTTTGGCTGAGCGGAAATAATCGAGTAATGACATCCTTAACCTCCAAAGATCCGTTTAAGCAGACCTTTTTTCTCCACATTCAGGAAACGGAACGGCACGTTCTCACCAAGCAAACGCGCCACCGTATCCATATAGGCCTGACCGGCGTCACTTTCTTCATCCAGAATAACCGGTTGGCCTGAGTTTGATGCGTTCAGCACTGCCTGTGATTCAGGGATGACACCCAGCAGTTTGATAGCCAGAATGTCGTTGACGTCTTCGACACTGAGCATTTCGCCTTTTTGTACCCGCTCCGGGTTGTAACGTGTCAGCAGCAGGTGTTCTTTGATACCTGGCAGACCTTGCTCAGCACGGCGCGATTTGCTGGATAACATGCCAAGGATGCGGTCTGAGTCACGCACCGACGACACTTCCGGGTTGGTCACGACAATGGCTTCATCGGCGAAATACAGCGCCATCATGGCACCAGATTCAATACCAGCCGGTGAATCACAGATAATAAAATCAAATTCGTCAGACAGTTCGTTCAACACGCGCTCGACGCCTTCTTTGTACAGCGCGTCTTTGTCGCGGGTTTGTGAGGCCGGCAGAATAAACAGGTTGTCCAGGCGCTTGTCTTTAATCATCGCCTGTTTCAGATTTGCTTCGCCGTTGATCACATTGACGAAATCATAAACGACCCGACGCTCGCAGCCCATAATCAGGTCGAGGTTACGCAGGCCAATATCAAAATCGATGATCACAGTTTTGTGACCTTTCAGGGCCAGGCCAGTACCAATTGCCGCGCTGCTTGTGGTTTTACCGACACCGCCTTTGCCTGATGTCACCACTATAATTTTTGCCATAGTACAAAGTCCTTAGAATAAATCTGCCAACTGTAATTGTCCGTCCTGCAGGCCAATGCAGACCGCTTTGCCCCAGTGGTCGCCTTGCAGGTTGTCGCTTAACCAATAGTTACCGGCAATCGAGATTAACTCGGGTTGCATGTTGTAACAATAAATCTTTTTCGAGGCGTCGCCGCTGGCGCCGGCAATGGCTTTGCCCCGCAGCGCGCCATAAATATGGATGTTGCCGTCGGCGATGACTTCTGCACCGGCACCGACAGTGCCGCGGATAATCAGATCACCGCCTTTGACGTAAATCTGTTGGCCGGAGCGGATATTCTGCTCGATGGTTTTGTTGTCCGCCTGAACTGTCGCAGGGGCGGGCGCTGCGGCGGCCGGTGCGGCTTTGACCGGTTCGGCTTTGGTATTTTTGGGTGGTTGCAGTGCAGCAAGGCCGGCAGCATGCGCCGCTTTTTTTAAGTTCGCATCCGCGCCACAGACGCCGACCAGCACCAGCTGCAATTCGGTAAATAACTGCCTGATCGCGGCAAAGTCTGGCATCACTTCGCAGTTTTCCACGCTGATCACCACAGGCGCCTGGGTGAAAAAACCTGGCGCCTGCGCCAGTTTGGCGCTGAGCTCCTGTCGCAGCACTTCAACGCTGAAATCCTGGCAATACAATACGGATAAAGGAAACAGACTACCTTTGAGTTCGATGATTTGATCAGACATAGCAACCATGTGTGCACAATAATGAACTGGATGTGGTCTGCGCCGATTTCGTCAAACGTCAGAGTGACGTTTTTCCGGTTTTCCCCGCCGGGCATCGGTTCGCAGATTTAGCGCTTCATGGTATAGTCTGCGCCCCTGTTAGGCAAGTTACCCGGAGCAGAATTTCTGCCATGCTGACCGCGATTTATAAGAGCCCGAAAAAACCTGAAACCTATCTGTATTTAAGCAAACGCGACGATTTTTCTGCGGTACCTGCCGCATTGCTGGAAACTTTTGGTAAGCCTCAACTGGTCACAGTACTGGATTTGAGTGGCCGTAGCCGGCTGGCTGGTGCGGATTTGGCCAAAGTGCAGACCATGCTGACCGAGCAAGGGTATTACCTGCAGCTGCCACCCCCACCGGAAGATTTATTAAAGCAACATCAGGCATGGCTCGGCGCGCAGTCCGCTGAATAAATCAGCGGGCGGCATTTTCCCCCAGTTGCCATCCTAAGGAACAGGTTTGAAGAAGTTATTATTAGTGGCCGGTCTTGGCCTGAATCTGCTGGCTTGCAGCCACGCCAATGAAAAAATCAGCAGTGCCGCGGCCAATGAGCCCGCGCTGCGAGCCGCGCAAAAACCGGCTGCCGTGACGCCGCAGAATGCGCAGCAGGGCTCGCAAAAAGCCAGCAGTGTTGCCGCCAATGTTGCGGCGCCGGAAAAATCAGCTGCCGGTTTTGCCTTGTATGTAAAAGGCTTGCGTCAGCAGGCCGATGCGGCCGGTTATCCAAAAGATTTGCTTGATACGGTGTTTGCCACGCTGAAGTTCCAGCCGACTGTGGTGAAA
>JACCDS010430100.1_pt1 | contig 18285 bp, 18 predicted proteins | sample 7446441 | NCBI WGS metagenome assembly JACCDS01 (sample SAMN15323445, study PRJNA562643) | freshwater metagenome | isolation source: river surface water | place: USA:Blue River Watershed | collected 2017-08-17
CATGGGGTGACAAAAGCAGTGGCCGAAGAATATATGAAGCGTCTTCCCGCGAAAGAAAAAAGAGAGCTCGAGGTAGCAATAGAGGCTGAGTTGAATGAATTTCGGAATGCTGCAGAAAAAGCGGTTGAAGTGTGTCGTGAAACTACTCCAAAGTATCGGCGAAAAATGATAGACCGAATTTGATGTTAGGAAGTCTATGAACAATTTAATACCATCGATCGGAGGCTCGCGAAACTTACCGCCGACCAATGTTGAGGAAGTAATAAGTCTAACGCGAGCCATGAATGTTTATCAGTTCGATGTTATGGTTGAGTCAGCGATTCAGGGTATAAATTCCCTGAAGCCTTTATTGGATAGATTTTCAAAAATCTCAGATTTGTTGGAAGTTGTAAAATCACGAGTTTCTAGTAATTACGCGGCAATTACTGTCGCGAGTTTAAATTTAATTCCTAAAACCGAAGAGAGCTTAAGAGAGTATTTTAATAGTGATGGTCCAGTAATGGGGCAGAATGCTGATGAGGCATCAAGAAATATCGCTAATTTGGCAGAGAGTGGAATATTTATTGCTGCCCGTCTTGAAGTGCCTGTCTTAAAAGAGATTGACAAAAAAAGCGGTAGTCCAGTTACAAAAGAATTAAATTGGGTTCCTGCAAGTGAACTGGCGAACATGATTGCAGATTTACCGGTGAAGCAAAGCGATTTTCCCGGTGCGAGCAAATATGTGTTTATTACCAAAGACCAGGAAGGCAATGTAACAAAAGAAACTATTTACTCCGTTTTTGGCGAATATAAAAATTTTAGATCTACTTCGGCGGATTTGAGTGAAGCGTTCACAGATCTCAAGGAGCTCGTCATCGATTTGTCTAGCCAAGTTTTAATGGGACTGAAATTTGTTCAGAAAGTATCCGATGAGGCGAATAAAAAGCATGAGTCATTAGTTAATTTTAATAAAGAACAGCTTCAGATTGCCCAAAAAATGGAGAGCTCCATGGCTGAAATCAGTGAGGCTTCTTTGCTTTTGATAAAGATTCTAGCTAAGGAGCGTCAAATTTCAATGAACAGAGAGGAAGGTAAAAAACAGGCGGCTGAATTTATAAGAAGACCTGATGATGCTGATCTTGAGTCTTCTATTCGCGAAAGTTTTGAACTTTCTTCTTTTTTTAGTTCTTCTGATTCTACGCCTGAATCGAAAATAACAGATAACAATTCTGATTTAAATCAAAACAAGTATTTTTTTATCAATGATGATCGTCAATATTTGGATCTCAACAAAATTAACGGTGTCTTACCAGTCATTTATCTAAATTTTCCACTGGCTGAACCGTTACTAAGCGTCGCTTCCCGTAAAAATACAAATGATTTAGTCAGCTATGGCTCAAAATTAATTCCAAATTCTGAAGAAGTATTGAAATCCAAGCCCGCTTTTGCCTCCTCCAATGTTTCAGAGTCAGCAGAATCATTGATTGTTTCGAATTCGCTTCCTGCTGAAGATTTTTCTCCTTCTTTGAGCGCGCGGACGAATTTTAATATTTCGTATTCCCCAGAATCAAAGGAAAAAATATAAATCAGCCGATATTCAAATTTTTGTATTTTCAAAAATAATTTTTTGCGTTTATTTGCGGGATTGAAATGTCGGATTTTAATATCATCACAGACTACGCCAAGAAATCAGTTTGGTCTCTTTCGGATAAGAACGGAAGCCTTCTTTATACAAAGGCTGTTGGCACTTTTGCTGAGATCGGATCAAACATTGGATTAAGTTTGGCTGAGCAAACACAAGTTTTAGACGAAATGGTTGAAAATTTAATGAAACTGCGCGACCACACAGCGCAGTTTTCACCTACAAATTTCCCAGCGCTAAAAATTGAGTCAGGAGTAATATTGCCACCTACATCGCTAGATGTTAGTGCGCTTGCAAGTTCAAAATTTGACGTATTCTCTACTTCCGTTACCTTAGCGGAGGTGGATAAACTTGTTGAACTTGAATCTTGGCTGGACCGGACTTTCGGGGAGCAAAATTCCGACGCGTACAAAGTAACGTATCTTACGCCAGGAGCAACCACTGATTCTTGGATGGTTTTGCGTAATGTTTTGCCTATATCGACTTTGCCTTCCGGGAGTGTGCCCGTTGATCAATCTGGGAATGTGTTGATCAATAAGCCATTTTCGAATGAAGGTCAGTCTGGAATTTTTATGATGATTCGCGGAAAAAATAACGAATTAATAAAAGCTTCAGTTGGCCGTATTGATGAAGTTTTTTCCAAGGTAAAGTCGCTGGATGAATATCAAAAATATATCGAAACACGCGCTCTTGAGCGCTCGAAAGCAGCAATAGATATGCTTAAGGGTGATGAAATAAGCAATTTTTCATATGACTCGGTAGCTTGGCGAAAAATTGGTGACGAATCATTTAAATATGCAAAACTTCCAATAGTTTCTATTCTCTCTAAAGATTTGCAATCCACTGTATTGCCAAGCGGCACAATAGTACGAACGGAAAAAGACGAACTGTATTATATAAAGTCACCTAAAGTCGGTACTGTGGACGCATCGTATGAGAGAGTTGAGATTGGAGCCTCATTTTTTATTGCGCCTGATGAAATAATTTTGGCTGGAATACGTGCAAAATATGGTGATCAAGTTACTGTAGCTACTCAAATTAGTGCGAAACAGGGGTTGTACATCAATGAGTTGATGCAAAAAAAAACTTTGCATTTTGATGTGGCAACTAATATTTTAAAGATGTTTTCTGATTTGCATAACAAAATGGCTGGCCAACTTTAAGTTGAGTACTGGCTTTTAGATTGATGATTCTTAATCGATGGCAGAGCATCATTTTAATTATATCGCCAATATGCTTCAATCTGCAATTGCGAGAGCGCAGATGGCGCGTATTACCGGTAGAGTTATTCAAGTCAAGGGTACGATTGTTCGTGCAGTCATTCCATCTGTAAAGATTGGTGAAATATGTCTACTTCGAAGCCCGGCTGACGAGCACTCAATGAAGGCTGAGGTTGTGGGATTCTCGGAGGGATCTGCATTGCTCATGCCGCTTGGTGACATACAAGGCATATCTTCAAACACCGAGGTATTTCCGACAGGGCAGGTGCATTTAGTGCCGGTTGGTAGTGCTCTGCTGGGTCGGGTTTTAGACGGGATGGGCGATCCGTTGGACGAAGATCTGCGCGGTCCAATTGCAGTTAATCGTTTCTATCCTGTGCTTACCGGCGCGCCGGATCCCCTCAAGCGCCGTATTATTAATTCACCGTTGTCTCTTGGCGTAAAGGCACTCGATGGACTCTTAACTTGTGGCGAAGGCCAAAGAATGGGAGTTTTTGCCGCGGCTGGTGGTGGAAAATCAACGTTAATGGCAATGCTCGTTAAAGGGGCTGATGTTGATGTAACGGTCGTTGCGCTTATTGGGGAGAGGGGACGAGAAGTGCGGGAATTTCTCGAAAATGAGCTTGGTGACGAGGGGTTACGGCGGGCGGTCATTGTTTGTGCGACTTCAGATAAATCTTCACTAGAGAGATCTAAGGCTGCATATGTCGCGACGGCTATTGCTGAATATTTTCGCGACCAGGGAAAGCGTGTTCTATTTTTAATGGATTCTGTAACCCGCTTTGCCCGTGCCCAACGCGAAATTGGTCTGGCAGCGGGAGAGCCACCAACCCGCCGAGGCTTCCCTCCAAGCGTTTTCGCAACGCTTCCTCGGCTTATGGAGAGGGTTGGCATGGGGCAAAAAGGTTCGATAACTGCCTTGTATACGGTGTTGGTAGAAGGGGATGACATGACTGAACCAATCGCCGACGAAACGCGATCCATTTTAGATGGGCACATTATTCTTTCGAGAAAACTAGCCGCATCAAATCACTATCCGGCAATTGATGTTCTTGCATCTGTATCGAGGGTGATGAGTATGGTAACAAGCTCTGAGCACCGTTCCGCAGCAGGGCGTATGAGGGAGTTGATGGCGAAATATCAGGAAGTTGATTTGTTGGTAAAGATTGGGGAATACAAACGAGGTGCAGATACTCTGGCTGATCAAGCAATTGACCGTATCAAAGATATCAACGATTTCCTTCGTCAGAAAACTGACGAAAGATTTGATTTCGACGAAACTCTTGGACAACTGTACAATGCCGTTAAATAGGCCGGCGCAACCACAACCAGAGTCTATCTCATCAGGGCTTATTGCAAGACGGTTAGCCCGCAGGCGAAGTGCAGCAGGGCCATGTATGTGTGGGCCTTTTTTCCGGCGAACTAGCCAGCGGTGGTAACGGTTGAGCGACCAGTGAATATATTCCACCACCCAGCGTCGCGCTCGCACTCTTTCACGCTTTGACTTGTCCTCGTCCCGTTTTCGTTGAACCCACGGCGCCATGCCGATCTTTCGGACATGCTCGTATCCACGGCATCCGACATAGCCCAAATCCAGGCACTGCCAGGAGCACGGCTCAGCCGGCCGATTGATGACGATGCGCGCTAAAGTTTTCTCAAACAGCTCGCTTTCATGGTGGCGGGCGCCGGCCACCACTACGGCTAGCAGCAAACCGTGCCCACTAGTGGGCAGGCTGTTGGCCCTATACCAAAATTAGTCCCGGCTATCAGCAGAAATTTTTGACACCAGTTATGCCTCCGAAGAGGCCTTTTGCAAGGCCTGGCGCGCGAAGTGCGCCGGGCTCTCCCACTGCAATTCAGAGTGGGGACGCGTCTCATCATAGTACTGCCGCCATGCTTCGATTTTGCTCCTCGCATCGTCGAGCGACAGGAACCAATGCTGGTTTAAACACTCCTGCCGCAACCGGCCATTAAAGCTTTCGATCTTCGCGTTGTCGGTCGGTTTACCTGGACGACTGAAGTCCAATTCGATGCCGTGCTCATACGCCCATTTATCCATGACGTTCGAAATGAGCTCGCTCCCGTTATCGACTTTGATGGTCGGCGGCAGTCCTCGCGTTGCTGCAATCCGATTTAAGGTCGCCACCACATCTTCCCCCTTCAAGCTCTGGCCTACATCGATGGCCAAGCTTTCGCGCGTGTAGTTATCGACGACAGTCAAGGCGCGTAATTTGCGACCGTCAAATAGCGCATCGGCCACGAAATCCATGCTCCATATCTGGTTCATGGCGGTTACCAGGCTCTTGGGCTGCCGTTGCCGCGCCGATTTGTTGCGCATAGGCCGTTTCATTCGCAAAGACAGCCCTTGCTTCCGATAGAGCCGGTATACACGCTTGACGTTATCTCGCCAGCCTTCTCGCCTTAACATCGCGTGCACGCGGCGGTAGCTGTATTGAACGCGGGTGTTAGCAATTTCATTGATCCGCATGACTAGCGCGAAGGCATCCTGCCTGACCGATTGATACCAATGTAGCGAGCGCGAAATATTGAACAAGGCACAAGTCTAAGTCAGGCTCGCTCGATATCGATCCCGCAATTCATCGATTAACAGGCGTCGACGAGAGGGCTTCAGAGCTTTTTTTGAGAGCGCATCCTGGAGCATAATTTTATCGAGCAACAGATCCGCAACCAGCTTCTTCACCTTCGTGTTCTCTTCTTCAAGCTGCCACAAGCGACGCAGCTCAGAAGGTCCCAGTACGCCGTATTTTTTCTTCCAGTTGTAGAACGTCGCATCGCTGATACCGAGCTTGCGGCAGACCTCGTCGACGGGAGTGCCGAGCTCAGCCTGCTTTAGTACGAAGGTAATTTGCTGCTCAGTGAATTGGCTTCTCTTCATTTTCGACCTCATTTCAAATCGTGAAAATCAGTCAGAAAATTCTAATTTAGATCGAGACTATTCCGCGGGGAAGGGTCACAAACGCCAAGTTGTCAAAAATTTGTGAGTTATTTTGCCGTAAGTTCTTTCGCTCATAATTTAAAAACATAAAAAATAAATAGCATCAAATTTATAATTTTTTTCTGCTCTATCCTACTAACCATCTTTCGGGCTGAAAGAAAGAATAAGTAAGCCTGGACGTCATTAGTTCATCACTGGAAAACATAATTAAAGCGATACTTGAATTTTCTGAAAACATCCCGTTGATATAATTCTTTAAAATAAGTCTTGTGCTGTAAAAATATTAATTTTAAAAGTATTATCTTTCGCTACTGAGGCATATAAAAATAGATCTTCTCAATTAATCCAATTAAAGCCGAAATGGAACTAATGCGCTCACTCCGCCACTTATCAGGCATGTGTATGTTTTTGGCAACTGAATGCGCCTGTTGTGATGCATTTTTATGACTCACATAGCTTCGCAAAGAAGACTTTATGGGAATTTTAGCCGATTTGCTTCGTATAAAAAAATTTCGAGAACAAAAGGCCGAAAGAGCTCTTATTCATGCGAGACAGGAATTGCTGACTGCTGAAGAAAAATTGAGCGAAGCAAAGCATAAACTAAAAGAATTTCGAATAAAAAGTGCATTGAAAGAAAAAGAACTATACGACGACCTCTGTAAAAGAATGGTCTCTGTAAGAGAACTCGATAATGTAAAAGTAGATATTGAACTGATGAAGGAGCGAGATGATGAATTGGCTAAGGAACTTGCTCATAAAGAAGAATTGAGAGTTCTGTCTCACGAAAAAGAGCGTTCCGCCCTCGAGGATTATAACTCTGCAGCCCGATTGCGCGAAAAATTCGATCAAATTTTGGCGAATACAAAAGATCTTGAGGCTGTTGAGGAGGAGAAAATACAAGATGCTGAGATCGAAGAATCAAGTGAGGTTCGCTTTATCTTGTCTACCGAGCATGAAGAAAATGCTCGCTCATCGTCAATAATTTCGCCATGAAAAGAAGGCAGTTTAAAACGGATCTTGGTCCGATTATGTTTAATTTGACTGATTCGTTCGATGGCGAATTTTCAAAAATTAATATCAAAAATGATGACGTTATCCGGTTCAGATGCTTCCTAGCCGACAATCCAAAAAACTCTCAAGCGAATCGCTTTCCAATAGTTTATGAGAATGCCACTGAGCATAACCCATTCAATGTAGAGCCGCCGGACAGAAATTTTTTCGAACGGGTTATCAAATCGGTTTGCGGGGTGCATGAAAAATATAGAGAAAAAATTGGATATTTAATTAACTTTGAGATCGAATCCGATGAGACTGGCCGGATCTCCGGGGTGATGATCAGTCTTAGGTCGGAAATCGTCTTTGCATTATATGTTACGGACGAAAAAATAAAAAAAAAGCTAAGTGAATTCCATGATTATTTTTTGATGAGACTAAGCTTGAGCCTAAATAGGGAAGTAAAGGTTTTTACATTTAACTGTAAATCTGACATGGAAATATTTGCTCGGAAATTTTATGATTGCGAATAGGTCAGAAATGGCGAAGCTCACGCTCCGAAAGATCGATCGCGAACGTGCAAATCAGTTAAGGGAGATTTGTCGACTGAAATTTCCGATTCAATTTAAGTGGCTTGGAAGAAAATGGGAAGCAGAAATACGACCGATAGGTATAACTCGCAATAATTTATCAGATTTTGATATTGATTGGGGAGGGGCAAATGCTAAGTTCAGATGCGATTCTGGCTGGCTTGAGAAAATCACAGAATTTGTTTTTGGTGCTTATAACAAAGAACTTCTAAACGGGCAATGGAGAGTTGCTCTCGTTGAAGCAGTGCATTCACAAATCTCTGAAAATATCGAGAGGCTTACTAGGAAAAGATTTCTAATAAAAGAATTTAATGGCGATGATGATCAATTTCACTGGCATAAATTTGAGATCGTTCTTGCCTGTGAAGAGGCCAAATCGTTTTGTGAGATTTGGCTGGACGAAATGGGCGTAGGATTTCTTGCTGCGGCGATTCGCGGATGCCAGCCATTAAAGGTTGATTGGACGATTTGGAAAGATATTCCAATCAGCGCGAAATTCGTTGTTGGCGCAACGAAAATTCCCATCAAGCATATTAGAGAACTAGAGTTACGCGATATTATTTTATTAGATCAATCGGAAGTTGGAAAATCACTCGATGGAATTTTTATAGAATTCGGTGGTAGATATTTTTGTTCTGCCACCATTTCCGATAAGAAAATCACTATCTGCTCAAAAATAGGAAGATGTATGGAAGAAGTAGATGGAAACACAAACTACATTGAAAAGTTGCAGTCTTTTGATGATCTATCGATAACTCTAAATTTCGATCTTGGCGAACGATTTATCCGCCTCTCGGAGCTTGCCCAAATTGGCCCAGGATATGTTTTCGACCTTGGTCGCGACTTGAGCCGGAGCGTAATGATCAGAGCAAATGGAAAAATAATTGGAGAAGGTGAGCTTGTAGATATCGAAGGGCGCGTTGGAGTTTCCGTTCTCCAAATTGCGCATATATCTGACCATTATTCTGACTAGCACAGGAGAAAACTGTGCGAACAATTGATCCCATAGCGTTATCCTTCGCGCTGGGTTTACTTGCACTAGTCCCACTAGTTTTAATTGCAACAACATCATTTCTTAAAATATCAATAGTTTTATCGCTCGTTCGAAATGCTCTTGGTGTGCAGCAGGCCCCGCCAAACATGGCGATTTATGCGCTGGCGGTGTTATTAAGCATGTACGTGATGGCTCCTGTGGGCTATAAAATGGCAGAGATCATTTCAAAAGAGCGCGATCCGACAATATCTGTTCAAACAATGTTGTCAGTTGCGCGCCAAAGCATAGAGCCGTTAAAAGAATTTTTAATTCGAAACAGTAAATCTGAGCAACGCCAATTCTTTTTTTCCACTGCTAAAAAATTGTGGCCTCCCGAGGTTGTTGAAAATGCAACTCAGTTTGATCTGCTGATTGTCTCCCCTGCGTTTGTCGTCTCTGAAATTACTTCTGCATTCGAAATTGGTTTTCTTCTTTTTCTCCCATTTATAATAATTGATCTAGTTATATCAAATATTTTAATGGCCATGGGAATGATGATGGTGTCCCCGGTTACGATTTCTCTGCCATTAAAACTCTTTTTATTCGTGATGGTCGACGGTTGGTCACGTCTAATCCATGGTCTCACTATGACGTATATTTAGTATGCAAACATCCGATGTCATTACTTACGTGATTCAGGCACTGTTACTTACTTTATGGCTTTCGCTTCCGCCAATTGTTGTGGCTTCTGTAGTTGGCATAATCTTCAGTTTAATTCAAGCTTTGACGCAGATCCAAGAACAAACTTTGTCATTCGGTGTAAAGCTAGTAGCAGTTGGCATAACCCTTTATCTTACTGCTCGGTGGATTGGGGGTGAAATTTACAACTACACAATAACACTCTTTGATCAGTTTCCGGTAGTCGCAAACTAAAAATGTATTATGACTTAATGATATATCCGGCATCTTGGATGACTGCAACATTTTATGCGTTACCTCGTATGCTTGCGATGTTCTCAGTTTTGCCAATGCTGAACCGCCAAGCGCTGCCTGGTATTTTGCGTGTTGGTGTCGCGTCGTCGTTTGCCATATTCATAGTTCCGTCACTCGTTAAAAAATCAATGGAGTTCTCTGAACACGGTACCAGTGTTCTCCTTTTGCTTAGCAAGGAGGCGTTAATTGGTTTTATTCTTGGATTTTTAGTTGCTATACCGCTTTGGGCATTGGATATTGTTGGAGCCTATATCGACAGCCAACGAGGAGCAAGTATTGCTGCGACTATTAATCCTTTAACTGGCCATGATACTTCTCCATTAGGAGAGTTGTTTAGTCAGGCAGGAATGGTCGTATTGCTAATTGGTGGTGGCCTGCTATCAATTCTTGAGCTTATATATGTAAGTTACGTGATTTGGCCAGTATTTGATATCCTTCCACGGATCTCGCAAGACGCACCGCGGATAGTTTTGAATCAAATGGATAAGCTAATGTGGTTGGCTGTAATGTTTAGCGCACCAGTGATTTTTGCAATGTTCCTCTCGGAATTGGGATTGGGTATTGTGAGTCGGTTTGTCCCACAATTGCAGGTTTTTTTTCTTGCAATGCCAATCAAGAGCGCGATTGCTATGTTTGTGCTCGCCATATATTCATCTTCATTGTTGAGTTTTTTTTCCGATGAGTACTTGGGACTCGTAAAAAAAATTTCTGAAATCTTTGGAAATCTATTTTTTAGGGCATAGGAATGAGTGGTGAAAAGACAGAGCAGCCAACCGAGCACAAAATTCGTCAATCTAGGGAGGAAGGGCAGGTCGCTAAAAGCAAAGACTTTACCCAAGCTCTCCTGGTTGGGGCACTTTTTGGATATTTCCTCACGAATTCTGAAGATATATTTCGCAGATTTTCAGAGATGATTTTATATCCGTCCCAATTATATGAGGTCGAGTTTCTAGATGCCGCTCATATGGAGGTAGACAATTTTTTGCGTGAGGCTGTTATTCTTCTTTCCCCATTTGTAATTATCGTCATGGTAGTTGGTGTTTTTGGCGAGATGATTCAAACCGGAATATTATTTGCATTTAAGGTTCTTATTCCAAAAGGCGATCGACTAAATCCTGCGACAAACGTTAAAAATATTTTCTCTACGAAAAATTTTATAGAACTTGCTAAATCTATTATTAAGGTTTTGTTCTTGACTGTGGTTGTGGCATTTGTTATTCGAGATTCTTTAAATGCATTGATCTTACTTCCATCGAAAGGGTTAATAAGTGCAGGCCTTGCTATTTCGGATATGGTTAGAACTCTTATAATTTATGCGTTCATTGGTTTCGGGGCGATTGCGCTCGCTGATTTAATTTATCAGCGTTATAACTATCGTAAGCAATTAATGATGTCAATGGACGAGATTAAACAAGAGTACAAGCAGCTCGAGGGTGATCCCCACATGAAAGGACACCGAAAGCAGGTCGCCAAAGAAATCGCGATGGGGGAAATGTCACTTAAAACTAGGAAATCATCAGTTGTCGTGACTAACCCTACGCATTTGGCAGTGGCACTTTATTACAAACAAGAAGTTACTCCGTTACCTATTGTCGTCGCGAAGGGCCGCGACAAGAGCGCCTTTGAAATGGTGAATATCGCTCGAAAGTATGGGATTCCTATATTGCAGAATGTGTGGTTGGCGAGAGAATTGACTGATTCAGTTAAGGTTGATCATTATATTTCGTCGGAGCTTATTGAACCCGTCGCTGAGTTATTAATTGCTGTCAAGCGGATTTCTGGTGTTTCGGATGACAGGATGCATTGATGCGATCGAAAATTCATGCAGGACTTTTCGGCTTCCTGGAGAAGCGGGGTTTCGCTCTAGATGCGCAGCGTAGTGATGAAGCTATTGTGATTAACAGTGGCCGTGCATGTCGAGTTTATTGTCGGCCCGCTCCGCATGGAGATCTTGTTCTGGAGAGTCGGCTTCGGCAACTGCCCGAATCTCCTTCTGAACAGAATGATTTGATCAGTCAGTGTTTGAGTTTTTCCTGGACGCGCATGGGAACACATTGTGATTATCCAGTTCTCTCGGAGTCAAATAATCAGTTGCTTTTGAGACAAAGACTTCCCTCGGATGCGACTGTCGATGAGGTTGAGAAATCGCTTGAATGCTTCGTGAGATCGATTGTTGATTGGCGACGCATTTTGCGAATTCTTTGAGTATGGAGGTGTTGATGGGGCGCGGTAAACTGATAAAAGCTTTGATGGTGGTCATGCTGATACTTAATTTTCGAGAAAGTATCTGCGCACCTGTGCCATGGCCTGAGGTTAGTTTTACGTATATCGCCAAGCAACAAACGATTACTGAGGTTCTTGTCTCCTTTGCGCGAAATTTTGGTGTCGAATTGCAAGCATCTAACGCTGTTCGTTCTCGCAACGATATGGTTAACGGAAAATTCACGATGGGAAGTCCTTCGGAATTTTTGAATCAGCTTTCGGCTGCTTATGGATTACAGTGGTTTTATTATGGTGGAAGCTTGTATGTGTCAAGGAATTTCGAAACTGCGACGCGTGCGTTATCACCCAACGGATTAGCCCTGCCTGAATTTCGAAAAGCTCTTATTGATTTAGGCGTTGTAGAGACTAAGTTTGGTTGGGGAGATTTACCTGACCGTGGTGTTGCTATGATTTCTGGACCACCTTCATATGTCGACCTTGTGGTTTGGTCAGTTGCAAACCTTCCTATCCCCCAGGCTCCGCAACAAATACGCATCTTTAGGTTGACTCATGCACAAGTCAACGACCGCGTCATTTCTTATCGTGATCAGCAAATAACCACTGACGGTGTGGCAACGATTTTACGCAACCTGATTACGGGTGCAGGCGGTGGCGGGGGTACCCGTCTGGTGAATCTTCCCCAGTTGTCTGCGCTCGCTGCGCCGCTAAAGCAGGGGTTGGCGGCCGGCGATGGCAATGAGGGACGGGAGTCAACTGCGGCCACTTCGTCAGCCGCCGGCGCAGCATCGCCGAATGGAAATTTGCGCCAAGGTCCAATATTGAGGCCGGTGATTCAAGCAGATTCAAGATTAAATGCGGTAATCGTAAAAGACATATCACAACACATGCCGATCTACGAAGAGTTAATCAAACTTCTCGATGTTCCGACTCGGCTAATTGAAATTGAAGCCATGATTGTCGACGTAAATTCCAACAATATTGCAGATTTGGGTATTGATTGGGGTGCTCGCGGAGGAGGCGTAGCAGGTGGATTTGGTCGTCCCGGAACTCCGCCGGATGATGTAACCGGTACGATTGTTTTCGGTAGAAATGTGAATCCAACGACAGTAATTCCTAACGCTGGGAATTTTTTAATGGCTCGTATTCGAATGCTTGAGGGAAGAGGGAGCGCGCGCGTAGTATCTCGACCTTCAGTGCTGACGGTTGATAATTTAGGTGCTCTTATTGATCTCTCAGAGACTTTTTACGTTCAATCTGTTGGCGAGAGAGTGGCAAATGTAGTTCCGATTTCGGTTGGAACAACCTTAAAAGTAACTCCACATATTATAGATAACCCGACTGGTATTGCAGTAAATCTGATTGTTGATATTGAAGACGGAGCGATACAGGATATCGGCATTCAGTCTTTGCCGCGAGTTCGTAGAAGCACAATTGGGACCCAAGCCGTTATGAATGAACGGGAGGCCTTATTAATTGGTGGATTTAACTCTGAGTCGGATATCAGGCAGGTTGATCAAGTGCCCGGGATTAGTAATATTCCGATTTTTGGATCTTTTTTTAAAAAAAAATCGACCAAGCTTGAAAAAAGGGAAAGATTATTTCTGATTACGCCGAAAATTATTTCTGCTAGCAATGATGGTCAGAGTTCGGTGCGTTAGAAAAATGAATGGCGTACATTTTAATTGAGTGGTGATTCTGCGTTAATTTATATATGATTAAATACGTTACTTCAAATGACGAGAAAAGTAATGTAGATCATGAAGCGATGGCCGAGGATGATCCGATACGCATACCCGATTCTTTCGCGCTTTTAAAGCCAGCTTGGTACGGAGCAGCAGTTGCTGAGCAGTATGCTGCCATGCTTGTTTGCTTCTGGCGTGAATTGAAACGCGAAGGCAGATTGAAGTTTGATCAATTTTTGGATGTTCTCGATTTTTGTCCAGCAGTTGATCCTGGTGGAGCCTTGCTTACGAAGGCTATTCATCGACAAATTTTTCCGAATGAGTTTCCACAGATTCGATATATACCATGGATTAGGAAAAATTCATCTGCCCAGCTCAGGGAATATGATTGGGAGTACGCACTGTGCGGAGATATCGCTTCAGATAATGGTGCATTAATTTACTGTTCCGCGGCGCAATCATTCTTGGCATATTCTGCTGAAAATCCTGTTGCTGTCATTGCTCACGATGCATGGAGTCAAATAGGCCAAGATTTATTTGCGATACATTACGGAAAATTGCTTCGTGCGAATTTTTCGCTTCTAAGATCTCAATGCTTGGGTGAGGATGAAAAGTTTTGGGAGTTAGCTGACGATTTTTCCTGGGATATTCCTTTGCATGAGCAGCTTGCACATTACCGGAATGAGCTGAATAGTTCCCCTCTGATCTATCCTCGAGGGGCGATTTCCGCTTTGAAAGCATTAAGTAAAGTTGCGCTCGAAGGAGGTCTTGTTATTTCTTATGCATCGGGTTGTATCAATGAGCTTGGTGTGAGGCTTGCGTCTTTTTCTCAAGTGATGCTTGCTTTAAGGAGCGATAAATTACTACCTGTGAATTTCGAGTTAATTGCAGCTTGGGTGCGTGCAACAAGGGGGATAGTTCGAGAGGTTGAACTATCGTCCGATCGTGTCTTGCAAGTATTTTTGTTTGGCAGGTCTTCTGAGGCTGGTCTAATTGATAAAGTAATGCACTGTATAGATCAGCCACTTTTAGAGTCGAGCTTTCATTTGATAGAAGTTTCACGTTTGTTGGGGGAGCGCGCTAGTCTTGACGTCCGCCTCGGCTTGCTGAAACTGTCTAAATATGATCCAGCAGTTTTCAGTGCAGGTGCCAGTGATTTAATTCGCATGATGGCGAACACGACCAGATTTAACAGGCGTCATTGGGCTGAGGCGCTTGAGCGAGTTTGGGGGAAGTATTTGGTTTGCCCAATCGACTGCGATGCTTGTTATTGGTTATCTCAGGCATCGATGCATTGCGGGCATTGGGGGCTTGCACGCACAATTCTGGAGCATCGTATTCGTAAACGCGGCGAGAGTGCGCTTGACTTAGCAAATCTTGCATGGTGTGAGAGTAGAACTGGTCAGCTAGGCAAAGGACTACAGTTTGTGACAAAGGCCTTATCACTTGAACCTGGTCATAACATCGCGCATGAGGTTAATCGACGGCTGTCAGAGCGCCACGCTAAGCGCGATGCACTATGGCGAGTTGAAATTCGTCACCCTGATATTCCAATCCTGCTCGAGCCTTTGGATCTTAGCCACGCTCAAGCACTTTGTTACCAATACCGTGATGATCAGATTGCCGTCATGACGGGCCTACCTCACATGAGTGATCTGGAGAAGGTTAAGCAGTGGATTGTTGAGTCAGATCAAGAGCATGGAAAAATAAATTACGCAGTTATGCACAACGATTGGGGGTTTGTTGGATTCATTAATTTGGCTGTTTCCAAACATTCAGCTTTCTTCTGCTTCTGGACTGGTGTCGATTTTCAAGGAAAAGGTCTGGCAACTGCTGCTGGGAGGATCGTATGCGCCCATGCAAAGCGATGCGGCGTGCCGCTGATATTGACCTCTGCCTATAAAGATAATCATCGGTCAGTACGTGCTTTAATGCGCCTCGGATTTGCTGAGCTGTCTGTTCGAGCGCGTCCACCGGATCACGATCGGGTTTTTTTTGCCCTATACGATTCGACCACGCACTGCTTCGATTGTGATCAGGAATTGGTTGATTATTATCGCCGTGAAAATCTTTCAATGGATTTTGATTGGCCAATGATTGTCCCTCTGTCTTCCGCAGTTGATTTAGGGAATGTAAGGAGCGTATCTTGAGTCAATTTAGCCTTTTCGGTGTTGGGGCCGGACGAACGATTGCCGGCGAAATTGTCGATGACGATGATCGATCTCGCCAACGCCGGCTGACTTCTGCACAGCGCGTGGAGCAGGATCGACGCATTGCTTCGTTACGCGAGCGACTTGCTCAAAGTGAGCAAGCGACAATTTCCACAACGCACCAGCAAGCGCCTTACCCAAAGGGACCTGTTTCAACGTCGGCTTATCGCGATGCAAAGAACAACCGCTTATTGGCGCGTATTGACCCCGAAATGCCCGAGAACCGTTTTCGCGCTTTGAGCAGAGAAAGCGATGATGTAAGCGACCTTGAGCTTGGCTCTGACAGCGTTGACCTGTATGAGCCCTCGCCGCGCCGCACGAGGCTTGCCGAGGACTTGGCCTGGCCTAAAATTGACCGCAGCCAAGATACAAATTCTTCTAAGCCCAAATTTCCGACCGGCGAGTTATCAACAGCTACTGTCCCGAATGCTTTGGTATCGGCTGCAAAGGCGTTGCCTACAGCGATCGAAGAAAAATTTGAAGTCAACGCCGGCTTAGGTGAATCTATGCCGGTATTTGAGCATGGTGCCAGCGGTGTAGGCACGCCATTAGCCCGTCTCACAGCTCTTGTAGATGATCTCGATAAAATCCGCGGTCCTCAGTTTGCAGAAAACCTCACCAACAGCTTGAACGCATTGCTTGAGACTATTCGTCATCATCCAACGCCCAACCCGAATTCAAATGACGCAGAGGATATCAATGGCACCCTTGAGTTTTTAGAGGGCTATGTTGAGGCGTCCACGCTGAAAGAAGAGGACCAACAGCCTTTAAGTCAATTGATGGGTCAATTACGACAGGAATTAGTCGGAGAACATTATGCTTCGTCGGCAACTCAAGCACTTATTTTGTCAGCAGCAGCTTCGTCATCCGTCGGTGAAAGTAGTCGCCTCTCAGGCAATGCGAGCGAAGCTCGTGTTGGGAGTCGCGGTCGAAGCACTTTAGGGGAGCGTGTAGCCTTGGCAAAGGCTGATAATGAATCTGAAGAAATGGAAAAAGAACTCGCTGTTTCTCAATTGCAGTCTGGCGTTGGAGGACCGATACGCTCATTGAAATCCAATCTTTCGAAAGACGCCGACAAGCGACGCGAAGAAACACTTGCCTCCATAACGGTTCGCTCTGTTTAAAGTATTCTCACGTAGGTCTGTGTCTTTACGTGCGCAATAGTGACCTTTTGAGTTCCATCGACCAGACGTGCATCATTACACGCGCGTCGGGTTGATGGAGCTTTTCTCAGAACTTCAGTGGCACACCGGCTTCTTCAAATTGCGACCGTAATGCGGCACGGGCTCGAGACACTCTGCTTCGAACCGTGCCCAGTGGAATATGGAGCATATCTGCAGCGTCCTGGTACGAGATTTCGTCCACGGCAACTAGGCCAAGAACTTCGCTCATTTCTGAAGGTAATGAATCGAATGCCTTTTCGGTAAGCATCAACATTTCTTTTTGCACCAGCGAGTCGCTTGGGTCGGGTTCGACAGAGGCAAGTCCGAGCAGACTTTCGTCCGTTTCAAATTTGTGCACCCGATGAGGCGCGCGGCTCAGATAGTTGCGCACCATATTCATGGCAATACCAAAAAGCCAGGTTGATAGCTTTGAATCGCCCCTGAAGCTCGATATGGTTCTGGCAGCTTCGACAAAAGCCTGCTGGGTAATATCAGCTGCATCATCCGGATGGTCGATGTACTTGATGACGAACCGATACAAGCGACGCTGATGCTGTGAAATAAGCTCTCTGAACAGAACTTCCTGATCAAGTTGAAAAGGAGGGAGGCCGCCAGACTCTTCAATAATTGATGATCGGGAAACTGCGGTGGCTTTCGTTTCTGATTCGTCTTCTTCAGCTTGTGGGTAAGCCTCCTCTTTACCATCGTCTGTCTTTTGTTCGTCGTCATCCGTGTCGAACAGGTTGATGCAGAAATCGGTGTCCTGATCGATTGCCTCGTTATGCATCTCGCTCATCTGGAAGCTCCTTCGCGCTAGGTGGTTTGCCGCTCAGCCTTTCCTGGCTGGGTCACCCACTTGGCGCCTAGCTGCTTCAGGCGGCGCTTATGAGGCGTTCGGAGTTTTCCGACAAAGAGTTGCCTAAATGAACTTTAAGACCGAATCTTTGTCAAAAAATCTGCAAATCTACCTAATTCGTGGGATTGACAATTTGAGAGTAGGTGGGGGAGAAGTATGAGCAAATTGATATGCAAAAAGAGTCACATTTGATGCAAAAATGACATCTTTTGTCTTGCCGCTGATGATCCTTTTTGCGATGAGCAAGTACTAGCCCCGTATAATTGCGTCCCTGATCGAGCGTGTACCTTCTAAAGTCTTCAAGTGATGCAATATCTTTCTACTCGCGGGCATGAGGCCCGGCCTGGTTTCTCGGAAATTCTGCTTGGTGGTTTGGCTCCGGATGGCGGTTTGTACCTTCCCAGTCATTACCCGAAGGTTTCCACAGCTGAACTGGATGGCTGGCGCGGACTCTCTTACGCGCAGCTGGCCGCCGAGGTGCTGAAAAAATTTGCGACCGATATCTCCGCGGCTGACATCGAGGCGCTTACCGCAAAAACCTACACAGCAGCCGTGTATTGCAATGGACGCCTTGGCGACAATGCGGAGGAAATCACGCCTTTGCGTCCTCTGGAGGCGACTGAAAACCGCCGAATGCTCTTGCAGTCGTTGTCGAACGGTCCAACGCTCGCCTTCAAGGACATGGCGATGCAATTGCTCGGCAATTTATTTGAGTACACGCTCGCGAAGCAGGGCGCAGAGCTGAATATCCTTGGAGCCACCTCGGGTGATACCGGCAGCGCGGCTGAATACGCGATGCGTGGCA
>JACCDS010932452.1_pt1 | contig 18282 bp, 14 predicted proteins | sample 7446441 | NCBI WGS metagenome assembly JACCDS01 (sample SAMN15323445, study PRJNA562643) | freshwater metagenome | isolation source: river surface water | place: USA:Blue River Watershed | collected 2017-08-17
AAGATGCCGCTGTGAAAGTAAGTGCCGTCGCCTAAGTTGGCGAAGATGTGCTGGTCATTCACAAACGGTTGCTGGCCCACCCACGGCACGCCTTCACCGCCCATTTGCGTGAAGCCGATGGTGCTGCGGTCCATCCACACGCTCATGAAATGGCAGCCAATGCCGGCCATGGCACGCGAGCCCTCGGGCACCTTGGTCGAGGTGTTGTGCGGACAGCCCGAACAGAACCACGGCTGCCGGTCGCTGGAGGCTCCCAGCGTGAGCGTTTGCATGGCTTGTTCTTTGGCCTCGAGCATCGACAAATGCGCATCCATTTGCGCGGTGGTGTCGGCATCGATGCCTATTTTTTTCAGACGTTTGGCAATGGCGCGCGCAATGATGGTGGGCGTTAAATCGGCGTTGGCCCTCAGCAAGGTCCGCTCGGTCGGGTTGGGCACTGACCACTCGCCACCCGACACGTCACCATCGGCCTCGTCGAATTTGCCCAAGATGTTGGGGCGCACATCGTTGCGCCAGTTGTACAGCTCTTCTTTGAGTTGGTATTCGATGATTTGGCGTTTTTCTTCGACCACCAAAATCTCACGCAAACCCGTGGCGAACTCGCGTGTGGACTGCGCTTCGAGCGGCCACACCACCGCCACTTTGTGCAAGCGGATGCCCAATTGGCGACAACGGTTATCGTCCAGCCCCAAGTCCAGCAGCGCTTGGCGGGTGTCGTTGTAGGCCTTGCCGCTGGCGATCAAACCAAAGCGGTCGTTTGGGCCTTCGATCACGTTGTGGTTGAGTTTGTTGGCGCGGATGTAGGCCAACGCCGCATACCATTTGTAATCGAACAAACGCGCCTCTTGCTCGAGCGCGGTGTCGGGCCAGCGGATGTGCACGCCGCCAGGCGGCATCACAAACTCGGGCAACACGATGCGCACACGCTCAGGGTCGATGTGCGCGGTGGCACTGGACTCGACGATCTCTTGAATGGTCTTCATGCCCGACCAAATGCCCGCAAACCGGCTCATGGCAATGGCGTGCAAGCCTTGGTCCAAAATGTCTTGCACGTTTGACGGGAAAAACACAGGCAGGCCACAGGCCTTGAAGATGTGGTCGCTCTGGTGTGCTGCCGTCGAGCTTTTCGCCACGTGGTCATCACCGGCCACCGCCAATATGCCGCCCCAAGGGGTGGTGCCCGCCATGTTGGCGTGTTTGAACACATCTGAGCAGCGGTCAACGCCGGGGCCTTTGCCATACCAAATGCCAAACACGCCATCGAACTTGTTGCTGCCCTGCGGCGCAAAACCCAACTGTTGCGTTCCCCACAACGCGGTGGCGGCCAACTCTTCGTTGACCCCGGGTTGGAAGACGATGTTTTGTGCCTTCAGGTGGTCTTTGGCTTTCCACAAAGACTGGTCGTAGCTGCCCAACGGTGAGCCGCGGTAGCCGCTGATAAAGCCGGCGGTATTTTTGCCTTGCAGCGCATCTCGTTGTCGCTGCAGCATGGGCAGTTTGACCAAGGCCTGCACGCCGCTCATGAAGGCGCGCCCCACATCGAGACGGTATTTGTCGTCCAGCGTCACCGTGGCTAAAGCTTGGCGAATCGATTCTGGCAAAGGGGCGTTCATGGGCGGTCCTGCTGCGGAAATTGAACGCACAGTGTAGGACGGTCCTGCAGACAAGAGCTTGCTTTATGTGACAGGATTTGCCCTATGATTTGAAAGAATCTTGCTCTAAAGACCACGATATGGAAACGCTTGATAAATTTGACTGGGCCATTTTGAATGAATTGCAAAATGACGGCCGATTGACCAACGCCGAGTTGGCGCAACGGGTGGGCTTGTCTGCGGCGCCTTGTTGGCGGCGGGTGCGGGCCTTAGAGGAGGCCGGCGTGATCACCGGTTATCGCGCTGAGATCAACCGGGCCAAAGTGGGGCTGGATGTGTTCGCGTTTGTGCGCTTGGACGCCGAGCGCAACCGGGGCGATGTGACGCGTCAACTGGAAGAAGCGATTCTGAAAATCCCCGAAGTCATCTCGTGCCACTACATCAGTGGCACAGGCACGTTTGAGCTTCAGGTGGTCAGCAAAGACCTCAACAGTTTCAGCCAGTTTGCGCGCGACGTGTTGCTCAACCTGCCCAATGTGAAAGATCTGCACACCAGCTTTTCTTTGGGCGAGGTCAAGGCCGCAGGGGCCTTGCCATTGCAGCCTTGAGCCTTGTGGCCAGCGGCCTTAAGGGTACAAACCGCGCAACTCACGGGCGTGCAAGATGCGTGAGCAAGCCACGATGAAGGTGGCGGTGCGCAAGCTGACGCGGTGCTCGTCGGCCACTTGCCAAATGGCCGCAAAAGCCTCGCGCATGATGCGCACCAAACGTTGGTTGATGTCGTCTTCGCTCCAGAAAAAGCTGGAGAAGTCTTGCACCCATTCAAAGTAACTGACGGTCACGCCGCCGGCATTGGCGATCACATCGGGCACGACCAAAATGCCACGTTCATGCAAGATGTCATCGGCCTCCGGCGTGGTGGGGCCGTTGGCGCCTTCAATCACCATGCGCGCTTGAATGTGGTGGGCGTTGGCCGCCGTGATTTGTTGCTCTAGGGCGGCGGGGATCATGATGTCGCAAGTCACTCCCCAAAACTGTTCATCGGCCAGTGTTTCGGCGCCCTCAAAGCCTTTCACACTGCCGTGTGCCTCCACATGGCGCAGCAGGGCTGGCACATCGAGTCCGGCGGCTTGGTAAACGGTGCCGCCATGGTCTTGCACGGCGACCAGCGTGGCGCCGGCTTGGGCAAACAACTTGGCCGCAATGCCGCCCACGTTGCCAAACCCTTGCACCGCGATTTTTGCTTGACCGATGTCCAGTCCAATGTGTTGCGCGGCTTCTTGCCCGACGGTGAACACGCCGCGCCCAGTGGCTTCGCGCCGGCCCAAAGAGCCCCCCAAAGCAATGGGTTTGCCCGTGACCACGCCTGAGGCGGTGGCTCCTTCGTTCATGGAATAGGTGTCCATCATCCACGCCATGATTTGTTCGTTGGTGTTCACATCGGGCGCGGGGATGTCTTTGGTCGGGCCGATGATGATGCCGATCTCGCTGGTGTAGCGCCGTGTCAAACGCTCCAACTCGCCGCGCGAGAGGGTTTTGGGGTCGACCCGAATACCGCCTTTGGCACCGCCAAAAGGCAAGCAGACCGCCGCATTTTTGACCGACATCCAGGCCGACAAGGCCATCACCTCGGACAGCGTCACATCTTGGTGGAAACGCACACCCCCTTTGCCGGGGCCACGGCTGGTGTTGTGCTGCACGCGGTAGCCCTCAAAGTGAGCCATGCTGCCGTTGTCCAACTCAATCGGCACATCCACAATCAGCACCCGCTTGGGCCTTTTCAGGGTTTCAACCCAACGCGACAAAGTGCCCAAATAGGGCGTGACGCGGTCGACTTGTTGCAGGTAAATGCCCCAGGGGCCGAGGTGCTCGGGGTCGAGGTAAGAGGGCAGGGCATGGCTTTTGGCCAGCGGATTTGCAATAACGTGGGGCATGGGGTGTCGCCTGGTGGATGCTGACGGGTTGTCAGTGCTGTGCATCGTAGGGCGGGTGGCACTTGCCGTCCAAGGCGGATGGGTTGTCAGGTGATGTGTTTGGCGCATAACGCGGGGCCTCCACAAAAACACACCTGCCTGTAAAATAAGCACCTTCAGCTGGCCCCGTGGCAGGGCGGTTTTGGCGCCAACAGCGCCCTTTTTTGGCCTTTATTCAAGGCGGATTTTCATGCTTTACCCTCAAGAATTCGATGTGATCGTGGTCGGCGGCGGCCATGCTGGAACAGAAGCCGCGTTGGCGGCCGCGCGCATGGGTTGCAAAACGCTCTTGCTCAGCCACAACATTGAAACCCTGGGCCAAATGAGCTGCAACCCGTCGATTGGCGGCATCGGCAAAGGCCACTTGGTCAAAGAAGTCGACGCCTTGGGCGGCGCCATGGCCTTGGCCACAGACGAAGGGGGCATTCAGTTTCGCATCCTGAACAGCTCGAAAGGCCCGGCGGTTCGCGCCACGCGCGCGCAAGCCGACCGCATTTTGTACAAAGCGGCCATTCGCCGCATGCTCGAGAACCAGCCCAATTTGTGGTTGTTTCAACAGGCCGTGGACGACCTGATGGTCGAGGGCGACCGGGTGGTGGGCGCGGTCACACAGGTGGGCATTCGGTTTCGTTCACGCACGGTGGTGTTGACGGCCGGCACGTTCTTGGATGGCAAGATCCATGTGGGCTTGCAAAACTATGCAGCGGGCCGGGCCGGAGATCCGCCGGCCGTGAGTTTGTCGGCGCGTTTGAAAGAACTCAAATTGCCGCAAGGGCGATTGAAACCCGGCACGCCACCCCGCCTGGACGGCCGCACCATCGACTTCAGCCAATGCACCGAGCAACCCGGTGACGGCGTGCCCGGCGGCATGAACCCCGATGCTGGGGTGCCGGTGTTCAGCTTCATGGGCCGAGCCGAGATGCATCCGCAGCAAGTGCCTTGCTGGATCACGCACACCAATGAGCGGACCCACGAGATCATTCGCTCGGGCTTTGACCGCAGCCCCATGTTCACCGGCAAGATCGAGGGGGTGGGCCCGCGATATTGCCCCAGTGTCGAAGACAAGATCAACCGGTTTGCCGACAAAGACAGCCACCAGATTTTTCTGGAGCCCGAGGGCCTGACCACGCACGAGTATTACCCCAACGGCATCTCAACCAGTTTGCCGTTTGACATTCAATACGACTTGGTTCGGTCTATGAAAGGCCTGGAAAACTGCCACATTTTGCGCCCCGGCTACGCCATTGAATACGACTACTTTGACCCTCGCGCCCTGAAAAACAGCTTTGAAACACGCCAGATCAATGGGCTGTTTTTTGCGGGCCAGATCAACGGCACCACTGGGTATGAAGAGGCGGCGGCACAAGGTTTGTTTGCCGGCATTAACGCGGCACTGCAGTGCCGTGGCGAGGCGGCTTGGACGCCCGCCCGTGACCAAGCCTATTTGGGGGTTTTGGTGGACGACTTGGTGACCCAAGGCGTGACCGAGCCTTATCGCATGTTCACCAGCCGTGCTGAATTCCGCCTGCAATTGCGCGAAGACAACGCCGACGCCCGACTGACCGAAGTGGGTCGCCAAATGGGCTTGGTTGACGACGCCCGTTGGGATGCTTTCAGCCGCAAGCGCGACGCTGTTTCACGTGAAACAGAGCGCCTGAAGTCGGTTTGGGTGAACCCGAAAAACTTGCCTGCTGAAGAGTCGGTGCGTGTTTTGGGCAAGGCCATTGAGCACGAACACAACCTATTTGACCTGCTGCGAAGACCGAACGTGACTTACCAAGAGCTCATGACTTTGGACCAAGGGCGCTTTGCCAGCGAAGATGTTTCACGTGAAACGCTGGGTGATTTGAGCCCCTCGGTGATTGAGCAGGTGGAAATTGCTGCCAAATACTCGGGCTACATTGACCGCCAAAAAGGGGAGGTGGCGCGCGCAGCTTTTTATGAGCATTTGCGGTTGCCAGAAAGCCTCGACTACATGCAGGTCTCGGCTTTGTCCATTGAGGCGCGGCAAAAGCTGGCCAAGCACCGTCCCGAAACCTTGGGCCAAGCCTCGCGCATTTCTGGCATCACGCCGGCCAGCGTGTCGTTGTTGCTCATTCACCTGAAGAAGGGTGGCTTCAAGGGATTTATGCAGACGGCAGAAGAAGGGCAGTCTGCATGAGTGGTGATTTGGCGGCTGGCTTGAGTGCGGGCGTTCAGGCCTTGGGCCTGGGGTTGTCTGCCCACCAGCAACAGCGCTTGTTGGACTATGTGGCCATGATTCAAAAATGGAACAAGGTCTACAACTTGACGGCCTTGCGCAACCCGGCCGACATGCTCACGCACCACCTGTTGGACAGCTTAACGGCCGTGGCGCCATTGGCTCGGCACACCCAAGGCCAGCCCATTCGGGTGTTGGATGTGGGTTCGGGCGGGGGGTTGCCGGGTGTGGTGTTGGCCATTTGCATGCCCGAATTGACCGTGACCTGTGTGGACACGGTGGCCAAAAAAGCTGCCTTTGTGCAACAGGTGGCAGCAACCCTCAAGCTGCCCAACTTGCGCGGCATCCATGCGCGGGTCGAGTCGTTAACTGAGCCTTACCCAGTGATCTGTTCGCGGGCCTTTGCTTCGTTGCCGGATTTTGTGACTTGGTCGCGCTCGGCCTTGGCCGAGGGCGGGGTGTGGATGGCCATGAAGGGCAAGCACCCGCAAGATGAAATCGCTGCGTTGCCACCCGAGACCCAAGTGTTTCACGTGGAACCACTGACCGTGCCGGGCTTGGATGTCGAGCGTTGCATGGTCTGGCTGAGGCCCGCCGCAGCCTAAAGCGGGTGTGTTTCACGTGAAACACGCCCCCATCTGCAGGTGCCAACAACGGGGTTGGCTGGGTCAGCGGTAAGCATCACGTACACTCGCCATATTCCCCTGAAAGTCCTCACATGTTTGGTATCTCGGATTACGGCGCATTTGCTGCGGCCTTTGTCCTGCTGTTGTTTTTGCCCGGACCGGGCAATTTGGCCCTGATCAGCTCGGCCAGCAAAGGCGGCTTGTCCGGTGGATTGGCTTCGGTGCTGGGCTTGCTTTTGGGTGATCAGCTTTTGTTGTGGCTCACGGTGGCGGGCTTGGCGGCATTGCTCAAAAGCACCCCTTCGTTGTTCATCGCGCTGCAGTGGTTGGGCGCTGCTTATCTGGCTTGGTTGGGGTTGAAGATGGTCACGGTCAAGCCGGGAGAGGGGCCGCAAATTCAGATCACACCCGGACATTATTTTCGCGAGACCCTGCTTATTACCCTGCTCAACCCCAAGGCGATCATGTTTTACTTTGCGTTTTTTCCGCAGTTCATCGATCCGGTCAACCACCAAGGTCTGCTGACTTTTGCGGTGATGGCCTTGACGATTGCGGTGCTGGGGTTTGTGTATTGTTTTGGGGTGGTGGTGATCACCCACACCATGGCCGAGCGATTTCGGGCCAACCCTCGGCTGACGAGTGTCTTGCAAAAATTTGCAGGGCTGTGTTTGATTGGCTTTGGCCTCAAGATGGTGATCGCCAAATAAGGCGTACGCTTCAACCCTTCTAATTATTGAAAGCATCACATGTTCTTTGGCATTTCTGACTATGGCGCTTTTGTCGCGGCGATTGTGTTGTTTTTGGCCATCCCTGGCCCGGGCAATTTGGCCTTGATCACCTCCACCAGCAAGGGCGGTTTGGCTGGTGGTTTGATGGCCACTTTGGGGGTGATCTTGGGCGACCAAGTGCTGATGTGGTTGGCGGTGGCCGGCGTGGCGGCGGTGTTGGCCAGTTACCCGGCGGCGTTCTCGGCCATTCAGTGGATGGGTGCTTTGTATCTGGCTTGGTTGGGCTGGAAGATGTTGTCGGCCAAGCCGGGGGATGCGCCGGTGCTCAACATTCGGCCGCGTCAATATTTGCAACAAGCCTTGGCCATCACCTTGCTGAACCCCAAAGCGATTGTGTTTTACATGGCCTTCTTTCCCTTGTTCGTTGACCCGAAAACGCATTTGGGTCTGCTCAGTTTTGCGGTCATGGCGGCCACCATTGCGGCCCTCACCTTGCTGTACGGTGTGGGCATGACGTTGTTGACGCATTTTTTGGCCGAGCGCATGCGCGCGAACCCGCTTGTGGGGCGTGTGCTTGAAAAGCTGGCCGGCATTTTTCTTGTGGGCTTTGGCATCAAGCTGGCCATTTCCAAATAACCTGGGCAGAACCAAATGGCCAAGATTTTTTGCATTGCAAACCAAAAAGGCGGTGTGGGCAAAACGACCACCACGGTGAATTTGGCTGCCGGATTGGCCAAGGTCGGGCAGCGTGTGTTGCTGGTCGACTTGGACCCGCAAGGCAACGCCACCATGGGCTCAGGCATCGACAAGCGGCAACTCGAGCTGAGTGTTTACGACGTGTTGCTCGAGTCGGCCACCATTGCCGAGGCCGTGATCAAAGCCGAAAAATGTGGCTACGACGTGTTGAGCGCCAACCGCGAACTGGCGGGCGCTGAGGTTGAGTTGGTGCAACTGGAGCACCGCGACCAGCGCCTCAAAAATGCATTGGCCGTGGTCGATGCCGATTACGACTTTGTCTTGATCGACTGCCCACCCTCACTGTCGATGTTGACCCTCAATGGCTTGTGCTCCGCGCACGGCGTGATTGTGCCCATGCAGTGCGAATACTTTGCGCTGGAAGGGCTGACCGACTTGGTCAACACCATCAAGCAAGTGCATGCCAACTTGAACAAAGACCTGAAGATCATTGGCTTGCTGCGCGTCATGTTTGATCCGCGCATCACCTTGCAAATGCAGGTCAGCGACCAACTCAAGGCCCACTTTGGCGACAAGGTGTTTGACACCGTGATTCCGCGCAACGTGCGCTTGGCCGAAGCGCCCAGTTATGGTTTGCCGGGGGTGGTGTTTGACGCATCGGCCAAGGGCAGCCAGTCCTATGTCGACTTTGCGCGCGAGTTGGTGGTGCGGGCCCCCACGCTTTGAGTGGCCAGGCTATTTAAGAGCACCCCATGACGCCCGTTGCTGCCAACCCTGCACCGCATGGCCTAACGCCCGATGTGAACGTGCGCCACGAAGCCTCGGTGTTGCTGTTGCCGGGCTGGCAAGGCAGTGGCCCCGAGCATTGGCAAATCCGCTGGGCGCATCGGCACGGTTACAGCGTGGTGGCGCAAAACAACTGGATGCAACCTTTGCGCGGCGATTGGATGGCGCGCTTGGACGAGAGTGTGATCGACGCGCCGGGCCCGGTGGTTTTGGCCGCGCACAGTTTGGGGTGTATTTTGGTGGCCGCTTGGGCCAGCGTGTCCAGGCAAACGGCGCGTGTGCGTGGGGCACTGTTGGTCGCGCCGGGCGACACCGAAGCCCCAGAGTTGAACCCTCGCCTGCCTGGTTGGTCGCCCATCGTGCGGCAAGCCTTGCCGTTCAAAAGCATTTTGGTGGGCAGCCAAAACGACCCTTATTGCAGCCTGGCGCGCGCTCGGGCTTTGGCCCAAGATTGGCGCGCTGACTGGATTGACATCGGCGCCGCTGGGCACATCAATGCAGATTCATCTTTAGGCGACTGGCCAGAGGGCCATGCGCTTTTGCAAACCCTGTTGAAGGATTGACCATGGTCACTAAAAAACCCAAAGGCTTGGGCCGCGGACTGGAAGCACTGCTGGGCCCCAAAGTGCAAGACGCGCCAGCGGCCAATATGGCCGCAGAAACGGGCGTGCCAACGCAGCTCAAACTCGACCAAATGGTGCCCGGCATGTACCAGCCGCGTACCCGAATGGACGAAGGCGCTTTGTACGAATTGGCCGAGTCCATCAAGGCGCAAGGCATCATGCAGCCGATCTTGGTGCGCCAACTCACCGAGGGCGACAACGCCGGCAAATATGAAATCATTGCCGGTGAGCGGCGTTTTCGGGCATCACATTTGGCCGGTTTGGAGTCGGTGCCGGTGTTGGTGCGCGATGTGCCCAACGAGGCCGCCGCCGCGATGGCGCTGATTGAAAACATCCAACGCGAAGACCTCAACCCACTGGAAGAAGCGCAGGGTTTACAGCGCTTGATCAAAGAGTTTGGGCTCACTCACGAAGCCGCAGCACAGGCTGTAGGGCGTTCGCGCAGTGCGGCCAGCAACCTGTTGCGCTTGCTGAATTTAGCCGAGCCCGTGCAGTCGATGTTGATGGCCGGCGATTTGGACATGGGCCATGCGCGGGCCTTGTTGTCTCTGGACAAGGCGGCGCAAATCACCGCCGCCAACCAAATTGCGGCCAGAAAACTGTCCGTGCGCGAAGCGGAAAGCTTGGCCAAAAAACTCGGCGCTGAATTCAACTTAGTGCATCAAAAACCCAAGAAAGAAAAGTCGCGCGACATTCGCCGCGTCGAAGAAGAGCTGTCAGACTTGCTCATGGCCGAAGTCGAGGTGCGCGTCAAAAAACGCGTCAAGCGATTGGGCAAGATCGAAGAGATGGGCGAGTTGTCCATTCAGTTCGGCTCGCTGGACGAGCTCAATGGCTTGATCGACAAGCTGCGCGGCTAATGCCAAAGGGTCAATGTCCAAACTAGGATCGTCATTTTTCCGCTCCGGATTTGGTCCGGACGCCGGCTCGATGTTTGCGCGGAAAAACATCCTGTTGATTTATTTGATGGCGGTCGGGGCCAGCTCGCTGCTTTTTTACCTGTTCCCGCCGGGGTATTACGACCGCAACGCCAGCTTGCTGGTTACGGTGTTAACGGTCTTGATGGTTCCCTTGGCTTGGCAGAGTCGGTTTTTCACATTCGTGGTGCACATGACCACGTTCGCTTGCTATGTGTTGGTGACGTATGTGGCGACGCGCTCAGGCGGCATCAACTCGATGACGGTGATTTGGCTCAATGTGTTGGCCATGCCGGTGTTGCTGCTCTTGGGCCCATGGGCCACGCGGGTCTGGCTGACCATCATCTTGGCAACGATTTTCGCCCTTTACTTGGGCAGCTTGAACGGATGGATTGGCAGCGATGTCAACATGACCCGTCAAGCCGTGCCTTGGGCGGTTATGAACAGTCTGTTGGCCGCCGGAAATCTGATGCTGGGCGTGCGTTTGTATGAGCATTTGCACGAGCAACAACTCAAGCAGCTCAATGCGCGCAACGAAGAGCTCAAGGCCATGCACCAAGCCTTGCTCAGCGCGCAGGCGCACAAAGACGAATTTGTTGCTGCGGTGGGCCATGAATTGCGCACGCCCATGAATGCCATTTTGGGCTTCAACGGGGTCCTGCGGCAGGAGCTGTCAGACCGTGCGGAACAAGTGGAAGTGGTTGATCACATCCGCCGCTCGACCACCCATTTGTTGCAAGTGGTCAACGACATCTTGGATTTTTCACAACTTCAAGCGGGGTATCTGCAACTGCAGCCTCACGACTTCGAACTGTCGGTGTTGATGCATGAATTGCTGGACTCCTTCAAAGGCAAGGCCCAAGAAAAAGGGCTTCGCTTGAGTGGCCATCTGGATCCTCAGTTGCCATCCAGCATTCGCGCAGACCGACAGCGCCTGGTGCAAATTTGTCGCAACTTGCTCGACAACGCCTTCAAGTTCACCGAACAAGGTGAAGTGGTGTTGAACGTTGTGCATCAAGGCAACAACTTAAGGGTTGAGGTGACTGACACGGGGCGAGGCATTGCGCCGGCGCAGCAAGCGCAGATATTCAGGCGCTTTGAGCAGATCGAGTTGCAGACCCCAGGCGATCTCGCCGGAACCGGTCTGGGCCTGTCCATTTGCGAAAAACTGGTGACGCTGCAAGGGGGACAAATCGGCGTTGACAGCACGCTGGGGCTTGGCACCCAGATGTGGTTTGAAATACCGCTGGTCGCGGCGCAGCCGTCTCAAGCCTTGACCGAAACACGGGCGCCCGTTGTGGCGGGTGCAGCTCTGCGCATTTTGGTGGTGGACGACAACGCGATGAACCTGATGGTCGCTCGCTTGCAATTGAAGCAGTGTTGGCCGCAATCCCATGTGGTCGTGGCCAGCAGTGCGGCCGAGGCGCTGAAGCTGCTCGAAGCAGAAGCCTTTGATGTGGCACTGATCGACATGATCATGCCGGAGATGGATGGCATGCAGTTGACCCAGCAGATTCGACAGCAGTTTTCAACCACCGCTTCGCACATGCCGATCTTGGCCTTGACGGCCAATACCAACCCCGTTGAACGTCAGCGGTGCCTGGATGCCGGTATGGACGATGTGCTGCACAAACCCATGGACCTGGAGCAGTTGGTTCGCGTGATCCCCCAGCATATTGCCCGCGTGAGGAGTCTTCATCGTGCATGACGACCATCCTTTGACGAGTTGGTTTGAGCAAGCCATTGCTCGCTTGCCCGTGGCTTTTCGCGAAGGCAAAAAGCCCTATGTTTTTTTCTTCGTGAGCTTGATGGTCACGACGTTGCTGTTGTATGTGGCCATTAGCCCTTACCAAAATGCCTCGTTGATGCTCTTGTTGATGGCGGTGTTTTTGACCGGTTTGTTGGTCTTGATCAACTACGGCATGCCGTTGGCTTGGGGGGTGCACATGGGCACGGCTGCCGGTTTGGTGTTGCTGTGCTTTGCCGTTTGGCCAACCGGTGGTGTTTTTTCACCTCGTGTGGCGTGGCTGATGATTTTGCCGCTCACCCCGTTTTATGTGATCGGTCGCCGCGCAGGCATTTTTTGGTTGTGTTTGGTGTGGGCGGTGCAACTGAGCCTGGCTTTGAACAGTTATGCCGGCCTGTTACCGCCATTTGAGTTGGGCTTGGCCCAGTCCACTTCGTCGTGGATCACCTTCAGCTTGGTCACGGGGGTGCTGATCATCATCCCCATGATTTATGACCGCTTGCACGTGAAGGCGGTGGCTCAGAGCATGCAGTACCAGCGCGAGTTGGAAATCAAACGCAAAGAGCTTGAGCACACTTTGAAAATGCGCGAGAACTTCATCGCCACCGTAAGCCATGAGCTGCGCACCCCGATGAACGCTATTCTGGGCTTCAATGACTTGTTGCTGGACCGTGTGCAAGACAAGCCCGAAGCGCTGAAGGTGCTGAACCACACACGTCAATCGGCCGATCACCTGATGACGGTCATCAACGACATCTTGGACTATTCACAACTGCAAGCAGGTCAGTTGGTGGTGCAGTCCGAGACTTTCGAGCTGCGCAAAATCACCGGCTACGCCTTTGATTTGTTCCGACCCAAGGTCAAGAGCATGGTGTTGGATTACCGGATTGAGATCGATGAAAACTTGCCAACGTGGGTGCACACCGACCGCCATCGGCTCATGCAGATCTTGGTGAATTTGTTGGGCAATGCGCTCAAATTTACCCACCAAGGCTCGGTGGTGTTTCGGGTCCAGTGGGAAAACCCCGGCGTGTTGTTCTTGGTCACCGACACCGGTATTGGCATCGCCCCTGAACGGCACGCGCAAATCTTCAAACGCTTCGGTCAGGCCGACATGGGCATTCAGCCGCGCTACGGCGGCAACGGACTGGGCTTGGCCATTTCACAAAAACTGGCACACCTGTTGGGTGGCGACATTGGCTTTGAAAGTGCCTTGGGTCAAGGCTCACGTTTTTGGTTGCGCTTGCCATTGCGTTCGGCGCAAGCCCCAGAGCCCATTCCCCCCATGCGCAGTCCCGCAGTGCAAACTGGCGACCAAGCTTGGCGCTTTTTGGTTGTGGACGATCACCCGGTGAACCGCTTGCTGGTGAAAAAGGTGCTGCAAAACGGCTGGCCGCAAAGCACCATTTTGGAGGCCTCAGAGGGCCAACAAGCCTTGCAGTGTCTGCGTGAACAAACGGTCGATTTGGTTTTGATGGACATGGTCATGCCGGTCATGGACGGCATTGCCGCGACGCGCGCTTTGCGTCAAGACTTTGCTGCGCCGGTCAATGCCTTGCCGGTTTTGGGTTTGACCGCGAATGTCAATGCCATCGACCTGGAGGCCTTCAGGCAAGCGGGCTTGAACGATTTGATGCTCAAGCCATTTGAGCCTGCGCAGTTGTGTGCCAAGGTCGAGCAGTGGCTGCTCACATCGAAAAAATCTTCCCCGGGTTCATGATGTTGTGCGGGTCGAGGGCCCGCTTGATGGTGCGCATCATGTCGACCGCGCCTTCTCCGGTTTCGGTGCGCAAGAAGTCCATCTTGTGCAGACCAATGCCGTGCTCGCCTGTGCAGGTGCCGCCCAAACGCAAGGCGCGGTTCACCAGTTGCTGGTTCAAGGCCTCAGCAGTTTCACACTCTTGGGGGTTGTTCGGGTCAATCAAATAGCCAAAGTGAAAGTTGCCGTCGCCCACATGGCCCACCAAGAAGTAGGGCAAGCCACTGTTGTCGGTTTCGGTCACCGAGTCCAGCAAGCAGTCGGCCAATTTGCTGATGGGCACGCAGGTGTCGGTGCTGATGGCGCGGCAACCGGGCTTGCTTTGAATGGCCGCAAAGTAGGCGTTGTGCCGTGCCGTCCACAGGCGGGTACGCTCTTCGGGGGTGGTGGCCCATTCAAACGCGTTGCCACCAAATTCGGTGGCGATGTCTTGAACCGTTTCGGCTTGCTCTTTCACGCCGGCGGGGGAGCCATGAAACTCCATTAGCAACATCGGTTCTTCGCGCAAGCCCAGCTTGGCGTAGTTGTTCACCATGCGCACGGTGTTGTGGTCGATCAACTCAACCCGTGCAATCGGCACGCCCAACTGAATGGTTTGAATCACGGTGTGCACCGCTGCCTCGATGCTGGGGAATGAGCAAATAGCGGCAGAAATGGCTTCTGGCAAGGGGTACAGGCGCACCGTCACTTCGGTGATCACGCCCAGAGTGCCTTCGCTGCCCACCATCAGGCGTGTCAGGTCGTAACCGGCGCTGGATTTTTTGGCGCGCGTGCCGGTGCGGATGGTGTCGCCCGCCGCAGTGACCACTTCCATTGCCAGCACGTTCTCGCGCATGGTCCCGTAGCGCACGGCGTTGGTGCCGCTGGCTCGGGTGGCGCTCATGCCGCCAATGGTCGCGTCGGCGCCCGGATCGATCGGGAAGAACAACCCGGTGGACTTGATCTCTTCGTTCAGTTGTTTGCGTGTCACGCCGGGCTGTACCGTCACGGTCAAGTCTTCGGCGTTGATCGACAGCACTTTGTTCATGCGCATCAGGTCGATGCTGATACCGCCTTGCACCGCCAACAAATGGCCCTCTAAGGACGAGCCCACGCCAAAAGGGATGACCGGCACTTTGTATTCAGCGCACAAGCGCACAGCATCGGCCACATCTTGGGTGCACTCGGCAAACACCACGGCCGCGGGTGGTGGCACGTGGGTAAAGGCCGATTCGTCGCGGCCATGTTGCTCGCGCACCACGAGCGCGGTAGAGCAGTTGTTGCCAAAACGGGCTTTCAGGGCCGCCAAGAAAGCCTCGGGCACTTCGCGCTGGGCGATTTCGGGGGCCAAGTGGGCAGCTGGAGTAGGGGCGTTCATGGGGTCTCCTGAAGGTGGCGCGGGGGCGCCAAACGGGCGAAGTCGCAGTTTACGCCGCAAACCCCGGCCTTGTTGTCTTCTGTCAGACAAGCCATGGGGTCTTGGCCGACAATTGCCATATCAGCAAAGCACGTCATGCGGGCACCGTTCAATCAGGCCGCCAAGCGCGAGAGCAGAACAAGGACATCTTTATGGGCAACCGACTCACACAAATTGCGACCCGTACCGGGGACAACGGCACCACCGGCCTGGGCAACAACCAGCGCGTGTCGAAAAACAGTTTGCGCGTTCACGCCATGGGCGAGGTGGACGAGCTGAACTCACACATTGGCGTGTTGCTGTGCGAGGACATGCCGACGCCAGTGCGCGAGCTGTTGGTGGAGGTGCAGCACCAATTGTTCAATTTGGGCGGCGAGTTGTCGATCCCCGGTTTTGAATTGCTCAAGGTCGAGGCCGTGGCCGCGCTGGATGACGCCTTGGACACCTACAACGCGCAACTGCCCAAGCTGGAAGAGTTCATCTTGCCGGCCGGCACCCGCGGTGCGGCACTGGCCCATGTGTGCCGCACGGTGGCCCGCCGTGCCGAACGCGCTTGCGTGGCGTTGGGCAACGAAGAAGCCATCAACGAAACCCCGCGCCAATACCTGAACCGCTTGTCTGACCTCATGTTTGTGCTGGCCCGTGTGCTCAACCGCATGAACGGCGGTGACGACGTGTACTGGAAAAGCCAGCGCATGTCGCAATCCCCGAAAGCCTGAAGCACCATGGCCGCGCCCGTGACCCGCATGGCTTTGGCCGTTATTGGCTGGGCGGCGTTGTTGACCCCATTGACGCCCGTTTGGGCTGCGCCTTCCAGCGTGGTCTTGAGTTGTTCGGTGGCCTACCTGCCGCAGCGCAGCACCTGGGTGCGTGAGGTGCGCATTGATTGGGATAAAAAAGCCATTCGGCGTTTGCGCATCGACGGTCAAGAGCCCTATGGTTTTTCATTGGTGCCCGGCGGTTTGGTGACCGGGCTGGACAACGAGCGCATTCAAATCGACTTGGTTGGGCGCTTGTGGCAAAGCGATTTTCGCGGGTTGGCCAGCGGTCAGGGGCGCTGCGAAACCGTGAGCGGTTAAGTCGCCAATGCGGCTGTCGCCAAGGTGCATATTTCAGGGTTGTTTCGCGTGACAGTGGTGCAGGGCCGCTGCTACGCTGCACAGCATGAACACCGCAGCAAGACCCTCTGGCCCCGCACCCTATGTGCCCCAAATCAGGCTGTACCAAAATTGGCTGCGTGAGCAGCGCGGCCTGAGTTTCGACAGTTACCACGACTTGTGGCAATGGTCCGTGACCGAACTGGACGCTTTTTGGCAAAGCATTTGGGATTATTTCGAGTTGGTTTCACCCACCCCGCACAGCGCGGTGCTGGCGCACAACGTGATGCCGGGCGCCCAGTGGTTTCCGGGCGCGCAAACCAACTATGTGCAGCAGGTTTTTCGGCATGTGCAGCCGGCCCACCAAGCCGGTCTGGTAGCCGTCATCAGCCGCAACGAAAAAGGGCTGCGCCGCGAGTTGACGTGGCCTGAATTGCGCCGTCAGGTGGCCGCCATGGCGCTGCACTTGCAAGCCCAAGGGGTGCAGCCGGGTGACCGTGTGGCCGCGTATTTGCCCAATATTCCAGAGGCGATGGTGGCCTTTTTGGCCACCGCCAGCATTGGCGGGGTCTGGAGCATTTGCGCACCCGACATGGGCACCCATGCGGTGCTTGACCGCTTCAAACAAATCGAGCCCAAGGTCTTGATTGCGGTGGACGGCGTGAGCTATGGCGGGCGGGACTTTGATCGCATGGATGTGGTGCAAGAGCTGAAAGACGCGCTGCCCAGCGTGCAGCACGTGGTCATTCACGCGTATTTGGGCACACTGGATTTGGCCAGCTGCGAAGTTGCTGCCAGCGTGCAAATGGCCGCCATCACCGCGCACAACAGCGATGCGGTGCAAGCGTTTGAGCCGCTGTGGGTGCCGTTTGACCATCCGCTTTGGATTGTTTATTCGAGTGGTACCACCGGCTTGCCCAAGCCCATCGTGCATGGCCACGGCGGCACTGTGACGGTCGCCTTGGCCAATAAAATTTTGCACAACGACATCGGGTGCAGTTATCACCCCAACAGTTTTGGCGAGCGTTTTCATTGGTACAGCTCGACCGGCTGGGTCATGTGGAATGCGCAGGTGGCGGGCTTGCTGAACGGCGTGACCTGCGTGATTTACGACGGCAACCCCGGCGGCAGCAAAGAACACCCCGATTGGGGCGTTTTGTGGCGCATGGCAGCGCAAGAACACGTCACCTTTTTTGGTGCCGGCGCGGCGTACTTCGCCAATTGTCAAAAAGCCGAACTCGACATCGCGCGTTGTGGCGACTTGTCGCGTGTGCGTGCCTTGGGCACCACCGGATCCCCCTTGTCGCCCGAAACACAAACTTGGGGTGTTGAGCAATTTCGCCGCTTGGGCACCGACATTTGGTGGTGCAATATTTCGGGTGGTACCGACTTTGCCGGTGCCTTTGTGGGCGGGCACCGCGAGTTGCCACAAGAGCCGGGCGTCATGCAATGTCGCATGTTGGGCGCAGCGGTGGAGGCTTGGAACGAAGCCGGCGAACCGGTCAAAGGCGAGGTGGGCGAGCTGGTGTGCACCCAGCCCATTCCGTCGATGCCGCTTTACTTTTGGGGCGACACCGGGCATGCCCGTTACTTGAGCAGTTACTTTGAGATGTACCCTGCAGGCCACGGGCGGCGGCCTGGCGGAGGTGACGGCCCGGCCAGCATGGGCGGCGTTTGGCGTCATGGTGACTGGCTGCGCATTGGCAGTGCAGAGCCCGAAGCCTTGGGCCAGGGCGAGGGTTGTGTGATTTTTGGGCGCAGCGATGCCACCATCAACCGGCATGGCCTGCGCATGGGCACCAGCGAGTTGTACAGCGCCGTAGAAGCCTTGCCCGAAGTGATGGACTCGATGGTGGTGGACCTCGAGTATTTGGGCAAGGACAGTTACATGCCCTTGTTTGTCGTGCTGCGGCAGGGCGTGACCTTGGACGATTCGGTTCGACAGAAGCTCAACAACGCCATCAAAGTGGCGCTCAGTCCGCGCTTTATTCCCAATGACATTTTTCAGGTGGCCGAAATTCCGCGCACCCTTTCGGGCAAAAAACAAGAGTTGCCCATTAAGAAACTCATGCTGGGCCAACCCCTTGAAAAAGTGGTCAACAAAGACGCCATGGCCAACCCGGGCTGCCTCGATTGGTACGT
>JACCDS012264815.1_pt1 | contig 18276 bp, 12 predicted proteins | sample 7446441 | NCBI WGS metagenome assembly JACCDS01 (sample SAMN15323445, study PRJNA562643) | freshwater metagenome | isolation source: river surface water | place: USA:Blue River Watershed | collected 2017-08-17
CTGTAAACATTTTTCGTGCCGAGATTGCATTCGGGATTTTTGCGGGCGCTGTGAGACAATTCGCTCAGTCGTTCGGCGGAAGCCGAAATGAAAAAGGCTTAGATTAGTAGATGCCTTCAATCAAAATCGCTGGTGCCCAGGAAGGGACTCGAACCCCCACGGAGTTACCCGCTAGTACCTGAAACTAGTGCGTCTACCAATTCCGCCACCTGGGCACAGGTGCGAAGAGCGCGCATTCTAGAGGAAATACCGTTAATGTCAAGAAAGAAGCTGTCCAAGGTCCGTCGTGCCGATCCCTTTTTCGAGCGCGAGTTGGCGCGCTACGAGTTTCCGTTGCCTTCGCGTGAGTATGTTTCGCAGATGCTGGCTGACGAAGGGCGGCCGCTCAGTTTCATCGAATTGACTGAATTGCTCGACATTGCCGGTAGCGAGCGCGAGATGTTCCAGCGTCGTCTGGGCGCCATGGAACGCGAAGGACAGTTGATGCGCAACCGCAAGGGCGCCTACATCCTGCCGGAACGGGCCAGCCTGACGCCGGGCAAGATCCAGGGGCATCCGGATGGCTTCGGTTTCCTGATTCCCGATGACGGCAGCGCCGACATCTTTCTCGACCAGCACCAGATGGGCAAGGTGCTGCATGGCGACCGGGCACTGGTCCGGGTGACTGGCATCGACCGCAAGGGTCGGCCGGAGGGCGGGATCGTCGAGGTGACCGAGCGGGTCAATACGCGTGTGGTCGGGCGGGTCTTCGTCGAGCATGGCGTGGTCTTCGTGGTGCCGGAGAACAAGCGCATTTCGCAGGACATCCTGGTGCCGCCGGAAAAGAAGGCCAAGGACCAGCCGCAGTCCGGGCAGGTGGTGATGGTCGAGATCATCGAGCAGCCGAGCAAATTTTCGCAGCCGATCGGCAAGATCATCGAAGTGCTGGGCAACTATGCCGACCCGGGCATGGAAATCGAAATCGCCTTGCGCAAGCATGACCTGCCTTTCGAGTTTTCGAAGGCGGCGCTTGATGAGAACAAGAAACTGCCGGACAAGGTGCGCAAGACGGACCTGAAGGGGCGCGAGGATTTGCGGGAATTGCCGTTGGTGACCATCGACGGCGAAACGGCGCGCGACTTCGACGACGCGGTGTTCTGCGAGAAGAAAGGGCGTGGCTGGCGGCTGGTGGTGGCGATTGCCGACGTGTCGCACTACGTCAAGCCGGGCATGGCACTCGATAAGGAAGCCCTGGAGCGCGGCAACTCAGTGTATTTCCCGCGTCGGGTCATCCCGATGCTGCCGGAAAAGCTGTCGAACGGCATCTGTTCGTTGAACCCGGATGTCGAGCGAATGGCCATGGTCTGTGACATGGAGATCAGCGCCACCGGCAAGATCGGCAAGTACCGCTTTTATCCCGCCGTATTTCGCTCGCATGCGCGGCTAACCTACAACCTGGTCTGGTCGTGGCTGTCGGGTGAGAAAAAACCCGAAACCGAGGCGCATCAGGCTGTTCTGCCCCACGTGCAGAACCTGTACAAGTTGTTCGGGGCGCTGCACAAGGCACGTGGCGAGCGCGGCGCTATCGATTTCGAGACGACCGAGACGATGATGCTGTTCAACGAGCAGGGCAAGATCGAGAACATCGTCCCTGTCGTGCGCAACGACGCACATCGCATCATCGAGGAGTGCATGCTGGCGGCCAACGTGTGTGCCTCCGATTTCCTGGCGACACACAAGCAGACTTGCCTGTACCGCGTTCACGAAGGCCCGTCCGAGGACAAGCTGAAGAACCTGCGCGCTTTTCTCGGCGAGTTCGGCCTCGCCCTGGGTGGCGGCGACGACCCGCGCGCCAAGGATTACGGCATTCTTCTCGAGAAGGTCAAGCAGCGGCCGGACTTCCAGCTGCTGCAGACGGTGATGCTGCGTTCGCTGAAGCAGGCGATGTACAGTCCGGACAACGTCGGCCATTTTGGTCTGGCCTACGAGCATTACACCCACTTTACCTCACCGATCCGCCGCTATCCCGACTTGCTGGTCCATCGTGCCATCAAGGCCGTGTTGGCCGGTGAAATATACGTTCCGGAGCGCGAATGGGACGATATCGGCCTGCAATGCTCGGGAACCGAGCGCCGTGCCGACGAGGCAACGCGCGACGTGGAGAACTGGCTGAAATGTTTCTTCATGAAGGAGCGCATCGGCGAGGAGTTCGACGGCACGATCTCGGCGGTGACCGCCTTCGGCATCTTCGTGGCGCTCGATACCATCTACATCGAAGGCTTGGTGCATGTGTCCGAACTGGGGTCGGATTACTTTCAGTTCGACAACATCAAGCATCAGATGCTGGGCGAGCGAACAGGCCAGCGTTTCCGGCTCGGGGATCGAGTGCGTGTGCGGCTGGTGCGCGCTGACCTGGAATCGAACCGGATCGACTTTGTCATGGCGCAAGACGAGAAATCGTCCGCCACGCGTAAGCCAATGGCTAGAGGCGCTGGCGGCAAAGCTGCGCCAACGAGGGCTGCCCCCAAGGTGGCCAAGGCTCCGGTCAAAACCACCGTGAAGACCGCAGCCAAGCCCAAATCAGCGAAAGTCGGGAGCAAGGCTGCGGCGAAAAAATCTGCAGCGAAACCGGCCGTTACACCGGCCAAGGCGAAGCCCCAGAAGACCCCACGCAAAGCCGCTGCAAAGCGACGTTAAGCCGCTATCGTCAAAGGTGAGCGGGGTTCAGCAGGTCTTCGGCTTTGGCGACAATGGTGCTTACCTGGCTTTCGTCTATGCCGGGGAGCTGCTCGGTGAGCCATTCGAGTGTGGCGCCGGGGATGATGTGTTTTGCTTCAGCGATATCCGAGGGAAGGGCCGGACTGGCACTACCCTCGGTGAGGATGTGGCGAGCGGTGTCAACGCACAGGCGGGACAGATTGGAGCGCGTATTGTCGATACCGCGAATCAGCTGGGTGAGCAGTGACGGCAGGTGCCAGATAGTGGCGCATTTCAGCGTCAGGTCCTTGAAGCGGAAACCGCAGGTATCGACCTGAGCTTGCACCGAGCGCGGTGAGTGTCCGGAGTGCAGCGCTGCCAGCGCATTGGTCGGGAGATCGGAGGCGAAGGACCAGAGCAGCAGCTCGCCAATTTCAGAGAGGAGTGCTGCCATCGCAATTTCGTCCGGCGAGACATCAGCGCGGGCCGTTCCCCAGCGCAGGGCCAGGCGACTTGCCATGTGTGAACGCGCCTCGCACTCGTGCAATCCAAGGACGGTTTCGTCGGTTTCGGGGCAATTCAGAAGCAGCTTGTGGAACGCATCGGTTCCGATTTGCATGACGGCCGCAAGTGGCGTGGTCGTTTCGTGGCCTAGGCGCTGGACGCGATGCTCTTCGGCTTCCCGCAGCAGGCGCAGGCAAAGGAATGGATCGGCAGCCGCAATGTCAGCCAGGTCGCAAGCGGCCAATCTTTCACCCTGTTCGCTTTCAAGCTCCAGCAGGCGTGCTTTCGAGCGTGGCATGCAGGGAAGTTCCCGATTGCTCAGGTAGGCAGCCCATTGATCGACACCCCAGCGTTTCTGATTTTCGGGAAGCAAGGAATTGCCCTTTACAGTCGAGATGTATTGTTATCGGCTGACCCGCATCAAAACTGAGTGCAATGCGTGCGAGTAAGATTTGTCTGTTGAAAAGTGTATTACGAAAGCTTTCAGTGGCGTGATCTGGCACGTGCGTCATGCACTCCTTCACAGTTATTTACATTGAAAAATGTACCTGCGTCTATAATTTGTAGCTATAGCTTTTGGAGTAGAAATGTCGAAGCAGCGGACGGTTATTGTCCCTTCAAGTGAGGGAATATCCGTCGATACCTTATCCGCAGAGGTCGCTCACTGGTTGAGTGCGGGGGATTTGCCGCCGCAGTTGATTACCGGTCATCAGATGATCGATCTCGAACATCGTTTCCTGATCGGCGCCATTGCCAACCTGCGCAGGATTTGTGTCGATCAGTTCGCGTTCAATAATTGCATCGGTTGCGGCAAGGCCATGCAGGAACGCTGCGAAAACAATCTGATCGGGCTGCTTGGCGACGTTTTTTCCTTCATCCTCGATCACTTCAAAAATGAAGAAGCCATCATGCGCGAATCCATGCTGCTGGTCGTCGATCGCGACGTCTGCCAGGCGCATATGGAGGACCATGCCGAGATAGCGGCCAAGGTCCAGGAAATCGTCTCGGCGCTGGACTCGCTGCATGTCGTATCGCGTATCCGTGAACTGGATGCCCTGCTGACGCGTTGGGTGACGAACCACATTGCCTTGCACGACATGCTGTTGTCGCGGTGGGTTTTGCGCGACGACTCCCTGCTAGGGCGTATGTGAACCAGTAGTCGGAAACCTTCGTGGTTTCCGTACCCGTTGGCCGGCGGTAGAATCCGCCATCCCGATTTTCGAAAGCAGTCATGTCCTCCCGCCTGATCTACGGCTTCCACGCCGTCATCTCCAAACTCCGCCACGATCCCGAGTCGATCAAGGAAATCCTGATCGATGCGACACGCCAGGATGCGCGCGCCCGTGATCTGCTCAAGCATGCCGAACTGCAAGGCACCCGGGTCATCGCCACTGACGGCAAGCGCCTCGACGGCATGGCGCCGGATGGCAAGCATCAGGGGGTGGTAGCGCGTATCGAGGGCGGGCGCAAGGTGGCCCACCTCGACGACGTGCTCGATACGCTGGAGGAGCCGGCTTTCCTGCTTGTCCTCGACGGCATTACCGATCCGCGCAATCTCGGCGCCTGCTTGCGGGTGGCCGATGCAGCCGGCGTGCATGCGGTGATCGCGCCGAAGGACCGGGCGGTCGGCCTGACCGACGTGGCGGCCAAAACAGCCTGCGGTGCGGCCGAAACGGTGCCTTACGTGATGGTCACCAACCTGGCGCGTACCCTGCGCGAACTGCAGGAACGCGACATCTGGGTCATCGGCACAGCCGGCGAGGCGGAGAGCGATCTCTACGCCGCCGAGTGGCCCAAGGCGACGGCCTGGGTGCTGGGGGCCGAAGGCGAGGGCATGCGTCGCCTGACCCGCGAAAACTGCGACCAGTTGGTCAAGATTCCCATGCATGGCACGGTCGAGAGCCTGAATGTCTCGGTGGCAGCAGGCGTTTGCCTGTTCGAGGCACGTCGCCGCCTTGCCTGAGCCATGACGCACCGTCAGGCCGTAGCGCTGATGGTGCTGGTAACGCTGCTGTGGAGCATTGCCGGCGTCGTGACGCGCCACCTCGATAGCGCCCGCAGCTTCGAGGTCACCTTCTGGCGCAGTTTCTTTACCGCCCTCAGTCTGGCGGTCGGGCTGCTGGCCTGGCGCGGCCGGGCATTATTGGCGAGCCTGCTGCAGGGCGGCCGCTGGCTATGGCTGTCCGGCCTGTGCTGGGCGGTGATGTTTACCGCCTTCATGCTGGCGCTGACCCTGACCAGCGTAGCCTATGTGCTGATCACCATGGCGCTGGGTCCGGTGGTGACGGCGCTGTTTTCCCGCATTTTCCTGCGCTTTACCTTGTCGCGGTCGACCTGGCTGGCGATCGTCGTCGCCGCTCTGGGCGTTGCCGTCATGTTCGGCGGCAATGCCGGTGACGGTTTTTCGTTGACCGGTGTCCTGATTGCCTGCTGCGTGCCGCTGGCCGGTGCGGCAAACTGGACGGTGTTGCAACGGGCGCGCCATCAGCAGCACGGCGATATGCTGCCGGCCGTCCTGATCGGTGCGCTTCTTTCGGCCTTGTTCGCCTTGCCGCTGGCCTGGCCCATGCAGGTGTCGGGGCACGATCTCGGTTGGCTGGCATTGCTCGGTATCGTGCAATTGGCCATTCCCTGCCTGCTGGTCGTACGCTTGAGCCGCGAATTGGCAGCCGCCGAAATTTCGCTGCTTGCCCTGCTCGAAGTTATTTTCGGCGTGGCTTGGGCGTGGTTGTGGGCAGGGGAGCAGCCTTCGCCGAATGTGCTGGTCGGCGGCGGCATGGTCCTGCTTGCCCTGGTGGCCAAAGAGACGGCCGGTTTGCGGAAAAGCTAAGGTTTAGCGCGCCAGACTGCGGTCGACATCAGCCTGGTTTTTCTCGTCCACATACAGCTTGCCGCCGCTCGGCTGGCTGCTGGCGAAGCAGGCGACCTCGACGTTGGCCAGCGGCTTTCCCTTGTGCAGTACATCGACCGCGCAGCGGCCGAAAACGCTTTCGATAGTGGCTAGCAGGTTGCGGGCGTACGGCGTTTCCAGCTTGCCGTCGAGGATCAGGTTGGCGAGGAGGACGCCGTCCGGCTTGAGTACCTGGCGGGCGCCGAGCCAGAATTCGCGGGTGACCAGATGGGTGGGAATCGAGGTATGCGAACTGTAAACATCGACGACCACGGCATCGAAGCGCCTTTCCGTCGTGGCGACGAAGCGGCGGGCATCGTCGGCGATGAATTCACCGCGGGCCTTGTCCTGCAGGAAGTGCTTTTCAGCGATGCTGCGAATTTCCGGGTCGATGTCGACGTAGGTGTAGCGGTTGGTCGGCTCGCGGTGTGACAGCGTGAAACCGCCGGCACCGAGAACCAGGATGTCGCGGTCGCGATAGCCGAGGTCGTTGAGCAACACCTGGCGCAAGTGGCTGATGTAGCGCGTGTAGTGGGGCGGCTCGCTGTCGTCGATCAGCGAGGCGAGCGACTTGTTGACCATGAAGGCCCGGCTGTCCGGTTGGCCGTCACGCTGCACCGGGCTGATCAGGTATTCGGCGTAGGCCGTGTCGGCGGTGACGGCATGGTGATAGTTGAAGCCGGCGGCCAGCGCCACGCTGCCTAGCGCCAGAGCGGCCATCGCCCACTGCCGGCGCCCGGCGAGCAGCAGGGTGCCCAGGCCGAGGATGGCGGCACAGGCGAAGACGGCGGCGGAGACGCCCAGCCATTGCATGACGATCAACGACAGCGTCAGCGAGCCGAGGAAGGAACCGAGGGTGGACCAGTAGAGCGCCATGCCGCTCGCCTCGCCGGTGCGCTCGGCCTGCATCAGGTTGGTCAGGATGGGCACGGTCTGGCCGAGCAGCCAGGCCAGTGGGCAGAGCACGCCGCCGATGAAAAACAGGTAGGCGACCAGCGTCGGCTGCAGGTGGGCGAACATCCAGTCCACCGTCACACCGGCCAGGCCGATGCCGGCCAGTGCAGCGGAAATCAGGAAATTGCGGGCGACGACCCGGGTGTAGTCGGCGGCAACCTTTGCTCCCGAGGCGTAACCCAGGGCCAGGGCGAGCAGGAAGAAACCGATGGTCGGTGCCGTGATGACGATGGAGCTGCCGACGTGCGGCACCAGGCGGCGCAGGGCGATGACCTCAGCCCCGAGCGAGCAGAAGCCTTCGATGAAAACGATGGCGTAGAGGAGGGCGCGAGACATCTGCGCATTATCGTCCAGCGCCGGGCGGCTTGTCCCGATATCCCGGATTGATCCTTACTGGATGCTTGGGTGCAGGCCGGGGTGGACTTCGATGATGGCATCGAGGGTCTGCAGGGCGGCGGCGAAGTCGTAGTCTTCGATTTCCAGGCGCAGACGCGTCACCGAGCGGCCGGCAATGGCAGTGAAGCGTGCTTCGAGGGCGGCAAAGGCATCGGTGGCCGTCAGGTCATCCTCGGCCAGCAGGCAGCGCAGGGTGGCCAGTTCGCTGCCAAGTTGGACGGTGTCGACCGTTGCGCCATCGCAGGTCTCGACCCCCGCGCGGGGGGCAATACCACGAATCTGGTTGCAGATATTTTCTAGCCAGGTGCCGAGCTGATCGATGTCAGGCCTCAACTCGTCGGCAGGCCTTCCCGAGGCTACGGCTTGTTCCACGATGCCGGCAAATTTCGAAAACTCCTTGAGGCCCAGCGTGGCGGCGGTGCCTTTGAGCGAATGAACGAGCAGGCGGGCACTCTTGTAATCGTCGCTGACCAGGCCATGACGAATTTTTTCCATGTCGTTCTGGTGCGTATCGACAAACATTCCGAGCAGCTTGATGAGCCGCTTGCCGTCGCCCAAGGCTGAGCGGAAGCCGGCTTGCACGTCGAGTCCATCGATCTTGGCGAAGAGGTCATCGCCGGGAGCCGGGGTGGGCGCTGGAGGTGGCATTTTTTCCACAGCCCTGTCATGCCGGCCCAGCAGGCTGTGCAACACGGCATAGAGGACATCCGGATCGACCGGCTTGGCGATGTGTTCGTCCATGCCGGCGGCCAGGGCAATCTGCCGGTCTTCATCGAAGGCATTGGCGGTCATCGCGATGATGGGGGTTTCTGCGTAGCCGGCCATCTGCCGGAGGTGGCGGGCCGCAGTCAGGCCGTCCATGTTGGGCATTTGTACATCGAGCAGGACCAAGTCATATGGGAAGGCCTGGGCGCGTTCCAGGGCAATGAGGCCGTCCGCTGCGACATCGACGCGAATGCCGACCTCTTCAAGCAGGGAGACCGCCACTTCCTGGTTGAGCGGATTGTCCTCGGCGAGCAGAACACGGTAGCCGGCCAGTTGCCGGCTGGCCGGTACGCTATCGTCGGCAGGCGCGGTGGGCAGCTTCTCAAGCGTGTCCTGATAGTCCTGATATTGCTCGAGTGCGACGAGCAGGCTGGACGCCGTGAGCGGTTTGGCGATGAAACCAGCGATGCCCACCTTGTTCAGGTCTTCACGCGGTGCGTCGAGGGTGCCGCTGACGAGCAGGATGGTAGGGCGCTCACGGAGCCTGAGGTTCCGCAATTCAGCGGCAACCTGCAAGCCGGTCATGTGCGGCATTTGCCAGTCGAGCAGCACGATGCGATAGGGCTTGCCGGCTGCGTCGGCAGCTGCGATGGCAGCAATGGCTTCGTGGCCCGAGGGCAGGGTTTCCGGCTGTGTGCCCAGCTCTTGCACGGTGGCAGCCATGGCTAGGCGGGCGTCTTCGATATCGTCGACGATCAGGACGCGACAGCCCGGTGGCAGGACCGCCGCCATTTGCCGCTGGCGATGCCCTTCGACCTTGTTCAGCGGCAGTTCCAGCCAGAATGTGCTACCCACGCTCGGCGTGCTCTCGACGCCGACGTGGCCGCCCATCAACTCCGCCAGGCGGCGGGAAATGGCCAGGCCCAATCCGGTACCGCCGAACCTGCGGGTGGTGGAAAGGTCGGCCTGCTCGAAGGCCTGGAACAGCCGCGCCGTCTCTTCGCTGCTCATGCCGATGCCGGTATCGTGGATGGCGAAGCGGGCGACAACCCGGGTCTCGTCTTCCGAACGCAAGCTGCCACGCAGGATGATGCTGCCGTGCTCGGTGAATTTCACGGCGTTGCTGAGGAAATTGAGCAGGATCTGGCCGACACGCATGCCGTCGCCGTTGAGCATCGGCGGCAGTGTCGAGATGTCGGAAACGATTTCCAGCCCTTTGAGCTGGGCTTTTTCGGCAATCAGGGCGCAGACGTTGCCGACCATGCGATCGACATCGAAATTGCTCTGCTCGACGTGCATCTTGCCGGCCTCGATCTTCGAGAAATCGAGAATGTCGTTGATTACGCCGAGCAGGTGCTGGGCCGCGCCGGTAACCTTGTCGAGCTGCTCGACCTGCGTCTTGTCTGCGGCGTTACGGCGCAGGATGTGAGTCAGGCCGATGATGGCATTCATCGGCGTCCGGATTTCATGGCTCATGTTGGCCAGGAAGGAGCTCTTGGCGCGGTTAGCCGCCTCGGCTGCGTCGCGGGCTTCGGCAACTTCCCGGGTGCGGGCGGCGACCAGTTCTTCCAGGTGGTTGCGGTAGCGCGCCAGTTCCTCGTTGGCCGCCTTGCGCTCGGTGATGTCGAAATTGACGCCGAGCACCCGCACTGCCTTGCCGTCATGAGTGACGACGCGGCCGCGCGAGGTCAGCCAACGCATCTCGCCATCGGGTCGAATGATGCGGTATTCGATTTCGAAGGCATCGCTGGCTGACATGTGCAGCACTACCTTCTGCTTGACGTCATCGACATCATCGGGATGAATGCAGGCCAGCCAGGCTTCCTGCGTACCGTCAAAGCTGTTCGGGAGCAGGCCGTACAGCTTCTCGGCTTCCGTCGACCACCAGGTCTTGCCGGTATCGAGGTCTACGCCCCAGAAGCCAACGCCAGCGGCCGACTGGGCGATTTCAAGACGTTCCTGGCTGGCCGCCAGGTTTTCTTCAACCCGCTTGCGTTCGGTAATATCGGTCCACACCGCCGAGAGACGCCATGTGTCGCCAACCTGAATGGGTTTGACCGATATCCAGAAGTGGCGCGTATCGCCATTCTTGCAGCGCAACTGACGCTCGTAGCTACTGCCACCGATGGCGATGATGTCATCGATGCGTGCCTTGGTGGTTGCTTGTTCCGGCTGGGCCTGCATCTCGTAGACAGTCAGGCTGGCGAACTCTTGGCGTGTGTAACCGAGGTGCTTGCAGGCTGCATCGTTGAATTCGATCACTGCCAGGGTATCGATGTCGATGAGCAGGATTCCGCTGTCGGCCTGGCTGACGATGCCGGAGAACACTTCTTCGCGCTGGCGCAGCGCTTCGGTGGCCAGCTTCAGCGAGGTGATGTCCTGCACCATGCCGATGGCGCGGCAGGGGCTACCGTCCGTGTTCCATTCGATTTCGGCGCGCTGGGTCAGCCATTTCAGTGTGCCGCCAATCAGGGCTCGGTGTTCGACCTGGAAAATGCCGGTTTTGCGGGCGTTGTGCCAGGCACGCCACACCGGTCGCCGGTCGCCGGGGAGAACGAACTGGAAGAACTGACGCGGCGTGAAGGTCGTGCCGATGGGGATGTCGAGCAGGTGGTAGGCTTCTTCGGAACCAATCAGCGTGTTGAAGCGGAAATCGTAGATCCAGCTGCCGATCTTGGCGACATTCTGGGTCCGTTTGAGGGCGGCCTGGCTATCCATCAACTCGCTGTGCGCCATGTATTGCGCGGTGATGTCGCGACCGACGCCGAGGATGCCGAGCAGGCTGCCGTCAGGATTGCGGATGGCAACCTTGAGCACTTCGATCAGCTCGCGGTGGCCATCGGCGAAGGTGCGCCATTCCTGCTCGGAAATGACGTCCTGGCGTTCTGCCGCGAGACGGTCGCGGGACACGAAGCGCTCGGCCAGCTCGGCCGGGAAAAGATCGTGATCGGTCTTGTCGATCAACTCCGCCTGGGGGATGCCGGTAAAGGCCTCGAAACGCGGGTTGCAACGCAGATAGCGCCCGTCCGGCGACTTGAGCCAGACCAGGTCGGGCATGCTGCGCAGGAGTTGCATCAATTGTTCCTGCTCGTTTTGCAGTAGCGTTTCGGCGAAGGCGCGTGCCTTCTGTGTTTCGGCGAACTGCAGGGTGGCCTGTGCCGTGTCGCGCAGCAGGAAGCCCTTGGTAGCCTTCAGATGGGTCTTGTGATCTTCGCGCAGCCCCTCGTTGCGACCGAGCGCTTCGAGGGCGGAGGAAATGTAGGCCAGGTTGCGGGTGGTCAGAAAAACGATGATCGCCCAGATGAGTACGGTGATCAGGCAGGCCTGCAGGGTGGACTGGATCAGTGCGTCCTGCTCCTGCCGCAACTGGGCCTCGCCCGCCTCGATACGCTGCAGCGTGAAGCCGGAGACTGTTTCGTTGATGTTCAGGATGTGCTCGGCAAAATGCGCATGCAAATCCTGCGCATCGTCGATGTAGCGGCTGGCAACCGGCGGGTCGATGGCGACGATGTCGGTTGCCGAAACAGCCAGCTGCCAATAGCCCTGAAAGTCGCGCACGGCTTCCTCGATCGCCTCCCTCAGTTCCGGGTGCGGGTTTTCCGCCAGCATGCGCTTGAGGTCGGCATCCATCTCCGCCATGGTGTCGACCACGGTCGTATGCACCTGGTACGCCGCGCTTTCGTCAATCTTTCCTGCCTTGGCCTTGCGCAGCACCTCGACCAGCATTTGCTGCGTTTTCAGCATGGCGTTGTTCACGCGGTTGCCCAGGCTTTCGAAGTGGAGGTCGGCCTTTTGCGATGCGGTTCTGGCATCCATATGACTGTCGTACAGTGCAAAGGCCCGCCAGCCCAGGAAGGCGGCAATGCCGATGCCGACGACGAGAGGCAGGAAAAAGACCAGGAAGCTCCGGGCGCGATTTTTCACGTCAGCGGTTCAGCAATTCGCCCCACAGGCCAGGCGGGATGCTGGCAACGTATTCGTAGCCATCCGGGCCGCTTTGCGCGAAGACGACCACGGTTCCCTCAGGCTTGACGAAGAAGCCGATCAGGTCGGCCAGGTTGGGGGCATGGGCCAGCAGCAGGCGGTTGCTGCCGGCCGGGACAGGGGCTGCGAGGAGCTTCTTCAGGGTGTCGAGGCGCGGCTGTTTTTCCTCGCGGGTCATGTTGGCTGAGTACATCAGCGCCTCGGCGGTTTCGAACTTGTCGCCGATGACCAGGGTGGCCGATTCGCGTGTCCGGCACATCGGACTGACGAGGATTTCGCCGAGCGGGATTTTTGCCTTCTTGAGCGACTTGCCGACATCGCGCATCAGGGCGCGGCCTTGGTCGTTGAGCAGGCGCTGGGTGTTGCAGTCGGCCAGATCGACATGGGGAAACTGGTCGGGGCGCGAATTGTCGGTGTAGCCGTGGCGGAGGTACAGCACATAGCCCCCCTTCTGCAGTTTGGCCAGCAGGGCGCGGTTGGCCATCACCTCGACAAACGCCGGCTTGGCAGGCGCTGCGGTCTGGGCGGCCAGAGGCAGGTGCCAGAAGGCAAGCAGGGCGGAGAGCAGGAGCGCAGGCAGGCGTAGTCGTTTCATGTCAGGCACTCGCTTCGGGGTGATGATCGGCATGGCGCTCGGCAATGGCAGCGAAGGCGTCGATATTGGCCAGGAAGACGTCGGCGATGGCCGGGTCGAAATGCTGTCCGCGCCCCTGGCGGATGATCTCGATGCATGCCTCGATGGGCATGGCCTCCTTGTAGTGCCGCTTGCAGACCAGGGCATCGAAGACGTCGGCCAGCGCCATCAGGCGCGCCGAGAGCGGAATGGCGTTGCCGGCGAGGCCCTCCGGGTAACCGGAGCCGTCCCACTTTTCATGGTGGCCGCCGGCGATTTCGCGGGCGATTTCCAGAAAGCTCAGGGCGTAGCGGTTGTCCTGTTCATGTTCGCTGTCGGCATGGCTGCTCAGGACGCGCTCGATGGCCTCGGTCAGCGCGTCGGCGCCGATCTGGGCGTGGGTTTTCATGATGACGAATTCGTCAGCAGTCAGTCGCCCCGGTTTGAGCAGGATGGCGTCGGGAATGCCCACCTTGCCGATATCGTGCAGCGGCGCCGCCTTGGCAATCAGTTCCTGGGTCAGCGGGTCGAGCTGGGCAGAAAACTCCGGCCGGGCGCTCAGGCCGCGCATGAGCACTTCGATGTAGTTCCGGGTCCGGATCAGATGATTGCCGGTCTCGTTGTCGCGCTTTTCGGCCAGCGTGGCCAGCGCCTGCATCGTCACTTCCTTGATCAGCTCCAGTTCCAGCGTGCGCTGCCGGACTTGTAATTCGAGCAGGACATTCTGGTTGGCCAGCTGCTGGCGGGCCTGCTTGAGGGCAAGGTGGGTGCGCACGCGGGCGCTGAGAATGGCCGGCCGGATCGGCTTGGTGACGTAATCCACCGCCCCCATGCCAAGGCCGCTTTCCTCGTCCTCGTCAGCGCTCATCGCGGTGACGAAGATGACCGGAATGTCACGGGTTTCCGGCATGTCGCGCAGGCGGCGGAGGGTTTCGTAGCCATCCATGCCGGGCATCATGATGTCGAGCAGGATCAGGTCGGGAATGGGTGCCGTTGCTGCCACCTGCAGCGCACGCTCGCCGGAATTGGCGACCCGCACATGGTATTCGCCCTTCAGCAGGCCGCCGATAACCGTCAGGTTGTCCCGATTGTCATCGACGATGAGAATGGTGCTCGGCATGTGTGGACGATTGTGTTGTTAATATTGGAATTAATAGTACATTTTTTAATGATTGAATAGAAGCTTGGGGCTGTTTTTGTTTTTACTACAGGCCCCTTGGCATGCTCATGATCTGCGTTTCCATACGGTCATTTCGCTGAGAGTGTGCTGGTGCTTGCGCCGTGTTTCGCGAATCACGAAAGGAACCGATCTGGGGCCGTCGACCAGTTCGAAGCGCGTGCCGAGTATCTCCTTGAGGCCATCGAGAGTCGTAAAGGACTCGCCGTCCTTCTTGAAACCGCCGATCCACTCGGCGCGTTTGGTGTATTCCTCGAGCCAGGTGTAAGGCGAAGCGAGTACCAGCAAGCCGCCGGGATTCAGGCGGTCAGCCACCGCGTCAAGGAAGCGGCGCGGCGCATAAAGGCGGTCGATCAGGTTGGCAGCAAGGATGAGGTCGAAACGGTTGAAAATGTCCTTCAGGTTGCAGGCGTCGCCCTGCCAGAATTCGACTCGTCCCGCCGTCTCCGCCAGACCCAGGTTATCCAGGCGGCGCTCGTGGTAGCTGACCAGTTCGCCCTCTTCCGGCATGGTGTAACGAATCGTCCCGGTTTCGGCCAGACGGATACCCACCTGAATGAATCGGGCAGAAAAATCGATTCCGACAACCTTGGCAAAGGATCGCGCCAGTTCGAAGCTCGCACGGCCCGTGGCGCATCCCAGATCGAGGGCACGATCCTGCCCGCCGTTGCCATGGCGTTGGTGGGCCTCGATGGCAAGTTTCGCCATGGATTGGGGGAAATTGGGCACGCCCAGCGCTGCCTCGCCGTAGTGAAATTCCGCGTACTGGGAGACCATGGCATCTGTTTCATAGGCCGAGACCGGGTTGGTTACGGGCGTATCGGTCACCACGTAACGGAATCCGGCATGCTGGAAAAAATGGCGGCGGAAGGCGTAGCGTGAGACATGGCGGGATTCATTGCCAGCCGAGATCCAACTGCCGCCCTTGAGGATGTTGTGACGATCGTCAAAGGTCGGGCTGGTGAAATCATCGTAGATCGGATGAACGTCGAAGCCGTCGAAGGGATACGTGGGGGTTTCGCACCATTGCCAGACGTTGCCGACGACATCGGACAGTTCACCATGGCAGAAACGGGTGACCGGGCAGCTCGAAGCCCAGTAGTCGAGATGCAGGTTGGCATTCGCCGGCGCATCGTGCGGAACATCCGTCAGCCCTGCGTGCTCATACAGGCGGTTCCACTCGTCCTCCGTGGGCAGGCGCACTGGCTGTCCGGTCTGCGCCGATTTCCAGCGACAGAAGGCGCGGGCCTCCAGGCAATTGGTTTCTACCGGCCAGTCCCAGGGCATGGCGATTTCCTCGGTCAGCAGACGTAGTTTCCAGCCGCCTGCCGACGGGACCCAGAAGCTGGGGTGTTCGGCCCGGGCGTAGCGGCGCCAGCCCAAGCCTTCCTCATCCCAGAGGCTGTCATCGGCGTAGCCACCGGATTGGACGAATTCGAGGAATTCACCATTGCTGACCAGATAACGGGAGGCCTGGAAGGCCGACACCTCGGCCTGATGGTATCCATACTCGTTGTCCCAGCCATAAATCGGGTCGGTGAGCGCTCGCCCAAGCATCACCTTTCCGCCGGGAATGCCCACCAGCCCATTGGCCGGGGTGGGGCCACTGTCACGGCAAGGCGCCCAGTCCGGATGGGGGCGAATGTAGTGCAGAGCATGCTGGCGCATCAGCACCGAAGAGGTTTCGAGGTGAATGCGCTCGTGTTCAATACCCATCAACACGGCCCAGAAGGGATCGTTCCAGCCAATGGGCAGGGAAAACGGCGTTTGCCGGATCACGCCATCAATCACGACTCTCGCTTTGTTGCGGTAGGCGCGTACCTCGGCCACCGGTGGCCAGTCATAGCGTGCATCATCGAGGTCATCCCAGCTCATCTCATCCACCCCGATGGCGAACATCGACTCCAGGCGCGGGTCGATACGCTGGTCAATGAGGCCGGCGAGCATGAACTTGTTGATGAAGAAGGTCGCGGTGTGGCCGAAATAGAAGATCAGCGGGTGACGCAGCGAAATGGGCTTCTTGTAGTAAGCCTCGTCGCAGCTCAACAATTCGAACAGGGATTCGTAGCGATCGAAGGTGGCGTGGAAGTAGTGCAGCAGCTCGGTTCGTTTCGCTTCAACATCGGTGCCGGCCAGGAACGGGGTGCGCGGGAATCGAGGAGACATGGTCTCAACCTTCAATTTGTTTGAGGATGAAGCCAGTGTATTTGCCTACGTTGCGCAGGCAAAGTGTGGATCATTGGGTTCCTGAATAATTCATGACCCGTCGCGGGGATGGTGAGCATTGCTGACGGCCCGGCCCAACAGGCATCGAGACGTTTTTTGACGGACTTCAATCACCAACCGCGCAGTCAACTCCTGCTGCTGAATTTTTGCCGTACGTTGCTGGTGTAGAGCAACAACCCCAGCCAGATCAGGCCGAAGCTGACCAGGCGGGCCGTCTGCATCGGCTCGTCGAAGAGATAAACGGCGGTCAGGAACTGCATGGTTGGGTTGATGTACATCAGCATGCCGACCATGGCCAGGTCGAGGCGCTGCGTGGCAGCGGCGAAGGCCATCAGCGGCAGGGCGGTGATGATGCCGGCACCGATGAGCAGGGCGGTGGTGGTGTCGCTGGCCAGGGTGAATACGGCATGCCCGTGCTGCGCCGGCCACAGGGCATAGACCAGGCAGATCGGCAGCATGACCAGGGTTTCCAGCCACAGCCCGGAGAGGGCATCGACTGGCACCTGTTTGCGCAACAGGCCGTAGGTGCCGAAGGTGGCGGCCAGGAACAGCGATATCCATGGCAGGGTGCCGAGGGCGACCAGTTCGTTGCCGACGGCGATGATGGCCAGGCCGATAGCCAGCCATTCCTTGCGGTTCAGCTTTTCCTTGAGCACCAGCAGGCCGAGCAGGACGTTGACCAGCGGGGTCAGGAAATAGCCGAGGCTGGCGGCGACGACCTGCTGATGATCGACCGCCCACAGGAATCCCAGCCAGTTGCTGCCAAGGAGTATGGCTGCAGCCGCCAGGCGGGCGAGGTGGCCGGGCGTGCGGAAAACCACGGCAACATTGGCACAGCGGCGGCGCAGGGCGAGCAGCAGCGCGACAAAGACGAAGGCCCACAGTGTGCGGTTGGACAGGATGTCCATCGGCGAGACATGGCCGAGTTGCCGGAAATAGAGCGGGAAGAAGCCCCAGATGACGTAGGCGAGCAGGCCATAGCCGATACCGGCCAGTGGAATCTTGGTGGTCATGGTCCGCTCAGGAGGGATCGCGCAGGATGTGCAGGGCCGGCGAACGGTAATCGCGCCGGAACAGAACGACCAGCACGGCAACCGACAGCAGGCCGAGCAGGGCCGGATTGAGCAGCCAGCCCGAGGCGGCGAGGCCGAAATAGTAGGCACGGATGCCACGGTTGAAATCGTCGCCGGCCAGATTGTTGGCACCGGCCACGCGCCGGGCATAAACGTCGATGCCCGGTTCGCCAGCCTTGCCGAAGGGGGCGGCGCCGACCAGGATGGAGAGCAGGTTGAACTGGCGCAGTGACCAGGTGAATTTGAAATAGGCGAAGACGAAGCTGGCCAGCACCAGCATCAGCTTGATTTCCAGCAATTCACGGTTGCCGGTATTGCCGAAGGGCAGGTCGGCGGTGAAGCTGACCAGCTTGTCGGAAGCGCCGAGGGCGGCAACGAGGCCGGCAATGATGTAGATGGTGGTGTTGGCGTAGAACGACACGCTGGTTACCAGGTTGCCGATCAGTGTCGAATCGGTAACCCGGACGTCGCGTTCGAGCATGCGGTACGCCCATTGCAGGCGAAACTGCTGGCTGGTGCGGATCAGGCCGCAGGCGCCGCGTTCGCTGTGTTCGGAATACCACGCGTAGCCGGCCCAGCAGGCAAAGAAGGCGATCAGGGCGAGCCAGTCGGTCGGGGCGAGGTGAGGGATGGCATGCATGGGCGCAGTTTGCCACAGGGCGGGGCCCGGCGATATTGGGGAAAGCCGCGTGGCAAGCAGCGGGGTGATGACGTGGCGAAACGCATTCGGGTATCCTGCTCGCCTTTGAAAATTTTTGGAGCAAGACATGGGACAAGCCAAACTGCGCGGTTCGCTGGCGCAACGAGTGGAGCAGGCACAGGCCAAGATCGAGGCGACGCGTCCGGAAAAGCTGGTGTGCAACCATTGCAGCGCCGATGTTACCCAGATCAATCCGGTCAGCACCCGTGGCTTGCGCGGCCTGGAGGCTATCTGGGTCGGCCAGTGCGAATGTGGTCACACCACCTTTGCCGCATCCGGCGACCCCAAGGCAGTCGAAGCCTTTTTCTTTGCGCTGAGCGAGAACACCGAATTGACGCTGGGCAGCCAGAAACAAGACGGCAGCGAGCACGAAACGGC
>JACCDS010302966.1_pt1 | contig 18269 bp, 11 predicted proteins | sample 7446441 | NCBI WGS metagenome assembly JACCDS01 (sample SAMN15323445, study PRJNA562643) | freshwater metagenome | isolation source: river surface water | place: USA:Blue River Watershed | collected 2017-08-17
TGGAAGGAAGCCGTCCAAGCCTACCTCGCCACCATCGCCTACTGCGACATGAACCTCGGCCGCCTGCTCGACGCCTTCGAGAAGTCCGCCTACCGCGACAACACCATCATCTGCCTCTGGGGCGACCACGGCTGGCACCTCGGCGAAAAGAGCCACTGGCGCAAATTCGCCCTCTGGGAAGAAGCCACGCGCTCGCCCTTCATGTGGGTCGTGCCCGGCGTCACCAAGCCCAACACGATCTGCGACCGCACCGTCGACTTCATGAGCATCTTCCCGACGCTCACCGATCTCTGCGGCCTGCCCACGCCGAAGCACAACGAAGGCGTCAGCATCCGCGCGCTGCTGGCCGACCCGAAGGCCGCCTGGGACCTCCCCGCCGTCACCACCTACCGCTACAAAAACCACACCGTGCGCTCCGCCGGCTGGCGCTACATCCGCTACGCCAACGGCGACGAGGAACTCTACGACGAGACCAAGGACCCCAACGAATACGTGAACCTCGCCGCCAAGCCCGAGTTCGCCGCCAAGAAAACCGAGCTCGCCGTCTATTTGCTGAAGTCCGACATCGCCGACCCGGCCGCCGCCGGCGACGGCACCGCCAAAAAGGGCGGCAAGCGGAAGAACAAGTAGTCCCCTTGTGTCGCGACCGACCGATATCGCAGCCACCCGGCCGACGCGTCTGCCGGCATAGCCCTACTCGTCAGAGAACGGACCGACCGTAACTTGAGCGGCAAACGCTCTCGCTTCTCACGCGGCGGACGGCACTGCGCCAACGGATGTCACGTTCCGGTTAGGGCGCTGCACTGGCGCCCGCGCGCCCAGCCGCCTCCACCTCGCGCCGAGCCCACTCGTCGGTGTCCGACTCTCGAATCCCACCTCTCAACGCTCAACCACCCGCGGCCGCGGTGCCCCGCGCCACCGCCACGCACTCGATTTCGTAGCGCAGCGCCGGCGGCAGGCAATTCGTGATCGTCGTCCGCGCCGGAAAGGGCGCCGCGAAATACTCCCGGTAGAGCTTGTTGTAGAGCGGCAGGTCCTCCGCGTCGCGGACGTAGTTCCGCGTCTGCACCACGTGCGCGAGATCGCTGCCCGCCGCGACCAGCACCTTCCGCAAATTTTCCACCGACCGCCGGAACTCGCCCTCGAACGTGTCCGGCACGATCGCTCCCGCCGCATCCACCGACGCCTGGCCGGAGACGAGAATCAGGTCGCCCACGCGCACCGCGGGACTGAACGGCAGGTGCGAGGTCGGCGTGTCGGGATCGCGGGGATAGGAGACGGTCGGATTCATGGCGTTTCAGTCGAAATCGCAGCGGAAGCCGCAGTCGGCGTCGAGCGGCCAGACGGGCCGTTGCAACCGCCGCCACGGGAACCTCGTGAGGTCGCTCGCGCACGGCCCCGGCGTCGCGACGTAGTGCGACGCCGTCGCGATTGGATCGTAGGCCCGCTTGTGCGCCACCGCCGCCTTTACGCCGATCACCGCGAAGTCCCGCGGCTCGATCCCCTGGCTGCGCAATTGCCCGAGGTCGAAGGGCGGCGTTTTCCGGCTCGTCAGCAAGATCGTCGTCTCGCAGCTCCGCACCGTCGCGCACGGCCCCATCTCGAAACGCATCCCGGTCATCGAGGCCAGGTGGCTTTGCCGGTCCTCGAGGTCGAAGCTCCCGCCGCTCCGCCCCGCCAGCGTCGCCGCCAGCCGCACCGGCCCCGCGTCGCCCACCCAACCCCGCCCGCCCACCGCGATCGTGCGCTCGCCGCCGATCGGCACATCCGCCAGCGCCGCCACCGCCGCCGGGTCGTTGATCACCACGAGACTCCGCGCGACACCATGCGCCAGCAGGGCCCGCAGCACGCCCGTGCCGTCGCCCGGCGCCCCTGCGCCGATGTTGTCCGCCGGCTCCACCAGCAGCACCGGCCCCGCTGCCGCCGGCGCCGCCGCCAACCTCGCCACCACGTCCTCTACCGGCGCATAGCGGATGTCACCCTGCTCGCGCAGCTCCCACGCGAGTCGGGCTCCCGCGTGCAACCAGCCGCGGGCCGTCGCCGCCGGCGCCGTCGTCACCACACTCAGCGACACCCCCGTGTCCGGCGTGTCCGCAAACGAAAAGCCCGCCGCGACGTTGCACGCCCAGATCTCCGGCTGCTCCGCCTCAAGCTGCGCCGCAAACCGCGCCAGCGCCCGCATCGGATCGCTGCCAGTCCCGGTGCCGGGCGGCGCCCACATGATCGGCGGCCGCGCCCGCACCATCCGCGGCGTCCGCCCCTCCCGCAGCGCGCGGCCCAGCAGCGCCGTCGCCCGCCCCGCGGCCTGCTTCGCGTCCGTGTGAGGGTTCTCCCGATACATCGCCAGCCCGTCCGCCAGCGCGCACATCCGCGCCGACACGTTCGCATGCAGGTCGAGCACGCCGAACAATGGCACGTCCACCGCCCCGGACAGCGCCCGGATGCGGGCCAACAGCTCGCCTTCCGCATCCGGCCACGACTGCGTCGCCATCGCCCCGTGCAACACGAGGAAGATCCCGTCGACGCCCTCCGCCAGCGGGCCCTCCGCCCGCTCCGCAAACTCCGTCCAGAACTGCTCGAACGCTTCGTCCGCCACGGTCCCGCTCGGCGTCGCCCGCGCGTCCACCGTCGGGAACACCGCGAAACCCTGGCGCTCCGCCTCCTCCAGAAACCCGTCCGTCGGCGAACCGTCCCCACGCTTGCCCCGCACCTCGTCGCCGCGGACGACGTCGAAGTCCGACCAACGCGTCGTCTCCGCGACGAAGGTGTGCGTCTCGTGGAAGAACCCCGCCGTGAGGATCCGTTTCGTCATCGGTGGCCGCCGTTGTTCGGCCCGCTCAGACCGGCGCCGTCCAGGTCGCCGCATGCCGCGCCATTGCCGCCGCCGCGCGCCGCAGCGCCTCGTCGATGTCCGCGTCGCCGTGGGCGAGGCTCACCGACCAGATGCCGCGCTCGATCGCGCGCACGCCTTCCTCGAGCAAACAGCGGCGCAGGTGCGCCCACCGCGGCGCATCGTGCCGCCGCACATAGTCGCGGTAATCGCGGATCGGCCCCTCCGCCGCCCCGGGCTTGAGGATCACGGCGTGGAAGATCAACCCCGGCCCCTGCGGCCGCAGCGGCACGCCGTGCGCCGCCGCAAGTTCCGCCAGACCCGTCATCAGCCGCCGGCCGAGCGCCTGACTCTTCGCCGGATGCTCCGCGCCCTGCGCCAGCACCTGGTCGAGACACCAGCGGCTGGCCGCGAGACAGAGCGGGTTGGCGTTCAACGTCCCGGCGTGCACGACCTCGCCGGACAGAATCTTCGCCATCGCCGCGCGCGTGCCCGCCAGCGCCGCAAACGGCGTGCCGCCGCCGATCGCCTTGCCGAGCACCGTGAGGTCCGCGCGATAGCCGTAGAATCCCTGCGCACAGGCCGCGCCGAACCGGAAGCCGGTGATCGTCTCGTCCGAGATCATCAACATGCCGTCGCGGTCGCACAGCTCGCGGATGGTCGCCAGCAGGCCCTCCGCCGGCTCGAGGCAGCACGTGTTGCACAGCACCGGCTCGAACACGATCGCCGCCAGTTGCCCGCGGTATTCGTCCACTTTCCGCCGCAGGTGCGCCACGTCGTTCCACCGCGCCACCACGAACTGCTCCAGCACCTCCGGGATCACGCCTTTGCTCGGATGCGTGCGCGCCGGCTGCTCGTCGTCGCCCCACGCCGCCGCCGGATTGGCGAAACCCACCAGCCCTTCGTCCGCCCAACCGTGGTAGTGCCCTTCGAAACGCAGAATCAGCCGCCGGCCCGTGTGCGCCCGCGCCAGCCGGAACGCCGCCGTCACCGCCTCCGTCGCCGAGTTGTTGAAACGCACCAGCTCGGCCGACGGGATCATGCGCTGCACGCGCTCCGCCACCTCGATCTCCAGCTCCGACTGCGCCGCCCAGTGCGTGCCGAGGCGCGCCTGCGCCGCGATTGCCTCCGCCATGCCCGCCGGCGCATGCCCGTAGAGCAACGCGCCCTGCCCGAGCTGGAAGTCGAGATAGTGGTTTCCGTCGACATCCCAGAGGTTGGGCCCGCTGCCGCGCGCGAAATACAGCGGCACCGGCGCCTCCAGCTTCCGGATACCGCTGTTGACGCCGCCCGCGATGCTGCGCTGCGCGCGTTGGAAGAGCTCGGCCGATTTGGGAAACGTATAGGGCATGAAAGAAATGGGATCCGTCGGTGCGCGGTCGCTCAGCGCGGGCGAGCCGCCGGTGCGCTGCGGTTGAGCTCCACCGGCGTCCGCTGCCAGAGCGTTTCGAGGTTGTTCTCGTAGGCGAAGCGCACCTCGAGGTCGGTCACCGTCCCGACCGCCCCGGGCAGCGTGATCTCGAAATCGTTCGGCTCCGCGCGTCGCAACCACTCCGGCGCCAGCGCGGCGTGCACATAAAGTTCCGCCAGATCCGGCTGCCGCGGCATCCCGCCGGCGACCGTCCTGGTGACCGCGCGCTCGCCGGGCGCCAGCACGCGGCCGTTCAGCCGCACCGTCACCGCGCCGTCGGCCGGCACGCCGCGCAGACCGACGCGCAGTTCGCAGGTCCGCAGTGGAAACGCCGTCGCCGCCGGATCCTCCGGGATCGCCAGCATCAGCCGCAGCGTCGCGCCCGCCGCGACCTTTGCCGGCAACTGCTTGCCGTAGGCGTAGGAACCGGGGCCGTCGTTGTAGTAGCTCTTCGTCACGGCAAAGACCTTGGCCTGTCCGGCCAAATTCTCCGGCCGCGCGAGATCGCGGAATACCCGGTGCAGCCCCTCGTCGTGCGGCCGCGTCGAGCCGAAGGCGTTGTAGAAGTTGAACAGATAGAACCCGTCGGCGCCCATCGCGCGGTAGCTCGCCGCCGCCCCGCGCACCTCCTCGTGCGTCGCCTCGCGCGTGGGCTTCGCGCCCGTGTAGCGGCCTTCGGTCTGCGGCGGAAACACCAGTCGCCAGCTCGTCCGCGGGTAGAGCGACGGCACCACCCGCACGCCATGCCGCCGGCCGAGCGCGATCAGGTCCGCGATCGGCATGTCGCCCGCCAGCGTCATGATCTGCGCCGGCGACACGAGGTCCACGAGCCCCTCCTCCATCCAACGCACCACCTCGAGTCCGGCAAACGTGCAGTCCGCGATCGACGGCGGCACGCGCACGAAGAGGTGCATCGGCCGCCCCGTGTCCTTCGCCAGCGCGTCGAGCCGTGCCCGCACCGCGCGCACCAGCTCCGTCATCAGCGGCGCGCCCGCCGCCGCGCGCCCGCGCGGGAAGAACACCTGGAAGCGGTTGAAATCGAGTTCGAACCCGTCGACGAGGTCGCGGTTGCGCTCCAGGCACTCGGCGACCGTGTCGAGCCGCAGTTGCCGGACCGCCGCGTGCGAGTAGTCGAGCAGATTGCCGTAGGCGGGCTGGAAGCCCAACGGCGACTCCTTGATCGTGTAGCGCGCGCGGTGCTCGAACCAAAACTCGCTCGTCATCGCGTGCTCGTCGGGCTTCGCCATGAAGTGCGCGTCGTTCATCCGGAGACTCGGGATGAAGCGCAGGCCGAGCGCCTTCGCCGCCTCGCCCGCCGTCCGCACCGCATCCGCCCCCTGCGCCAGGCACACGCGCGCGTTTTCCATGCGTTTCTCCATCAGCGAGCCCGGCACCTCGTCCGGCGATTTGCGCCAGCCCACGCGGCTCGCCACGCGCGTATTGTAGTAAAGCAGGTCGCCGCCCATCCCGATGCAGTAGACCAGCGTCCGCACCGGCGTGTCCGCCAGTCCCGCGATGTTCGCGCGCAGCAGCGCCTCCGCCCGCGCCCGATCCGGCACCACGAACGACAGGTCCGCATCGTCGTTGTAAATGAGCCCGAAATCCGGCCGCACCCGCGGCTCCGCCGCACCCAGCAGCGCCGCACCCAGCAGCCATGTCATTGCCCGCGCGATCGTCTTCATGGCGCGATCTTCATCGCGACTCCCCGGAGGGCGACCGCGCTTTCCGCCGCCCCCGCCCGAAAATCCACCCGCAGGTAGTTCACGCCGAACTGCGCCGGCCGCCGCACCGGCACGCGCGCCATCTCCTTCCCGTCGACGTCGACCGCCATCGTCCCCGCCTCGGTCGCCCCGCTCCAGCGCAGGCGCACGCGCCGGGCCTCCGCCGCCGGCGGCAGCGCCAGGGAGAAAACCGCGTGCTCGGCGGCCTTGCTGTCGTCGACCCGCGTGAAGTGGTCGTTCAACCCGAGCGTGATCCCCGCGACATCGGCCGTCGCCGAGACCTCGAAAGAGAGTTCGCCCGCCGCCGCGATCGGAAAATTCCACGACGCCCCGCTCGGCGCGTCTTTTCGCCCGACGATCTTCACTCCGCCCGCCGCCGCGCTTCCTTTGCCCTCCACGGGCATCAGCACCGTTCCGCCGTAGGCCGTCCACTGCGCCAGACCCCCGGCAGCATCGGCAACCGCCTCCGTCTGCTCCAGCCACCGTGGGTCGAACGCCAGAATCGCGCGCTTCCCTTCGCCCTGCCCGCTCACGACCACGACCTTGCCGGCCGTGTTCTGCACCGCCGAAGCATACGCCGTCCCGCGGTCCCCGCGCGTCTCCGCCACCGGCTCGTGCAGCACCTCGCGAAAGCCGCGCCAGGTCCTGCCCTCGTCGGCGCTCACCGCCGCGTGCAGCACCTCGCGCCCGCCCATCGCGTAGCTGCGCGGATTCGTCCAGTTCTGGCAGGCATTCGTCAGGAGCAGAATCTTCCCGTCGCGCAGCCGCAGCAGCGCCGCCGGCGAATCGGAGGAAATGAACGGCGACCGCTCCAGCGCCGGCCAGCGCGTGCCGCCGTCCCGCGAAAAACTCTGCCAGAGCCGCCCGCCGCGGTCGCGCACCAGCATCCACAGTCGGCCGTCCTTCAGTTCCAGCAAAGCCGGCTCGATCGCGCCGTAACGCGTGGCGTTGGGGCCGTTGAGCACGAGTGTGAGCTGGTCCGGCGACTCCCGCCATGTCGCACCGGCATCGTCGGATAAATAGACAAACGTGTTGTGCCAGCCCAGATCGGGCCCGGTCTTCGGCGCTTCCATCCTTTCCGGCATCGCCCGTGCCACCGCCAGCACGAGCCGCCCCGACTCGAGCTGCACGAAACCGCGGATCGACCCGATGTAACCCGGCACGATCAGGCGCGGCTTCGCCCACTCGCCGCCGGGCGGCCGCTGCGTGGTATAGACCTCCCACAGCCGCCCGCGATAGCCGCCCGGCCCCTCGCGGTAGTCATGCACGACCGCGTGCAGCGTCCCGTCCCGCGCCTCGAGCACTTGGATCGCGTAGTAGGCCTTGGTGTTGAGCCGAAACGCCGTCGTCGGCTCGGTCCACGTCAGACCGCCGTCGGCCGACCGCATCACCGTGGCGGTGTCGCTGGCCGGTTTGCCGATCGCGTAAAGTTCGAGCGTGCCGTCGCGGCGGGCAACGAGACTGGTCTCGTTGGTCGGCGCCTCCCGGATCACTGCCGGCTGCGAAATGGCCGCAACATCCCGCGGCGCCGGCCGCAGCCGCATGCCGAAACTCTCCGCGGTCGCCGCCGCCGCGTCAGCGCCCGCAGCCAACATCGCGGTCCATCCGGCCGCCGCCGCGCCACGCACCAGCCATCGCGCCCTCTTCGCGAAGGAGCCCGCCCGCGGCGCGCGTTTCGTTGCGATCATCACGGTGCGGTCTCCTCCGGTTCGCGCCCGCTCAGAACTGCGACCGCAGCCCGAAGGTCACCAACGTGCCGAAATTCTGGTAGGACTGCGGCCGCGTCCACACCGGGGTGCCCGGGCCCGCCCGCTCCGTGCGCTTGTTCGCGCCGTTCCAGTTGCGCGCACCGCCGTAGACCGTGAAGCGCTTCGAGAAGCGCCAGTCGAACGACCAGTCCTGCGTGATCTGCGGCGCCACGTAGGAAAACGTGCCCGCCGGCACTGTCGCGCTGGCCGCCACCGCCGCGCCCGACACTTTGTAGGCGTAGGCCACGTTCCAGCGGAACGAGAACGAGCGGCGCACATAGCTCAGACCCCAGTTGAGGTTCTTGTGCGCGAAGGGCGTGAAGTCGCGCTCGTTGGGTCCGCTGATCTTCGAGATCGTCGCGTTCCCGAACATCGAAAAACCCTTCGCCCACGACGGCAGAAAGTAGAGCGCCTGCCGCCAGCTCGCCTCGTAGCCCTCGACGCGCGCGTTGCCGCCGTTGGTCTTGGTGACGATCGTGTAGGGCAGGTAGTCGTCGTTGAGTCCGAAGCTCTCCAGCAGCGCGAGCGTCGCCGGCGTCTGCGTCTGCACGAAGAAGTTCTTCACGTCTTTCCGGAAGAGGCTGAAGGCCACCGTCGCCCCCTTGAAATTGTAGCTTTCGAACGAGAGGTCGTAGTTGTCCGCCGTCCACGGCTCGAGGCCCGCGTTGACCACCGTCGCCGTCGGGAAGGTCACCGCCGGGTCCGAGACCGTGATGCCCGGGATCACCTCGCTCAGGTTGGGCCGGCCCATCGTCTGCGCAAACGCCGCGCGCGCGACGAATTCGTCCGTCACGTAGTAGGTGGCGTTGAGGCTCGGGTAATAGCCGTCGTAACTCCGTCCGGCTTTCGCGCCGCGTTCCGTGTAGCGGAGCTTCGCCGACTCGAGCGCATTCGTCGTGACCGGGATCGGCCGGTTCGCCGCGTCGCGGAGCAAATTGCCGTTCGCATCCTGCCGGAACGTCGCGCGCAGGTCGTCGCGCGGGCCCTCGCCCCGGTCCTCCGTCTTCTCGAAACGCACTCCGCCCACCAACCAGAGCTTGTTGTCCAGCAACTTCACGTCCGTGCGCACGTAGGCCGCGGAGATGGTTTCCTCGAAAAACTTCGAGTTGGTCACCGCCGATTGGTGCGCCGCCGCTTCGTTGAGCGTGAACCACGCGGGGTTCGCTTTGAACAGCTCGTAGTATTTCGTCGGGCTCACCCACTTGAGGCGCAGCGTGTCGTTGAAGAACGACTGCCGCGACAGCGACTCGTTCGTCAGGTCGTGGGATCCCGCCAGGCGGCTCACGCCCGCCGGCGGCGCAAAGGTCCACGTTTTCAGTGTCGAGGTGTTGTCCTTGCGCTGCCGGTTGACCGTGAAGCCGACTTTCACCGTCGTCGGCACCGCGAGCGGGAATTGCCGCGCGAGGTTCGCCGCGACGTTCTTCAGGTCGGCCACGATTTCGTTCGGCTGACTCGTCGGATTGCCGAGCGTGAGCGCCGCGTTGTCGTAGGGATCGAAGGTCTGGCCCGTGCGGGTTGTCACCCGCAGTCGCGGCGCCCGGCGGTTGTAGATTCCGTCCAGGCCGTCGGCCCGCACGACCAGGCTGCCCGCCTGCACCGTGCCGACCGTGCGGAAAAATCCGTTGGCGATGTCCTCGCGCTCGTCCCAGCTGCGCGAAAAATTCACGTTGGCGTCGAACTTGTAGATCTTGCCGTCGTGCACGTAGCGCAGCACCGCCGCCGTCGTCCCGCGCGTGCGGTCGCCGTAGGTCATCGTCTGGCGCACCGTGTCGTTGCCCGCCGCCGCGCCCTGCGTGTGCACCGCGTCGCCCGTCGCGCCCGCGCCCCAGGCCACGGCGAAGATGTTCTGGCGCGTCGGGGTGTTGATCTGCACGTGTTCCACATTCAACCGGAGCGAATCCCGCGGCGTCGGCCGCCAGTCGAAGGTCGCCGAAGCCAGTTGCCGCTCCGTCGTCTGAAGCACGTTCTGCTCCGTGTTCGTCGTCTGCACGCCCGTGATCATGTTCCACGTCGGCGTGTCGTAATCCATATCGTAGACGCGCGTGAGTTGGCTGAGGTTGACCGTGAAGGCGAAGGTCTTCGACACCGGGTGCGCGTAGTTCACGTCGACGCCCGGCTGGATCGCGCGGGCCGAGGAACTCGCGTCGCTGCCCACGCGCCGGTTGAGACCGGGCGGGCTCAGCCGGTTGTCCGAATTGTAGGCGCCGTAGGTGTTGATGCGCAGGCTGCGCCGCGGGCTGCTGAAACCGCTCTTGCCGACGATGTTCACCGTGCCGCCGACGGCATTGGCCGGCCGGTCCGGCGTCGGGACTTTCGTGATCTCGATGCGGTCCACGCTCCCCGACGCGCTTGCCGCCAGGTCGAACGCGCGGTCCGCCGAGGGCGACGAGACTTCCGCGCCGTCGATCATGAATACGATGCCGCCCGCCGGCATGCCGCGGATCGAGGCCGAGGCCGCCGTCTGGGGGCCGCTCACGATCGAGATGCCCGGCGTGTATTTCATGTATTCGCCGATGTTTCCGTCGCCGAGGTCGCCGATCTCGTCGAGCACGACCACGTTTTTGATGTTCGGCGCCATCTTCTGCTCGTTCACCGCCGCCGCCGCCGCGCTCAGCGCCGCCGACTCCACCACGAACGCCTCGAGTTTCACCAGGCCCTTTTCCATCGTCGACTGGCCCGCGGCGAAGGTGAGGTCGACGTCGCGCCGCGCGACCGCGCCCGCCGCGGCATCCACCGTCACCGCCTGCGGTTCCATGCCGGCATAGGTCACCCGCAGCCGCCGCGCGCCGGCCGGCACGTTGGCCAGGCGAAACTCCCCGTTCTCGTTCGTCAGCGTCTCGAGCGTTGTCCCCTCCACCGCCACGCGCGCATTGTTCAACAGGTTGCCGCTTTCGACGTTGCGCACCCGACCTTCGACCGTCGCGCCCGCCGCCTGCGCGCGCAGCGCGGGCACCGCGCCGACGAGCGCCACCGCCGCACCGGCCACGCCCCACCCGACGGCCGCGACACTCCAACGGAAACGGACAGACAAGGCAGGCCGGGCGGCGCGGGAGGAAGTCGGCGGGAGTTTCATGGTCGGAGCGGAGCCGCGACCGGCGGCCCCGGGGTGAAGCGGGTGAAAACGAGGCACCGCCACGGTGTTTCTCGCCCCCGCCTTTCCGAGGCGATTCAACAGGTAACACCGTGTGACCATGCCGCCGACGAACCTGCCAACGCCGCGCGTTAACCCTTCCGGCCCGGCGCGCCCCTTCCGGCGCGCACGCGCGCGGCGCCGGATTGCACGTCACCCGTTCCGCGCCAAGCCCCGCAGAATTGCGTCCCGGTTTTCATTGAACAGGTGCACGCCGTCGGCTCCCGCCGCATACCAGCGCGCCGACCGCTCCGCATACTGCTCCGCCGTCAGCAGCGTGCTCCGGGGCGGCACCAGTTTCCCGGCCGCGATCAGTCGATCCTCCTCCGCCGTGCGATCATGGCCGTCGACGATCGCCTCCTCGCCCGCGAGCAGCGCGCACCCGGTCCCGCGCGTCATGCGTGCGAAGGGCTTCAGGTCGAAATCGTAGCCGCCTTTGCCGTATTGGCCGACGACGATATAGTCCAGCCACCCGGCCCGCAGCCACGCTTCCGGATCGCAGCCCCAGAGCGGATACTTCTTCCAGTCGATCCTTACCGACAATCCCAGGCGCCGGCCGCGCGCCCGGCCCGCCGCGTCGAGCAGTGCGCGCACGTCGCCCACAAACCGCGTCATGTGCTCCTGTCGCAGCGGCACCCACCGGGGATCCGTCGCCGCCACGCCCGTCGCGTCGATCCCATGGCGCGCCCGGAACGCCTCCGCCATCGGCGCCTCGAAACCGAAGAACTCCGGATGCCGCTGGAAATCCAGATTGATACCGTCGATCTCCTGCCGCGCCACCTCGCGCAAGATCGCCAACCGAAACTCCTGCGTCTGCGGGAACGCGAAGGACTGCTTCGTGAGCGTCTTCCCCTTCGCGTCCCGCTGCCGCAGCTCCGGGTGCCGCCACCAGAAATCGCTGTTCGCGTAGCGCGGGAAGCTCCCGCCCCACATCGTCTCCGCGTAGTCGCCGTTCATCCGCAACGACGCATAGCACGCCAGCCCCGCCTCGCGGCAGGCCGAGGCCGCCACCTGCAGCGTGTGCGTGCCTTCGTCCGCCAGCCGCCGGAGCGTCTCCGCGGCCAGTTTGTCGCCGCGCCGCGGATACTCGGTCATCCCCGCGCCGATCATCTCCGTCACCTCCGACCGGTAGTTCGTCCGGCTCCCGGCCACCACGCACCACTCCATCACCGCCACCGGCGTCTCGCGAAACGCGAGCATCGCCTGCCGCAGGTCCTCCGCCGTCCGGTAGCGACCGGAGTGGAACGCGCTGAACCCGTCGTCGTTCACCGCGAAAATTTTGTCGCCGCCCCGCGCCTGCGGCGGCGAGGGCGGCGTCGGCTTTTCCGTCGCCCGCGCCACCGCCGCACCCGTCAACCACGCGCCGGCCAGCGCCGCCAACGCCTCGCGCCGGCTCCAGTTCTCCCGGGGATGTCCGTGCCGATCAGTTGATTTCATCGTCAACGAAGCAGAGGACCCAAGACCGCCGCCATCCGCGTGGCGAGATCACCGTGGCCGTCGGCGTTCGGGTGCACCCCGTCCGTTGTCCAGGCCTGCAGCGACGCCCCGCCGCGCTGCCGTTCTTCCCAACCCGCGAAGTGGTCGACCAACGGCAAACGCAACTCCCGCGCCACTGTCCGGCACCGCTCCATATACACCGCGAGCCGCCCGTTCGGATCCTCCCCGAGACCGTTGCGCTTGGCCTGCTCGCCGAACTTCGGCGCGGTCATCAGCACCACGCCGATGCCCGCCGCCTGGAGCCGCCGGGCGAGTTCCCGCAGATTCGCCCCGTAGGTCTCCGCGCTCAGCCGCGACACCGTTCTGTCGGTGTCTACCCAGCTGTCGTTCGTGCCATACATCACCGTCACCCAGTCCGGCCGCTGCGCCACGACGTCCCGGGCGAGCCGCGCGAGCGCGAGGTCGGTGCGCTCGCTGCCGATGCCGACGTTGTGCACGCGCACCGCCCGTCCCTCGGCGCGCAGCGCCGCCTCCAGTCGCGCCGCAAAAGTCTCCGTCGGCGGCACGCCCGGCCGCGCCCCGCGCGTGATCGAATCGCCCAATACCACGATCCGCGTCGCCGGTCCGTCGAGCGGCGCCGCCACCGGCGCCACCCACTCCGTCTCGCGCAACACCGCGCGCACCGGCCCCTGCATCGTCGAGATCCACAGCACGCCGGGCTGAGCCTCGAAGACATACGGATAGGAGATCCAGTAGGCTCCTTCCCGCGCGCCGGCCGGCACCGGATTCCGCGCGATCACCTGCGGCATTGTCCACGTGACGCCGTCGTTCTCCGAAAACGCAACGGACAACTCCTCCCGCCGGCCCGCCCGCGTCGCCGGATCGCGGTAGCGGTTGTAAACCAACGCCAGCCGCCCGCTCGCCAGCCGCACCGCCATGCCCGGGGAATCGCTCGCCGTCAGCGGCGACGGCATGCTCGCCGTCCACTTTTTCCCGCCGTCGCGCGACGTGAGTTCGTGGAAATACCCGTGCGGCACCCGCAGCAGCAACTTCAGGTCGCCGTTCGCCTTCTCGAACACCGTGCCTTCGATCCCGCCGCCGTGCGTCGCCGCACTCAGACCGCCGACCTTGCCGGCATAGTTGCCATCCCGGCCGAGGTCGATCGCGTCGCCGCGCTGCCACGTGCGCCCGAGGTCGTCGGAGTAGAACACCAGCGTCACGTGGCGGCCCGGATTTGCCGCCGCCTGTTGCGAGACCAGCACCACCCGGCCGCTGCGCAGCTGGATCATTTGCCGCACCGCCCCGCACCAGCCGCCGTGCAATTCCGTCGGCGCCGACCACGTCGCGCCGTCGTCGCCGCTGCGCATCACATACACCGGCAGCCGGCAGCCCTCCAGCGGCCCGCCCTGCCGGTCGTCCCACCTGAAGACCCGCTCCCGCTCGTTGAGGAACGCATAAAGCACCGTGCCTTCTCTTGTGCGCAGCAGCGCCCGCTCCGCCCGCGCTGTGAATTTTTCCCGGTCGAAGATCGCCCGCCGCTCCCAGGTGCTCCCTTCGTCGCGCGACACCAGCTCTCCCTGGGCGTCCATCCCGCGGATCGCACCGTCGCCCGTCCGCACGAACGGTCCCTGGTGCGGCACCGCCAGCGCCGCCGCCTGCGGATGCAGCATGAGCGTCTTCGCCGGGGCCGGGGCAGCCGCCGGCGCGGCCGCCACGATCGCGGCCAGCACCATGCCGCTCGCCGCCGCCAACCACCGGTAAAATCGCGTTTTTTTCGCCATAGTCGTCTCGCCTCCGCCTCCGCGCCGGGTGCCGTGCCGCCTCATGCCGCCGGCGCCCCGCGTTTCCGCACCAGCCACAGCAGTCCGCCGCACACCGCCGTCGCCGCCGCACCGCCGAAGAAAATCGTGTTCACGTCGATCTTCGCGTCCCGCAGCGCGCCGCCGGCATAGATCGTGAAGCCGCCGACAAGGCAGGCGCAGAGGTTGAGCACGCCGTAGCCGGTCGCCCGATACCGTTTGTCCGCCACCAGCGTGAGGATCGGCATCATGTTCGCGTCGGCAAACGACTTCGTCAGTCCGAAGAGCATCAGACCCGCGATCGCTACCCAGAACGTCCCCGCGCTCGCCGCCAGCAAAATCGCCGGCGCTGCCACCGCCATGCCGATCAGCGGCACCTGCATCGGCGCGTCCGCCCGAGTGCGGCTCCAACGATCCGCCCACCACCCGCCGAAGAGCACGCCCACGATCGACGCCCCCTGGTAGTAGGCCGTCGCCGAGAGGCCGGCCTCGCCCTGCCCCAGGGTGAAGTGCTCTTTCAGATACGTCGGCATCCAGCCGACCACCGCCCACACGCTCATCCCGAGCAGCCCCCAGAATCCGAGCGCGAGCAGAAACGTCCCGCTGCCGAACAGACTGCGCAGGGCCTCGCCGAGCCGCACCGGCTCCGCCGGCCCGGCCGCGGCCGCAGGCTGGGCCTGCCGCTGATCACGGAGATAAAACGCCGCCACGATCGCGAGTCCCACGCCGACCTGACCGAACCACTCGAACGCCTGCGCCCACCCGTGCTTCTCGGCGATCCAGCCGCCCACGCCGCCCATGCCCGCCCCCACCATCACCCCGCTCAGGTGCACGCCGTTCGCCAGCGAGCGCGTGCGCGGACCGTGGTAATCCGCGATCAGCGCCAGCGCCGCCGGGATGTAGCAGGCCTCGCTCACCCCCATCAGCGCCCGCGTCGCCAACAGTTCCCCGTAGGTCGTCGCGTGCGCCGTCAGCCACGTGATCACCGACCAGGCCACGAGGCTCACGATGATGACATGGCTCCGGTTGAACCGATCCGCCAGGTAGCCGGCGAAGGGACTCAACACGCCGTAGACGATCAGAAAGATCGTCGTCAGCAGCCCGAACTGCGCGTCGGTCATCGGGATCGCTTCGACGAGCGACTGGCGCATCGTCGTGATCATCACGCGGTCGAGGTAATTGATGCACCCGACGAACCACAGCAGCGCCACCGTCAGCCAGGCGCGCGTCGGATTGTAGGCGATTTCGCTCATGGAGTTTCGGGCGGCCGCCAGGTCCAGACGCGCGTCGTGCGCACCCCGGCCATGATCTCTCCGGACACAAAATGCCACCGCCCGTCCGCCGCAAAGGCCGGCGTCGTCACCACCGGCTCGGGCCACCCCTGCGGCCACAACGCCCACCGTCGCCGCGCCGGTTCGTAAACCAGAATGTCCTCCGGCACCCGGCTGTCCCGCGGCGCCTTGCCCACCTGCCGGCCGTCCACCCCGCCGAGCACGAAGATACGCCCCGTCGCCCCGCTCCCCGCCGTCGGCGCCGGCGACGGCGCTGCGATCACCGACCACGGCAGATCGGGCAACCGCTCCCACCCCGCACCCGGCGTGTAGCGGTAGGCGTCGCGCAGGTAGTTCGTCCGCGCCTTGCCGTCCGGCCCCGTCGTCACCTCCAGCCCGCTGCACAGATACACCGCGCCGTCCAACGTCGCGATCGTCGCCATGCCCCGCGCCGGCCCCGGCCAAGCCGGCAGCACTTCCCACCCGCGCTCCGGCCGCGCGGGATCCAGCCGCCAGAAATTCGCCCGGCTCGTCCGCACCGCACCCGGCGCGTAACCGCCCGCCAAATACACGTGATCGCCGCACCGCACCGCTGTCGCGCTCGTCACCGGTTCCGGCAACGCCGGTCCCGCCACCGCGCTGACCCGCCCGCCCGCCATTCGCAGCCACAGCGTGTCCTGAAAAACCGTATCCGCGTTCTCGCCGCCTGCCACCAGCACGCCCTCCGGCAGCGACACCACCGCCGCGTAGCCGCGCGGCGCCGGCAAGACCCCCGCCGCCGTCCACGCCGTCGCCCCCGGCACCAGCGTCACGATCTCCGCATAGTAGCGCTTCATGCCGCCGTCCCACGGCATTCGGTCCGGAAAATTCGCCCCGCCCGCCGCGACCAACACCCCGCCGTGCTCGCCCGCCAGCACTCCCGCCATGCCCGGCTCGAGCGGAAAGTCCGGCAGCCGCCGCCAGTCTCCCGCGGCCGGCGCCACCGCCTCCGGCCGCCACTCCGCGCTCCGACGCTGCGCGCTCCCGTCCTCGGCGACCACGGTGTAGTCGACGCGCACGCCCGTTGCCGTCGCCGCGAGCGTCACGTCGCCGATCACGGCTTCCGGCGTTTCGTCCACCAGCGCCACCTCGCGCCACCGGCCGCCTTCCTCCACCGCGAGCACCAGGTCCGCGCTCGGAAACGCCGGCCGCACTCCGACCGTTCGCCGGCCGCTGCGCACCCGCACGCCCTGCCCGCCCGCGTCCGCCTCGGCCCAGAGGCCCGACGCCGCCACCGGCGCCGGAAGCGACGACGCGCGGTTCGCCACGGGCGCCGCCGACGCCGCGGGTTTCGGTTCAAGCCGGACAAGCGGAGCGGGAGTGGTCACGGGGATGGCCGCCGGCGCCGACACAGCCGCGCCCACCGCCAGCGCCAGGGGAAGCAGCGCGGCACAGCGAAACGGCGGCGACCATGTCATCGTCCGGGGAATGGCCGCGGAGCCTCGCCGCGCCCGCCCCGAAAGCAACCGCGCCCAACTGGTCACAACTTGTGCCACCACCTCCCGCGTTGTGCTCCGCCGTCCGCCGCGTCTCGCTCCCGATCCTGCGCCCGCACGGTCCCGCGCCCGAAACCCTCCTTTCCATGCGTCCCTCCCTGATCCGCTCCCGCCTCCGCCAGAACCTCGCCGCCCGCATCGCGTGCCTCTACTACCCGACCGCCATGCTGCCGGCCCACGCCGCCAAGGCCGGGTTCGACGCCATCTGGCTCGACGCCGAGCACAGCACCTGGGACCGCCGCGAGCTCCAGCGCATGATCGCGCTCCACCACCTCGCCAACATCGACTGCATCGTGCGCACCGGCAGCCGCAACGCCACCGACCTGTATCATCTCCTCGAGGACGGCGCCACCGGTCTCATGTGCCCGCTCGTCAACACCGCCGAGGATGCCCGCGCCATCGCGCAGGCCGTGAAGTTTTTCCCTGTCGGCCAACGCGGCCTCGACGGCGCCGGCATCGACAACAACTACTACCTCGACGGGACCCTCACCTATCCCGCCGCCGCCAACGCCGAGACGTTTCTCATCGTCCAGATCGAGACGCCCGAGGCGCTCGGCAACATCGACGCGATCGCCCGCACGCCGGGCGTCGACGGTCTCTTCATCGGCCCCGGCGATCTCTCGCTCCGCCTCGGCTGCCCGCTCGACTGGAAGAATCCGAAAATGCTCGAGGCCCAGGCCGTCGTCGCCGACGCCGCCGCCCGCGCCGGCGTCGCCTGGGGCCGTCCCTCCGGCACCGCCGAGGACATCGCGCTGCTCAACCGGCAGGGCGCCCGCCTCATCGCCCACGGCAGCGACTTCGGCGCCGTCATGCGCATGTTGCCCGCCTTCGCCCAGACCCTGCAGGACGGCCTCGCCGCGAAGTAACTCCGTCCGCGCCTCCGCACCGCGGGCGGGTCACGCCTTCCCGACCTCCGCCCGCACCGCCGCCGCAAATTCCGCAAAGGAGTCCACCAGCGGCGTCCCCGCCTCGCCCGTCATCCGCAGCAGCGAGCGCTCGTCCTTGAACCCGCTGCCGGTCACGAGGCACACGACCGGCGTGTCGGGCGCCAGTTCGCCCCGCGCCGCCGCCTGCGCCGCCGCCGCCAGCGCCACCGCGCCCGCCGGCTCGCAAAACACCCCTTCCTCCCGCGCCAGCCGCGCCTGCCAGGTCCACACCGCCTCGTCGTCCACGAGGTGACCCGTGCCGCCGCTCGCCCGGCACGCCGCGATCACCGCGTCGCCGTCGAGCACGCTGCCCACCTGCAGTCCGCTCACCGCCGTCCGCGAGGTCACCGCCGCGGCCCGCGTGTCGCCGCGGCGCAGCGCCGTCGCGATCGTGTCGTTGCCCGCCGGCTGCACGCAGTGCACCCGGCCGCGTCCGCCCACGCCCTCCACGCCGCGCGCCA
>JACCDS012214527.1_pt1 | contig 18259 bp, 10 predicted proteins | sample 7446441 | NCBI WGS metagenome assembly JACCDS01 (sample SAMN15323445, study PRJNA562643) | freshwater metagenome | isolation source: river surface water | place: USA:Blue River Watershed | collected 2017-08-17
AAGATTGTTGGAGCAGAAGCACCAATAAAGAGCACCCCTTAAATACTAGTGCCACTGTTTCAGTATAAGTTTTAAAATGCTATTTCATCTTGTCCATCTTGTCCAGTTTGTGCTTTTTAGAGGAATTGCGAGTATCGGTTTAAAACGAGTAGATACAATGCTTCACGGACAATCTCCGACTTCTTTTGTTGTGTTAATTTTTGGATTTGTTGTAATCGTTCGAGCTCTATGTCATTGAGTCTAATTGTTAAGTAATAGTTCTTTTTCATTTGATTCTTTTAAATAAATACAAGTAAAACCAGCAAAAGTGGTCTTTTGTGAATTTTTACACTATTTATAATAAAAGAAATATGAAAGAATTAAAATTTGATGAAACCCCGAACTTGGAAGTTGTTTCAGATACTTTGGGTATCAGTTACACAGCTGTAAAACATATGTATGAATTTTCAGCTTTAAATGAAACAGAGGTATTGAATGATTTAAAAAATGGATTGCTCTTTGAATGGTTGACCTTCATTAATCTATTTACAGACTCATATGTAAATGACTTTGAAGAAGCCATCATTACACTATTTATAGATAGTTTAAATGAATTTATAACCATTGATTTATCGAATAATGAACTATTAAAAATGTTGAAAGATAAAAGCTACACTGGTACTATGTACATTATCAATTTAGACATTTTCAATAATGAAGAATCAAGGATCCCGATGAGACTTAACATTACTCAGTACTTAAATTTTCTAGAAACTTATATAAAATAGATGAGTGTGTCTGAATTTATTAGCTTTGAAATAACAAAAACCATTGTTAATCAATAATATAACAGGATGTTCCCTTTAAGTACCTCTCGGTGGGAATCTGCAAAATAAGAGTGTTTTTGACACAAAATTTTGCAATTACCATATGTCAAATCGAACGATGAGGATCAGGTGCTTTATTGTTAAGCAGTAAATACTCCAAATCACAGTTGCCCATATCGAGCAACTTAATATACCTATTGAGAATCGTGCTTTTTTTAGTCAATCTATTACCTAATTTCAAGTATTGTCTATATGGCCTTGACTGATTATTTGTAAGAAAAGACATTATTTCTCGTAAATTTCTAATGCTATGATTATTTAAACCAAGAGTTGCCCATAAAACACTCAATTGTGCAAGTGTTTCCTTAATTTCCTTGGTTTGATATCCAAAGAAATGCATTCTGTTAGCACGATTTACTTGAAAACAACAATGTGTAAACCAATGCCCAATTTCATGAAGAACCACAATGGTTTGTAACAAATTTCGTGTTTCCATAAAATCTAATCCAAGCGCACTAGAAATTTGTAAAGAACATTCGTGGATTCTATCTCCGTATATTTCTATGTAACCTTCCTGGTTATAATTATAATAATAGCACCCCAGTAAATCGATATCAAATCTGCTGTCATCGTAATTATCTAAATCATTTCTTTCATTAATTCTTTGATATCCTGGAAGTCTAGTTCGATCATTAAAATTACCCCAATAGATTATAGGATATCGTTCAAATTGGAAGTGTACACTCTTTAAATATACTTTATCTGTAAGTCTGCGAAGTAAATCCAAATCAAATGGACTGTATCTGTAAGGTGTCATCATAATGAAAAATAGTAGTTTTTGATTTTATCAGCCATCAACTTTCTTCTTTTGGAGAGAAAATCCTGGTAACTATCAATACCCATTTCAACAATTTCAAAAGGCACGCAATTACTTTCCAGATTGGATTTTAGGTCATCCAAGTTGTTAATTCCACTCAGATGTAAATTACCAGAACTTATTTGCTCCATTATTGAACTGAAGTAATCGTTTGGCGCCTTATTCCCAACTTTGATATTGATCTCACTCTGCATATACACATAATTTGCAATTTGATTATAATCACCTCTGCCTAAATCATTCTTTTTCAAGTAATCTTTTGGGAATAGATGGTGAATATCTCCTCGTAACGAAATCAAATCACCAACTAAAACATCTTTGGACAAAAAGCCACGATCATTTGCTTTTACCTGTGAAGCCAAGAAAACATGGAAATAAGGACTGCTTGCAACAGACGTATCTAAACTTTGAGGAAGGCTGAATTGCCAAAATGCATCTGATAATTCGGCATTTTCGTTTTCCTTCAAGTAAACATCAAATGATTTCTGAGCAATTTGTCGAATATCGTAATCAAAAACAGATTCTGGCGATCCACTATAACGTCCCGTTAACATTGAATATACCAACCATTTTGGCACATACGAACCAATCAACACATCTGGTACACCTTGGTCTTTTAACTTAAGGTAAAGGATGTAAGCGAAGTTTAGTGCATTCTTTGATCTGATAAGTTTGGGCGAAATGAAACCCGCAGATTTCACAATCATCAAGAAACGTTTAAAATTGGTTTCATTTATAAAACTGTGAACGCCTTTTTCAAGTGTTTTGAATGATTGCTCAGCAATGCTTTGCTCGAATGTCCTTGTTTCAAAGTTTCTTCCCGACAACAAACTCACCAAGTCTGAAAGTCTACCTCTATTGAATTGACTGGTAAATGCAACACGAATCAAATCGGTGTACTCTGGATCGTATAAATCCTCGTTTTCCGACTTAAGCCATTTCATTTTTTGGAAGTATTCCGTTACAGCAAATTCAGTATCATTATCAATGATATGTTTGTAAAACTCAGGTGCAATTGCTAGATGACAAAAGTAGTCAATCGCCTTTCTCAACTCATTACCACCATATTCTGTATTAGAAGCTATTTTACTCATGGCAAAATCTGCTTGACTTAGAACTACACCTTTTGAATTGATACGAATGAATATTTCAGTTACAGTCTCGATATCCAGATCTGATGCTAATTCAATCATACCAATAGGCTTCTTGGTTATGTTTATTAGGTTAGAAAAGGCATTTCTAACTATCTTCTTGTCTACCTCAGGATTTAACTCAAAGTAGTTGTCTGCGATTTCAAAAAGATCACCATTAATTGCAGATGAAATGTCAGGGATCCATGTTTTATCCTTGAGAATTGCAGGGTTTTGCACTTCAAACTTCTCCAAAATTGGATTAAAGGCAATTTTTATCTTGACCCTTTGATAGGTTTTGTCTATTACATATTGACCAAGAATTGCGGCTGTTAACGCAGTAACCCTCTGCTGACCGTCAATCAGTATTTTCTTTCCTTCGCTAAGACTTCCATCTTTAAGACGGACATTTGGGTTGCGCCAGGCAATAACATATCCAACAGGATAACCCTGGTACAAGCTATCCATGAAGTCTCTGACTTTGGATGAATCCCAAACAAAAGGCCTTTGTATTTCTGGAATAGCAATTTCCCCTGATGTTACCCAACCAAGGACGATTTCAATTGGATACTGATTTAGTGAGTATTTCTGCATGTTATATGATCAATTTTAATTCATTTATTCCATTTTCAATTTCATCATATCTTACTGTTACAACCCGAAATCCAAGAGATTTTAGTTTAGATCTCTTTCTGTTGTCATCCAATTTGATATGTTCCTGATCATGGGGCTCACCATCAATAAATACACATATCTTTGGTTCATAAAAAAGATCTGCCTCTGCTATAGGATCACCGTCTTTAACGATAATCTTTTGGGTCTCACTTGGCATTTTAAGCTTTTCTTGTTTAATTCTTTTTAGGACTGTCCTCTCAAGTTCTGACTTGGCAACAGATAGGTATTGATCTAGTAAAACATTGTCATCTGCGCTTCCTTCTAAATTATCTGAACTCGATAAAAGGAGTAAGAACTCTTTAACAGAATTACGATCAAAGATCTTATGATCACGTTGATTATAGAAGTTACAAATACAATTGTAACAAGCATCTAAACATGCTCCAGCTATATCATTGCCAGATGAGTCAATATGTAGAATCTCCAAAGATTTTAATGCAATCCTTTTGAGTAGATTAATATCTTTTACAATTGCAGCTAAAGTTCCCGTTCCACCCTCAGAAGTTTCAAATATTACAATCTTACCGTTTTGCCCAACAATTGGTTGATAGAGACCATTAATCTCGCTATCATCTAAGTTCATGACAGTACAAATTGCTTGAACAAATGAATTGACAAGAGTCTTTCCAAAAGATTCATCGTCAAAAGATAATGGATCAGTTAATTGTATAGTGATAACATCATTCTTTGAGTCTGTAAGTAAAGTAATATTTCGATTTACTTGGGATTGAGTAATGTTCTTTTCTTTACAATAATCTTCAATTCGATTTTGAGGAATCCAATTCAAATTAATTGTATCCAACATAAAACCGACTTTACCATCTTTGAAATCTAAATTTGCTCCTAGGTTAATATGGTTTAACTCTGCACTCCTTTCAAATGTGATCTTACAGATTGAAGAGCCATTATTCTTTACATCAAATACTTGTGCTTTACTAGTGGGTTTATAACTATGTACAATTTTATAACCACCTTTCAATCTATCCTCTTCGTCAGCAGTAATTCGATTCCGTTTAATGGCTCTCATTTTAGGGAATTGCATTGTACGGTATTCATCCACACTATCCCATACTGACCCACAGTTAACGCAATTAGAGGGTTTTATTTCTCCTTGTCTAAGTTTATGGATGTATTCGCAGTCTGGACAGACAAGAACAGGAGAGGATGCATTTGGGTCTACTTCCCGACTAACAGCCTGGAAAACATATTTTAATCCCCCGTAATACAATGTATTTAATGGCGCAAATTCTCTAATTGCAACAGCATGATCTCGAGAAATGTCAATTTCTTCCCCTTTGTATAATAGGCGTGCTGAACTATTTTTTAGAGGGAAAGCATAGTTCGGTAGAAACCCTTCTTGAGACAAGTAACGATAAACATAGAAATCAGCAGATCCTGACTTCAAATTATTATTTCTTTCTTCAAGAGCTTTTCTTCTGCTAGGCAAAGAATAATCTGTATTTCCATCCTCTCGAATTTTCTTATCTATCTCTTTTATTTCTGCAACGGATTCCCTGTAATCACCTCTTAATTTATTAAATGACCGATCGAAATAGTATGTAAATTGATCAACCTGTTCCTCAATCATTGACATAGTAATTGATCCATTTGAGGCATTTATCTCATTGGTATATGCATCTGCAATGTTTTTGATAATCTTATCCTTATTTCTTTTAATTGAATCAGTTAATCCATCAAAATAATCCTGGAACATTGGCAGCTCATTAGGATTACTAAAATCTAGGAATTGATCAGGTTTTGTAAGTAATTTTTTATCGATTGTTTGAAGTACAAGAGAATTAACGTGTGCTTTAAACAATTCTGGATTTGCCAAATTAAACCTTGGAACACTAATTTTTCCTGCCACTATCTCAACAGGGCGATTATAATAGTATTGATCATGTACCCCACGGCTTGCACCAGAACCACAGAATGTTTGGATGATTGATCCTTGACCACTTCGACCTGCTCGTCCTGCTCTTTGGGCATAGTTACTAGGATTAGGTGGGACATTTCTCAAATAAACTGATGATAATGTACCAATATCAATTCCTAATTCCATAGTTGGGGTGGCTATTAAAAACTGAATTTGTGCTGGATTTGCTTTGAATTTATTCTCTCTTACTTTTCTTTCTTGACCTTTAACTTGTGCAGAGTGATCCTCAGAAACAATTGTATCATTTCCGTCAAAAGGCTGACTATATTGTTTAGAATAAAAATTGTCTGTAGGTTGAGCTGTAATCAACAAATCCTTACATGCTGGTTTAAGGCAGCTTTTGACTGTGTTCCAATTGTACTTTGAACCACATTTCTTACATTCATATTTAAATCCATTTGAAGGTACTTGAACCAGGATAATGTTATGATCTAAATAGTAAACATCTTCACGTTCTACCTTTTGTTTTGCGATGTATCCTACATCCAACAAAAACTCTCTAGTTTCTTCTATCAAAGAAATGATTGCATTAGTATCGTCTAGTCCAAAGCATCTCTTGATCCATTGATTTAAAGATCTTGAGCCGTTGAATGAATGGTAGGTTAATGAAGTAAATCGGAATTTGTCTTTTTCAGCATTTGTAAATACCCCAACGTTTGTTTCTTCAATAGCTTCAAAAATCCTTTTTTCGGGTGCTTTCTGTTCGATATAATCAATTACTTGTTGTTTAAATACCGCTCTATCCAACAAGCTAGGGTGGCCAATAGCCATTTCTCCACGGAATATCTCCAAGTATCCTTTTATGTAGTCATTTAACAAATCCTTATTTACATCCTTCAAGAATGGGTATTTGTCAACGACACTTTCATTTAGAATATCTTGTAGTGCTTCATATCCTACTTCCAATAAACCCGTGTCTAATAAATTTATACTAATGAACCGTTTGGTACTTCTAAGTTCAATGTACAAATAAGCTTCAAGGTATTTCAGAAACTTCTCTTTAAACTGTCTAATCTGAGTTAATTGAATATTTTTACTTTTCAAGTATGGTTGATCAATAATATGATCAAATAACAGCGCAGGAATTTCAGTAACTGGTATAACCGATTGCTGATCCTTCAAAACATTATATAAAGCTCTCCTAAAATAAATTTGATTATACCAGTCTGATAAGTGACCTGCTTGAAATGCAGCGTCTTGACGATTGTCGGTAAAGCCAATTACTTTTCTTTCATTTTTAGGTGATGCCGCCAAAGCAGATGTTACTATTACATCAGTTCCAGTAGCACGACCAACCGAATTTAACAAGAATAGCTTTGAGTAATCAGACCCACCACCAATATGCTCTGTTCTACAATTTAAACAATATGAAAATGGAGCAGGAACTAGGGTGCCATTGTAATTTTCATCCTCGTGATAATGGTTAAACTGATTATTTAAAGGGTCTAAAGTGCCAGTTATTGGTTTTTTATTTTTGTATTTAGTTTTGAGCTCTTTTTTAACAGCGGTGAGCCAATGTTCTGGTAGATTAGAGATGGTTTCTTTGTGACTAGGAGAGTAATAACCCGCAAGCCCCATACTTGCATCATCCTGTAATGTCCATGGGAAAGATTCGTTATTCTGTTCGTCATACATCATCCCATAATATTCTTGACCACAAGTTCTACAAAAATGCAAGGGATATAAGGTAACCTTACCTCTGCTAGCTTCCTCACACTTTGGACAATGAGTTTCACCCGAATCACTCAAATAACCACATTCCTCAACTAAACATCCCCTTAATTCAGATCCTTGATTATAAAATGCATGGACTTTTGGAACAAATCTGGGAACTTGTCTGCCCATAGCTGAAGGCACAGTTCCAATCATCCCCAAAATCAAACCAGCTTGTAATTCTAGTTTACAGTTTTCAATTGTTTCTCCTGGTCTTAGTTTCTCTTTGTATGCAACAGCTAAAGAATTAAAATCTTTTACTTCTTTTAATGATTGTTCAATAAATGAAAGCGTTGATGACTTTGTTAGCTCAATTCCAATGTTCTCCATGCTCAATGTGCCCGAATAGGGATACCCCATAATACTCTCAAACAACGGCAAAGTGGTTGACAGATCATCTCCATCGTAATGATTAACCATATCCTTTGTAACAGAAATACTTGACGAAATTATATTGCCAGTATACTCAATTGTAGTATCTGCCTCTTCCAAAACTACGTTTTCAGGTTTAAATGTTTCACCAAAAACTCTTTCTGCAAAAGAGGAAACCACATCGTTTGAATTTGCTCCAGTTGCATCACTAACCATAGTAGCTGATGTCCCAATACAAATTAATTTATTCTTTGTATTTGTCTTTTGCTTAAGCCTTCTTATTAAAAAAGCCACATCAGCGCCTTGTTTCCCCGAATAGGTGTGTAATTCATCCAGAACGAGAAACTTTAAATTCTCTTTAATCTCATCTTTAAATAAGGCAGAATCGTCATTTCGAGTCAACATCAATTCCAACATTACATAATTGGTGATTAAAATATCAGGCGGTGTAAGTCGTAATTTTTCTCGATCAATTACTTCCGCATTTGTAGGAACCGCATCTTCTCCAAAAACTTCCTTATAGGCTTTTAAAGCTTCCTCGCCCGTGTGTTGAGTATCTCCAGTATACAGCCCAATTGTCAGACCAGAATCCTTCAATTTTTTTGCAAGCTCTTCGTATTGGGTATTGGCAAGGGCATTCATAGGGTAAATCACAATGGCTTTAATACCTTTTAACCCTTTTTCTGCTTCATATAGGCAATGATTTACAATCGGTAACTCAAAGCACATGCTTTTACCCGAACCAGTACCAGTTGTAACAACAAGATTCTCTTTCTTATTTGACGCAATTTCGAATGCCTTATGTTGGTGGGCATATGGCTTGAAATCCTTATAAATTGACTTAATATTCTTATGAAGCCAGCCTTCAGAAACCATATCATCAAGTGTGTTACCATTTTTAAATCGCTTGCTGATTTGAATAACTGGTTCTTGCCATAACATCTTTCTGTTGTTGATACCGTCTTGAACGAATCGTTTGATATCTTCGTTTTTGAAGATTTGAAAGGTTTCTATGTACGATTTGTACTGATCCTTTACTGCATTGTATATTTTAAATGGATCCATGATCTGTTAACTATTTTGTTTTATTTGATTATTTCATCTTTTATCCAGCTAAACTCATCATACATTTTTAAGATAGTTTCCTTTGTTCTGAAGGAGTTGTATTTATTTATCTCCTTTCTTTTAAGAACCAAGAAACTATCCAGTATTTTTGTTAGTTCATCTTTTTTTAATCCGTATAGATGAGCATATATAGTATCTATTTCACATTGTAAATTAAACCTTTCAAAATCAGACCATTCATATATAATTGGTTCTAAATCTAAATCGGTTGCAAGTTCTAATAGCTCTTTGGATGTGATAGTAAGTCTTGCTATTTTGTCCACAATTATTGATGCAATCTTTTGAGTATATTCTTCTATTGGTATAAAAGGAAGTTGTTTAACTACATAGAAATTTAAATTACCCCCACTTGCTTTTTGTCTTGTAACATAGTCTAAAACAAGGCAATTAAAATTAGCAAGTAACAGAATAGAAGTTCTAGGATTAACCAATGGATATATCAAAGGCATTGAATTACCTACTCCAAAACGGGGTATTATTGCTGCTGTTGTGCTTCTTGAATCAGCAATAACGTTTATTGCATTGCGATAACCTATTAACCAATTATGTTTCCAAGTTTCAGGGATTCTTTTTTCGATTTCGGTTTTTTCGATCCAATATCTTGGCTGAATCGTCCAATTTTCATCCTTCAGTTGTTTAGAAGTAGGAATATTTGTAGCAGCCCGAGTGATGTACTTACGCTCTTCAGGTATGCCTTCGAATGTCGCTGCTCTGTGATTAAATTGCTGGATTAGTTTTGATTCGTACACAGGAACAAAAGTGTGTCCATTTTTTCTAACGATGTTGCCATCAATTCCTGGATCATAATTTTGATATTCTAATTGCGGTAATGTTCTAAATAGTGTTGAATCATTGGTCATATGTAACATTGAACCAAACTTAATATCCCACGAATTTTTGAATCCTGATGTTTCATTGCTTAAAACAGGGATATTCTTATATATTTTTTTAACTATTTCAGCATCAAGTTTATTTTCGAAGATTGGAAGATTTTTTGTGTTTGGATTGAGCAATTCAATATCTTCGGTGTCAAGAGTATAAATCCTATTTTCATCTTTAAGATGTTCAACTTGCCAAATTTTGGCCGCCACCTGAATGTTTTTTTTCAAATTATCTCGTTGAAGTACATATAAGGCAAAGGACATTGTACTTTCAACTTCTCTGAAAAGGTAACCTCTATTTGTGAAATTATAAAAATTAATTAGAGCATTGTTACCAACGAGAAATTGAATAAATTCTTTATATGTATCATCGGTTGCTATACCAGGTGGGACAATGAAACCAGATAAACCACCTTTGTTTAATAACCAATAGTATATCTCTGCGAAAAGTGCATATAAATTAATATCTCCTAAACTCCCGTAGTTATATGCGCCACTAAATCTATAATAATGAGAACATCTTTCAGAGCTGTTTTTTGCATGGATAAATTCCAAATAAATTGGATTATTTTCTTGCTTCAAATCATTAAGAATTATTTCTCGTTCAACTTTATTTGATGCACGTGAAAGGATGGAATTGAAAAATTCCTTTTCTTGAATTTTTATTTTTTCCCAGGGTGGATTACCAAGTAAGCAATCAAAACCACCCTTTTCAAAAACCTCAGGAAACTCCAAATGATAATGAAAAAAGTGGTGTTGATGACTAATTTCTTCAATTTCCTTGAGGAGAATTTCATTCACGGGTAATCCGTTTCTAATATTATAAAGAGTCTCATTGGTGGGATATACCTTTTGCAGATCTGTTTTCTCTATGAAGAAAGAAGCAGTCCAAGCATCAGCTAATCTCCACTCAAGACTATGCTGCAAGTGTTTTTTAATTGTATAATATTCATTCTCAGCAGCCTCTACTTCTTCGGGCGTTTCTTGTTCATTACTTAACAATTCTAAATATGCCTGAACTTCTTCAGTGGAATCCAAAACTTCAACTCTAAGATCAAGTGTGCTCTGGAAGCCGCCACCTTTGGCTAAGGAAGTAAGCTCTTTCTTAACTTTCTCCCTTAGCCATTTTGCAGTATCTTTATTGTCATTACCAACTTCCTTATAGGCTTCAACTGGTATGCCTTTTTTTACAAGATCTCTTGTAGCACCAATTAAGGAGTTCCCAAATTTGAGTTTATGATCTAAAAAGCTCAATGGCATATCGGGAAGGGATGCTGTAATCCATAATGAAAATTTAGCAAGCTCTAGCGCCATTGGATTCAAATCCACCCCATAAATACAATGTAATAATACATCACGCTTTGCTTCACGCAACTGTTCATCAGTTGGCCGATCTTCATCCCCCATTCGTATAATAGCTAGATATTCTCCCATCTTCTCCAAGGCTGCACATAAAAATGCCCCTGATCCACAAGCAATATCTGCTACCTTTAAATCAAGTAAAGCGGATTCCTTTTCATATTGAGTGCTTTTGTTATTGATAGCATTTTCGATCACTGGAACTAATGCACTATCAATAAGCTGTGCAACCAATCGACTGTCTGTATAATATGATCCTGATGTTTTACGATCTGTACCTCGGTCATCTAGATAAAATGTCCCTCTACTGATTTGTTTATTTCCAACTGAGGTAGCTTCTTTAGCCAATTTTGGTTCATAATCTAATAAGCTTTCATATACGCTACCTAATTCATCAATTGCTAAATTGGCATAATTGATCTTATTAATTAGACTTTCAGATTTAAAAAAACTTAATTGATAGATGGCATCTAAAATGTACTTGTTTTTAATTTTAAGATTGATAACTGTATTGAGTTTACGATCTGAAAATAACTGTCCACCGAAGGCATTTACTTTTTCACCATTTTTAAATTTATAACCCTTCGTAACTAACTTAAATGTTATCTTCAACCCTTCCCAAATATCACTCTCTTCATCATGAGAATAGTTACCACGAGCTGCACGTTCTTTCAAGCTATTGATGCTGTAAGTTCTCGCATAAATGGAATTTCTCACAGGTAACCAACCTTTTTGTTCAGCGAACATTAGGAAGAGAAAACGATATATGATGTTTAGAATTTCTGCATAATATACTTTAACTTGTCCCTTCTGAAAATCATCTGGATTTAAATTTTCGGCAAAACCATTGCCAAGTAATTCAATTGAAAAAATTACCTGCTCTCTCAATTTATTTCCAACCTTTATTCCTGTTTCTTTAGCTTTCTTATGAAATAACTCAAGTAAACAATTATCAGGTCTTTGAACAACGTTGCCGTCCTCATCAAATTCCTGTTCAATAACCCCTCGGTACTGATTCTCAAATCTTGACTTATGCAATACTCTGTAAAGTATCCTAAATTGTTCGGAATTTGCCGTTTCAAAAATACCTTCTAAATCAAACTCCAAAAATCCTTTGGTGATTGAGTGATAAAAATCCCTAACTATTCGAATCTTTTTCCCATTAGTAAGTATTGCCCATTGATGATCACTTGTGTTTAAGAATTGCTGTAAACAATCTTGGGGGCTCTTGTTGCTATGAGTTCTACTGCTTCGATCCTTGTCATCCAAATCCTGGCTACTATTAACCATTTGGATTAATGGAGCGAAATCAGCATCCCATCCCTTATATGGAATTTGGTATTCAATCCCTGAGGCACTTTTGATATTTGATGCAATAAAAATTGGATCAAACCCGAGCTCTTTTAAAAATGGGATTGTCCATTTCTGTCTGAGGTTAGAATTATCAAATGAATTGTTGATAATAGAAGTCCTGTTTTCTTCCCAGCGTTCACGTAATTTCTCAAAAGTTGTTGCTATGATTTCATCAATCTTTTTGACAGAGTCACCAAAGCTTTTATCTTTCACATAGTCTGCCTTAGTCTCGATTGCAAGACTATTGCAAAAATCTTCTGTGATAATATTACCGCTTGCTTTTATAAAGTTCAATGCCATATTCTGATTATTTCGGTAATACTATTGTTGCTGTTAATAAATCAAACCCTGCTTCTTCAATGTAAATCATCTCATCCAACCATTCAGGCTGATCAGCATTTTTACTATCGATTAGGATTTTTTTATAAAGTTCTCTTCGTTCCTCAATCAATTTTTGTCTTCGTGCTTTAATTTTCGAGTCAATCAATACACTAAGAGATTCTTGTGTTAACGCATCGCTCAGGTAGTCACTTAACTCAGATTGAGTCATTGTCGTAGTTGTCATTGTCGGCTTTAAATCCGCAACTAAACTTTCATTTCCAGAATAACTATCAATCTTAATTTGAACCAATTCTTCAATTACCCGTTTCTCTTTCAATCCAGCTGTAAAGCGCACCAAAATATTGTATACGAAAATTACAGAATCGCAATTTTCTGAAAAATAATATGCACTTCTTCCGTAGGTACCTCTGTTAGTGAAAAATTCAGATTTTACCAATTGAATTAGTTTTCTGACCAATGGGTGACCTGCATCCAAAATCGTTGCATCAGGATTCGTTAAACCAATTTCTGGATCGAATGCCACCTTAGTGATTTTATCACCATATTTAGGCAGTATGATTCTTGAGTCATTTATGATGACTTCATAAAACCCACCTGTTTTTTCATTAAGCGTGGAATTGAATTTACTAAGTGCTGTTTTAGTAAACATCATAACCTCTGATTGGGAACCTACAATTCGTTTGGTTTCTTCAATCCTCTTATCTATCTCAGGTAATTCAATGTCCAAGCTGCTATAAAAAGATTCATCCTTGATTTTTTTTCTACGTGTAGCTTCTTGTTCAGGATTACTGAAAGATTTAATTACAGCTTTTTTAGTTTGATCAATACCGATTTCAGTAAATAAATCAGGTAGATCTGGATTGCTATTGTTTTTTTTCTTTCTATTCTTCTTGGATGCGATTTGAACCATAGAAATTAAAGTGTCCTCATCTCCAAAGAATGCCGCTGAATAATCTCTATCTAACTCAATTGTTTGTTGTTTTTCTAATAATAAATCTAAGATCTCTTTATCCAATGATTTATCGAGAACCAGAGTTCTGATGTAAACAGTATCCTTCTTTTGACCTATGCGGTCAACCCTACCATTTCTTTGTTCAAGTCTATTTGGATTCCACGGTAGTTCATGGTGAACAACGGAAGCTGAAAGTCGTTGAAGGTTCAATCCTTCAGAAATTACGTCAGTGGCTATAAGAATAGCCGCTTTACTACGTTCGAATTTTGCAAAAACATCATTCCTAGCGCTAGTACTTAATTCCCCATGTATAATAAGTGTTTCATAGTCCTTAGACTTCAGATTAGCCTCTAAATAATCCAGGGTGTCTTTATACTTAGTGAAAACAATAACCTTTGGGTCGTGAGCCATTAACTCAGGAATGACTTCATTTTTTAAAGCTTGTAGTTTTTCATCATCTTTAGGTGAGAATGATGATTCAAAGGCAAGAATTTTATTTAGTTCACCAATTTCATCAGCGCTTAAAGCTTCAAAATCTAACTTAAGTGAGGCCATTTCATCGGTAACTCTCTCATCTTCCCCAAATAAGTCATACACGTGATTACTTAAAGTATCTGGGTTTACATCACTTTGAGTCGCTGAACTGTTTTTTAGAGTTTCAATTCTATTTTTTATAGATTTAAATACTGCGTTTGGTGAACTAATCGCTCTCTTTTGTAAGTGAATTGCTACCCAATTTGCAATGTTCTTTACTTTATTTGAATCTGACTTTAGGGCAGAGGTAAGAATGAAATCTCCGTATCTTTCAACGGCTTCCAGCAATTGTAATAGCTTACCTGAAGACTTAGGCGTTACAATTACTTCTTTTTGATTACGTTGAGGGAAAGGTGACTCTTTACCTTGTTTTTTATACCAATCTTCTAGTTTTTTTCGATTTCTTTGAACAACATTAAATCTTGCTTCATCTTTATTAAAGACAACTTCCCCATTCGAAGTATAGCGAACAATTGAAGGATTTAGGATTTCAAGTATACTAGCAAATGAGTCAGAATAACCATTATGAGGAGTGGCCGTTAAAAAAAGAACATTATCTATTTTTTTACCTAGATCACTTATTAACTCATATCTCTTTTGTTGTTTGCTCGTAACAGATGAATTATGAGGTCTCGCAGAAAGGTGAACCTCATCAACTAGTAACAAATCCCAATTCTGCTCAGAGATTTGCTGTTTGATGTCTGGAGATTTGGCATAATCAATAGATGCAATTATTATTTGAAAATATTGCCATGGATTAGCTCCGACTGGCAATTCCTTTTCAAATTCTTTTCGAGTATAGGAATCAATAATAGTTGCTTTAATATGAAAGAAGTATTCTAGAGCTTCTTTCCATTGTTGCTTTAAGTTTGCAGGTGTTAAAATCACCGCACGTTTGACTTTACCTCTTTGCATCAACTCTGAGAGTATTAAGCCAGCTTCCACGGTTTTTCCTAGTCCGACATCATCCCCAATAAGTATTCTAGTACTCGGTTTCTCCATCGCCAAAACGAGAGGCACCATCTGATAATTATAAGGGACTACAGAAGATCTATGAAGACTTAAAAAAGGAGCGGAACCATGAATCAAATCAAACTGATAAGCCCTCAAAAGCAGGTTTTGAGCAGAAAAATCTCCAATATGTTCAGGGGATATCGGCTCGAATCTCTCTTCGCTTATTTGCTCAATATCAATTAAAAAGGTCTTTTGGTCGGAAGCATCTCCGTTTATGGGTGTAGCGGTAATTTCATTGCCATCACATTCATCAACTCGCCAAAGCCTGTTTCGCAATTGGACGATTGTTCCCGCTTTATAAATTTCTTTATTCATTTCTTATTCTTTTTAGAAACAAGTAATTCACTGGCATCACAGCCTAAATGTTCACAGATTGCCATGAAACGGGTTAATGGCGGTTGTATTTTGTTTGAGCAGTATTGACTTACAGACGACCTTGCTATCCCAAGAGCTTTTGCAAGTCTTATCTGACTAATTCCCTTTTCATCCAAAACTTCTTGTATACGATTCATCAATTACTTGTTTTCAGGGGTGTAATATAGTTATTATTGTTCAATTTCATTGAACATGATATCCTCTTTAACATATCAACCATATCTTGCCAAGGAATATGTGTTTTCTAAAAAGCAAATAAAAAAGGTGCCGTGCCGGCACCTTTAAATTCAATCAATATATTGGGTTTATGTTCTTTCAAATCCAATCTCTTTAACAGTTACTTCATTCTCTAATTCCTTTAGAATGGATATAACCTTGCTTTGTTTACTGACCAAGTATACAGTTCTCTTATTTACACCTGTCCGCTTTGATTCAATACCTTTATCTGCTAATACTTTTCCTATCGAAACAGTATTTACTTTTCTGCTAAATGTAGGATACTTATAAATAAGTGATTCCATCAATTGTATTGCGGGTATTGGAAAAACATCGCTTTCATTACTCGGTTTCAGAATGCAATCATCAATAATTTCATCTAAATCTGTTCTTAAAAGGTAATCGCCTGCCAGTTGATTAATTTTTTCGGAATCAGACCCATCATAGGAATAACGAAATCCTGATTTATAAAGATGATATGCCTGGATAAACATGTCAATCTGGTCAATCGATTTAACCTTTTCGTAGTCGATTGAAGAGATTTCAATTGGAATAATTCTTCTATTCTGTCTTTCTCGAACAACATTGATTTGATTACCACATCCTGCAAACGAACACCTTCTAATCAAAGTACTCTGCCTACGGTCGTATTTTCTTCTGAGAGGAAGTTCCTTCCTGGAAAGAATCGCTTTAAAAGTTTTGTCTTCGTTAAATGTCCTGCCATCCATCTCATCATCAATTATTAAAATGGCCTGTGACATTATCAACTTAAAATCCTCATCATCATGAATTGAGACCTCTTTCCTGTAGTCTTGTAATTCTTCTGGAAGCGTATATTTCCTAAGGAATGTGGTTTTTCCAACACCTTGTTTAGTACTCAATATAGCAAGGAAAAACTCATTTGGATATTCCCCGCCTAAGCACTGTGCAATAAGTCCCACATACCATTTCTTGATAAAGTATGTGATTAGGTCTTTAGATACATTGTCATTTTTTAGATTAAGGCATTCAACCCATTGTTCAATGGCCTTTTTCGGATCCCTGTCTTTGTATTTATTTATGAAAATATCGATTGGGTCTTCCTTTTCAATAAGGTGGCTCTTAATCACATTTTCAAATGTCGAGCGTGGAATGTCTTGATCATAGTGCTCTTTCAATTCAATGAACAATGTATTGTTATCCATCTCTTCAAGAACCTTCCCATTTATTGTGATTTCCTGTATGAATGTGTTGTACCTCACACCCTTATCACGACAAAAATCAGCTATTTGTTGATCTGTAATTTTATTCTTTTTTGGACTTGTTTTTTCAGAGGGATAACCAAGGCTAACCAATAATCTCAGAGTGGCTCTATGGTCATTAACGTTCTCAAGTACTTGAACAATCTGAAAGTGATTGTACGGCCGTCCAACTTTGAACTCTGTTGATGTTGAGAAGCAAAAAAAGATTTTATCCATTTTAAAATAAACTCCAGAGTGTTGGGCTTTGGATCCTGGACGTAATAAAAAAACCTTATCATCATTCTCGTGCTCAACAGTCCAATTATATTTCCCGAAGAAACTAATTATAGGGTATTCACTGTTGAATTTATTTATAGCATCTTCTTTATATGAAAAATGGCTTTTAACATTTTCAAATGATCGATCCAATGACCTTGCAGCCGATAATAATAGCTCCCGTTCCTCTATGGAAAGTTCGTGCAATACGTAATCCATCGTTTCGAGATTGAAAACACCTTGGATGACTTCATAATCTGAAACATGATGGCATACATAACCACCTTCTCCACGTGTTTCAATTATAGTTTGATTATTAGTGTGTTTGGCGAGCACTTGATTTGGCTCAATAACGGAGCATCTATAGTAATAATGATGTCCACCACTTGGAGTTCTAACAACTACTAACTTCTGATAAAGTTCATCTGGAATTAACTTCCTATAATGATATAAAATCTGATTTGTAGGATCATTCTTAGGGTCTATATCCACAACCTCATAGTTACCACTAATATGCCCTGTGATTATACCAACGTACCCGTCATTCATATAATGGTTATACCAACTACTGATTGGTGGTCTCTCTTGCTGGTGATGTTTCCATGACCCTTTGGGAGTTTTATTTTTGTTGACCTCGATTATACTTAGGTCAATAGTCTGATCTAGTAGTTCTGTGTTACATTTGTTCATTTGGATTAGAGGTTAAACAATCTGGTTTATTATAATCGGATAACTCTTTCATTAAAAAACGAGTCGTCCATGTGGCTACTTTCATGTAGTCACACTTGGCCTTTTCGATGAGTTGATCGTAAAATTTTTGGTCAACGGTCAGGTAAAGCCTTACCTTTTTTTTCTTTTGGTCATTCATTTCTTTATTTTTTTTGAATGTTTATTATAATTAACCACAAATCGCATCTTTTTGTGGCTCGATATAATAGTAGGAAACGAATAGTATAAAGTCAAGTGTGTTCTAAAAAATTCCTCTAAAAAGCACAAACTGGACAAGATGGACAAGATGAAATAGCATTTTAAAACTTATACTGAAACAGTGGCACTAGTATTTAAGGGGTGCTCTTTATTGGTGCTTCTGCTCCAACAATCTT
>JACCDS010258592.1_pt1 | contig 18257 bp, 15 predicted proteins | sample 7446441 | NCBI WGS metagenome assembly JACCDS01 (sample SAMN15323445, study PRJNA562643) | freshwater metagenome | isolation source: river surface water | place: USA:Blue River Watershed | collected 2017-08-17
CGACGATCAGGTGGCGCGTACTGTCGGACAGCCGCAGGTGCAGGCTCAACACATCGACACTCGCGAACAAGTCATCACGGCTCGTCGCTGCGGCAAATCCGTCGGCGACGGCCTGCGCGCGGCTGGCCTCGCTGCCCCAGACGCTGACCTGCATGCCAAACGCCTGCGCATAGCGTGCGACGCGGCGACCGATGCGGCCATAGCCCCACAAACCCAGTCGGCGGCCGTTCACCACCCGCCCGAGCGTATTACGCTCAGGTGCAATCGCGCTCGCCTGCCACAGTCCTTGCCTCAGGAAGCCGGCATAGGGCAACAGCTTGCGGCTGCCGGCCAGGATCAGTGCCCAGGTCAGCTCGGCGGTCGCGACCGGATCGCCCGGACCCTCGATCAGTTCGATGCCTTGCTCGCGTGCCGCCTCTGCATCCAGATGGGCGCCGAGGCGACCGGTCTGGCAGATCATCTTCAGCTTGGGCAGGCGCGACAGCAACAGGCGATCGATCCGTGTGCGCTCGCGAATCAGGACCAGCACATCGAAAGGGGCGAGGCGGATCGCCAGCTGGCCAAGGCCCCGGGCGCTGTGGCGGAACACGTTGACGTCATACCCGTCGAGCAGCGAAAAGCAGGGCAGGTGGCGCACCGCATCCTGGTAATCGTCAAGGATTGCTATTTTCATGAGGCTCAGTAGGCGGAACCGTTGCTCGCATCGAAAAGCAAGAATGGAAACGGATTGACAATAGTTATTGAATTTTGACGGACAAAGTCGGGATTTAAATAATTCCCGGCATCGATTTGAGTGGCAACAGCGAAGCGCAGCGCCAGTCAGGGTTACAATTCGGTGACCCTTCGGGGATAAACTTATTCTAAACGAGACAGCTAAGCCAGACGCCCTGCGCATTCATTAGCGCGGGGCAGGCATTGCGGCGAACCTAGCCGCCTTCGACAAGACCGCCGTTCACCCCCCCCAAGGGGTGCCACAAGCTGACGACGATCCTGCCGGCCAGGCAAGCTACATGGCATGGAGGAAATGCATGAATCAGCCCGTGATGGCCGGCGTCGCCCCGGTCAATCCGCCTGCGTACGTCAAACACCAGAGGCTTATCGCCTGGGTCGGCGAGATCGCCGCCCTGACCACGCCGGACCGTATTGTCTGGTGCGATGGCTCTGAGGAAGAATATGACCGCCTCTGTGCGCAGATGGTCGCGGCCGGCACGATGAAGCAGCTGAACCCGGCCAAGCGACCGAACAGCTACCTCGCAAACTCCGATCCGTCCGACGTCGCGCGCGTCGAGGATCGGACTTTCATCTGTTCGCTGAAACAGGAAGATGCCGGGCCGACCAACAACTGGATCGACCCGGCCGAGATGCGCAGCACGCTCGGCGGGCTGTTCGCCGGCTGCATGCGTGGACGCACGATGTATGTGGTGCCGTTTTCGATGGGGCCGCTGGGCTCGCCCATCGCGCACATTGGTGTCGAGCTGTCAGATTCGCCATATGTGGCGGTCAACATGCGGATCATGACGCGCATGGGCAAGGCCGTGTACGACGTGCTCGGCAGCGACGGTGACTTCGTGCCCTGCGTGCATTCAGTGGGCGCGCCGCTGGCGCCCGGCCAGAAGGACGTATCGTGGCCCTGCAATGCAACCAAATACATTGTTCACTACCCCGAAACGCGCGAGATCTGGTCGTTCGGCTCCGGCTACGGCGGCAACGCGCTGCTCGGCAAGAAGTGCTTTGCGCTGCGTATCGCGTCGACCATGGGTCGCGACCAGGGCTGGCTGGCAGAACATATGCTGATCCTCGGCGTCGAGTCCCCGGCGGGTGAGAAACACTATATAGCTGCAGCGTTTCCCTCGGCGTGCGGCAAGACCAATTTTGCGATGCTGATTCCGCCCGAACACCTCAAGGGCTGGAAGGTGACGACGATCGGGGATGATATTGCGTGGATCAAGCCGGGACCGGATGGTCGTCTATACGCAATCAACCCGGAAGCCGGCTATTTCGGCGTGGCTCCCGGCACCAATGCAAAGACCAACGCGAACTGCATGGCCATGCTGGAACGCGACACCCTCTTCACCAACGTTGCACTGACCGATGACGGCGATGTCTGGTGGGAAGGCATGACCAAGGAGCCGCCGGCGCATCTGATCGACTGGCAGGGCAAGGACTGGACACCGCAGATTGCCGCAGAAAGCGGTCGCAAGGCAGCGCACCCCAACGCGCGCTTTACTGTCTCCGCTACGCAAAACCCGGTACTCGACGGCGCCTGGGACGACCCGCAAGGCGTGCCAATCTCGGCGTTCATCTTCGGGGGCCGCCGGTCGACAACCGTGCCGCTGGTGACCGAGGCGCGTGACTGGGTCGAAGGCGTGTACATGGCCGCGACCATGGGTTCGGAAACCACGGCAGCGGCCGCCGGCCAGCAGGGCGTGGTGCGTCGTGACCCGTTCGCGATGCTGCCTTTCATCGGCTACAACATGAGCGACTATTTCTCGCATTGGCTCAATATCGGCAAACAGCTTGAACAGCAAGACGCGCCGCTACCCAAGATTTTTTGCGTGAACTGGTTCCGTACCGATGCCAGCGGCCGCTTCATCTGGCCGGGGTTTGGTGACAACATGCGTGTGCTGAAGTGGATGCTGGATCGTATTGCCGGCGCAGCCGGCGGCGATGAGCATGTATTCGGTGTCACACCGCGCCATGCGGATCTTCTGTGGGACGGCCTCGATTTTGCCGAAGAGATGTACGACATGATCACTGCCATCGACCGCAGTGCCTGGGAAGCCGAACTGAAGCTGCATGATGAACTGTTCGACAAACTCAGCCATCGGCTGCCGGCCGAACTGGGTGCAGTGAAATCGACGCTGCAGGACCGGTTGGCGCGCTAAGCACACGCTCATGGCAGCATAAGCGTCAGGAAACGGCCGGGTTTTGTCCCGGCCGTTTTTTTGATGACCTGCATTGACTTCCGGGCCGGATTGACGATGGTTGCACGCCACTGATGCAGGCAAGCGCAGAATCAGCCAACGCACGCACGCTGCGGCGTAGTGCGATGGCGGCGGGTTATGATGCCGGCCTTGATAATGGATCCCGCCATGGCCCGGCCTTCCCCACTTCCCGTTCGAGACGGCGTTTCAGCGAGCTTTGCCTGGCTGCCGCATGGCCGCTGGACGACGCTGGGTGAATATCTCGCTTTTCGCTTCCCCATGGTCAGCGAAGACAGCTGGCGAAAACGCATGGCGCGCGGCGAAGTGCTGGATCTGCACGGCCAGCGGGTCGGCTATGACGACGTGTATCCCGCCGGGGCCTGCATCTTCTATTACCGTGAGCGGGAAGGTGAAACCCCGATACCGTTCAACGAAACCATTTTGTTCGCCAATGACGAACTGATGGTCGTCGACAAGCCGCACTTTCTGCCGGTGACGCCGGGCGGACGCTTTCTACATGAGACGCTGCTGGTGCGGCTCAAGCGACAGACCGGAATTAACACGCTAACCCCGATTCACCGGCTCGACCGCGAAACCGCGGGAGTGATGCTGCTCTCAGTGAATCCGGCAACACGGCATCAATGGCAAGCGCTATTCCGTTTCAGACAGGTGAACAAGGTCTACGAAGCGCTCGCGCCGTATCGCGCTGAGCTCGCCCTGCCCATCGACGTCTGCAGCCGTATCGAGCGTGATGAGCAATTCTTCCGTGTACGCGAGGTAGCCGGCGAGCCGAATGCTTTCAGTCGCGTCGAACTGATCGAGCGACGTGGCGACGTGGCGCGGTACCGGTTGTTGCCTGTCACGGGCAAGATGCACCAACTGCGCGTACATATGACATCGCTTGGCATACCCATCCTGAATGATGGCTTTTATCCGGTGGCACTGCCGTGTAAGGGTGATGATTTTTCGGCGCCGCTGAAACTGCTGGCGCGCTCCATCAGCTTTATTGATCCGATCACAAGCGAACCGCGGCAGTTCGACAGCCAACAACACTTATGAATCCAACCACCCAGGCCACATCCGCTTCGCAGCACGCCATTCCCTCCCATGCGATTTTTGCGCTGTCAGTCGCTTCATTCGGCAGTGGTATGTCGATGCGTATCGTGGATTCGATGCTGGTGCGGCTGGCTGGTGATTTTGGTGTGACGCTTGGCGTTGCCGCCATGGCCATCACGGTATTCGGGGTCGCTTACGGCTTGTCGCAACTGGTGTTCGGCCCACTGGGTGATCGTTATGGAAAATATCTCGTCATTGCGTGGGGCAGCGTAGCGTGTGCGTTTACTGGCTTGTTATGCGCGCTGGCCCCTGACTTTTCGACCTTGCTGGTGGCGCGTGCTCTGGCGGGGGCGACCTGTGCGTCAATCATCCCTTTGTCGATGGCCTGGATAGGGGATGTAGTGGCTTATGAGGACCGGCAGACCGTGCTTGCGCGTTTCCTTATTGGGCAGATTCTCGGGCTGTCGTCCGGGATCATGTTCGGGGGCATTAGTGCGGATTACCTCGACTGGCGCTTTCCGTTTTTTCTGGTGGCCTTGTCTTTCCTGGTAACGGGACTGTATCTGGTGCGGGTAAATCGGAGTCTTCCGGTGCATGCGAAAGGCTTGCACAAGGGGGAAGGTCATGCGCTGGCGCGCATGATCAGTGAATTTCGCAAGGTATTGGCGCTTGCGTGGGCCCGCAAGGTGCTGGGCACGGTACTAGCCGAAGGCGCACTGGTCTATGGCGCGCTGGCATTTGTGCCGACGCACCTGCACACGGTCCATCACACGTCACTGGCGGTTGCAGGCATGCTGGTCATGCTGTTCGGACTGGGAGGTTTCCTGTTCGCGCTTCGTTCACGCGCGTTGGTCAAGCGGCTTGGCGAGGTCGGCCTGGTGCGCTATGGTTCTCTATCGATGGCTGCGGCGATCGTGGTGATTGGCTACAGTCCGTTCTGGTGGACAGCGATCCCAGCGTGCTTTGTGTTCGGACTCGGTTTTTACATGATGCACAACACGCTGCAAATCAACGCGACGCAGATGGCGCCGGAACGGCGCGGCGCGGCCGTGGCAGCGTTTGCATCCTGCTTCTTCCTCGGGCAGTCTGCGGGGGTTGCCGTCGGCGGGGCACTGCTGACGTCGATAGGCACGGCCCATTTGCTGGCAATTGCCGGCGTCGGCGTGGTGCTGGTCGGTAGACGATTTGCCCGTCTCAGGGCTGCAAAAGCGGCTTAGGGCCCCTGGCAGGACGTCAGCGGCCAGAGGCCTCCACAACGACCTGCGACAGGGTGATAGCGGGTTTTAGTCGCGTGCGGCAAAGCTGCGCAACTCGGCGGCAAAACTTGGTTGCATCTGTTCGACTTCACATGCCATATATTCCAGATCACGCGAGGTTGCAGCGCGCTCAAGGCTCTTTTCGTTCGAGCTGCTGCTGCGAAGCAAAGCGGAGAACGGAATTTGGAAGCTGAAGAGCAGCGGCTTGAATGTTTCGGATGCGGCAACAAAGAAATTTTGCATGATGACTCCTTAGAAATCTGTTTTGCTGCGTCGCAGTATAACGAGCTCAGTGATATAAGAATAATTTTATTTTCTTATTCAATATATAGTTTTATGGTATATCTTGGCGATTGCCTTCCTGGACCAATAAGACCATGAGTTTCCTTACCCTCGACCTCAACTTGCTGCGCGTGTTCGACGCTGTCATGACCGAGCAAAATCTCACCCGGGCCGCGAACCGCCTCGCGATGACGCAACCTGCGGTGTCGAATGCGGTGAAACGACTGCGCGATGCCCTTGGCGATGAGTTGCTTATCCGTACGGCGCATGGCGTAAAGCCGACTGCGCGCGCTGAATCGCTATGGCCAGCCGTTCGGCGTGCATTAGCTGATCTGGAAGAGGCGGTGGCGCCGCGCAGTTTCGAGTTGGCTAAGGCCAATGCGACGTTCCGTATGGCGATGGCTGATGCAACAGCAGGGCTGCTGCTGCCGCCCCTGGTGCGGCTGATTGAAGGCGAAGCACCGGGCATTGATATCCGCATGGTGCCCCTGACCACGCGCGAACCGCGACCGATGCTACTGCGCGGCGATATCGACCTGGCCATCGGTTTTTTCCCTGGTGTGGTTGCGCAGTTGCAGGGCTCAACCGAAACACCGATTCGACATGAACGTTTGTATGCCGGCCATTACGTTTGCGTGATGCGAAAAAACCATCCGTTGGCCGAGCAGGAGCTGACCCTCGATCGCTACTGTGATGCCAACCATTTGCTGGTCAGTTTTTCGGGGCGAGCACGGGGTTTGGTCGATGACGCACTCGTGTCTTTGAGCAGGGAACGGCGAATCTTGTTAACCGTTAACCAATTCTTTACGGCTGGAAAAGTGGTTGCTGCTTCGGATCTGCTGATGGTGATTCCTTACCATCTGATCGATGCGACTGGCATGTCTGAACAGCTAATTCAGAAAAAACTTCCGTTTCCTTTGCCAGACGTACACATCGATATGCTCTGGCATGAACGTGATGCACGCAGTCCCGGACATCGATGGCTGCGCGAACAGTTACGCAATTCGAGTGGACTTGCAAAGCAGGCTCTCGAGGAAAAGTAAGCAATCGCTCTCTAAAAGCCGGCATGCCGGCTTTTTTTTCGTCTTCTTCGCGCTATGTCTGTGTAATGTCTAACAGACTTCCTCCCTCTCGTCCCTGTTCCTGACCAACAGCAGACGCTGCACGTTAGCAAATCTTGAGACCGTTCTGATCGTCAGCAGCCAAGGCTGACACCAATCGAGTAGGCAGAGGCTAGGTTTTCCGCCAGTTTTTCACTGGTTATCCACAGGTTTATTCATGGTGGCTCGCAGCGTTGTGCTGTTTGCGTCTTTTCTTTAATTGTTCTTTGTAGTTTGTATTTAAGAATAGTAGTAATAGATAAGCTGGACGAGATTCTGTGGATAACTAACTTTTCCCTTTTTTTATCAGATACTTGAAAAAAATATAAAAGCTGAATAGACCGGCTGGCTTCGAAGGATACTTTCGGGATAAAAAATGCGCTCAAGCCAAAACCGGTGCTTATCCACTTTTGCCATGCCAGTTGTCCCGAGGGTTTTCCACAGGTTGCTTATCCGATCAGGTGTCTATTTGCTCCACAACGCGCTCATGAGCCGAAACGCGGTTGCAATCGCCGGTTCGGCCTTGCGGGCAGCCAGACAGATGAACGACAACTGGGTGGTGACGGTGACACTATCGGCAATCACCAGGCCGTGAGCCTGCGATTCATGCAGCGCGATCGAGTCGCGTACCAGCGACAGTCCAATGCCCGACTTCACCAGATCGAGCATCGATGCCTCCTGGTCGACCAGCGCAACTTTCAATGGCTGAACCTGCCTTGAGCCGAACACATCGGATAACAGCCGGTGGTGGACGGATTCCGGTGGGGACCAGATCCACGGCAACTGGGCCAGTGTTTCCCAGCCTTTGCCAGCCACTCGTTTTCCCCACCCCTGCGGTGCCAATACGAAATAAGTGAATGAACACAGGGCGAGTGCATGCACCTGCGCGTGTACTGGCCCGAGGTAGTAGCCGACATCCATTTCCCCGTCGCGTATCTGCTGCTGTACCCAACCCGACATGCCGTGCCTGAGTTCGGTAGAGACCTGTGGATAGCCTTCAACCAGCATTTTCAGGAAGGCGCCCAGACGGGTGAACTCCGGGTCGAGGATCGTGCCGATGGCGAGCTTGCCGGACAGTGTGGAGTGCAGCGAATGCGCTGCCTGTAAGAGTTCCAGGCTGCCAGCGATGACTTTCTCGGCCAGCGGTAGCAACTTGGCGCCATCAGCGCTGAGAGTCAGGCCGGCAGGGGTGCGCACAAACAGTTGAAGCGCCAGACTGTGCTGCAGCGATTTCAATTGCAGGCTGACCGCCGGCTGAGTCAGATGCAGCCGCTCGGCAGCGCGCGTGAGATTGCCTTCACGAGCGACGGTAACAAACGCGCGCAATTGGGTCAGGTCCATCAGTCTTCATAAGATTTACTTAATTTGAAATTGATGATAACTCATTGGATTCAAGGATATGTGTGTAATAAGCTCGAACGATACGTACTTAATACAAAGGATTTCTTATGAAGCCTGCAGATGCTCTGATTGCGCACCACATCAATGGTCAACTCGTTGCGCCGACTGGCGGTCGCACTCAGCCGGTATACAACCCGGCTACGGGATTGCCGCTTGCCCAAGTCGGGCTGGCAACCGCCGAAGAAGTTAATGCAGCGGTTGCAGCCGCCTCGGCCGCTGCGCCAGCCTGGGCCGAAACCGCACCGCTGAAGCGGGCACGAGTGCTGTCGAAATTCAAGGAGCTGATAGAAAAGCACCATGACGACCTGGCAGCGTTAATCACGCGCGAGCACGGCAAGGTGTTCAGCGACGCCAAGGGCGAGGTGGTACGTGGACTGGAAATCGTCGAGTTCGCCTGTGGTATTCCGCAATTACTGAAAACCCAGTTTACCGACAACATTGGCGGTGGCATCGATAACTGGCAGTTGCGTCAACCGCTTGGGGTCACTGCCGGTATCACGCCATTTAATTTTCCCGTCATGGTGCCGCTGTGGATGGCGCCGGTCGCGATTGGTTGCGGCAATACCTTTGTACTGAAACCATCCGAACGCGATCCGTCGCCGTCTCTCATGCTGGCCGATTTGTTCAAGCAGGCCGGCCTGCCTGATGGCGTATTTAATGTCGTCCAGGGCGACAAGCTGGCGGTCGATACTTTGCTGCAGCATCCTGAGGTGAAAGCGGTGTCCTTTGTCGGCTCGACCCCGATTGCCGAATACATTTATACCGAAGGTGCCAAGCGCAAGGGTGCGTATCCGCTGCGTGTACAGGCCCTGGGCGGCGCGAAGAATCATCTGGTGGTGATGCCGGACGCGAACCTTGAACAGGCGGTTGATGCCCTCATTGGCGCGGCCTATGGTTCGGCCGGCGAGCGCTGCATGGCGATCTCGGTAGCAGTGGCCGTCGGCAGCGTTGCCGACCGCCTGGTAGACATGCTCGTGCCCCGCGTGAAGGCATTGAAGATCAAGAATGGCATGGAATCCGACGCCGAGATGGGCCCGGTCGTCACGGCGGTTCACAAGGAAAAAATCGAGTGTTACATCACCCAGGGGGTGGAAGCGGGTGCGCAATTGCTCGTTGATGGTCGCGGTTATCAGGTGCCCGGGCACGAGCAGGGTTTCTTTGTCGGCGGCACGCTGTTCGACAAGGTCACGCCGGACATGACGATTTATCGGGATGAGATCTTCGGGCCGGTGTTGTGCGTGGTGCGCGTGCCTGACATGGCAGCGGCGATTCAACTGATCAATGCGCATGAATTCGGCAACGGTGTGTCGTTGTTCACTTCTGACGGCAATACCGCACGTGAGTTTTCGCGTCGCATCGAGGTTGGTATGGTCGGCGTCAATGTGCCTATCCCGGTGCCAATGGCGTGGCATTCATTTGGCGGCTGGAAGCGTTCGTTGTTTGGCGATACGCATATTTATGGGGAAGAGGGCGTGCGCTTCTACACACGCTATAAGTCGATCATGCAGCGCTGGCCGGAATCGATCGGCAAGGGCGCCGAGTTCACCATGCCGGTGGCGAAGTAAGCGTTTGACGGAGACGGCGATGCCAACGCGAGAAAGTGCGGGAACCTACGACTACGTGATCATTGGTGCAGGCAGTGCCGGCTGTGTGCTGGCCAACCGGCTCACGCAGGACCGCGATGTACAGGTGCTGCTGATCGAGGCGGGGGGAAAAGATGACTACCTGTGGATTCATATCCCTGTTGGTTATTTATATTGTATCGATAATCCGCGTACTGACTGGCGCTATCGCACTGAGTCCGACCCGGGCCTGAACGGGCGGAGTCTCATTTATCCGCGCGGCAAGGTGTTGGGTGGTTGCTCGTCCATTAACGGCATGATCTACATGCGTGGACAGCAAGGTGACTATGACCGCTGGGCAGAGGCAACCGGGGACGACCGCTGGCGCTGGGATCAGGTATTGCCGCTGTTCCTGCGCACCGAGGACCATCACGGTGGCGGTGATGCGTTTCACGGGGCCCGTGGTGAGTGGCGCGTCGAGAAGCAGCGCCTGCAGTGGGAGATTCTTGATGCGTTTCGCGAAGCGGCGCGTCAGACGGGTATTCCCAACACGGATGATTTCAATCGTGGCGACAACGAAGGCTGCGGGTATTTCGAGGTCAACCAGAAAGCCGGCATACGCTGGAACACCGCGAAGGCCTTCTTGCGGCCTGCTGTGCAGCGTGGCAACCTGACGATCATGACCGGCTGTCATGTCGAAAAGCTGGTGCTGGAAAAAGGTCCGCGCGGCATGCAGTGCACCGGTGTGGAATTTACCGGTGGCGGTCGTGCCTGGTCGGCACAGGCCAGTCGCGAGACGCTGCTCTCTGCAGGCGCTGTTGGCTCACCTCAGATTCTTCAACTTTCGGGCATTGGCCCGGCACCCCTGTTGCAGCAACACGGCATTCAGCCTCTTATCGACCTGCCCGGCGTCGGTGAGAATTTGCAGGACCACTTGCAGATCCGCATGGTATTCAAGGTGCACGGTGTGAAAACCCTGAATACGCTGGCCAATAGCTGGCATGGCAAGTTGCGTATCGGCGCCGAGTATCTGCTCAAGCGGAGCGGCCCGATGTCGATGGCGCCGTCGCAATTGGGCTTGTTCACCAAGTCGGACGCGTCGCAGACTAGTGCGAATATTCAATACCATGTGCAGCCTTTGTCGCTCGAGCGATTCGGCGAGCCACTGCATCGGTTTCCTGCATTCACCGCAAGTGTCTGTAATTTGCGTCCGACTGCGCGCGGCCATGTCCGCATTGCTGGCGCTGATCCGTATGCGGCGCCAAAAATCACGCCAAATTATCTGTCCACCGATGAAGACCGCAAGGTGGCCGCTGACTCGCTGCGCCTGACTCGGCGCATAGCCACGGCACCCGCATTGCGGCAATACTTGCCCGAAGAGTTCAAACCCGGCCCGCAGTTCCAGACGGACCAGGAACTCGCCCGCGCGTCGGGTGACATCGGTACCACCATTTTTCATCCGGTCGGTACCTGCAAAATGGGCAGGGCGGACGACCCGACGGCGGTGGTCGACAGTGAATTGCGTGTGCGCGGTGTGCACGGCTTGCGCGTAGTGGATGGTTCGGTCATGCCGTTTATTACGTCCGGCAATTGCAATTCGCCGATTATCATGATCGCCGACCGGGCGGCCGACTTGATTCGCACACAGGCCGTGGTGGCACTGAATGTACAAGCTTAGGCGACAGACATCGCATGACAAAGCCGTCGCGTCAAATCATTGAGCGAGAGTAAGCGCTAACGCATAGGTGGTGGGCGGCCTTTATTCGAAGGCTGGCTTGCTATTGGGTTGCCGACACTCTTCGAGACGGATCTGTTCAGACGTTCGGCAGCGTTGCCACTCATCCAGCAAGCTTGTTATTGGCCACAGAGGGACTCCCCATAATGGAAGGCCTGATCGACTTTTACCTGCCGTTGGCGCTGGCCGCAATGTTGGCTGGGCTAGTGGATGCGGTCGTCGGTGGGGGCGGCTTGGTCCAAGTACCTGCACTGTTCACGCTACTTCCGCAGGCTGCACCGGCCACGCTGCTCGGAACGAACAAGCTTGCCAGTATTTGCGGCACGGCGCTGGCCGCGCGCAGTTACTGGCAACGCTATCCGATTGACTGGCGCCTGGTCGCGCCGGCGTCTGTTGCCGCATTGGCTTGCGCATTTGCCGGCGCTTGGGCAATGACGATTTTTCCTGCGGCGCTGCTTCGCAAACTGCTGCCCTTCATATTATTGCTGGTTGCCATCTATGTTTTCCGGCGCAAGCAATTTGGCAGTGTCCACGCTCCCATCGTTTTCGGTAAGCGCAAGACGCTACTTGCGCTACTGGTTGGCGGCGTCATCGGCGCATATGATGGTTTCTTCGGGCCGGGCACCGGTAGCTTTCTGGTGTTTCTCTTCGTTCGGGCTTTCGGCATGGACTTTTTGCGCGCTTCGGCGTCAGCCAAAATCGTGAACGTGGTTTGTAATTTTGCGGCGCTTGCGTGGTTCATCCCAACCGGCCAACCGCTATGGATGATCGGCTTGCTGATGGCTTGCTGCAACATAGCCGGATCCATACTGGGTGTCCGTCTCGCGCTGCGTCGGGGGGCGGGTTTCGTGCGTTGGCTGTTTCTTGTGGTGGTGTCCGTGCTGATTCTAAAAACCTCGTGGGATGCCTTCGGCTTGAGTTTTTAGTGGCACGAACAAACGGCGGTTTCACGTGAAACACCGATCAACGTTGCTGTGGTCATGTTTCACGTGAAACTCTTCCGGGGCGAATCTTGCTGAGGCACTTGCGCTAACGGACGCGGCCCGGATAAATCCCTTTATAATCCAGCCTCTGCCAGATCTCTTCTTGTCCCATCCCGATGGATTTCCCCACTGAATTTGATGTGATTGTCGTTGGTGGCGGCCATGCCGGCACGGAAGCCGCGCTCGCGGCCGCCCGTATGGGGCAGAAAACCCTATTGCTTACACACAATATCGAAACACTCGGTCAGATGTCTTGCAATCCGTCGATAGGCGGCATTGGCAAGGGGCATTTGGTCAAAGAAGTCGATGCGCTCGGTGGTGCGATGGCCATCGCTACGGATGAGGGTGGAATCCAGTTTCGTATCCTGAATTCTTCAAAGGGGCCGGCTGTACGCGCCACGCGTGCGCAGGCTGATCGCATCCTGTACAAGGCAGCCATCCGGTGGCGGCTGGAGAATCAGTCAAACTTGTGGCTGTTTCAGCAGGCGGTCGATGATTTGATGGTTGAGGGTGATCGCGTGGTCGGTGCGGTTACCCAAGTCGGAATTCGATTCCGCTCGCGCGCCGTGGTGCTGACCGCTGGTACCTTCCTTGATGGAAAAATCCATGTCGGGCTGAATAATTACTCGGGCGGGCGGGCAGGTGATCCGCCCGCAGCCACACTGTCGGCCCGACTGAAAGAGCTGAAGTTGCCGCAAGGTCGTCTGAAAACAGGGACGCCGCCACGTATCGATGGCCGATCTATCGATTTTTCGGTGATGACCGAGCAACCCGGCGACCTCGATCCAGTACCTGTCTTCTCGATCATGGGCTCGGCAGACATGCATCCCCGCCAAGTGCCTTGCTGGATCACTCATACCAATACTCAGACACACGACATCATCCGCGCTGCCCTCGACCGCAGTCCGATGTTCACCGGGGTGATCGAAGGTGTTGGTCCGCGCTATTGTCCGTCGATCGAGGACAAGATCCACCGTTTCGCCGACAAGGAAGCGCACCAGATCTATCTGGAGCCAGAGGGCCTGACGACGAACGAGTTTTACCCGAACGGCATCTCGACCAGCTTGCCGTTCGATGCACAGCTTGCGCTGGTGCGCTCGATGCGTGGCCTGGAAAATGCGCACATCCTGCGTCCGGGCTATGCCATCGAATACGACTATTTCGACCCGCGAGGCCTGAAGGCTTCGCTTGAAACCAAGGTCATTCAGGGGCTGTTCTTTGCCGGCCAGATCAACGGCACCACGGGCTATGAAGAAGCGGCAGCCCAAGGTCTGCTGGCCGGCCTGAATGCTGCGCTCCAAACCCAGGGACGTGATGCATGGACGCCTCGCCGCGACGAAGCTTACCTCGGTGTACTGGTCGATGACCTTGTCACGCAAGGCGTGCAGGAACCCTACCGGATGTTTACTAGCCGCGCCGAGTATCGGTTAAGCCTGCGCGAAGACAACGCCGACCTCCGGCTGACTGAGACGGGTCGCAGGCTTGGTTGTGTAGGCGACACGCAATGGGAAGTGTTCGAGCGGCGCCGGGAAGCGATTGCGCACGAGCTCGAGCGGCTCAAATCGACCTGGGTAAATCCCAAGCTGATTGCTACGGCCGAGGCTGAACGCGTTCTGGGCAAAGGCATAGAGCGCGAGTATGCGCTTACTGATCTTCTGCGCCGCCCGAATGTGAGCTATCGGTCATTGATGAGCATGCAGGCAAGCGACGGGCGCCGCTTTGACAACCCGGAGCTTGCTGCGGGCGTCGCCGAGCAGGTCGAGATCCAGGTGAAATATGCAGGCTACATCGATCGGCAGGCAAAGGAAGTGGAGCGCCATGAGTATTACGAAAATCTCAAACTGCCGGCTGAACTCGATTACATGGCCGTGCCGGCGCTATCGATCGAGGTGCGCCAGAAGCTGAACAAGTATCGGCCGGAGACGCTCGGACAGGCGTCACGCATTGCCGGCGTCACGCCGGCCGCCATCTCGCTATTGCTGGTGCATTTGAAGAAGGGCGGATTCAAGCAGTTCGCTTCGATCAACGAAGGCACGGACGCTGCCTGAATGGCGATCGACAAGGACACATTGCGCAGCCGGCTGCGCGACGGGACGCGCGCGCTGCAGCTCGATCTGCCGGACGCACAGCTCGACAAACTGCTGGACTATCTGGCGCTGCTGCAGAAATGGAATGCGGTCTATAACCTGACCGCAGTACGTGAGCCAGAGCAGATGCTGACCCAGCACCTGCTCGACTGTATGGCTGCCTTGCCAGCATTCGCCGGCGCACGCCGCGTGCTTGATGTCGGCTCGGGCGGCGGACTGCCGGGCATCGTGCTGGCGATCTGGGCGCAGCATGCGGCGCCGGCGATGCGCATCGAAATGATCGACACAGTGCACAAGAAAACCGCCTTCCTCACCCAGGCCAGGGCCGAACTGGGGCTGGAGAATGTGCGGGTACACACCGGTCGCGTCGAACGATTCCAAAGCGATGAAGGGTTCGACGTGATCACCTCGCGCGCCTTTGCCGAGTTGTCTGACTTCGTCAACTGGTCCGGCCATCTGCTGCGCGACGGCGGGCAGATGATTGCGCTGAAAGGGCAGGCGCGGCAAACCGAGAAAGAAAGCTTGCCGCCGGGATGGAAGATCGTGCAGATGCAACCGCTGACGGTACCCGGACTCGCTGCTGAACGGCATTTGGTCATCATCGAACGTGCCGACAACCCCTAGACGACAACACCAACCCTATGGCCAAGATATTCTGCATTGCCAACCAGAAGGGCGGCGTCGGCAAGACCACCACCGCCGTCAACCTTGCGGCGGGTCTGGCGAAGCTCGGCGAGCGCGTGCTGCTGGTCGATCTTGACCCGCAGGGTAATGCGACTATGGGCGCCGGCATCGACAAGGCGGCGTTGCAGAGCTCGGTCTACGAGGTGTTGCTCGGGCTCGGCGACGTGGCGGGCGCACGCCAGCGTTGCGAGTCGGGTCGCTTCGATGTGCTGCCGGCCAATCGCGAGCTGGCCGGTGCGGAAGTCGAAATGGTCGATCTAGACCACCGCGAAACGCGACTCAAGCAAGCACTGGCGGCGGTGAATGACGACTATGATTTCGTGCTGGTCGATTGTCCGCCTGCGCTGTCGATGCTGACCCTGAATGGGCTGTGCGCAGCACACGGCGTGGTGATCCCGATGCAGTGCGAGTACTACGCGCTCGAAGGCCTGTCCGATCTGGTTAACACGATCAAAATCGTGCACGGGAAAATGAACCCTGAGCTGAAAGTGATCGGCTTGCTGCGCGTGATGTTCGACCCGCGCATGACCTTGTCGCAGCAGGTGTCGTCGCAGCTGGAGAAGCATTTCGCCGACAAGGTGTTCAAGACCGTCATCCCGCGTAACGTGCGACTGGCGGAAGCGCCGTCCTACGGCATTCCCGGCGTGATTTTCGACCCCTCATCCAGAGGCGCACAGGCCTATCTCGCCTTTGGCCAGGAGCTGGCTGACCGCATCAAGGCAGGGTAAGCAGGCGCAGCAGATTTTCCGCGGGCCCCGGAGTCCCGCCCGGTAAACGCATACGAAAGCATTCAACAAACATGGTGACTAAAAAACAGAAAGGGCTCGGGCGTGGCCTCGAAGCATTGCTCGGTGGCTCACCCGACCTCACACCTGAAGCCACATCGGCGACCAACGCTACCGCCACCCTGCCGGTCGGCGTGCTGCAGGCTGGTAAATACCAGCCGCGCACACGCATGGATGAAGGCGCGCTTAATGAGCTGGCCGACTCGATCCGCGCACAGGGCTTGCTGCAGGCGATCCTGGTACGACCGATCGCCATCGGCAAGAACGGCGCGACCCACGAGATCATCGCCGGCGAGCGCCGCTTCCGTGCGGCGCAGATCGCCGGCCTGACGGATGTGCCGGTGCTGGTGCGTGAGGTTGACGACCAGGGCGCAGCAGCGATGGCGCTGATCGAGAACATGCAGCGCGAAGACCTGAACCCGCTCGAAGAAGCGCAGGGCATACAGCGGCTGATTGACGAATTCCACTTCACGCACGAACAGGCCGCACAGTCGGTCGGGCGCTCGCGCAGCGCTGTCTCGAATTTGCTGCGCTTGCTGAATCTTGCAAGGCCGGTGCAATCCATGCTGATGGCCGGCGATATCGACATGGGCCATGCCCGCGCTTTGCTCGCCGTTGATGCGGCCACGCAGATCGCGCTCGCTACCGAGGTCGTCGCCAAACGCATGTCGGTGCGCGATGCTGAAAAGCTCGTGGTGCGGCATAGCGCTGGCCAGCAAGCCGGCAAGCCGGGCGCGCCGGGCAGGGAAAAGTCGCGCGATATCACGCGCCTTGAAGAAGAACTGTCCGATGCGCTGGCAACCAGCGTGACGATCAAAGTCGGCCATCGCAACCGTGGCGAGCTGGTCATCGCGTTCGCCAGCCTCGACCAGCTGGACGGCGTTATCGCCCGTTTGCGGGCGCCAGAGTAGGAAAATGTCTGAAAGTTATGTTTTTGAAAACCAAAAAAACGGTCGTTCGATCAAGCAAACATTTGACGCGGATAATCACCGGCCAATATAATCACGCGGCTTCACGGAACGTGAATCACTCCATCGCGCGCGAAACGTTTCTTCTTCGCCGTGCGCCTGAGTCATCGGGCATGAAGGCGCCGACTCCATGCTGCGTCTGATCCTGATCCAGCTAGTGGCGACACTGGCGACCGCTGTACTGGCGGGACTGATCGCCGGAGTCCATGCGTTTGTATCGGCGCTGCTCGGGGGTTTGTGTTGTGTGGTGCCCAACGGCCTGTTTGCATTGCGTCTTTTCATCGGCGCGCAGCGGCCCGGAGCTCTGAACCCGATGACTTTTTTCTTCGGGGAGTTCACCAAGATTGCGATGACGGTCGCGCTGCTTGCGCTGGCTGTCTGGTGGTATCGCGACCTGAACTGGCTGGCGCTGATCGCCGCTTTCATCGTCGCGTTGAAAAGTTACATCATCTTATTATTTAGGCACTGACATGGCATCTGAAATGGCAGCAGAGGGCGCGAACCACGCGCCAACCGCCTCCGAGTACATCGTCCATCACCTCGGACACCTGCAGACTTCGCACCAGCACAGCATCATCGATTTCTCGGTGATCAATCTGGATACGGTCTTCTGGTCGGTGCTGATTGGCGTCATCGGATGTCTGTTCATGTATCGCGCCGCGAGCAAGGCGACTTCCGGCGTGCCCGGTCGCTTCCAGGCGCTGGTCGAGATGGTCGTTGAAATGGTCGAAGACCAGTCGAAGGGCATCGTCCACGGCAACCGCACTTTCATTGCGCCGCTCGCGCTGACCGTGTTTGTCTGGGTCCTGCTGATGAACGCGATGGATTTCCTCCCGGTCGACCTGTTCGCCGGCATCTTCCGCCTCTTCGGCGCCGAGCCGCATTTCCGCGTTGTCCCGACCGCCGACCTGAACGGTACGCTGGGCATGGCTGTCGGCGTGCTCGCGCTGATGTTGTACTACAACGTGAAGATCAAGGGCCTGGGCGGATTCATCCACGAATTGTTCTGTGCCCCGTTCGGCTCGCATCCCGCACTGTGGATCGCCAACCTTGGTTTGAACATCATCGAATTTGTCGCCAAGACCGTGTCGCTCGGCATGCGACTGTTCGGCAACATGTATGCAGGCGAACTGGTGTTCCTCCTGATCGCCCTGCTCGGTTCGACGGCGACCTGGTGGGGCTTCGGGATGCATGTGGTCGCAGGTTCGATCTGGGCCATCTTCCACATCCTGATCGTGTTGTTGCAGGCATTCATCTTCATGATGCTGACGCTGGTGTATATCGGCCAGGCGCATGAAGGTCACTAAAAAGAAGTTTTGCAGTATTCAGTTTGTTTTTTGATTCTTTGACTTTTGACTATCTAAGGAGTTTTCATGACTAACGTCGCTCTCGTTGCACTCGCTTGCGGTCTGATCATCGGTCTGGGTGCTATCG
>JACCDS010234512.1_pt1 | contig 18235 bp, 17 predicted proteins | sample 7446441 | NCBI WGS metagenome assembly JACCDS01 (sample SAMN15323445, study PRJNA562643) | freshwater metagenome | isolation source: river surface water | place: USA:Blue River Watershed | collected 2017-08-17
TAGTCGTCCCTGCAAAATTCATTTCAAGCCAGCGCCCAGCGTTGATCTAAGTTTTGCAGTCGGTTGATGCCAAGGATTTCAGCCAATTTCGCAATCAAGCCCGCCAAACCGCTCGCCTGCAGCAGGCACAACAAAAGGCCCAAGCCTTTCTTGCCGATCATCCGCAGCAGCCAGCGGATGTTGTATCCCGCTGCGCACAGCACCGCGTGCAGCGCATCCCCCTCTGAACCCTTGAGGTGGCAGCGGCCCATGCGGTGGTCAGCCTTGAGGTGCCCGATGATCGGCTCGATGGCTTGGCGTCTTTTGAGCAGCCTGCGCTCTTCATCTGTGAGCCGCTTGTCCTTGCCACGGTGTTTGATCTCGATGTCCGGGTTGTCCTTGTCCACCCCCCGGTAGCCCAAGTCTGCGTACACCACCTCGGGCTTGACGCCCAAGCCCTGCATCAAGATGGCGCTTTGCTCGATCTGCTCATGCATGGTGTGCCCGTCATACGGGTTACCGGGAAAGCTCCTGGCGCCCACGATCAGATTGCCCTTGAGCGTCATGGCCAAGCCAACCTTCACACCAAACTCGTACGGGTTGCGGCTCTTTCCCTTGCTGATGCATTCCACCTCGGGCGCGTGCCAGCTGTAGAGCTTGGCGCGGTTGTCCACCGCTTTGCGGCTGCCGGTCTGCGTGACCAAGCGTTTGGCCTTGTCCAAGGTCTGGCCCAAGGCTTCCTGTACGGCTTGGCTGAGCGCGGTCATCTTGCGAGCCACCTCGCGCTGCAGCCTGCCAACGATGGTGCGCTGGCGTTTGATGACTTTGCGCATGCGCTTGAACTGGCGGGCATGGGCATAGCGCCCAGCCTTGTAACCCAGCAGTTGGCCTTCTTTGGCGTAGGTTTGTTTGAGCTCGATGCCATTGGCTTTGGCCGCCTCCACCACCTTGGATCTGGCCGTCTCCAGCAGTTTGCTGTCGGTGGGGTGTGCCACAGCCTTCTCTTGTACGGTGGAGTCCACGATCACGCGGCTCAATTCTTTCTTGGCGATCAGCTTGAGGGTGACGGCCACCTCCATGGTGCGGGCAAGCAGCTCTTCCACGCCTTCTTCACCCAGGGCTTTGCGGAAGCGCCCCAGTTGGGTGGGGTCGCACGGCCACTGGTGCTCAAAATACTCGTTGCCAGAAAAGTATTGCCAAGTGGGTGTCTCGCCCCAGCGCTGGATCACGTCTTCGTCGCTCTCGTTGAACGCATGCTTGAGGTACAGCAAGGCCACCATCAGCCGGGTGGGCAGACGAGGACGCCCCGCATTGGACACGCCGCCACCGGCAACGGCCAAGACAGGGCCAAACAAGTCCAAGTCTTCGATCTTCTTGCCAGCCTTAACCTGACGCGCCCAGCGCTGGGCGAGAGATGCTTCGATTTCTTGCCAGGGCATTCGGTTGGCCAGCACCGCCAGCGGGTGGCGCAAATCGATCATCTGGTCCAGGCGGTTGCGAAAAAAGTCATCAGTCATGGCGCTGCTTTCAAAAACTCCCAGAAAACAGGCTCCATTGAATATGTCTTTGGGAGTTTTGAACATTCGGAATCACCCCAGATCGCCAGCATTCATAAGGGTTACAGGGGTTTTGCAGGGGCGACTATTTAAGTGTTCCATGGGTACGCCATGGCAGATCTGGAATTCTCTAACCATTCCTGTCTCGGATCAGAAATTCAATTGGGAGCTCGAATCACAAAGCTATCGTTGAAATGGCAGGGATTGCTGCAATGGCTATAACTCCCACAAGTAATGCAGCGATGTAAGGCCAAATCGCTCGCATTACTTCGTCCGGTTTTCCCTCACCGATTCGGCAAGCGACATAGAACCCGACCCCTACCGGCGGCAGCATCAGACCAATATTCATAGACGAGACTACTACCATCGCGTACTGGATGTCATGGATCCCGAGCTTTTTTGCAATGGGGAACATGATAGGTGCCAGCAACAAGATCGCAGGCAGCCCCTCAAGTAGGCAACCGAGAACAACAAAAATGACAATTGATACCGCCATGAAGGCGAGTGCACCACCGGGAAGCGTAGTCAAGAAGCTGGAGAGGGTGTGGACGACCCCACTCTGTGTGATGGACCAAGCCATTGCCGCTGCGGTGCCAAGGATCATCAGTACTGCGCCGCTAAGAGCAGCCGTCTCCACCAGCATCCCGTAAAGACGACGAAGCTTGATGCCGCCATAGAGAAAATGACCGACGATCAGCGAATACAAAACCGCGATCGTTGACACCTCTGTGGCAGTAGCCACGCCCTCGCCCACTGCGCTGCGGATCACAAAGGGAAGTGCCAATGCTGGCGAGGCAAGCAGGAAGAGTCGACCGATGGTCTTCCAAGGTGGACGGCTCACCATCGAGGTGTCTTCATGGCGCGCCTTCCAGCGCGCTACACCCACGAGGGTGAACAGCAGGACCATCGCAACAACGAATCCGGCCTGAAAAAGACCAGCGATCGACAACCCCGCCACCGATCCGAGAACGATGAGCACGATGCTCGGCGGCACCGTATCGGCCATTGCGGCACCAGTGCCAAGTAGTGCCACCATCTCTGGCCGTTTGTTACCGCGGCGAGTCATCTCCGGAAACAGTGCTGGCGCGACGGTTGCCATGTCAGAAACCTTGGATCCAGAAATGCCAGAGACAATGAACAGTGATCCAAGCAGCACATAGGACATGCCGGCTTTGATGTGCCCAATCAGTGACGCGAGGACATCAACGATAACCTTGCCCATACCCGTTGAGTCCAAGATGCACCCCAGCAACACAAACACCGGGACCGATATCAGCACGATGTTTGACATCCCCTCATCCATACGGCTCACGATGATTTGCATCGGAATCGTAGTCGAGAATGCCAAGTAGCTCATAACCCCGAGACCAAAACAAAACGCAATGGGTACACCCGCGACTAAAAGCGCGGCGACGAGAACTACAAGGAATACGACGAGGCTGCCGCTCTTTAATGACATGAACAGTGGGGCGCCTGCATAAAAAGCAAGCGCCACGCCACCAACAACCACTGCCGCACCAATAAGACGGTTAACTGGAATCGTGCGAATTGCATAGAGCACGATGATGGAAAGCATGAGAATCGCGCCAGCCGGGATAGCCGCCACTCTGTAAGTATTCGGGATTTGCAGAGTCACCATCTCAACGACCCACTCTTCTTTAGCGTGCTCGATCGCAGGGCCAATCAAGAACGCCATGAACACGGCTACGGACACGACAGCCAATGCATTCACGAAGTCACGCGCACTTGGCGGTAAACGATCAACGAAAGTTGATAACCGCAGATGCTCATTGCGGTACATCGCAATAGCAGCACCGATCATCGCTACCCAGATGAATGCCATCGAGACTGTTTCATCGATCCAATCAATCGGGCTTCCAAAGATATACCTCGATACCACGCCGCCGAATAGAAGGGTAACGATGACTGCAATCAACACTGCTGAAACAGCTTCCACTGGCACCATCCAGGCAGATTTAGACTTTTGCTCCAGGAAAGGACTACCCGTTTCCTCTAAATGATGAGGAGAAGTTACCTGCGAATTTTGGCTCATAACTCGGACTCCGAAGTCAGACGAGGTTGCTGAAATACAGTCCGAGAGGAAAGCTCAGTTGTGATTTCGACAAGCAGTAAGGCGATGTGATGTTGCATGGTATTTTTTCCAGGTGACCGTTAAATCGACCAGTTTTTCGGTAAGGGGATAACTGCGGCACACTAGGGCGAAATCAGTGGATATGGCTTGACCGTCTAATCGTCAATGGCAATATTTTCAATCGCGCCCTTGTTGTCATGCTCGGAAAAAAACTGTGCTGCCGAATGGCTGATTCCTCGCAATAAGAGGGGATCAGCGACTATGCAAACCTTGTTTTTTAAGCTCATCTGAGAATCTTCGGTTCGTGGACTGCAACGAGGTCGCCGACCTCGTCATGCTGCATGACTTGGTGTTAAACATAACCCAACCGCATGGCTAAACATGTCTACTTACGAAACCCGATTAAAGCCTTTCGATCTGCACAAGGGCAGTGAGTGACTTGGTTCGCCGGCGGTTGAGTGTTTTATGTTGGCTTGCGCTGCAAACGTAACTTTACGCCGACAACTTACCAGAGTACTTTTCCAAGATTCCCCAAGCTTCATCCCCGAACTTCTTCTTCCACTCGGCGTAATAGCCTGCCTTATTCAATGCAGCACGGAAAGCCTTGCCATCCACGGTATTGAAAATGAGGCCTTTCTCCTTGAGCTTCATCTGAAGCTGCGTGGTCTGCTCCGCCATGACAATTCGTTGTCGCATCGCGTGAACCTCAAAGATGCGCGTCGCCAACTGACGAAGATCCTCAGGCAAAGAGTTCCAGGAACGCTTGTTCGCAACGAGCCAGAAACCATCCCAAGCATGAGCGGTCATCGAGCAATACTTCTGAACTTCGAAGACCTTGGCAGCTTCGATCGTCGCAAGGGGATTTTCCTGCCCATCGGTGACCTTTGTCTGCAAGGCTGTGTACAACTCACCAAAAGGAATAGTCGTCGGGGAAGCGTTTAGCGCGCGGAACAACGAACTGAGCATTGGGGCAGCCGGTACGCGAATCTTCAGGCCGGCTAAATCCGCCGGGGAAACGATGGGTTTGTTTGATGTCGTGATATGACGAAAGCCATAGTCCCAAATTTTTGGAAGCGCGACCAGGTTGGCCTTGTCGAACGATCCTCGAATATGGTTTCCGAGATCTCCATCCATCGCGTTCATGGCAGTGTTGGTATCAGGGTAGGCGAAAGGAAGGACGCTGAGCGACGCGACTGGAAACAGCGTTCCCCAGATCTGACCGGCTGTCGATACGAAATCGATTGCGCCTGACCGAACCTGCGCGATCGTGTCAGTGTCGCTCCCGAGTTGACCACTTGCAAAAACATCAATTGCAAGCCGGCCATTCGACTCGCGAAGGATGTCTGCGCAGGCCGCCTTCAACCCGATTGGAATCGAATGAGAGTCTGGGATGGAGATAGCAATTTTCATGGAGTGCTTACTGCTGGACTGCGCAAAAACGCCGGGTGTTGCCATAGCGGCTGCCGCACCCACCATGCCCGTCAAGACCTTTCGGCGATCTGCGCTACCAAGGCTTGAAGGTTTGAAATTGCTCGAATTGTGTTCAGTCATATCTTTGTCTCCGTTAGGTTGTAAAGGTCATGGTCAAAAATTTTGCATTCAAGCGGGCAGGCCGCCATCAATCATGAAAGTGGCGCCTGTGACATAGGAGGCCTCTTCAGAGGCAAGCCAGAGCATCGGATATGCCAGTTCGGAAGGTTCAGCCCAACGCTGCATGACGCACGGCGGAACGAGCGCCTCGACGGCGTCGCTGCCTAGCCTCGCCACATGAAATGGTGTTCTCGTGTAGCCTGGGCAGATGGCATTTACGCGGATGCCGTGTTCTGCTTCTTCATAGGCAGTTGTACGAGTCAGCGCCAGAACTCCCGCCTTGGTTGCATCATAGGCTGCCATACCCTTTCGCCCGTACACAGCATAGGTCGAAGAAACATTAACGATGCTGCCCTTGCCTGATTTGCGCAGATGCGGTAAAGCTGCACGCGTCATCGAGACGAAACTCAAAAGATTAACGCGGATGATGTCTTCCCATGCAGACCATGGCGCATTCTCGACGGACTCATATCGACGGATACCCACATTGTTCACAACAACGTCAAGGCCTCCGAAGGCGCTGACGATCTCTTTCACGACACGATCAGCTTCACTCTCAATCCCAACGTCTGCGACAAACCCACGAACGTCTGCATTTGGCACTTTTGCTTTGATTGCACGCACCGCGTTATCGACTGTCTCTTGATGAAGATCGATCAAGGCCACCTTTCCACCCTCTTCGCAGAAGATTTTTCCGGCTGCGCTACCGATACCGCCGCCACCACCGGTGATGGCTGTTACTTTAGAGTTGAGTCTGTTAGTCATTTTTCAAATAAAAAAAGGTTGATTGAGGGTAGAGTTTTTTAGCGTCTACTTGTTAAAGACGCCAGGCTGGTGCACTTCGATGACGTTGCCGTCTGGGTCCTGTAAGAACACTTGATGCCAGCCGGGAATTGCCCAGCAGCCATAGTCCGAGTAACGAATGCCACGCTCATTGCATCGACGCATGAAACCCTGGATGTCATCGGTGCGAAAGCAAAAGTGGCCACGCGCCATCGGATTGACGAATTGCTTCATCTTGAATCCGGTATCGAGATCGCGTTCGGCCCAGTGGAATTCGATGGCGCCGTCTGTAAGGAAGTCAACCGCGCCAGCGTACGGCCGATCCTCGCGTCGCGCGCTGATCACGGTGTGTTCTTCGTCTTTGATGGTCCCGAGATCGAAAAGTGTCTTGTAAAACTGGGTCAGTCTCGGCAGGCTGTCAGTGCACAGATTCATGTGATGAAACTTGAATTTCATGGATAGGGCTCTCGTCAAGTTAAAAAGAATGGGGCTATCTCGGCAGCACAACGCAAATGTGTGTTCACAAAGTGAGTCCGATGGCCAAACTATACAAACTTTCACAGGTGGAATCAATATTCCATGAGTGAATTTAATTAGTGTTTTCCCTAGTCATAACTCGACCTTTCGGCAGGTATATTTAGGATTGAAATTCACAAGCAAATAACTATTTCCATATATGAATTCAACAGTGCTAGAGCCTGCTTGGCAGGGGAAGACCCAGGTAGTCCGAAATGAGGTATGCAGCGAGGCTGCCGCGCGTCGAGTGGCTGCGATGCTCGATCTGGATCCAGACGGCATCGTTGAGGGCATACCGCTACCGCGTGGATGGCAGTTCATCCTCATGGGGGCTGACACTAGGCGATCCGCACTAAGAGCTGATGGATTCCCCGGGCTCGGTGTTGCGATGCCTGATCTTGGGTTGCCGCGACTGTTGCTTGGGGAGCGGACGGTCTCCTACCGGCAAGAAATCCCGATTGGCTCTCGGCTCTTGCGCACAAGTGCTATCGAGAGCTTGAGGCGCAAGACGTCTGCCACGGGCCCGATGGCGATAGCGACGATCTCACATCAGTTGCAACTCGACGGCAAAAACGAGCCAGCCTTGGTTGAAACTCAAACTTATCTGTTGCTTCCAGCACGCAACGGACCCGTTACCGAAGACGTAACCAGCCACTTCGAAGAAATCACAGCCGAAAAGCTTAAAACAGTCGTACCCGACGAAACTTTGCTTTTCCAGTATTCCGCTCTTGGATTTAATTCACACAAAATTCACATTGATCGCTCGCACGCTCGTCGCGTAGAGGGGTTCCCCGACCTTGTAATGAACGGAGGGCTTGCAACGCTGTTGCTCACGGAATTCCTTCGCCGCGACCTTGGAGTCTCACCCACTGCCATCAAGCTGCGCCACGTTGCGCCTCTTTACTGTGGCCGCCCCCTGACCCTCGCCGCCGACCGTAAAGGGGCTAATTGGCACTTGAAAGCGTATGACCACAAGCACGCTCTCGCGATCGACATGGAGGTAGATACACAATGAGCTTCGAACCCTTAAAAGGCATCCGAGTCCTGGACCTTACAAGCGTAGTTGTCGGGCCTGTATGCACATGGCGCCTTGGTCAATACGGAGCGGAAATCATCAAAGTGGAGAGCCCGGAGGGTGATCTTATGAGGGGCCTTGGCGGTTTATCCCCAACGGGCCAGCACTCGGGCACTTACATGCACCTCAACCGGGGAAAACGCAATATTTGCCTGGACCTGAAGAAGGACGACGCGAGAGAGGTTATGAAGCGGTTGGTGGCCTCAGCCGATGTGATCGTCGCCAATATGCGCCCACAGGCTTTAGAGCGTCTCGGTTTGGATGCAGCCACAATACGATCCCGCCACCCAGACAAGGTTTACTGCCTGATAACAGGTTACGGAACCGACGGCCCCTACGCTGGTCAACCAACTTACGACAGCGTAGTTCAGGGTGCCACTGGCATGGCAGGCTTGACGCTCCAGCGAGATGGAACTCCGAGATACGTGCCACTGTTAATCTGTGACCATGTTGTAGGCGAGATCGCTGCAGGTGCAATACTTGCCGCAATTGTCGCGCGCAAGTCGACCGGTGAAGGATCAAGTATCGAAGTACCAATGTTTGAAACCATGGCGGCTTTTGTACTTCAGGAGCACCTAGCACAACAAAGTTTCGATCCACCTGTGGGCCCCGCCGGTGACTCACGCTTGCTCAGCCCACACAATCAACCGGTGAAAACAGCCGACGGATGGATATCTTTCACAGTCAACACGGACTCGCAGGTCCGCAGCTTCCTAATGGCGGCAGGTCACCACGACCTGCTCGAAGACGTGCGCTTCAACAGCGTTGCTGCGCGTGCACGCAACGTCAAAGAATGGTTCGAGGTGAGAGGCGCGCCCCTTACTCAAAAAACCACAGCACAATGGCTCGAATTGCTGCAAGCAGCGGATATCGCTGTTCAGCCGTGCCACACGTTGGAAACACTACCGAGTGACCGCCACCTTCAGGCCGTTGACCTCATCGCATTTGAAGATCACCCCACTGAAGGCAAGACTGCAGCGATCCGCTCGACCATTCGATTCGGGGAGGAATACCCAAAGCGCCGTGAACCGTCGCAGCCTCGGGGCTGGGAGACGCGCGCCGTGTTGCAGGACATCGGCATGGCAGCCGATGAAATCGAAAGCATCTTATCTTCCGGTGCTGCGTACGAGCACTCTCCCGCTATCGATTGATTAGCACGCCAATCTACCTTCACGAACGATAAGGGTCAATGGATGTGAAAGTTGGTTCTTGCTGATAAAAAGCGAGAGCCTAAAGCTGGCCAAAAAACCTCGTTGATCGTCAGCGATGCAGCACAGCTTTGTAGCTGACGACCTCTGACTAGGTTTTAGCTGTGCGGGTAACGCGTTCAGAACGCGCAGACTTCGCCGCGATTTCTCGCCCCACAACAGCACCACCCAACCGCTCAGACAGCATGCGGGCTGCTACCCCAAGCGCCTGCGTGACCTCAGGGATAGACTTGCGATCAGACTGATCGATTCGTTCAGCATATGGCACGGTAAGTGCCGCTATGGCATGACCTTGGGTGTCCAGTATTGGATAAGCCACTGCGTAGAGGCCACGTACCTGAACACTCGGAATGGATTCGAACCCAGTGATGAGAATCGTTTGAAGCACTGCGTCTATCTGGATATCCGCCTGATCAGGATTGCGCTGAAGCGCCTCATCAATCCGCAGCTTTCGAGTTGCTTCGTCTTGAAAAGCAAGCAATACGCGACCTGATGCAGAGATTAAAACGTCAAGTTCCGAACCAGCGCGAAGGCTGAAGCCCATTCCGCTCGGGTTATCCACTTTTGCCAGCACAACCTGCTTGCCCTGCGAATACACGGTCAGGTGACACGACTGATCCAAGTCTGCCGCCAAGCGCTGCATGATAGGCATGGCTTCCAGCAGCAGCCGGTGTGTCGGGGGGTTGATGTGAGCTAACTCAAAGAGTCTGGTAGTGACCGCATAGGAACTGTCATCTACCTGCGACACATATCCACGGTCAACTAAGCAGGTGAGCATGCGGTAGATTTCGCCAACGCTTCGGTTAAGTCGTTGCGCAATCACTTTTTGTGGCAGTGGATGCTCGCTCCGGCAGAGCATTTCCAGGATGTCGAGCCCTTTTTCTAACGCTGGCGCTGAATAACCCCGACGCTCTTGCTCCAGAGGCCGCGCTGTTTCTTTTGGATTAGCCTTCATGCAACGATGATACGCGCTTGAAATGGAAATTTCACCTAAGTCCTTTGCACTATGATTATTAGTTCAAATTTGGATTGAATTTCGTTGAAATTATCACTAATTTTTAACCGCTCTTAAAGCATCCTACAGTACTGCAACACAAAAACGCATCAAGCAATTGAACATCCGCCTGCTCACGCAGAATGTGAACGCATAAGCATGAATGCAGGCACCAAACGTCAAGAGTGCTATTCAGTCCATCGCTAGCGACGCCAAGGATGCACCTCAACCACATGCCACCAGCGCACTGCACTCGCTATGATGGCCCGCTTTCCTTCGCATCCCCATTCCCCATGTCAGCCGGACTCAACAACGCCCAACTCGAAGCCGTGAACTATGTCTCCGGCCCTTGCCTGGTGCTGGCCGGGGCGGGTTCGGGCAAGACGCGGGTGATCACGCACAAGATCGGCCGCCTGATCGAAGCCGGGCTGGAGCCCCAACGCATCGCCGCCATCACCTTCACCAACAAGGCCGCTGCCGAGATGCGCGAGCGGGCCAAAGATTTGATTGGCAAGGCGGCCAAGGACGTGACGGTCTGCACCTTCCACGCTTTGGGCGTGCGCATCATGCGCGAGGACGGCCATGTGCTGGGCCTGAAACCGCAGTTCAGCATCATGGACGCGGACGATGTGACCAGCATCCTCAAGGACTGCGGCGGCACCACCGACGCCGCCACCGCCCGCCAGTGGCAGTGGACCATCAGCCTGTGGAAAAACATGGGCCTGAACGCCGAGCAGGCCGCAGCGCAAGCGCCCGACGACAACGCCCGGGTGATCGCCCGCATCATGGCGCTGTACGAAGAGCGGCTGACCGCTTACCAAAGCGTGGACTTTGACGACCTGATTGGCATGCCCCTGAAACTGCTGGCCGACTACCCCGAGGTGCGCGAGCGCTGGCAGGCCAAGATGGGCCATGTGCTGGTGGACGAATACCAGGACACCAACGCCACGCAATACGAGGTGCTGAAACACCTGGTGGGGGAGCGGGCGCGCTTCACGGCGGTGGGCGACGACGACCAGTCGATCTACGGCTGGCGCGGCGCGACGCTGGACAACCTCAAACGTCTGCCGGTGGATTTTCCAAATTTGAAGGTCATCAAGCTGGAGCAGAACTACCGCTCCACCAGCGCCATCTTGCGGGCGGCCAACAACGTGATCCAGCCCAACCCCAAGCTGTTCCCCAAAACCCTGTTTTCGGAACTGGGTGAGGGCGAGCCGGTGCGCGTGATCGATGCCGTGAACGAAGAGCACGAGGCCGACCGGGCCATTGCCCGCATCCAGTCGATTCGTGGCGGGCAGATCAACCCCTCCAAACACCGCGAGTTCAAGGACTTCGCCATCCTGTACCGGGCCAACCACATGGCCCGGCCGTTTGAGCAAGCGCTGCGCCGCACCAACATTCCTTACAAGGTGTCGGGTGGGCAGAGCTTTTTTGACAAGGCCGAGATCAAGGACTTGTGCGCCTGGTTTCGCCTGTGGATCAACAACGACGACGACCCGGCATTTTTGCGCGCCATCACCAGTCCCAAGCGCGGCATCGGCCACCAGACGCTGGGCCAGCTGGGCACCTTTGCCACGCAGTACAAACTGAGCCTGTTCGAGGCGCTGTTTGCGGGCAGCCTGCCCAGCGCCGTGAACGCCCGCGCCGTGGCCGGCTTGCACGAGTTTGGCCGCTACATCAACGACCTGGAACACCGTGCGCGCCAAACCCTGGGCAAAGAGGCGGCGCTGGCGTTTCTGCTGGAGTGGCTCCAAGAGATTGGCTACGAATCGCACCTGTACGACGGCGAGGACAACGAAAAAGTGGCTTCGGCCCGCTGGACCAATGTGCTGGAGTTTTGTGACTGGATGGCCGGGCGCTGCGGTGGCGAGATCGAAGACGCCACCGGAACTGAAACCACCGAAACCAAAAACCTGCTGGAGGTGGCGCAGACCATCTCGCTGATCTCCACCCTGAGCGAGCGCGAGAAAGACCAGAACGTGGTGACCCTGTCGACCCTGCACGCCTCCAAGGGCCTGGAATGGCCGCATGTGGTGCTGGTGGGTGTGAACGAGGGCCTGCTGCCCTTCAAACTGGGCGACGATGACACCACCGAGGGGGCGAGCCAGGAGGGCATGTTGCTGCGCCTGCAGGAAGAGCGTCGCCTAATGTACGTGGGCATCACACGCGCCCAGCGCAGTCTGGCTGTCAGCTGGACCAAACGCCGCAAAAAAGGCCGCGAAACCGTGGCCGCCCTGCCCAGCCGCTTCATTGCCGAAATGCGGCTGGATGAAAAGACCACCCAAGAAGACCCACGCGAAAAACTCAAGGCGCTGCGGGCCGAATTTGCCCAACGCGCAGCAGTCTCTGCAGCGGCGGCAGCGCAAGCCAAAACATGAACCGAACACACGCCTTTTTGAACCGACGCGCCCCAGCCGCTTGGCTGTGCGGCCTGCTGGCCCTGGCCCTGAGTGCCTGCCAGGGGCTGCCCACACGCACGGGTTGCCCCAGTGCCCAGGACATGAGCCCTGACATGCTGCACGGCACCTGGACCGTACAGATCACAGGTGAACCCCTGGGGACTTTGACCTTGGGCCCCCACCCGGAACACGTGGGGAGTTTGCGGGGTGAATGGGTCACCGCAACGGCGTCGAAACCCCGCGCGGTGGTGGCCGACCTGGACGACGGCGAGTTCACCCTGGAAGAGACACACGACGGCCAACGCATCGCCGCCACCTGGCTGGGCAGCCTGCCCAAGGGGGCTTGTGGGCGTCAAATTCAGGGCCAAAGAACGACAGCCGGTCAGGACACCCGCCCCTTCGTGTTGACCCGCCAGCCCTGACCCCCTGCCCCCGCTGGTGAATTGGCCTGCGCCGTCCAAAGGCCACTGTTTTCTCACGCAAAATACAGACCTCCACTCTCAGGGCCTTTGACCAGATGAACGCGTCCACTTACCTTCAAGCACCGCCGAAGCGCAAGCTGCTCGGTCTGGCTGGGGTGGTGGTTCTGCATGCCTTGTTGTTTTGGGCCGTCCAGGCGGGCTTGACGCGCACCGTCATTCAAAAGATGCCCAACGTGGTGCAAGCGCTGCTGCTGGAAGAAAAGAAACCCGAGCTGGCAACGCCACCCGCGCCCCAGCCGCCGCCACCTGCGCCGTCCAAACCCCCACCGCCCCAGACCCCGCCGCCCGCGTATGTGCCGCCTGCCGTGACGCCCCCCGTGGCCGCCCCGGCCAACGCCATCGCCGCGGTCAGCCCCACACCGTCCCCCGCCGTGCCCTCCCCGTTGGCAGCCCCCTCGGCAACGCCCGCCACCAACCCCGCACCCGCTGCGCGTGCGCCTGTGCGCACGGCGGCCGGGGTCAACATGGCCCAATGCGACAAGCCCGAATACCCCAGCGCATCCAGGCGCATGGAAGAAGAAGGTACGGTGACCGTGCGTTTCCTGGTCGGGGCCGATGGCAAGGTCATCCAGTCCGAGATCGAAAAAAGCTCGGGCTTCAAACGCCTGGACGAAGCGGCCCGAGCCGGGCTGTCCAAATGCCAATTCAAGCCAGCCATGGTCGATGGCAAGGCCGAACAAGCCTGGGCCAGCATCAAATACACCTGGCGGCTGGAGTGATGACGCCCTCACCACCCGCCACCCTGAACACCACCCCATGACACAGCACCAAGGAAATTTCAACATGTTCAACGCCCTGAGACACCGCCTGCTGGGTGCCGTTTTGTGCGCCAGCTTGTTCATGACCGGCCACAGCGTGGCAGCGCCCGACGCCAGCCCCGCCAACGTCACGACCAGCAGCACGACCTCCGCCGTCGCCAGCCTGGCACCCGCCGAGGCCGGCTCGGTCCAGGACAACCCCTATGGCCTGGGTGCCCTGTGGGCGCAGGGAGATGCGGTGGCCAAGGGCACCTTGCTGATTCTGGTGCTCATGAGCATGGGCAGCTGGTATGTGATCTTCACCAAGTTCACCGAGCAATCCAAGCTGCACCGATTTGCCAAAACCGCGCAAGCGAACTTCTGGGCGGCGGGCTCTGTGCGGCAAGCGGCCGAGGCTTTGGAAGCAGACAGCCCCTTCCGCTTCATCGCCGAAAAAGGCCTGGAGGGTGCCAGCAAACACCCAGGCCTGCTGGGCAATGTGGACTTCAACACCTGGGTCACGATGGCACTGCAGCGGGCCATGGGCACCGTGCAAAGCCGCCTGCAAAATGGCCTGGCCGTGCTGGCCACCGTGGGCTCGACCGCGCCTTTTGTCGGCTTGTTCGGCACGGTTTGGGGCATCTACCACGCCCTGGTCAAGATCGGCATGTCGGGCCAGGCCAGCATCGACAAGGTGGCGGGCCCCGTGGGCGAGGCGCTGATCATGACCGCCATTGGCCTGGCTGTGGCCGTACCCGCCGTGCTGGGCTACAACTGGCTGGTGCGCCGCAACAAAGCGGCGATGGATGAAGTCAACGCCTTCGGTGCCGACCTGCACGCCGTGCTGCTGGCCTCAGGCCAAAAATAATGGGCATGAACCTCGGCCCCACGCTGGGCAGTCAGGACGATGACGAGGTCATCGGCACCATCAACACCACGCCCTTGGTGGACGTGATGCTGGTGCTCTTGATCATTTTTCTGATCACCATCCCGGTGGTGACCACCTCGATCAAGGTGGACCTGCCCAAAGAGCAGAACGTGGTGCGCGAGGCCAAGCCCGACACCGTGATCATCTCGGTCAACCAGGCGGGACAAATCTACCTCTACGACACGCCCGTCAAAACGCCTGGCGAGCTGGTCGAACGCTTGAAAAAGTTTGGCGCCATGAAGCCGCAGCCCGATGTGCAGATCAGGGGCGATGCGCAAAGCGCTTTCGAATCGGTGGGGCGCGTCATGTACGCGGTGCAACGCGCGGGCATCACCCAGGTCGGCTTCATCACCGACCCGGCCCGCTGACCCCCTTAGGACACCACCATGGCCATGAACCTGGGCACCAGCCACAGCGACGAACCCGATGTGATGATGGACATCAACACCACGCCCCTGATCGACGTGATGCTGGTGCTGATCATCATGCTGATCATCACCATTCCGGCGCAGTTGCACGCGGTCAACTTGGACATGCCTGTGGCCGCTGCTGCGGCGAAAAAGCAAGATCCGGTGGTGATCCGGCTGGACATCGACGCTGACACCAGCCTGCGCTGGAACGGTCAGCTGCTGGGCGACCGGCAAGCCTTGGAGACCCGCCTCGCCGAAGCGGCCGCCGTGCAGCCGCAACCGGAGCTGCACATCCGCTCACATGCCCAAGCCAAATACGAAGCCACCGCAGCGGTACTGGCCAGTGCCCAGCGGCTGGGCCTGACCAAGCTGGGCATCGTCGGCACCGAACGCTTCGCCAGCCCGTAACCGGCACACCAGATGCTGGCCGCACCGCTCACCCGACATGGATGCCCGATCGAGTCGGGCATGACGACACGTTGACAGCACAGTCTCGCGAAATTTTGTCGGCGCATCCTCGAGAAGTCTTGTCAGCGTACCCAAGCGAAGTTTTGTCACACCCGGCTTGACCGGGTGTCCATGTCCGCTGGGGCACTCCACCCCCATCCGGCAACGCTCACCCGTCATGGATGCCCGATCGAGTCGGGCATGACCACGCTGGGGGTCACGCCCAAAGAAAAAGCCGCTCGAGAGCGGCTTTTCAAGGGAAAGAGAACCCAAATCAGTCGGCGTACTTGCCAGCGGCATCGACTGCGGCCTTGATCTTGATCATCTCGGCGGCCACAAACTTCTTGTGCTCTTCAGGCTCGACACGCTTGTCGGTCACCACCAAAGCGCCCAGACCTTCGTTCTTCTTGATGAACTCGGGGTCTTTCAGGGCTTTCTTCAGGGCATCGTTCAGGGTCTTGGTTATCGCTGCGGGCGTGCCTTTGGGGGCATACAGACCATGCCAGATGGTCAGGTTGAAACCCTTCAAACCCATTTCCTGCAAGCTGGGGTAGTGCTTGAGCACAGGGTGACCGGCCAGGGGCTTAGCGGTGGTGACCGCGAAAGCCTTGACGCGGCCGCCTTCGATCTGGCCAGTGGTGTTGGTGGTCTGGTCACACATCACATCGACCTGGCCACCGATCAAGGCGGTCATGGCGGGTGCCGTGCCGCCGAATGGGATGGTGGTCATCGCGTCTTTGGTCTGCAGATTGGATTGCCACAGCAAACCGCAGATGTGCGAAGCGGAACCCAGACCCGCGTGGGCGATGTTCAGCTTGCCCGCATTGGCGCGGATGTAGTTTTCAAAATCGCGGTAGGTGTTGGCGGGCAGCTGGGGCTTGCCGATCAAGGTCATCGGCACGTCATTGACCATGCCCAGGAATTCGAAGTCTTCCAGCGGTTTGTAGGCGATCTTGCGGTACAGAGCGGGTGTGGCGGCCATGCCGATGTGGAACAGCAAAAGCGTGTGGCCATCGGGGTTGGCTTTGGCCACCTTGGTGGCACCGATCGTGCCGCCAGCGCCTGCGGCGTTTTCGACCACAAAGTTGCTGCCGGGAATCTGCTTGCGCATGGCTTCGGCCAAGTCGCGTGCCACGCGGTCTGTCGGGCCACCTGCGGTGAACGGCACCACGATTGAGACAGGTTTGTTACCGGGGAAAGTCTGGGCCTGAGCACCCACAGACACAGCGGCCAAAGCGGCCAGAGCGATCCATTGCTTCATTTAACACTCCTGAAATTGACTGAACAGTTTAAAACTTCAAGAGTGTCACGAAATCGCGGAAACTACTTAGCGGCTAACCCTTGTATGACCTTGATTTCATTAAGGAATTGCGCCGCCCGCGGCCACAACATGGCGTTGCCAAACCCCTGAAACAGGGGTTCACTGGTAGCTGCGAGCGTCTTCGATCACTTTGCCATCGTTGGCCAGGCTGCCGGACTGGACCAGATGCACCTCGCCACGGAGTTTGGTGACATCACGCACCGCTTCAGAAACCCGGGCCTTAAGCGCCTCATCGCTCAGGTGATCGGTCTCGACATGCAAAGCCATCTGGTCGTTGGCCATCTCACCGGTCACCACCAGGCGGGCCTTGCGCACCTCGGGGAAGCGCTTGACGATTTCGGCCACCTGACCGGGGTGCACAAACATGCCCCGGATCTTGGTGGTCTGGTCGGCGCGGCCCATCCAGCCTTTGATGCGCAAACCCGTGCGGCCCGTGGGGCAGGTGCCGGGCAGGATGGCCGACAGGTCGCCCGTGCCAAAACGGACCAGCGGGTAATCGGGGTTGAGCGTGGTGATGACCAGCTCACCCACCTCGCCCTCGGGCACCGGGTCGCCCGTGCCGGGGCGCACGATCTCGACAATCACGCCTTCGTCCAGCACCAGGCCTTCACGCGAAGCGGTTTCATAGGCAATCAAACCCACATCGGCCGTGGCATAGCACTGGTAAGCATCCACACCGTGCACCGTCATCCAGTCGCGCAGGCTGGGCGGAAAGGCTTCGCCCGACACCAACGCCTTGCGCACGCTGGGCAAGGCCACCCCCATCTCGGCGGCTTTTTCAAGGATGATTTTCAGGAAGCTGGGCGTGCCGATGTAGCCTGCAGGCTGCAACTCGGCCATGGCCGCCACTTGCTGTTCGGTCTGGCCAATGCCACCCGGAAACACGGTGCAGCCCAATGCATGGGCACCGGTTTCCATCATGGAGCCCGCAGGCGTGAAGTGGTAGCTGAAGCAGTTGTGGATCAGCTCACCCGGACGAAAACCGGCCGCAAACATGGTGCGGGCCATGCGCCAGTAATCGGGGCGTGTGCCTTCGGGCTCGTAGATCGTGCCGGGGCTGGCAAACACGCGGGTCATGCCTGGGCCAAAGCCCAAGGTGCTGAAGCCACCGAACACATTGCCGCCTGCCGCACGCGCTGCTTTCTGGCGTTCGAGCAACTCGTATTTGCGGATGACCGGCAATTGGGCCAGCGCAGCGCGGCTGGTGACGCTGGCGGCATCCACGCTTTGCAGCAACTCGGCAAAGGCCGGAGCCTTGGCTTTGGCATGCGCCACCTGCGCGGGCAACGCGGCCATCAAGGCGGCTTCACGCTCATGCGGGCTGCGGGTTTCGAGGGCGTCGTAGTGCGTCATGGGTGCAGACAGATCTTTGTGGGAGCGCGCCCCTGCGCGCGAAAAACGGTTGTGCGGGTGTGGCCTTCGCGCGCAGGGGCGCGCTCCCACAGGGGTAGAAGTCTCGGACTTCCTAAGCCCTCAAGCCAACCAGCGCTTGCGGCGCTTGTAGCTCTTGACGTCTTTGAAACTCTTGCGCTCGCCGCCGCCCATGCCCAGGTAAAACTCTTTCACGTCCTCGTTGGTGCGCAGGTCTTCAGCCGCGCCGTCCATCACGATACGCCCCGACTCCATGATGTAGCCGTAATCGGCGTATTTCAGGGCCATGTTGGTGTTCTGCTCGGCGATCAGGAAAGTGACTTTTTCCTTGTCGTTCAAGTCTTTCA
>JACCDS010364691.1_pt1 | contig 18235 bp, 17 predicted proteins | sample 7446441 | NCBI WGS metagenome assembly JACCDS01 (sample SAMN15323445, study PRJNA562643) | freshwater metagenome | isolation source: river surface water | place: USA:Blue River Watershed | collected 2017-08-17
AGCCCAGGCGGTGCTGGTGCAGCGCCTGCAGGCTGAAGGCGTGACACGGCGCGAGATCCGCGAGACTGTCAACGGCGAAGCGCTGGTCGGCACGTTGTTCATGCCTCCTGGCCCCGGCCCGCACCCGGCCGTGCTGGTGCTCAACGGCTCCGGTGGCGGCATCAACGAGCCGCGTGGCGCGCTGTACGCATCGCGCGGCTATGCAGCGCTGGCGCTGGGCTACTTCAAGGCGCCGGGGCTGTCGGACTACATCTCCAACACGCGGCTGGAATTGTTTGAAGCCGCGCTGCAGTGGATGCACCGCGAGCTGAAGCCCAAGAACGGCTTCGTGGCGCTCAGCGGCCAGTCACGCGGCGGTGAACTGGTGCTGCTGCTGGGCTCGCTGTTCCCTAAGCTGGTGTCCGCCGTCATCGGCTACGTGCCCGGCGCGGTGGTGCACTGCGCGCAGAACGCCTGTGACCCCGCACTGGGCCGTGAAGGCCCGGCCTGGCTCTACCGCGGCCAGCCGCTCACGCATGTGTGGGCCGGCAACCGCACCGCGACCTGGGAGCCTTGGGACAACGGCCCCGAGCCGCGCCGCCACACGCGTGCCCTGCTGACCGCCTTGCAGGATCCGGAAGCCGTGGAGCGTGCCCGCATCCGCGTCGAACAGATCAACGGCCCGGTGCTGCTGCTCAGCGCCAGCGACGACGGCAGCTGGCCATCCACGCTCTACAGCCGCATGGTCACGGAACGCCTGGCCGCACACCGCCACCCGCACGCCGTGCAACACCTGGACTTCGAAGGCGCGGGCCACAGCATCCTGTTCCCCTTCATGCCCACCACGCAGCTGGCCTACGCCCACCCCGTGTCGGGCCGGCTCAGCACCACGGGCGGCACGCCACCCGCCAATGCGCACGCCGACGAGGCCTCCTGGGCCGGCGTGCTGCGTTTTCTTGAACACGCCGTCAAGGCCGCATCATGAACACCACACCCGACCTCATCGACACCCTGGTGCCCCTGCACGCCGGCAGCGCGCTGCACGGCGTGCGCCACCAGCGCGACAAGGTGGTGGCCGCCACGCAAGGCAGCCATAACGCGTTGTTCGACCCCGCCCTGCCCGGGCTCAGCCTGGCCGAACGGCTGCTGGTGGCGCTGCGCATCGTGCAGCTGTCCGGCAGCGCGGTGATGGAGCAGCACTACCGCCAGCAGTTGCAGTCCTTGCCCGCGCTGTCCGCCGACGAGCAAGCCGCAGCAAACGGGCAAGCCGTTCAAGGCCGCCTGCAAGCCGTGCTGGCCTTTGCGACTACGTTGGCCACCAAGCCCGTGGAAGGCGACCAGGCCGCGCTGCTGCGCCTGCCCGCCGCCGGCCTGGCCACGGCCGACGTGGTGGCGCTGGCGCAGCTGATCGCCTACGTGGCTTACCAGTTGCGTGTGGTGGCCGGCCTGCAAGCGCTGCGGGCCGCGGGCGACAGCACGGCCGCGTCTTCACCGGCTGCGGCAGAACCGCAAGCACCCTTTGTCCACCCTGCGAACCTGCCCAAGCCCGGCGAGCCCGTGCGCGTGAAGGGCTTCACCAGCGAAAGCCTGGAGTGGAAGGCCTGGCTCCCGGTGCTGGACCTGGCTGTGGCCACACCCGCGCAACTGGCCGTGCTGGAGACCAGCCACCCCAAGGCCAAGACCAGCGACTACTACCGGCTGCTGTCGCACCAGCCGCGCATCCTGGAAGAGCGCTCCACGGTGTTCAACGCCATCATGTACGCGCCGGGTGGGCTGTCGCGTGCCGAACGCGAACTGGCCAGCGCCGTGGTGTCGCGCATCAACGGCTGCGTCTACTGCGCGTCCGTGCACGCCCAGCGCTTTGAGCAGCTCACCAAGCGCAACGACGCCATCGTGCAGGTCTTCGACGACCCGCACACCGCCGGCACCAACGCGCGCGAACGGGCCATCGTGCAGGCCTCCATCGCGCTGACGGCCGAGCCCGGCCGCTTTGGCGCGGCGCAGCTGCAGGGCGTGCGTGACGCGGGCCTTTCGGCGCTGGAACAGCTGGACCTGATCCACGCCGTGGCCATCTTCGCCTGGGCCAACCGGCTGATGCTGAACCTGGGCGAGCCGGTCTTCCCGGCAGCCTGACCCCGCGCGCCGTGCCCAACAAAAAGGGGTGCCACCGGCACCCCTTTGCACACCCGAGGCGGCGGCTTACTTGTTGAACCGGTAGGTCGTCCAGGACGCGTTCATGCGGTCGTCCTGGCCCGTGGAGAAGCGGTCCATGCAGGCGTCGTCCGTGTAGTCCATGAAGTTGGTGATCGGGTCCAGGCCGGCGATGTTGGTGCAGCTGTCCCGGCCCACCGGGCAGCCGAAGGCCGCGCTGCGCTCGGCCGGCGTGTCGGGCACGATGTCGCCCTGGTTTGCCGCCTTCTTGCAGCCGCCCTGGAAGGTGTGGTACAGGCCCATCCAGTGGCCCACCTCGTGCGTGCCGGTGTCACCCAGGTTGTAGGGCGCCGCGCTGCCGCCCGGCACGGAGCTGTAGAGGATGACCACGCCGTCGTTGCTGGGCGCGCGCTGGTAGTCGGACGGGAAGGTGGCCCAGCCCAGCAGCCCGCCGCCGGGGTTGCTGGAATAGATGTTCAAGGTGGCCGCCGAGCCCACGCGCAGGGCCTGCTTCATCTGCCGCTCGGCCGTGGTGCCGGGGCCGGCGGTGAACCAGGCGTCGTTGGCCGTCACCGTGGTGCCCGCCAGCGTGAAGGTGAAGCCCGAGGTGACATAGGCCGCGTTCAGCACGGCGATCTGGCTGTTGATCTGCTGTGCAGTGGGCGCGCCCTGGCCGCCGCTGCTGGTGATGACGTGCCAGTACACGTTGATCACGCCGCCGCGGGCGTTCATGTCCAGCGGCGACAGCCGGCCGTTGATGCGCTTGGCCATGCGCGGCGCAATCTCCATGTCGATCTCATTGGCGCGGATGTCGTCGATGTGCGGCGCACCGCAGCGCAGGCCGGCGGCAATGAAGGCGGCCTTGCTGGCGAAGGAGCGGCCCTCCAGGATGAAAGGCAGCGCGTTCTCGCTGCGCTCCGTCACGGCGACGGGTGTCTGGGCCCAGGCCGGCACGGCGGCCAGCAGGGCCAACAGGAAAGCGGAAATCGGACGCATCGTTCACTCCTCGCTCAAGGTACCGGGCCTGGCGGCCGCCCGGTGCGGACGGCGCTTCACGGTGCCACGGTGGTTGGTGATGCTGGTAAGCCGGCGCTGCGCCGTCAACCCCCCCGCTTGACTGCCCGTGCACGCCAGCGGGCAGGCGCGGCATGATCCGGCTCATGAATCACATTGCCGCCGGTGTCCTTGGCATCGCCTACCTGGACCATGGGCCGCAAGCAGCGCCGCCGGTGCTGCTGCTGCATGGTTTTCCCTATGACGTGCACGCCTTCGACGACGTGACGCCACGGCTGCTGGCCGCGGGTTGCCGCGTGGTCGTGCCCTACCTGCGGGGCTACGGGCCCACGCGCTTCCTGTCGGCCGACACACCGCGCTCCGGCGAGCAGGCCGCGCTGGCGCACGACCTGCTGGCGCTGATGGATGCGCTGGCCATCGACCGTGCGGTGCTGGCCGGCTACGACTGGGGTGGCCGCGCCGCCTGCATTGCCGCGGCGCTGTGGCCGCAGCGCGTGCGTGGCCTGGTCACCTGCGGCGGCTACAACGTGCACGACGTGCCCAAGGCCCTGCTGCCCGCACCGCCAGACGACGAGCACCGGCTCTGGTACCAGTACTACTTCCACAACGAACGCGGCCGCGCCGGGCTGGCGCAGCACCGCCACGCGCTGTGCAAGCTGCTGTGGCAGCAGTGGTCGCCACACTGGCGCTTTGACGACGGCACCTATGACCGCACCGCCGCGGCCTTTGACAACCCCGATTTCGTGGACGTGGTGATCCACTCCTACCGCGTGCGCTTCGGGCTGGCAGATGGCGACCCGGCGGTGGCCGCCACCGAGGCGCTGCTGCGGCAGCAGCCGGCCATAGGCGTGCCCACGGTGTGCCTGCAGGGTGGCGGCGACGGCGTGTTCCGCGCCGAGATCTCGGCCGGGCACCGGCGCTTCTTCACCGGGCCTTATGAGCGCCTGGTGCTGGACCGCGTGGGCCACAACGTGCCGCAGGAAGCGCCGGAGGCCTTTGCGCAGGCGGTAATGGGCCTGATTCACAGCGCGGCGCAGGCCTGAGACACAGGCCGGAGCTCCCTTCTATCGCTGAGGACGGCGCCGCTGCCACTGACCACAATCGCCCCGCAGGCCACCGCGGCCCTGCGCCAACCGGGAGCCTGTTGATGAGCACGTTCGCCAACCAGTCTGCGTTTGACAAGCCCGCCAGCCGCGCTGCTGCCCTGGGCATCAACCTGTCGCCGGCCAAGGCCATCGTCGACGCGCAGGGGCGTGTGCTGGCGCACGCACGCACCGGCGGCATGCTTTCCCCGGAGCGGCACGTGGTGTCCATGGGCGCGCGCTTGTTCCGCTTTGGCAGCAGCCGGCAGACGCCGCAGGAAGTGGCCCGTGGCGGCTGGTGGCTGGAGCGGCCTGAGTTCGAGCGCCTGGTTTCGTTTGCCAACGCCCATGGCATCCATCTCGGGCTGGCGATGCGGCTGCTGTGCCTGGTGCCGCCCGAGTGGAGCGACGCCACCCAGCTGGTCCGTGCCCATGCGGCCCGCAGCCTGCTGGCCTGGCGCGGGCTGGCCAACTCGGTGGTGACGCCCATGGCGGGCGGCCTGGGCACGGTGCGCCTGCCACATGCCAACCACATCGCCGAGCGGCGGCTGCACCAGCTGTACATACCGGGCCTGGCCGACCTGTCGCCCATGGCCGCCGCGGTGTCCGTCGAAGGCGTGTTCAGCCTGGATGCCAAGACCAGCGTGGAGGGGTTCCTGTACCTGTAGGGCCCGGGAGCGCGGCGCTCCTGTGCCGTGAACTGGTCAGTTGGCGCGCGTTCTGCCGGCTTTTTGCCTTTCCGCCGCCCGTTCGGTCGGCCGGATGCGGGCTGCAGTGCGCCAGATCATGAACAGGCCCATAAGATGGTGATCGCTTGTTGGGCATCACCCGGGGCTGTTGCATGAAGCTGGCGCAGATTCGTGACTTTCTGGCCGTGGTGGACTCCGGCAGCATCTCTGCCACGGCGCGCAAGCTGGGTGTGTCCCAGCCCGGCCTGACCAAGAGCCTGGGTTCGCTGGAAACCGAACTGGGTGCGGCGCTGCTCAAGCGCACGCCGGCCGGCGTCACGCTCACGCGCCAGGGGCAGGCCTTCCATGTGCGTGCGCGGGCGGGCTATTCGGAACTCATCAAGGCCCAGGAGGAGCTGACGCGCGGCTCGCAGCCCCTGGTGGCGCTGGGCTTTGGCCCCTTCTTCGCCGCCCAGATCGTGCCGCAGGCGGTGCTGCGCTTCCGCGACAAGTACCCGGACGCGCAGCTGCGCCTGGTGGAAGGCTTCCGGCACACCACGGGTCCCATGGTGCGCGACGGCAGCCTGGACATGAGCCTGGCGCCCAGGCCGCCCAGTGCGCCGCTGGACATCGCCATCCGCTTCAAGCCCATCGCCCACCTGCGGCATATCGTCGTGGCCCGCCGCGGCCATCCGCTGGCCGGCGTGCGGTCCGCGGCCGACCTGGTGGCCCAGGAATGGCTCAGCAACCTGCGGCAGGACGCGATGCTGGCGGCCTTGCGCACGCTGGGCGCGCCGCCGCCCACACGTGTCACCGAGTGCGAGTCCTTCAACAGCATGCTCACGCTGCTGGCCGACTCCGACATGCTGGCCCTCGTGCAGCACCCCTTCCTGAAGTTGCCGCAGGTGGCCGAGCGCGTGCAGGTCCTGCCGATACGGGAAGAGTTGCCCGGGCTGACGGTGGGGCTGCACACCCGCGCCGACGCGCCGCTGAGCAGGCCGGCCGCCGCGCTCGCCCGCTTGCTGACGGACATCGGCCGCCGGCTGCTGCAGGAGCCCTGAGCCGGGTAGCGTGGCGTGGCGGGCCCGGCCAGGCGCGATCGCCGCCCGCTTGCTGCCCCCTACAGCCCGGCCAGGGTCTGCTGCCGCAACGCCCCCGCCAAGCCGGCCAACATGGCGTCGCGCACGGCCAGCAGCAGCCGGTTGTCGGCGTCGGCCTTGCGGCACACCAGCGACATCTGCACGGCCGGCGCGCCGCGCCCCAGCCGCACAAAGCGAACCGGGTGCGTCTGGCAGATGCCGGCGTCCACCAGGTGCACCACCGCGATGCCCAGGCCCGCGCTGACCAGGGCCACGATGGCCGGGATGCTGTCCACTTCCAGCGTGCCGCGCTTGTTCTGCACATGGCTGGCCACAAAGCGTGCCGCCATGGCGCCTGAGATGGTCTGGCGGTCGTAGCGGATCCAGTCGTACTGCTTGAACAGCGCGGGCACCGAGGTCTCGCTGGCCGAGGGCGGCGCAATGAGGCGCAGCTCGCGCCGCAGCAGCGGTTGCCAGTGCAGCCGCGCCGACCCGCCGCTCTCGGGTTCGGCCACCACGGCGGCGTCCAGGTGGCCGGCTTTCACGGCCTCGGTCAGGCTGATGCTGCGGCCGCGCGTGGGGCGCAACTCCAGCTGCGGGTAGCGCTGGCGCAGTTCACTCAGCGTGCCCGGCAGCAGCACGGGCAGCATGGACTCGATGACGCCCAGCTTCACCGCGCCTTCCACCGCGCGCGGCGTGCGCCGGCGCAGGCTCTGCAGCTGCTGCAGGCCGTCGCGCAGCGCCTCGGCCACGTCGTGCGCCAGCGCCGTGGGCCGCACCTGGTGGCCCGAGCGGTCGAACAGCGGCTGGCCCAGGTACAGCTCCAGTTGTTTCATCTGCATGCTCACGGCGCTGGCCGTGAGGTGCATCTCCTGCGCGGCGGCGGCAAACGAGCCGTAGCGCAGCACCGCGTCCAGCGTGGCAAAGGCGTCCAACTTCATCAATATTCCTTAGGAAGCAAACCAAATCTAATCGCTTTTTGCGTGGAAGGCAGGCCCGCAGAATGCGGCCCTTCTTGCTTGAAGCTGACGCCGGAGACGCACCCATGAACACCTTTGCACCGCAACCCTGGACCGCCGAAGAGGCCCGCACCGACACCAGCTGGATCCAGCGTTTGAGCGCAGAAGAAGTCGCCGGCTTTGATGCCGCCCTGGCCCACGCCAAGGCCGCCAACAAACACTGGCTGGACATGACGCAGGCCGACTTCCCGCTGCCCGCCGTCGCCAAGGCCGCGCTGGCGCGTGCCATGGCCACCACGCAGGGCCGCTGGGGCCTGTGCCTGCTGAAGGGCTTCCCGGTGGGCCGCTGGAGCGAAAGCGACTCGGCCCTGGCCTACTGGGGCATAGGCCTGCACACCGGCGTGGCGCGCACGCAGAACCCGGCCAGCCAGTACATGAACGACGTGCGCGACATCGGCGCGGTCTACAAGGGCAAGAACGGCCGCGGCTACAACACCAACGCGGGGCTGGACTTCCACATGGACTCCTGCGACGTGGTGGCCCTGCTGTGCCGGCGCACGGCCAAGAGCGGCGGCGAGAGCATCGTCACCAGCACCATCGCCGTGGCCCAGGAGATGGCCCGCGTGCGGCCGGACCTGCTGGCCGAGCTGAAGAAGCCCTGGTATCACCACTACCAGGGCTCGGGCGACCCGACGCAGCCGCTGTACTACATGTGCCCCATCCTGGGCGATGAGGCGGGTCACTTCGAAATGCGCGTCAACCGCAAGAACATCGTCGCGGCGCAGAACGAATTCCCCGAGGTGCCGCGTGTCACGCCGCTGCAGTGGGAAGCACTGGACCTGCTGGAGCAGCTGATGGCCGACCCGCGCTTCTGCTACCGCATGCACCTGGAACAGGGCGACCTGCAACTGGTCAACAACTACGTCATCGTGCACTCGCGCACGCCGTTCGAGGACTTCGAGGACGCGGACCAGAAGCGCCACCTGCTGCGCCTGTGGCTGGCGGTGCCGAACTCGCAGCCGCTGTCCGCCGGGTTTGCGGAGTACTTCATCGACACCCGCGGCAATGCCGTGCGCGGCGGCCTGCGGGGCAGCCAGAGCACAGCGCAGTTTGCGGCCTTCGAGGCCCGCCAGGCGCAGGCCCTGGGCATGCTGCACAAGCCCTGGGCACCGCTCAAGCGCCGTGAAGCGGTGGTGGCCTGATGGGCCGGCCGCTGCAACGCCGCGGCGCCCTCGGCGCATTGGGGGCTTTCGCTGCCGGCAGCCTGCTGCCCAGCCTGGCCCGCGCCCAGGCGCCGGCCGCGGGCACCACCCGCTTGCTGGTGGGCGCCACGCCCGGCGGCGGCACCGACCTGGTGGCGCGTGCGCTGGCGCAAGACCTGGGCCAGCGCCTGAAACGCAGCTTCGTGGTGGACAACCGCCCCGGCGCGGCCGGCAACATCGCCGCGGCCGCCGTGGCCAAGGCCGACAGCGATGGCAGCCAGCTGCTGCTGTGCTACACCAGCCACGCCATCAACGCGGCGCTGTTCCCCAAGCTGCCCTACGACCCGCTGAAGGACTTCACGCCGCTGAGCCTGGTGGCCAGCTCGCCGCTGATGCTGGTGTCGCGGCCCGGCCTCAAGGCCAACAACCTGCGTGACCTGCTGGCTCAGCACAAGGGTCAACGCAACAAGGACAAGGCCGCGCCGGCGCTCAGCATCGCCGTGGCGGGCGTGGGCAGCGCCAACCACCTGGCGGGCGAGATGCTGCGCGTGGAGTCGGGCCTGGACATCGTGAGCGTGCCCTACAAGGGCGCAGCGCCGGCCGTGGCCGACGTGATGGGCGGCCAGGTGGACCTGCTGTTCAGCAACATGGCCACCGTGCAGCAGCTGCTGCGCGCGGGCAAGGTCAAGGCGCTGGCCGTGAGCACGGCCCAGCGCCTGGCCACCTTCCCCGACGTGGCGCCGGTGGCCGAGCAGTTCCCTGGCTTCGATTACAGCTCCTGGTACGGCCTGCTGGGCCCCGCCGGGCTGACGGCCGACATGAGCGCACAGCTGGCCAGTGCCACGCGCCTGGCGCTGGCGTCGCCAGAGATGCAGCAGCAGCTCAGCAGCGAAGGCCTCACGCCCATCGGCAGCACGCCGGCGGAATTCGGCGCCTTCCTGCGCCAGGAGATCGCGCGCTGGACCAAGGTGGTGGCCGCCACCGGCGCCAAGCCGGCATGAGCGGCAACCGCAGTGGGGCCGCGCTGAAGCAGCGCCTGCAGTCCGGCACGGCGCTGCTGGCGCCGGGGGTGTACGACCCGCTCTCGGCCCTGCTGGCCGCGCAGGCCGGATTCGAGGCGCTGTACCTGTCGGGCGGCGCCGTGGCCTACACGCAGCTGGGCCGCAGCGACGTGGGCCTGACCACCGCCACCGAGACCGCCGACGTGCTGGCGCGCATCACCGACCGCGTGCCGCTGCCGGTCATCGTCGACGGCGACACCGGCTACGGCAACGCGCTGAACGTGCAGCGCACCGTGCGCAGCTTCGAGCGTGCCGGCGCCGCCATGCTGCAGCTGGAAGACCAGGGCTTCCCCAAGCGCTGCGGCCACCTGGCCGGCAAGTCGCTGGTGAGCAAGGACGAGATGTGCGGCAAGCTGCGCGCCGCGCTGGACGCGCGCCACGGCGCTGACACCCTGATCTTGGCTCGCACCGACGCCGTGGCCGTGGAAGGTCGGGACGCGGCGCTGGACCGCGCCGAGGCCTATCTGGCCTGCGGTGTGGATGCGCTGTTCATCGAAGCCCTGCGCAGCCCGGCCGACCAGCAGCGCGCTTGCGCCCAGTTCGCCGCGCGCACGCCGCTGCTGGCCAACATGGTGGAAGGCGGCCAGACGCCGGTGTCGGGCGTGGGCGCGCTGCAGGCCTTGGGCTTCCGCATCGTCATCTTCCCCGGCGGCACCGTGCGCTTCCTGTCATACCAATTGCAGCGTTACTTTTCTGCACTGAAGCAAGATGGCAGCACGGCTGGGCTGCAAGGCCAGATGCACGACTTCGACAGCCTCAATGCCGTGATCGGCACGCCGGAACTGCTGGCGCTGGGGCAGCGTTACAGCGGCTGATCAGGGCCAGACCCGCGCCGCCAGCGCCGCGAAGTCCGGCGCGTCCTGCCAGCCGGGCACGGCCAGCTGCGCCTTGAGGTGGCTGTAACGGTGCAGCAGCAGCAGGCGCAGCAGCGGCTCGCGCAGCTGGCGGTCGAAGGGGCGGCCCTGGTAGCCGTCAAAGTAGGCGTCCACCCGCTCGGCGTCGCCCGCGGCCAGGAAGCTGAGCGGGCCCAGCCAGTCGTACTCGCGCGGGCCGATGAGGCCGTCGCCGAAGTCGAACATGGCCGATAGGCCGCCCCCCTGGTGCAGCAGGTTGAAGGGTGTGTACTCCCCGGTGAGGGCCACGTCCGGCCCTTCCGGCACGGGCCCGTGGAGAAACGCATCCAGCTGCGCCAGCAGGTGCGCGGGCAGGCCGGTGCGCTGCTGGCGGCCGTGGCAGCGGGTGCGCTGGCCGGCCAGGAAGTCGGCCCAGCGGGGTGCCAGGGTTGGCAGGGGGCCCAAGGGCAAGGCATGCACTTCGGCCGTCAGCTGGCCGATGCGGCGCAGCACCCCGCAGCGGGCAGCCTGCGGCAGGCTGGGCCACACGCGGTCCAGCGGCGTGCCGGGCAGCTGCGTCATCACCAGGTAGGGCCAGCCTTCGTGCTCGCTGCTGGCCACCAGCTGCGGCGTGGGCAGCGAGAGCCGGCCGTGCAGCTGCTGCAGCATGGCGTGCTCGAAGGCGAAGTGGTCGCGCAGGAAGGGCGGGTAGAGCTTGAGCACCCACTCCTGCCCCAGCAGCGCCACCAGCACCGTGCCAGACCCGGCGGCGACCGCGGGCGCCGGGGTGTGGCGCGCGGCCAGCATGGCCACCACGCCCATCCAGCGGGCCGGGTCTTCCTGCAGGGCGTCGAACTCGGCGACGCCGGGGTTGGCGGGCAAGGACGGGGTTGCGGTCATGGGCGGGCGGCCAGCCGTTGCCGCACAGCCTCGTCGTCCTGCCCCAGCGTGGGTGCGGCAAACGGCGCCGGCCCCGGCGTGCGGCTGAAGACCCAGGGCCGCGTGAAGCCGCGGTAGTGGCCCAGCGTGGGGTGGCTGAAGCCGGCCACCATGTCCTCTGCCAGCACCTGCGGGTGGTCGAACATGTCGGCCACGCCGCGTGACGCAGCACAGGGCACGGATTCGCCGAACACGGCTTCCCACTCCAGCGCGCTGTGCGCCTGCAGCGCCTGGCGCAGCCGCGGCACGATCTCGTCCCGGTGCTGGGCCCGCTTCTTCACGCTGTCGTAGCGCGGGTCGTCGTGCAGGGCCATCAGGCCGGTCTTCTCGCACAGCGAACGCCAGAAGTGAGCGGTATTGGCCGACAGGTACAAATGGCCTTCGCGCGTGGGGTGCAAGCCGGTGATGCCGCCGGAGCGCATGTCCCGGCTCACGTCCTTGGGCTCGCCGTCGGCCCACACCAGGCGGGCCGACTGCATGGTCAGTGCGGCGCGCAGCAGCGACACCTGGACCTCCTGGCCCAGGCCGCTTCTCTCGCGCTCGTACAGGGCCGATGACACACCGCCAGCCACCAGCGCCGATGCAAAGTAGTCCACCACCGAGCCGTAGAGGATCTCCGGCGGGCCGCCGCGCGGGCCCTGCTCGTCGCACATGCCGCTGAAGGTCTGCAGCACCTGGTCGTAACCGGCCTTGTCCTTCAAGGGCCCCTTGTCGCCAAAGCCGGTGATGGCGCAGTAGATGAGCCGCGGGTTCAACGCCTGCAGCTGCTCGAAGGCAATGCCCAGCCGCGGCGGCACGCTGGGGCGGAAGTTGTGCACCAGCACGTCGGCCTGCTGCACCAGCTTCAGCAGCAGGGCCAGGTCGGCAGGCTGCTTGAGGTCCAGCACCACGCCCTGCTTGCTGCGGTTCACGCCCAGGAAGGCGCGGCTCTCGCCGGCCAGCGTGGACGGGTAGTGGCGCAGGTTGTCGCCACCGGGCGGCTCCACCTTCAGCACCTCGGCGCCCTGGTCGGCCAGCAGGGTGCAGCCGTAGGGGCCGGCGATGTAGGCGCTGAGGTCCAGCACCCGCACGCCGGCCAGCGGCCCCTGGGCCTGTGGGCTGTGCATGGCCACGTTCACTCCGGCAGGATGTTCTGCTGCTTGGCCAGCTTCTGCCAGCGCGGGATGTCCGCGGCGATGGTGGCCGCAAACTGCGCCGGGCTCACCGGGTTGGGCAGCGCGCCTTCCTTGAGCAGGAACTCCTTGAACTCGGCGCTGGCGGTGATGGCGTTGACTTCCGCATTGAGGCGCTTGATGACCTCGGCCGGCGTGCCGGCCGGCGCCAGCAGGCCCCACCAGGCTTCAAATTCATAACCCGGCACCACGCTGGAAATGGCGGGCAGCTCGGGCGCAATGGCGCTGGGCTTGGCGCTGGTGACGGCCAGCGCGCGGATGCGCCCGCTGCGCACGTGCGGCATGATGGACGGGCCGCTGGAGATGAGCATCTGCACCTGGTTGCCGATCAGGTCCGTCACCGCCGGCCCCATGCCGCGGTAAGGCACGTGCACCACGAAGGTCTTGCTCAGCGCCTTCATGCTTTCGGTGGCGAACTGGTTGGTGCTGGCAATGCCGGAGCTGGCGTAGGCGTACTTGCCCGGGTGGGCGCGCAGCTCGGCAATGAACTCCTTGACGTTCTGTGCCGGGAAGTCCTTGTTCACCGCCAGGATGAACGGGCCCTGCGCCAGGATGGCCACCGGCGCCAGGTCGGTGGCCGGGTTGAAGCTCATGCGCTGCTGGATGGCCGCATTGGTGACCAGGCTGGACGACACCACCACCAGCGTGTAGCCGTCCGGTGCGGACTTGGCCACGTAGGCCGTGCCCGTGGTGCCGCTGGCGCCGGGGCGGTTGTCCACCACCACGGTCTGCTTGAGGCTCTGCGTCAGGCTCTTGGCCAGCAGGCGCGCAAAGACGTCGTTGGAGCCGCCTGCCGCGTAGGGCACGACGATGGTGATGGGCTTGCTGGGGTAGCGGTCCTGCGCAAGCGCGCTGCCGCTGGCCAACGTGGCGGCCAGGGCGGTTGCTGCGATGAAGCCGGTGTTGAAAGCCTTGCGTGTGAGGTTCACTTGCTGTCTCCGTTGGTGTCTGGGGTCAGGCCGTAGCGGTGGGCGTCCGCCAGCAGCTGGCGTGCGCGTTTCACAAAGGGGGCGTCCACCATGGCGCCGTCCACCACGTAGGCACCGGTCTGGGTGGCTTCGGCCGCGGCCGCGGCGCGCACGGTGCGCAGGGCCTGGGCCATCTCCTCGGGCGTGGGCTGGAACACCGCATTGGCCAGCGCCACCTGGCTGGGGTGTATGCAGCTCTTGCCCAGGAAGCCGAAGCGGCGTGCGGCTTCGGCCTCGGCCCGGAAGCCATCGGCGTCGCTGAAGCGTGCGTAGGCACCGTCGTAGGCAAAGATGCCGGCTTCGCCTGCCGCCAGGCGCAACTGCAGCCAGATGGGCACCAGCGCGTCCGGGTGGTGGCGGTCGATCTGCAGCGGCTCGAACAGGTCGCCCAGGCCCAGCTGCAGGCCGGCCACGCGCGGGTGGGCGCTCGCCAGCGCGTGGGCCTGGCGCAGGCCGCGGGGCGACTCGATGTTCAGCAGCAGCCGCACCGGCACCGTCACCCCGTTGCTGCGCTCTGCAGCTTCCAGCGCCTGCACGGCGGCCAGCACCTCGTCCACCGTTTCGGTCTTGGGCAGGTTCAGCAGTTGCAGCCCGGGCTGCACCACGGCGGCCACGTCGGCGGCAAAGTGGGCCGTGCCCAGCGCGTTGACGCGCACGATCAGCGTCTTGCCGCTGGCCGCCGCCGCGGGCTGCTGGAGCAGTGCCCGAATGGCGTCGCGCGCCTCGGCCTTGCGGCCTTCGGTGACCGAGTCTTCCAGGTCGAAGGACAGGCCGTCGGCCGGGCCGGACAAGGCCTTGTCGAAGAGTTCCGGCCGGCTGCCGGGCACAAAGAGCTTGCTGCGCATGGCGCGCAGTCTGGCGCTTTGCACATGCGATAAAAAGCCATGGTCTCTTGCTTCAGATAAAAGAAACTCTGTCTTCATGGAAACCAACTACCTGCGCACCTTTGTCTGGGTGGTGGAAGCCGGCTCGATGTCCGAGGCGGCGCGCCGCCTGGACATCACGCCCGCCGCCGTGGCCCAGCAGCTGCGGGTGCTGGAGGCCGAGCTGGGTGCGCCGCTGCTGCGCCGCGCCGGCCGCACCGTGAGCCCCACCGAGGCCGGCCACCGGCTGCTGGAACGCGCCCGCACGCTGCTTCGCGACCTGGGCCACCGGCGCGCCGTGGTGGCCGACCAGGACCAGCGTGTCGAGCAGGCGGTGGGTGCCATCAACACCATGCTGCACGGGCTGATGCCGGCCGTGCTGGCCAGCCTGGTGCGGGCGCAGCCTCAGGCCCGGCTGGTCATCCGTTCCGGCCTGACCAGCGAGCTGTACGCCGGCGTGCTGCGCGAAGAGCTGGACGCCGCCATCTGCCTGCACCCGCCTTTCAACCTGCCCAAGACCGTGCACTGGGCGCCGCTGCGCGAAGAGCGCCTGGTGCTGCTGGCGCCCACGGCCTGGGCCCAGCGCGATCCGCTGGCGCTGCTGCGCGAGGAACACCTGATCCGCTACGACCGCCGCCTGGGCGGCGGCCAGGCAGCACAAGCCTACCTGCAGCGCCAGGGCATCACGCCCCCGGAGCGCTTCGAGGTGAGTTCGCTGGCGGCCATCGCCATGCTGGTGTCGCGCCAGCTGGGGGTGTCCATCGCGCCCGACGCCACCACCGACTGGTGGCCCAATTGGCCCGTGGTGCGGCTGCCGCTGCCGCAGGCGCCGCAGGCACGCCACTTCGGCATGGTGTGGCTGCGTGCGTCGCCGCGCGCGCGGGCCATCGAGCTGCTGGCCGAGCACGCGCGGCAGGCGGTTGCCGCACTGGGGCCGCAGGCTGCTGCCGGGCGGCCGGCGCCCGCAAAATCGCGGCCCACACGCCGCACCCCTTGAGCCAGGCGCCCCGCGCCTGCAACGCCTGCATGAGCATTGCCCCCACCCCACCGGCTGAGCCGGCCAGCAACAACGGCGGGCCTCCCGAGGCCGTCCGCTTTGCCGAGGCCTTGCGCTTCTGGCTCAAGCTGGGCTTCATCAGCTTTGGCGGGCCGGCCGGGCAGATCGCCATCATGCACACCGAGCTGGTCGAGCGCCGCCGCTGGATCAGCGAGCGGCGCTTCCTGCACGCGCTGAACTACTGCATGCTGCTGCCGGGGCCCGAGGCGCAACAGCTGGCCACCTACATCGGCTGGCTGATGCACCGCACCTGGGGCGGCATCGTGGCGGGGGCCTTGTTCGTGCTGCCCTCGTTGTTCATCCTGATCGCGCTGAGCTGGATCTACCTGCGCTTTGGCCACGTGCCGCTGGTGGCCGGCCTGTTCTACGGTCTCAAGCCGGCGGTGACGGCCCTGGTGCTGCATGCCGCGCACCGCATCGGCACGCGGGCGCTGAAGAACGGCTGGATGTGGGGCATCGCGGCCGCCTCGTTCGTGGCCATCTTCGCTTTCGACACGCCTTTCCCGGCCATCGTGCTGGCCGCGGCGCTGGCCGGCTGGTTCGGCGCCCGGCGGTGGCCCCAGGTGTTTGCGTTGGGCGGCAGGCACGGCGGTGCGCAGGCGGGCTATGGGCCGGCGCTGATCGACGACCACACGCCCACCCCCGCGCACGCGCGGTTCTCGCGCGGCCACTTGGCCCGGGTGCTGCTCGTCGGGCTGGGACTGTGGGCGCTGGTGATGGCCGCGCTGGTGGCCACCCAGGGCCTGCAGGGCACGCTGGCGCAGATGGGCTGGTTCTTCACCAAGGCGGCCCTGCTCACCTTTGGCGGCGCCTATGCCGTGCTGCCCTACGTCTACCAGGGCGCCGTGGAGCAGCACCAGTGGCTCAGCGGCGCGCAGATGATCGACGGCCTGGCGCTGGGCGAGACCACGCCCGGGCCTTTGATCATGGTGGTGGCCTACGTCGGCTTTGTCGGCGGCTGGCTGAAGCAGGTGCTGGGGCCCGACGCGCTGTTCCTGGGCGGCGTGCTGGCGGCCAGCGTCGTCACCTTCTTCACCTTCCTGCCCTCGTTCATCTTCATCCTGGCGGGCGGGCCGCTGGTCGAGGCCACGCACGGCAAGCTGGGCTTCACGGCGCCGCTGTCGGCCATCACCGCCGCGGTGGTGGGCGTCATCCTCAACCTGGCGATGTTCTTCGCGTACCACGTGCTGTGGCCCCAGGGTTTTGGCGGGCGTTTCGAGTGGCCGTCGGTGCTGATCGGCGTGGCCGCGGCCGTGGCCCTGTTCCGCTTCAAGGTGGGCGTGATGCCGCTGCTGGGCGGCTGTGCGCTTGCCGGGCTGGTGCTGAGCGGGCTGATGCCTGTGTTGCGTTGACCCGCGCTGCCGTCACGCCTTGGCGGCCTCCCCGTGCAGCCAGGACAGGAAGGCCTCCACCGCCGGCCGCTTGGCGTGGCGCGCCGGGTACACCGCAAAGTGCGCCTTGGCGCGCACGAACTTGTCCAGGCCCAGCACCGGGCGCAGCCGACCTTCTGCCATCAGGCCTGCGGCCAGTGTGGCGCTTTCCAGCGCCACACCCAGGCCTTGCGCCGCAGCGTCCATGGCCATGATGGCGCGGTCGAAGCGCAGGCTGAAGCGCTCGGGCGCGCGCTTGTCGGTGTGGGCCGCAAACCAGTCGGACCACTGCACCACCTGCACGTTGCTCTGGATCAGCGGCACGTCCAGCAGCTGCTCCGCGCGCTTGAGCCGGTGCTGGCGGATGAAGGCCGGGCTGGCCAGCGGCAGGATGCGCTCTTCAAACAGCGGCTCGATCACCACGTGGGGCCAGTTGGGCACGCCGTAGCGGATGTCCAGGTCGGCATGGCCCAGCGCAAAGTCGCTGTGCGTGTGTGCGGCCGACAGGTTCAGCGAGATGCCCGGGCAGGCCTGCGCAAAACCGCGCAGGCGCGGCATCAGCCAGAGGCTGGCGAGGCTGGGTGAAGAGTGCACGTACAGGCTGGTGGCCACGCCCTGCTTGAGGTCTTCCGTGGCCGAGGCGATGGCGCCCAGCGCACCGCCCACGCGCGACAGGTAGCGCTCGCCGGCGGTGCTGAGCCGCACGCCGTGCGCACTGCGCTCCAGGAGGCGCACGCCCAGGTCGGCCTCCAGCCGCGCGATCTGGTGGCTGACGGCCGACGCCGTGAGGTGCAGCTCCGCCGCGGCCAGCGCAAAGCTGCGCCGCCGCGCCACCGCTTCAAAGGCGACCAGGTTGTTGAGTGCGGGCAGGCCCATGGTGGGAACCCTGTTGTTGAATGAAGAAGCGTCATCTTAGGGTGACCAGACTTCGCTTGTCATCATGAAAGCCCGCCCGCACCATGCGCGCCATTCCAGCAACAGGAGACGGCGCACATGCTGCTCAAGGACAAAGTGGCCCTCATCACCGGCGGCGCCGGTCTCAACGGCCTGGGCTTCGCCACCGCCCGCATGATGGCGGCGCAGGGCGCCAAGGTCGTCATCCTGGACCTGGCCCGCGCCGAGCCCGCCGCCGCCGCCGCGCAGCTGGGCGCGCAGCACCTGGGCGTGGTGGCCGACGTCACCGACAAGGCCTCTTGCGACGCCGCCGCCGCCGCGGTGCTGAAGGCCTTTGGCCGCATCGACATCCTGGTCAACAACGCCGGCATCACCCAGCCGGTGAAGACGCTGGACATCACCGGCGCCGACTACGACCGCATCCTGGACGTGAGCCTGCGCGGCACGCTGTACATGTCGCAGGCGGTCATCCCCGCCATGCGCACGCAGAAGGCCGGCGCCATCTGCTGCGTGTCGTCGGTGTCCGCGCAGCGCGGCGGCGGCATCCTGGGCGGGCCGCACTGCTCCGCGGCCAAGGCCGGCGTGCTGGGCCTGGCCAAGGCCATGGCGCGTGAATTCGGCATCGACGGCATCCGCGTCAACTGCGTGACGCCGGGGCTCATCGCCACGGACATCAACAAGGGCCTGATCCCCGAGGACAAGATGAAGACCATCCTCGAAGGCATTCCGCTGAACCGCATCGGCGAGCCCAACGCCGTGGCGGGCTGCCTGGTCTTCCTGGCCAGCGACCTGTCCAAGTACCTCACCGGCGTCACGCTCGATGTGAACGGCGGCATGTTGATCCACTGACCGCAGCGCACCACAACAAACCCACACGCAACGGAGACAAGACCATGCAACGCAAGACCTTCCTCGCCACCGCCATTGCCCTGGCTGCCACGCTG
>JACCDS010069143.1_pt1 | contig 18217 bp, 17 predicted proteins | sample 7446441 | NCBI WGS metagenome assembly JACCDS01 (sample SAMN15323445, study PRJNA562643) | freshwater metagenome | isolation source: river surface water | place: USA:Blue River Watershed | collected 2017-08-17
ATCTGGTCGGCGACTTTGTCCGGGTGGCCCTCTGACACCGACTCGGAGGTAAACAGGTATTCATTCGACATGCAAGCTCCCTGCAAGGAAAGTTGACAATGTGTCGCGGTCAACCGAGTGAGCCTGCGACGCTTTAGCGAGATTTGTAGACCGCCTCGCAAGTTGTCCAATTAACTCGGCGGTGATTTCGCATGCTATTTTACGCAACTTGCCCCAATTCAGCAAAACCGCCCCTCGTTCTCCCGCATGCTGCTTCGCCTGTTTCAACTCCTTTCTGTACTGCCGTTGCCGCTGCTGCACATGGCCGGCGCAATCGCCGGCTGGGTCGTCTACGCCGCTTCGCCGACCTACCGCCGCCGCATGCGCGAGAACCTGCAGCGCGCCGGCTATCTGCACCTGCTACCGACCGCCATCGCCGAAGCCGGCAAGGGCGTGCTCGAGCTGCCGTTCATCTGGTGCGCGCGGCCGCAGCGCGTGCTTGCCGCGGCGACACTGCACGACTGGGACATTGCGCAGCAAGCGCTGGACAGCGGCCAGGGCGCGATCTTCCTGACGCCGCACCTCGGCTGCTTCGAGATCATCGCGCAAGCGATCGCAAGTCGTACGCCGCTCACGGCGCTGTACCGGCCGCCACGCAAAGCCGCGTTGCGCCCTTTGCTCGAGCAGGCCCGGGCCCGCGGGGACCTGTCGCTGGCGCCGGCGAATCTCGCCGGTGTGCGGACCCTGCTGAAGACGCTTCGTCGTGGCGGCGCGATCGGCCTGCTGCCGGATCAGGTACCCGGTACCGGCGAGGGGGTGTGGACAGAGTTTTTCGACCGGCCCGCGTACACGATGACGCTGCCGGCCAAGATGCAGCAGATGAGCGGCGCAGCGCTGGTGTTGTCCTATGCGGAACGCCTGCCGCGCGGACAAGGCTTTGCGATCCGTTTCGTGCGCTTCGACCGGCCGCTCGAAGGCACGCCGGAGCAACAGGCGCGCACGATCAATGAGGCGATGGAAGAGTTGATCGCACGCTGTCCCGCACAATACTTCTGGAGCTACAACCGCTACAAGGGCAAGCCCCCGGTCGGCGTCGCCGGGGTATCGGCATGAGGCTGCTACTGGCGCTGATGTGGCTGCTGCACTGGCTGCCGCTGCCCGTGCTGGGACGGCTGGGCAAGCGGCTGGGCGACCTGCTGTACGTGCTGCTGCGCGAACGACGTCACATCACGCTCACCAACCTGGCACTGTGTTTTCCCGAACTGCCTGCGCGCGAACGGGAAACGATCGCACGCGCGCATTTCCAGGGCTATGCGCGCAGCGTGCTTGAGCGCGCGATCCTCTGGTGGGCGTCGCCGGCGCGCTTGCGTCGACTGATACGGGTCGTGCCGGCGGTACCGACCGCGCAGGCGGCAGCGCGACCGACCATCTTCCTGTGCCCGCATTTCGTCTGCCTTGAAGTGGCCGGCGTGGCGATCACGATGGAAGGTCCGCTGTGCTCAATCTATTCGAAGCAGCGCAGCAGCAAGGTGTTCGACGAAACCCTGCGCAAGGGCCGCGCCCGCTTCGCTTCCGCGGCTGAGAAAGAGCAGTTCCTGTTGTCGCGCAAGGCCGGCATCAAGCCGATCATCCGCGCCATGCGCAGCGGACGACCTTTCCTGATGCTGCCCGACCTCGATTTCGGCCGCAAGGAATCGATCTTCGTGCCTTTCTTCGGTGTGCCGGCGGCGACGCTGGCTGCACCGGCTCGGCTGGCGGCCGCGACTGGCGGCCAGGTCATCCCGGTCACCACGCGTTTCCTGCCCGACTATCGTGGCTGGGAAGTGAGGTTCCATCCGGCGTGGGACGACTTCCCGGGTGGCGACATTGAGGCGGCGACCAGACGAATGGTAGCCTTCATCGAAGATCGCATCCGCGAAGCGCCGTCCGAGTACTTCTGGTCGCACAAGCGCTTCAAGACGCGCCCGCCCGGCATGCCGCCGGTATACAAGCAATCGAAACGTTCGAGATAAGCGATGACACTCAAATTCACCAAGATGCATGGCGCCGGCAATGATTTCGTCGTGATCGACGCCATCAGCCAGGCGGTCAGTTTCACACCGGAGCAATGGCGCCGGATCGCGGACCGGCGCTTCGGCATCGGTGCCGACCAGATCCTCGTGGTTGAGCGTCCGACGCGGCCGGACGTTGACTTCCGCTACCGGATCTTCAATGCTGACGGCGGCGAAGTGGAACAGTGCGGCAACGGCGCCCGCGCCTTTGTGAAATTTGTCGTCGATAAAGGACTAACGGAAAAGCGCCAGATACGCGTTGAGACAATGTCCGGCGTGATCACGCCGCGGCTCGAGGATGATGGCCGGATCACCGTCGATATGGGCGCGCCCGTCTTCGCGTTGGCGCGCGTGCCCTTTGACAGCAGCGGCCTGCAGGCTCGCAAGTCGGGCGACGCAAGCTTGTGGCCGCTGCAGATCAGCGGCGCAACAACCGAGGTGGTCGTGCTGTCGATGGGCAATCCGCATGCCGTGCAGCTGGTCGATGACGTCGACACGGCAGCGGTACTGAGCGACGGGCCATTGATCGAGAATCACCCGCGTTTTCCGAATCGCGTGAATGCGGGCTTCATGCAGGTGCTCGACCGGCAGCATGTCCGGCTGCGCGTGTTCGAGCGCGGTGCCGGCGAGACGCTCGCCTGCGGTACCGGCGCGTGTGCGGCCGTAGTCGCGGGAATCTTGCTCGGTCGGCTGGATTCGCCGGTCGCCGTGTCGACGCGCGGCGGCGAACTGTCGATTGCCTGGGAAGGCGACGCGTCGCCGGTGATGCTGACGGGTCCGGCGGTCAGCGTGTTCGAAGGAAGTTGCGAAATCTGAGCGGATGCCAAGGGCGACCCACCCGCGATCATGCGCGACGGCTCGTAGGAGAGCGCCGCTGTGAGATCAGGCTGCGAAAGCGATACAAGCGTTGCCGGTAGGTTCCCTCCGGGCCCAGCTCGGTGCCAGCGTCGGCCGGGTCGAACAGCCGCGCCGCCCGATCCAGCGCCTGGCGCTGCTCGCCAGTCAGCACCTGGATCAGCCTGCGCCGGCTACGCGGATGGGCATTGCGGATATCGATTTCCAGACAATGGCCATGATCGGATGACTCGACATCAAGCAACAGCGCCTCCGCGCGCGTCAGGCCGAACCAGTAGGCCAGCTCGATTCGCGCCGCAAGGAAGGGGTACTGGCTGCTGACCTCGCGATTGAACTTCACGCGTGCGGCGACGGCCCATTCCGCCCTGCGCACCGGTGGTGCGATCTTTTCCAGCAAGGCTTTTGCTTCCCCGTTGCCCTGTCCGGCAGCCTTCTGCAGCCAGTACACCGCACGGATATCTGCTCGTGCTTCAATACGCCTTGCGCGCCAGGCGACCAGCCCCAGTTCGAGTTGTGCATGCTCATGTCCGCCGACGGCAGCCATTTCAAGATGGCGGCGTGATTCCGCGATGCTGCGCCGTGAAAATTCGGGCTTCAGGTAGATGCGCGAAATAGCAAACCATGCGGCTGCGTTGCCTTGGTCAGCGGCGAGTGTTAACCACCGAATCGCTTTTTTGTAGTGCGCCACACCCGGAATGCCGGGCACCCGACTGCCTTCTTCATCCATGCGAGCAATCCACAAGCCGAACGCAAGTTGGGCATTGCTGTCACCGCCCTCGGCGCCAATGCGGAGGTAACGCTCGATCAGTTTGATATTCGGATCGGTAACGGTAAGAAGGGCTTTCGCGCAGCGTGTGAGCAGGTCGAGCTCTTTTTTGGTGTAGGGTCGCCGGCGCGATTGCATGCTGCTGTTGCGGCGATCGATTTCCTGCGCCATGGGCAGTGCCCAGAACATGAATTTCAGATAATTCCCATTGAGCCAGGCATGATCGGCCAGCGCCATCTGCGCTTCGGCTACGCCGCCGCGCGCAGCCTTCGCTGCCCAGTCCAGCACAAGGTCGCGGCGCTGACGCTGCTGCGGCGAGATGTCGTGCGCTTGCTTGCCGGCGAGCAGATCCTGCATTCCCAACTGCTGTGCATACAGCCACTGCGCATCGGCCAGGCCGGATTCTGCCGACGCCTTCAGTGCGCGCATCGATTTTTGCCGCAGCGTCTGGTCTGCGCGCGTCCAACTTGAAAACACGAGCATCGCCAGCACGAGGCCGGCGCGCGCGGAGCCGCTCTCGAACGCGCGCTCGTACCACAACGCGACCCGCAGCGGGTCATCGTGCTGGCGTGCGATGTTGAACGACACATTTTCACCGATCAGCAACCAGGCTTCCTGCTGGTTTTGTTCGGCCGCCTTCTCCAGCCAGTGCAGGGCGGTCGGCTGGCTTTGCGGCAGGCTCGCGCTACCGAACAAATACCGCTTGCCAAGCGCAAGCTGCGCCTGCGGCTGGCCGGCGCGCGCGGCGCGAATAATCAGCAATTCTTCACGATTGGCCATCAGGTGGGAGGCGCACAGCGTAGTTATCAAAACGAAAACACACAAACTCTGCGGCCTTGCATGAATTGCGTCAACGCGAGGGGGTGTGAATAAAACAACAAGCTTTGTAAATCCCCAACGCTTGATCCAAGCGCTGAGTTACGCCGGGACTTAGCTTCACGTCATTTCCAAAATAGCAATTAACTTTCAGCCCATCCGACTGACTCACGCGGATTGCTCGAAAACTTTTACTGGGGATGACACGATGAAAAAGCTGCATATCGCGCTGGCCGTCGCCGGTGCCCTGACCGGTACTGCGCATGCGCAAACGAATGTCGAGATCTACGGCGTCGTCGACATGGGTTTCGTCCGCGAAACAGGCACCGTTACAGGCCTGACGACCGGGACTAGCGCTGCAATTCTTCCGACCGGCAACAAGCTCAGCAGCGGGGCCCAGTCCGGCACGCGCCTCGGCTTCAAGGGCAGCGAAGATCTCGGCGGCGGCGCAAAAGCGCTGTTCGTGCTGGAAACCGGCATCGCAGGTGATGCCGGCGGCTTCACCCAGGGCAACCTTGCGTTTGCCCGGCAAAGCTTCGTCGGTCTGCAGAGTGATCAGGGCACACTCACGTTAGGTCGGCAGTACACTTCGTACTTCCTCACGCTGAACCAGGTCGCCGACCCGTTTATGTCAGGGCTGGCAGGCAATGCGCAGAACCTGATGCTACCGGCGGCCGTGCCCGCCGGCCTGCCGGCCGCAACCGACCCCGCCACACTGGCTGCCGAACCGGATCGCGCCATTCGCATGAACAACGCGATCAAGTATGTATCGCCCCTAAGGAACGGACTCAGCGGCGAAGTCGCCTACGGCTTTGGCGAAATGACAGGCAACAGCGGCGGCAACCGCATTCTGACTGCTTCGGTCGGCTATAGCGGCAATCCGCTGAACGTACGTATTGCTTACTACCGGAAGAACAATCGCGCCGACACGGACAAGATGGAAAGCGTGCTGCTGGCTGCAAACTACGATTTTGGTGTCGCGAAGATCTTTGCGGCTTACGCAGACAACGACTGGTTCATCGGCAAGAGCCGCGATTTCCTGATCGGCACCACCGTGCCCTTCGGCCCGCACACCTTCCTCGCGTCCTACATCAGAAAGACCGGACGCGGCGCCTTCGATGGCGACGATGCGAACCAATTCGCCGTCGGCTACACCTATTCATTGTCAAAACGAACCAATCTGTATGCAGCCTATGGCCGCATCAACAACGACGGCGCCGCGAAATTCACCGTAGGTACCAACTCCGAAAACGGCACCAGCAACAAAGGATTCAATCTCGGCGTGCGCCACACGTTCTGAATTCCGGGCGTTTTGCCCGAAAGAATTCGGCGCTTGTTCAACGTGGGAAGGACAAGTGCCGGATAGGCTGGCTTCAGCCTGCAGAGTCATCTGCGAATTAATCTCCTCTCTTTTGCGGCACCTTCGGGTGCCGCCTTTTTTTGAGCACCTCAGGAATACCTGTTTTGGGCTTGGCTGCAGGTAAAATCCCGTTCAATGGCATCCGGCTTCCCGGTCGGGGCACCGCTGACCTGATGAGCTTCCACTCGACATTCATGACCGATCTTACCGATACCAACACGGTTGCCGAATTCCTGCAAAAACACCCGGAATTTTTCGAGCATCATCCCGAACTGCTCACTGGACTGCGCCTGACAACCGCGCTGGGCGGACGCACGGTGTCGCTACAGGAACGTCAGGTGGAAGTACTGCGTGACAAAATCCGGCAACTCGAACTGAAGCTGGCCACGCTGACACGGAATGCCGCAAATAACGACGCCATCATGAGTAATTTCCACCATTGGATACTCAGGCTTTTGGCCGATGACGGTGGAGCCAATACGCCAGACGTGCTGCTGCGAGCGCTGAAGGAAAGCTTCAATGTGCCGGCGGCATCGCTGCGACTGTGGCAAGTCAGGCCGGAATATGCGGGCGCCTGGTACGCCGCCAATGCACATGATGCCCCTACATTTGCTGACCGGCAGAAATTGCCACTCTGCGGACCGGCAGCGGACAAGCCCGGCGTGCCATGGCTGGATAGCGCAACGACCACGCAATCTGCGGCTCTGGTTCCGCTGCGCAAGCGCGGCAGCGAGCAGAGTTTCGGGCTGCTGGTGATGGGTTCGCCCGATCCGCTGCGCTTCTCGCCTGAGCTCACGACGGACTTCCTTGTCCGTATCGGCGAAGTCGCCAGCGCCCAGCTGCAAGTGCTGATCGCCTGACGCGATGAATAATTCCGGCAACCCGCCGGACATTGCCGGCTACCTGACGCACCTGCAGACGCAGCGCATGCTGTCGCCGCACACGCTGGACAGCTACCGGCGTGACCTGCAGCAGCTAGCCAGCCTGCTCGCCGAACAATCGGCGGGCGCCCCGCTGGCAAGCCTGACGCCACCCGACATTCGACGCTTCGCCAGCCAGTTGCATGCGCGCGGACTGGCGCCGACGTCGATCGCCCGAAAGCTGTCGGCGTGGCGCACTTTCTATGGCTGGCTCGCATTGGAACACGGCCTGCCTGCCAATCCGGTCGACGGCATCAAGCCGCCACGGCGCGCGAAGTCACTGCCGAAAGCGCTCGGTGTCGATGACGCGGTCAAACTGGTCTCAAGCGGCGCGAGACCCGGCGATGCGGAGTCGGCCCATGCATGCTGCAGTAAGGCGATCTTTGAATTGCTGTATTCCAGCGGCCTGCGGGTGTCGGAACTGACCGGCCTTGACCTCAGACATGCGAAAGAAGGCAGCCATGAATCACTGGGCTGGATCGATTTTGACGCGGCCGAAGTCATCGTGACCGGCAAAGGCAGCAAGCGGCGCAGCGTCCCGGTCGGCAAGGCGGCCATCGCGGCCTTGCGCGACTGGCTCGCCGTGCGCGCGCATCTGGCGCGACCGGCGCCTGCGACCGATGCGCATGCGCTTTTCCTGTCGGCGCGCGGGCATCGCATCTCGCCGCGCGAGGTACAGAGGCGGATCAAGGCGCATGCGCAAGCACTCGGCATTCCCGCCAATGTGCACCCGCACATGCTCAGGCATTCGTTTGCGTCCCATCTGCTGCAATCGTCCGGCGACCTGCGCGCCGTGCAGGAAATGCTCGGGCACGCATCGATCGCATCGACACAGGTCTATACTTCGCTGGATTTCCAGCGCCTCGCGCAGGTCTACGACGCCGCGCACCCGCGGGCGAAAAAGCAGCGGGACAACGGTTGAAAACCAGCCGGTCGCCCCCATTTTGTACTGATTCAATCGAATAGCACGCCCATGTCCCTGATACCCGCCACCATCCTGACCGGCTTCCTCGGCGCCGGCAAGACCACGCTGCTCAAGCGCATCCTGAACGAGCAGCATGGGATGAAAATCGCCGTCATCGAAAACGAATTCGGTGAGGAGAACATCGATAACGAAATCCTGGTCCGGGACAGCAACGAACAGATTGTCGAAATGAGTAATGGCTGCGTCTGCTGCACCGTGCGCGGTGACCTGATTGTGGCGCTCGGCCAGCTCGCGCAAAAGCGGCGCGAAGGCACGCTTCATTTCGACCGCGTGGTGATCGAGACTACGGGCCTGGCCAATCCGGGTCCGGTGGCGCAGACTTTCTTCATGGATGAGGAGGTCGGCACGTCTTACCTGCTGGACGGGGTCATCACCGTGATCGACGCCAGCAACGCAATGCAACAGCTGGATCGCTTCCAGGAAGCGCAACGGCAGGTCGGATTTGCCGACCGCATGCTGTTGTCGAAAACGGATCTGGTGGGCGAGGAGGCGGTCGCCGCACTGGAGGCGCGGCTCATGCGCATCAACCCGCGCGCGCCGGTCGCACGCGCGAATTTCGGCTCGGCGCCAATCGCCGAGATCCTCGACATTCGCGGGTTCAACCTGAACGACCGCCTCGAGATCGACCCCGATTTCCTGCAGGCCGACGAACATGCGCATGAATGCGGCGATGATTGCGACCACCACCATGGCGACCATGACCACGCCCATCATGACCATGCGCACCACCACGGTGCCGGGGGCCACACCGATGAAATCGCCGCCTTCGTCTTCCGCAGCGATCGACCATTCAATCCGGCCCGGCTGGAAGAATACGTCGGCGGCCTGATTCAGGTATATGGGCCGCGCATGCTGCGCTATAAAGGCGTGCTGTGGCTGAAGGGCGCATCGCGCAAGGTAATTTTTCAGGGTGTGCACCAGACCATGGGCAGCGACCTGGGCGCGCCCTGGCCCGCAGGCGAACCGCGCGGCAGCAAGATAGTCTTCATCGGTCAAAACCTGCCGAAAGACGTGTTCATCGAAGGACTGACCCAGTGTCTGGAGCCAGCGGACAGCACGTCCTTGCAAGATTAAAAATTTTCATCTGTTTTTTTTAACAATTAACCGGATGCCTTGCCCTGAACAACACGCACTAAAAATCACGCAAAGCTTGCCGACCGGCCGGACAATGCGATTACAATAGCCGCCGGTTAAAGCCAACCCCGATACCAGACCCTGACGAGCCGCTTCTTTCAGGAGTAGGGTTTGTGGGGGCTGCGCGGCGACAAGGCCGCAGCAAGTCCCGCGGGTAAAATTCACCGATTCGTAGTTACGAAAGCTAGCGACGTGGCAACCAATTCCAAGACATCGAAGTCGACCGTCACCGACGGCGCCCTCCTCACCGAGGAACAAATCCTCGCGATGGGCGAGAAAGACTACATGAACGCGGCGCAACTCGCGTTCTTCAAGGCGCGCCTGCAGCAGCTCGAGAAAGACCTGCTGAAGAATGCCGACGAGACCACTGAACACCTGCGCGAGACGGTGCTGGTTCCCGATCCTGCTGATCGTGCAACGATCGAGGAAGAACATGCGCTAGAACTGCGCACCCGTGACCGCGAGCGCAAGCTGCTGAAGAAAGTGCAGCAGTCGCTGCAGGCCATCGACGCCGGCGACTATGGCTGGTGCGAAGAGACTGGCGAGCCGATCGGCATCCCGCGCCTGCTTGCGCGCCCGACCGCCACCCTGTCGCTGGAAGCCCAGCAGCGCCGCGAACTCAAGCAAAAGCTGTACGGCGACTAAGCACCTGCCGGACTGCCCCTGCAGATCCAGAGCCCCCGCCCATTGGCGGGGGCTTTGTTTTTGGGCTACCATCGTTGGCCTGAGAACAACATATTACTGTTCGGCCGGATGACTCCCCCGTTGCCAAGAATCGAACGCCGCCACCCCTGGCTGGCCATAATGGTGGTGCTGAGCCTGCTGTTCACGCAGTGGCTCGGCTTCGGCCATGCGATAGCCCATGGCAATGGCCTGCCGGAGTTCAGCCAGTCGAAGGCCAAGGTCGGCGCCCTGCCGGAACACCAGAAATCCTCCAGCACTTGTGCGGCCCTGGATGCAGCCACGCTGGCGGCCGGCATGCCAATGACCAGCTTTGCGATCGCCTTCACGGCGCTGGCCGGCGGCCCGATCATACTGCCGCTGCGTACCGGTTGGCACCGCCTCTTCACCGCCCACTTCAGTTCACGCGCTCCACCTTCGAACACCTGACCCCCGCAGTCAGTACGCTGCCCGCAAGGGCAGCGTTTCGTGTTCATCGTTTGTGGAGACACCCATGGCTTTCCAGAAGTCCGCGCTTGCCAGCGCCGTGCTGTGCGCCCTGACGGCCGCCGCCCATGCGCAAGAAACGGCCAAGACCCTTGCCCCCGTCGTCGTGACCGCCGATCCCTTCGGCGCCAGCGAGGGCGGCACCATCCTGACGCCGGCGCGCGTGCTGGCCGGCGACCAACTGCGCGACAAGCTCGGCGGCTCCTTAGGAGAGACACTGATGGGCGAGCCGGGCGTGAATGCGTCCGGCTTCAGCGCCGGCGCGTCGCGGCCCATCATTCGCGGGCTTGATGGACCGCGCATCAAGATCCTGCAGAACGGCATGGGGAGCGGCGACCTGTCGGCCATCTCGAATGACCATGCGGTCGGCGCCAGTTCGCTGGTCGCGCAGCAGATCGAGATCCTGCGCGGACCGGCGACGCTGCTGTATGGCTCCGGCGCCATCGGCGGCGCCGTGAACATCGTCAATGGCCGCATCCCGACCCAGCTCGAGCCCCAGCCGACTGGCGAGGCCGAACTGCGGGCCGGCAGCGTCGACGGCAGCAGCCTGTTTGCGTTCAGCACCGACCGTGCGGCCGGCAAGATCGGCCTGCATGTCGACGGCAGCGTGCTGCGCGCCGGCGACTACCGCATCCCCGGCAACAGTGCCGCCGATGGCAGCGGCGATACCGGCAAGCTGTCCTTCTCCGGCAACCGCGAAGACAGTCTCGGCGTCGGCGCATCGCTGGTGGAATCGTGGGGTCATGTCGGCGCATCGATCGGCCAGACCGAGCGGCTGTACGGCATTCACGGCCGCGATGAAAACGCGAAAATCGATCTGGCGCAATTCCGCTTCGACGTCGATAGCCTCGTGAAGTCACCCTTGCCGGGTTTCGACTCGCTGCGCATCAAGCTCGGTCACAACGACTACCAGCATACCGAGCTCGAAGACGTCCGCGATCCGCATGTGAGATTCTCGAACCGCTCCTTCGAATCGCGCTGGGAACTGAGCCACCTGCCGCTGGCAGGCTGGCGCGGCAAGCTCGGCGTTCAGACCGATAACGCGACCGTCAAGGCCTTGAACGTCGAGGATCCGTCGGTCGCACCGACCGTGCCGCGCACCCGGTCGTCGTCGCTGGCCGCGTTCGCCGTCGAAGAAAAAGATTTCGGCGATGTGCGCGTCAGCGCCGGCATGCGCATCGAGCAGTCCGAGCGCCGGCCCGAAAGCGATCGCGCACGCGACTTCGCGCTCGCCTCCGGCTCACTGGGCGCGCTGTGGACCTTCATGCCGGGCTATGCCGTCGGCGCCACCGGCTCGATCGCGCAGCGCGCGCCGACGGCCGAAGAGCTCTACTCCGGCGGCATGCACCACCCGACCGAGACCTTCGACAAGGGCGACGCCCGGCTGCGCAAGGAAACCTCGAACAACATCGAGCTGTCACTGCAGAAAACCACCGAGCGCCTGCGCTGGAAAGCCAACCTGTTCCAGAACAAGGTCAAGGATTTCATCTATGGCGCACTGGGCGGCGAGGTCTGCGAAGCGACCGGCCTGACCGGCGACGGCGTCTGCGACACAGTGCGCGAGCGCAGCTTCCGCCAGGCCGATGCGACCCTGCACGGCTACGAAGCCGAGCTCAGCTACAACCTGTACGAGCACGGCTGGTACGGCCGACTCTTCACCGACAGTTCACGGGGGCGCCTCGATGGCATCGGCAACCTGCCACTGCAGCCGGCGACCCGTACCGGCGCCACGATCGGCTATCAGGATGCGGTCTGGCGCTCATCGCTGAGCGTACTGCATGCCAGCGCACAAAATCGTATCGCCAGCCCGGACATCTCGGATGAGACCGTCACCCGCGGCTACACGCGCGTAGACGCCAGCATTTCACGAGTGCAGCGTTTCGGCACGACCGATCTGACCTGGTTCCTGCTGGCGCGCAACCTGCTGAACGAAGAAATCCGCCTCTCCACATCGCTGCTGAAAGATTATGTGCCGCAAGCCGGGCGCAATCTGATGATCGGGGTGCGCGCGCGTTTCTGAACGAAGCGCAACCCGCGCCGGCGCCGACGATGCACGATGGAGCCTCTGCAGCTTGTCGGGTTCATGCCACGCATGATCCCGACAACTGGCTGCCAACGCGGCTTGGATAGGCCCCTGCGCGCATCACAAGCCAGCAGTTCGCGCACAAACGGTTAATGTCGCGCACATCGTTCCCTTCTCGCGATGCCGGGGTCCATGTGAAATTTCTCCGCCTGTTCGGCAAGTCGATCCCTCCGGTGCGCCATGTGCGCAAGCCATCGCCGCCACAGGCGAACGCCGTTGCCGGGGACACCGCGCGGAAAATCGACGCGATCGAATCCGAGATCAGCGCCGAACTCGAGGCTGGCCCGGTGCCGGCAACCGCAGCCAATGCGCCGGCGGCGCTGCTCGCGCAGCGCATCGACGAAGCCAGCCTGCTGTACGCGAGCCGGCAACCCAGCGCTGCCGAGGCCTTGCTGCTCGAGGCCATCGCGCAGCACAGCGGTGGTACGCAGGAGCCGCTCGCGTGGATGATGCTGCTCGAACTGGCCTGTGTCGCCGACAGCCAGCCGCAATTCGAGGAACTGGCATTGCGCTACGCGCAACGCTTCGAAACCTCGCCGCCGCAATGGCGCGGCCGGCGACCAGATTCGCCCATGCCGGCCGCCAGCCCGCCCGTGATCGGCTTTCGCGGCAAGCTCAGCGACAGCGCCGCACCCGCGCTGACCCGCTTTGCGCACATGGCCGCACCACATGCGGCCATGTGCATCGACCTCGGCGGCGTAACCACGGTCGACCGCGGCGGCTGCGAGCTGCTGCTGCACTTACTGGAAAACTGGCTGGGCGAGGGCCGCCATGTCGAGCTACTGCCGGCGCCGTCACTGGCCTCATTGCTGCGCTCGCAACTAGATGCTGCGCCGGCCGACGCCAATGACAGCCGCTGGCGGCTGCTGATCGAGCTGCTGCGGTTCGGCGGCGACGCAAGCGCCCATGAGGATGCCTGCGTCGCCTACAGCATCGCGCATGAAGTGTCGCCGCCGGCGGCCCTGCTACCCCAGCCGCTGGCGGCGCAGGGACAGGGCGCCGATGCGCTTACGCTGCCTGCCGAGATCACCTATCCGGTCGACGCGCTGCTGGAATCGCTGCAGGCACCGGCGGCACGCCTGCCCGTGATCGTGCTCGACTGCAGCCGCCTGCAGCTAGTCGAGGTCAATGCAGCAGCGCCGTTGCTGGCCGGACTCGCGCGCCTGGCCAACGGCAAAACGGTAGAATGGCGGGACATATCCCACCTCGTGTCGACGCTGCTGCAACTGATCGGCGGCGCAGATCGCCTGAGGATCGTCAATCGCAAGCCCTGAGCGGCCGCGCCCCCGGGCCGGCACAGCGGGCGTCCGGATCGCAATCGCATGGAACAATTTCACGGCACCACCATACTCTCGGTTCGTCGCGGCGCGCAGGTCGCGCTCGGCGGCGACGGCCAGGTCACGCTTGGCAACGTTGTGATGAAGGGCAGCGCTCGCAAGGTACGCAAGCTCTTCCACGGCAAAGTCCTGGCCGGCTTCGCCGGCGGCACCGCCGATGCATTCACACTCATCGAGCGTTTCGAGTCCAAGCTCGAAAGCCATCAGGGCAACCTGCTGCGCGCATCGGTCGAACTGGCGAAGGACTGGCGCACCGACCGCATGCTGCGCCGGCTCGAGGCGATGCTGCTGGTCGCCGACCGCGAAGCGACACTGATCATCACCGGAAATGGCGACGTGCCCGAGCCCGAGCAGGGCGTCGGCGCGCTTGGCTCCGGCGGCAGCTACGCGCAGGCGGCAGCATTGGCGCTGTACGAGAACACCGAGCTGGGCCCGGCCGACATCGTCAAAAAATCGCTGACCATCGCCGGCGAGCTGTGCATCTATACCAACCTGTCACTGACCATCGAGACACTGGACTGAACGCAACATGAACCTCACACCGGAACAAATCGTCGCCGAACTCGACAAGCACGTCGTCGGGCAGGGCAAGGCCAAGCGCGCGGTTGCGATTGCGCTGCGCAACCGCTGGCGCCGCCAGCAGGTCGATGAAGCATTGCGTGGCGAGATCACGCCGAAGAACATCCTGATGATCGGTCCGACCGGCGTCGGTAAAACTGAAATCGCGCGCCGGCTGGCCAGGCTGGCCGATGCGCCGTTCATCAAGATCGAGGCCACCAAGTTCACTGAAGTCGGCTATGTCGGCCGCGATGTCGACACCATCATCCGCGACCTGACCGAAATCGGCATCAAGCAGACCCGCGAGCAGGAAATGCGCAAGGTGCGCGCGCAGGCGGAAGACGCGGCGGAAGAGCGCATCCTCGACGTGCTGCTGCCGCCGGCGCGTGACTTCGGCTTCTCCGGCACGCCGTCGCCGGAAGACAAGAGCACGAACACGACGCGGCAGACCTTCCGCAAGCGGCTGCGCGAAGGCGCCCTCGACGACAAGGAAATCGAGATCGAGGTCGCCGAGGCGCGCCCGCAAATGGAGATCATGGCGCCGCCCGGCATGGAAGAGATGACGGAGCAGATCAAGTCCATGTTCTCCGGGCTCGGCGCTGGCCGCCGGCAGGCACGCAAGCTGAAGATCGCGGACGCAATGAAGATGCTCGTCGACGAAGAGGCGGGGCGGCTGGTCAACGAGGACGAGCTGAAACAGCGCGCCATCGCCAACATCGAGCAGAACGGTATCGTGTTCCTCGACGAGATCGACAAGATCGCCTCGCGTGCCAATACGCAGGGCGCCGACGTATCGCGCGCCGGCGTGCAACGCGACCTGCTGCCGCTGGTCGAAGGCACGACAGTGAACACCAAGTACGGCATGGTGAAGACCGACCACATCCTGTTCATCGCGTCGGGTGCGTTCCACCTGGCCAGGCCGTCCGACCTGATCCCCGAACTGCAGGGACGCTTTCCGATCCGCGTCGAGCTCGAGTCACTGGCGATCGCCGATTTCGAGCGCATCCTCACCGCGACCGACGCCTGCCTGACGCGCCAGTACCAGGCACTGCTGGCAACCGAGAACGTGCACGTGAACTTCACGCCGGACGGCATCCGCCGGCTGGCCGAAATCGCCTACTCGGTCAACGAGAAGACCGAGAATATCGGCGCGCGGCGTCTCTACACCGTCATGGAGAAACTGCTCGAGGAAGTGTCCTTCGGCGCCGGCGAGCAGGCATCGGAAAACGTGCAGATCGACGCCGCCTATGTCGATACCCGGCTCGGCGAGCTGGCGGTCAACGAAGACTTGTCGCGTTACGTGCTGTAAGGCGACCGACAGAGCACGATGGCAAACAAGACCCTGGCCAAGCGACAAAAGCTGTCGTTCCGCGTCGAGCCATCGCAGCGGCCGCTGAAGCCGCGCAATCCGGTCGCGGTGCCGGCGAAGCAGCGCGCAGCCGGGCCGCACCGCAAGAGCAAGTCCGCGAACCGGCAGGCCAAAAAACGCGAGCTGATCCGGCAACTGCTGCAAAAAAACGGCAACGACTGATCAGCGCGTCGGCGCCGTCGCTGGCGGCACGGCTTGCGGCGGCCGCATTACCGGCGCGGTCGTCGGCCTCGGCGGCCTGACCGATCCCTGCGACGGCACCTGTGGCTGCGGCTTGGCTACAGGCGAAGCGCCGCCTGTCACACTGCCGCCGGCATCGCTGCCACCCGCCGACGATGGCGCAGCCGCCGGCTGTGACGGCTGAGGTGCCTGCTGCTGCGCCGGCGGCTCCGGCGTCACGCCGGCCTGCAACGACGCCGTGCTGCCTTCCTGCGCCACGAACGGCGGCAGGCTCAGCTCCCGCTCGACGCCACGTTGCGACAGCAGCACGGTGCGCGCATCGATCTGCTTCACCGTCAGTCCCGGCAGTACCTCCGCATCCACCGGCAGCGCGCGCGCCGGCTTGCCTTCGGTAGCGATGATCGCAATGCTCGCGCGGCCGGCCAGCAGGATCCCGCGCAGTTGTACCTCGGCGCCGGCAGCGTCCTGCGGGCGACCGCCGAACAGTGTCGACGCGGCCGCTACCGATGGCAGCGGCCGCGCCGCGTCAGGCGGCGCCGCGACTGCGCGCGGCTGCGGTGCGAACCATTGCAGCAGCCAGTAGGCAAATGATGCGCAGAGCGCGACAAACAGCAGCAAGGCAACGAAGGCAGGAGCGCGCTGCATCGTTCTAGCGCACCAGCTGGTTGATCTCGATGATGGGCATCAGCACCGCCAGTACGATCAGCAGCACCACCACCCCCATCGCCAGGATCAGTACCGGCTCGAGCAGCCCGGCGATGGTCAGCGCGCGCCGCTCCAGATCCTGCTCCTGCATCTGCGCAGCACGGTTGAGCATCGCCGGCAGTTCGCCGGTGACTTCGCCGGCGCGGATCATGTGCACCAGCATCGGTGGAAAGTGCTGGTGCCGGGAGAGCGAGCGCGCCAGGCTGACGCCCTCCCGCACGGACGCGGTCGCGTCCTCGACCTGCTGGCGCATGGCGACGTTCGAGAGGGTGTCACGGCTGGTCTGCAGCGCGCGCAGGATGGGCACGCCGGAACTGATCGTGATCGCCAGCGTACTGGCGAAGCGCGCGGTATTCAGGCTGCGCTGGAAACGTCCGACCAGCGGCGCATTCAGCAGCCAGCGATGCCAGCGCATCTTCGCGAGCGGGTCGCGCAGGCTGCGTCGCCACAGTGCGAACGCGACGCCAGCCGCGAGCGCGACCAGCCAACCCCAGTGGCGCACGACATCCGAGATCGCCAGCATCATCACCGTCAGAAAAGGCAATTGCTGCTTCGTATTCGCAAACACCGACACGATCTGCGGCACCACATAGGTCAGCAGGAAAATCACAATGGCAAACGCGACCAGGGTGACGATCGCCGGATAAGTGAACGCCAGCCTGACTTTCTGCACCAGCGCATTGCGACGCTCGACGTAATCGGCCAGCCGTGACAGCACGCCGGCCAGCTGGCCGATCTGCTCGCCGGACGCGACCAGCGCACGGTAGATATCGGAGAAATCGCGCGGGTGACGCGCCAGCGCATCCGACAGTGACGAGCCACCTATCACCTCGGAACGAATGGCAGCGATCAGGTCGCGCAGGTAAGGGCGTTCGGCCTGCTCCATCAGCGCATCGAATGCCTGCTCCAGTGGCAGGTTCGCTTCCAGCAATGACGCCAGCTGGCGCGTGAACAGCGCCAGTTCCACCGTCGACACTTTGTCGCCGAACAAGAAGGTGCGCCGGCCCTGCACGCCGGCATCGCCGGCGATTGCGTCGACCGCCAGCGGCAGCAAGCCGCGCGCTCGCAGATCCGAGCGCGCCGCGCGCGGACTGTCGGCCTGCAATACACCCGAGCTGGCGCTGCCTGCGGCATCAACGGCTTCGTAGCGGAAAGCAGGCATGGTGGCTTACTCCTTGGTCACGCGCAGCAACTCCGCTGCCGTCGTGGTGCCGTCGCGCAGCCAGCGTTCGCCATCGTCGCGCATCGTCTGCATGCCGTCGCGCTGCGCAGTCGCGCGTATCTCGGCTTCCGATGCGCGATCATGGATCTGTGCGCGAATCTGCTCGGTGGTCAGCAGCAATTCATAGATACCGACGCGTCCGTGATAACCGGTATGCCCGCAGCGCTCGCAGCCCGCCTCGCGCCAGCCATTGCCGTCGATGTAGCGGCAATGCACGCACAGCTTCCTCACCAGCCGCTGCGCGACCACGCCAATCAGAGAAGACGACAGCAGGAAGGGTTCGATACCCATGTCGAGCAGACGGGTGACGGCGGCGGCCGCATCGTTCGTGTGCAGCGTGGCCAGCACCAGGTGCCCCGTCAGCGAGGCCTGCACCGCGATCTGTGCGGTCTCGAGGTCGCGGATCTCGCCGATCATGATCACGTCCGGGTCCTGCCGCAGGATCGCGCGCAGCGCCTTCGCAAAGCTCATGTCGATGCGCGCATTCACCTGCGTCTGGCCGACGCCCGCCAGCTCGTATTCGATCGGGTCCTCGACCGTCAGGATATTGGTCGACGGCGAATTCAGCCGGGAGAGCGCCGCATACAGCGTGGTGGTCTTGCCCGAGCCGGTCGGCCCGGTGACCAGCACGATGCCGTGCGGCTGCGCGATCAGGCGGTCAAACTGCTGCCGGGTCGATGCGCTCATGCCAAGGTGTTGCAAGTCCATGCGACCGCCTTCCTTGTCCAGC